>ENA-UOUE01000946-UOUE01000946.1-compost-metagenome-genome-assembly--contig:-NODE-946-length-20949-cov-12.713061_pt1 | contig 20949 bp, 9 predicted proteins | sample MGYA00238146_ERZ747223 | MGnify/ENA primary metagenome ERZ747223 (study PRJEB28781, sample SAMN06268865) | compost metagenome | isolation source: single cell | place: USA: California, Emeryville, Joint...
ATGGACCTTTCTTTACAATGGATTTGAAATATTCCCATGCTGTTATCAGCAATATCGCAGCAGATGACATTATTGTTCAGAAAGGGTTTTCACGAAAATGGCTTTTAAAGCAGAGACGAATCCGTCATCTCAGCGTCGGGATAAACAGGACTAGAGGAACAGATTACATGCTCTATATCCCTCCAACAACATTACAAAAAACTTCAATCGTCAATTACGACATTTCTGGCGTTCCCACTGCCAGGAGTTCCATTATTCCAATCAAGAAGACTTTCCGCGTACCCAAAAATATACAAAATTCAAACGTATTCGTCGACATCGACGAAGATGAAACGTGCAATCACTTTCGTTTTTGTAATACAATAAGTAAAAATTTGCGGTATCTGTCACTCAGATCGAAAGAGTTCAAACTACACCTTGATTACTACGGACAGCAATCAATTTCGACTGTAGCATCGAGACTTAAAAACAGCATCCGATGTTCTAAGTCCCTGAATAAATTAACGCTAATCGCTTTTGAAGACTATTCAGCTCCAGTGATTCACCCTCAAGTGTTATGCGGAGTACAACAGATCCGTTCTCTAGCTATTTCGTTGTTTCCCGGAGGAGGTTGGGTGTTTGATCAGGACGACTTTAGAGCATGGGACTGCTTACAGCAGCTTTCTTCACTGAGAAAGATTAAAATCCAGTTTTTAGAGGGACCCAATAGCGAGTCGGAGGTATGCGCGCTGCTTTCAGTGTTGAACCAGTTGCCAAGTCTATCAAAGGTGAAGATTTGTCTATCGGGAATTCAGCCAACAGTGCCAAATTTTCTCAAGGGGCTCTTAAAAGTGGCAAACGAAATAAAATTCGAGCGATTTGAGCTTTGTTTTGATGAGCTCATGTGGGATTCAGAGGCTCATCTCAAGCTATTTCTCGATGTTTTTTCACGATTGACAGGGAGGGCAGCTGAATGCACCGTCCAGGCAATGAAGTGTCATTTCAGGGTTTTGAAATTCAAAATGTTGAGAAAAGAAGGAAAGTATGTATTTGATAAAATCGAGACAAAGGTGCGAGATAATTTCTTAAATCCGTTCGAATTTCTATTCAGCAAACTCTTCCGCGAAGTGCGGTTTGATTATTTGCCCCTCGAATTACTCATGGTCAGCAAGGACACTAGAGAAATCTCCATCGACCTTGCTATGAAAAACGAAAATACCTACAAAATCATGGAATTTTTCTCCGAAAGCTTGTCAAATTGCATAAACCTAACCAGACTAAACCTGACCCTTCATTCTCCACTGGACAGCTCTTCATCTGAAGAAATATTAGAGAAGCTATTTATTAACGTTCTGCCTCGACTTTCAAATATAACGACACTTAACTTAGAGTTCCGGGGATATTTTGCAAGAATAAGAGGCTCTGTGCTTCTGCTGGACCTGGCAAAGAGTTTATCAGAGTTAGCAAATCTGAGGGTGCTAAAGTTACAAGTGAGTTTTAAAAATTTTGGAGAAATCTCATTGAAGCCTCTCGCTGATGCGATTCGGGGTCTTGCTAAGCTCGAGGAGTTGGAGATACATTTCAATGAGAATGTAATAGGGCAGAAAGATATTATATTGATGCTAGAAGTTTTAGCTGGGTTAAAACGAATTACTCATTTGCAACTGCAGATGACGCCTCCGCTTGAAGGAATCGATGAACTGATAGAGACAGTGCCTCAGTTAGTGAATAGATTAGGAGTCAGGTTTTTGGACTTGAATTTTTGTAATAAGAACTGGCAGGGCACAAGAACTGATCTGAATAAGTTTCTAAAGGATCTGCGGAAGAATGTTGTACATCAAGAGACGATGATAAAGTTTCGAGTCAGAGTGATGAGCGAAATTTTTCATCTAATTGAGTCTCGCTTACAAAAACTCCCCGCGAATTGGAGGTAATGAAAAGAGTTTTTTTCAATATTATCGACACTAATTTTACTGCTTAGAACTCTGTCTATAAAAAAATCTACATTTTCACTCGTTAAAGATATAGTTTAATAAGCATCGATCTCGTACTAGGTTAAACTACCTTGAGTTCCGCTTGAAATTTACCCAATTTGGATTTTTTTTTTTATTGTTGAGTGAACCGATTGTAAAACGTTATGCTCTTAAATTCGCCCTCATTAATTTGATTTGAGGCTTTTGGCCTAAGATATGTTTATCTCTTTTCAATTAATTTTACATTTGTCACATTTAAATACACTCTGCTTAGCCTTTCTTCATGTATGAGCAGCATTTTTTTAAACAAATATTATTTGCTTCTTCTACTCACGAATACATCTCGTGAGATTGACGTCAAAATAATACTGGTAACTACTCTGATTTTCTGTTGAAAAACGAGATAAATTTCTGAGGAGGGTTTTTGCGTATTCTCTCTTTTTCTCGAAACTTACACGTCATTCTCCGCGAATTTTTCGAAAGCTTAACTATTTTGAAGTAATTCATTTCATTGGCATCTATAAATCTAAAGGCCATAGTCGTCTCAGCTATCTTAATCTATCCCTTATTGAGGATAACTCATTTTCAAAAGTAAGATCCCGATAGTTGCACTTACGAGTTGTGCGTTCAGTTTTTGAATTACAAGCGATCTAGCGAGTCCCTATTATCTGCCAGCTCTAGACATAATGAATTTGTGAAAATATCAGAATCACAAAAATGGAGTATTCATTCAGTAAACAAGATCTAACCAGAAAAATCGAATATTCTGTAAATGTCTAGATCAGTATCAGACAGTCACGGATCGCTGCTCACGTCCTTCATCACCTCTTCCGGGGATTGTTAATGTATAATTCTGTTTCCAATTAGTGCTTTTTCTCGTAAGCCAACCTATTCTGACAAATTCGTTCTTATGTTGAGTAAAGCCCTAATTTATCTATTCCATTCTATCAAAACTCAAGCTAAAGTTTGAAAAACAGATTTTGCGTTTTCGCTTATTTTTTTATTTTGAGTGAGCAAGTAAATACTTTTTCTTGATAAATTTGAGCAAGAGTACATTAAATCTATTGATAGTTCTAATTATTCATTTATTTTGAGTTTCTTAGCGCAGCAGAGAGTTAAAAATTATTAATTCTTTCTTTATAGTTTTTGCAATCTTCTCTTCTTCGTTAACTTTAAACCCTTTCTTTATCGTTTTTGTTCTCGTCTTTCTCTTCGCACGTTTCTTTTCTTGAGGTTTTTTGCACGTGGGACGGCTCTTTGATAAAATATTTCTTTGTGAGTTTTTGAACTTGATAATTAAACTTTTGTTGAATATCTTTCTTTTCTTTTTTTATCGTTTTTCTGTCTTGTGGAGTACGTGCTTATGCGACTTTGGGTCCTATTTCTTTGTAGTTTTTTGTTGGTGATTCTGGTGTTGTTGCCGTCCAGGGTTTTTCTCCTTATCTTCTCAAAGCATCTTGATTTTTGATGTTTTGGGCTTTGAGACCTCTTGCTCCCGAATACTCTGAGACTTGCTCTTGTTTCTTTTGATTTTTTAGATTAATTGTATAATGTTGTGGCAGGCCGGTTTAAATAATCGTATGATGAACCAGTGAACGGTAACTGGAAAGAATCATTCTTGAGTTTGATGCGTCAGAATGAGTGATGACGTAATCAGAAGTTTGAATCATTTAACTGTTCGTTCGCGTTTCTGGACTGGCTTTCAGCCTTCCCATTACCATGTCCCATGAAAGATGGCTGCAAAATCGGAAGCCGCTTGTAAGTTGTTGTGATAGGCTATGTATTTTTTGAGAGGTTTGATGATTGGGAAAAAAGATTGAGCATTTTGTAATATAATTAAAAGCATCGAGATTTGTTGGTGCAAACAAAGTGATATTGATGCGAAGGGTTGCCATTGGGAATGAGATTGACAGAAATGTGTTATTCTTATTTTTTCTTGTTCAAATACAAAAAAAGAAAAAATTTAATGGATCCTTGCTGACGAAAGGTCATATGAAGTTCTAATATTATAAGAAGATAAATGATAGGCTCCTCAGACGTCGTAGATGCTGTAGTTTTGCTGTTTTTTTGGAATGTGGATGATTTTGCTTAGTATATGTAATTTGAATTTGTTATTTTGAGAATAAAGAAGACAGTGTGGAGGAATCTCGTTAGAAATGGTACTAATAAGCCTATCCCGGCACCTCAGAAGGTTCTGTGCATCATCGGTAAAGTTATGTTGGCTGGCCTGGAAATTACTCTTTCTCTCTAATATATATTTTTCTGTATTTTACCTGGACACTTATCCAGCCTTGCCTAATCAAAATCAAGGCTAGGATCAGCAAGTGAGAGCACATCTATAATCATAAGTCTAAGGCTCTGGTTTCAAAGTTTGACATTTCAGAATCATTCGAGAAATGCATTGAAAGTTATGAATACGACGAAATGAGAACAAGTAAGGACCTTTGACTCGAAAGAGTTTAAGATCCTTGTAAGAGGAATACTAAGGTAAGGTTTCTAAGGTTATCAAATTTTTGAAGAGTTCGTTGAGAAAACAAGAAAGGACGGTAGTTCCGGTCCTAAAGGCGTTATTCGAGAACTATCGGAAATCAACAAAAGAGCAAAACATTCAAATGGAAAATTATGCTATTATAACTCATGAAAAAAAATATGAAACCTAAGCCCCACAGCCTGCCCATAATTCCATTGAAGAGAGCCTGAAGAACATGCAGAGAATTTATTTTGTATCAAAATAGGAACTATCGATGAGAATAAAGTTCTGATGGCATTTTTCTGGCCTCAAGCGGCTCGTGACTCTTGTTTGTAGAGTCAAAATGGACGTCTATTTCTAAGTACAGTAACCCTGTCAGACAAATCGGAGGTTAGAAAAAAACGATCGCGTCATCATCACTCTTAATGGTCCGTCCAAGGGATTGCTTTATTCGTCCATCGTGAATAGTTTGCTTCGTAGAGGCCTCTTGGAGGTTACGTTCAATCCTCGTTCAGTAACTTGGGACTCGAATAATCAAGATTTTTAAAGAATAATATAAAACGGAGAGCCAGAGTATTTGATGGAAGAGTCCTTAGTGGACTCTACGCGTAAAATCTTCAACACTGTGCCGATGAGAAGTCTACAGCAGCGTTGCTCTTTGTGATTATCTTTACTTTTGTGACTTTGGATATAATAGAAAATTAATGGTCTGAGAGATGACGAGTTCTATCAGCCGAAGTCAATTGATCTCTTTATTGGGAGAAGCATGTAATCAGGACTCAGAAGCTTCGAGGCTACAAAATTCTCAAGATTCGTTGGCATATCCTATTTGAAAATATACAGTGCATTGCCTTCAACAATAAATAGCCTTGGCTTGGAAAGGAAGAGTGTTACAACAACAATTATCGCTATACTCTGAGTATGAAACGAAATAAGAAAAAAATCCATAATAACAACTGAATGGAAGCCACTGCAGCAACTAATATTTTTTCAGAGGATCAATTTCATCTTCCTTTTATTCAAATGATGGTCCTAGGAAAAGTTGTATTGCTCAAGTAAGATGTTAGAATGCACCCACAAAAAAACTTTTTGATTTTCTCTTTATTTACAGAATTTACCTGAAAATTTAGGCGCTCTTAACCATTCACTAATCAAAATTTCTGAGCTTAATAATTCTCAGCTTATTTGTAAACTGATTGCCTTAGAATGCAGTATTACCCTGTCATCGTACATTTTCAGCAAAACTCGATTTCCAAGGGAGAAATGAACAAAACAATATATAAATAGATCCTATCCTGGCTTTTTTCAAAACGAAAGGACTAGCTAGTTATATTGATGAAATTTCTAACATAGACACCTACATTTAAATCTTTCAAGTCTTCAGCGCATGGTCTCTCAAATGTCTATCATCGAGGGCTCTCATTGGCTTCACAAACAGCATATTGTTGATTTTTCGAATCATAAAATTCGAGAATTCAAAAGAAAATGAAGGCAAAAACGCAAAGGTGCTCCCTTCTATATCCCACTCAAGATCGTTCTGCTCATACGTAATACCATACCTCTCTCTGAAATTTTTGAACTCCATTCGCTTTACGCTCTTGTTTCGAGCGTAGTCAGTCTCTACATATAAAAACTCATGTCCCACAGCGTTGTAACACGTTCCAAGAAAAGGATGATCTCGGCAAAAATTGACAATGTACGGAGGCATCTGGCGATAGTCCGCGATATAGAAATTTTCCTTGTTTTCTGTAGTCCTTTGTGCGATTAGAATCAAATCTTCGCTAGGGTCCCACCCGAGCAACCTTACCCTCCTCCCCAGCCCATCGCAGCGAATAATTTTCGTTCTCACAACGGTTGTATCGTTAAATTCAAGGATAAAGTAATTAGATAACCCTGCAGCCAGCAGAGCTTTCTTTTGGCAGTCATACTTCATACCGACTAGATGCTCTTTCAGGTTTTGTGCAGCACAATCAAATATAAGCTCCATTGACTCTTCATTTCTTGAATTGCGACCGCCGATCACGATTTTATCTCCAAGCATGAGCGCGGCCTTAGAGAGATGAGACATGTATACGAAGTCAAGCGAGACTTTTATTTCTTGGAATGATAGATTGAGTTTTTCGCAAAGAGCGAGTAGATCGACAGACTCTCTGAGTTTCAATGAAATAAGGCTTCTGACCTCAAGATCGGTTTTTGATTCATGATAGAAAATAAACACCTTGTGTTCTGCACAGATCCTTATAAGATGATGGTAATTTAAATCATTATTTTGGATTTCGATGGGAAGTTGCTTAAGCATTTTCGCATGTGGAAAGCGAATCAGTAAGAAACGCAAACAAAATGACCCTTCCTTGGTGAGGAGCAGTGTCAGCGAAGATTCAGGGTCGCTTTGGCCTATCAAAGGTATGCCACTCATCCCTTTAATATTTTCACGGTATTTGATCGCTTTGCTTTGTGGAGGACTCGTTAAGAGCAGTGCATATTCGTTAAGGTCGTGTCTTTTCTTCGCCTGAATTTGTAAGGAAGCTAAAGACTTTCCAGCTATCATAATTTTCAGCTTGTTTCTAAAAGATCGATTAAGAGCTGGTTAACCAATTAAATACATATTTTTCGCATAAAGTTGAAAAAAAAAAAATTGGCCGAAAATCTTTAAGAATGATGATTTAGAATTAGGCTTGAATAACTGTCCAAGAAGTGCGTGGACATTTATGAAGAATAATCATTCTTTATAAAATAGACACCGAATTACATTATATTGAAAAACAATCAAAATAAATAATACCTCAAAATTATATTAAACGATAGCCTGCATACGCTCAATTAAGAATTAATAGAACTATCTGGACGACCTTCCGAATTATCTAAAGCGAAATACGGATGCTTGGGAACCAGCTCCAAAAGCCTGTTGAAGCAGAGCTTTTTGTCTTTTCCTTCTCATAATCTTTCAGCTGATCTAGAAAGGCTATTTTATTGATTATAACTGCAATGTGAAAAAATTTCGTACCAAAATTGGGTCTAGCACTAGGTCTTTTTGTTTTTATGAGCTCTAAAGCTTCCTTTTTACTCATATTCTTAGACTTTATCAAATATCTATGATGGAATGTCAGAGATTATGCTCCTTCCAATTGTAATTACGCTGCAACGATTGCCACAGACCTCGATTTTCCGCTGAAACTACCATAAAATAGTCATTGTTAAACGACTCCTTCTGGAAAAAGCTTACCAATGGACGAGCACTTTCTTTTTATCAGCTAGCACCGTGTCAATGAATTCTGCACATTCTTCGAAATAGTCCTTAATTTGAGTTTCTGGTCCGTCTTCAACTGGGACGATTTTGTAGACAAAATCCTGAAAATTCAATTTAGAACGGTTTGACTACTAGAACGAATTACTTTCGGAAACGCTGACTTGACGCTATCGCAAATGCAGAGAATATGAGTTATTCCAATGTCTTTCAGCAATTTTTTGTTCAATGCTGCTCCGATTGAGCCCAAATATAGACCTTGAATGATCTCTACTGGCTTATAGTCATGTCTGATGCGTTTTTTGGCAGTTTCCAGGCGTATATTCGTGAGAATATCTGCAGCACCTTCAAATAGAGCGAGGGATTTATCTAAATTTGGTCATTTGCACATAAATTTTACGAAACTAGTCATCTATGTGGTACCTTTTCGGAGAAGAGATTCTAAGCTGACGGGTTCCCGGATCTCTAATCTCTGAGTATCACTTTGGCAGGCATCTTTGGAATTTGTGATTTCCATTCAAATGGCAAATTGAAAGTGGATTATATAAAAATTCAAAGCCGATAATTAATATTTGTTAATAGGGACCACTGACATTAATTGAGACAATTTCTTAAAACTGTCGTTAAAGGGTTAAGGCAGCTGCTTTAAAATTGCTCTAGAACACGGAAAAAATGATACAACCAGTAGACTTCTCTGAAAATGTGGTGGTGATTTCATATTGTGTTTTTTGTATTGAAATTTTAAGTTAGACCAGAAATTAACATTTGACTCAGCAACGCCTACTGCCCTATTAAAAGAAATTTCTTTAGGCCAGTTAACCAAAAAAAAAAATGTATCACGTGGTGTTTAATTGAGGACCCGAAATCCCAGTGAGAAGGTGTTATAGTATGTGTGAAGAGAGAGTGAGAAAACAATTGATGGCTATTTTCAAAGAGAGAAATACGCCAGAGCTTGAGCCTACCGAATTTTGAGAGCATTCCGCCGGCGAGGAGAGTATGCACCTGAAAATGCCCCGATGCAAATTCCTTCTAGAAAAATGCAGATTTATAAGAGTTGAGGGCAGGAGTACTAATTTATATGACGAAGTATTTTCGTTGGGAGTCCGATGTATTGTGTATTTGAAGAAAGTTGTTACCAGGTGATTTCAATCCAAAAAAAGTTAGAAAGCTTTAGGGATAATACCTAGTCGAGCGGTCAGTTGGATAAATTGAAGAGGATGGAAGTGAGAGTGAGAGGAATAAAAAGTCAAAATGAGGAAGGGAAAAAAAAAGCAAAAAGAGAAATCGGTCTATTTAGAAAAACAAAGAGTAGCTTAACCAAGCGCCTTTTTGAGCTAAAAGAAGAATCCTCATCGGTCTGGATGCTGAAAGTGTGCAGTAGAGCAATTTTCGAGCCAGCGTTTTATGTGTTGCATAAAACGTTTTCAGAAATACACAAAATTTACTGTCATTCAGAAAATTTTTTCCACAGTCCTGAGTTCTCAAGTTCATCTTTGGAAAACAGAGTATGACATTGTAAAACATCTATAGCGAATGAGAAAGAATGCTTTGATTCAAGACGACTTCGTTCTAGTAGTTGAAATAATTGTTTTCGGACATAGCCACTCGCAATTTTGACTGACGCATCTTGTCGATTGAGATTTTCTAGTTCGAAATAATGCTGGATTTTGTGAAAACAAATGGCTAGAGCAAATTGCTATCATGAAGAAAACAGAAAAAGCTAGAGAAATCAAGAATAATAGATAGATGCAATCGAGTTAAATCAACTATATTTCGAGATGATTAAACCTAATGAGTTCGACTTTGAAAAATCGTTTCCTGTGCCTGAACATATTAAAGAGCGCCCTGAACTATTAGAATTAAATGCAAAAATTGACCAGGTCATCAGAATGGTCAACAGATGTCGGGACGCACAAACCAATGACCCTCGCATGACCGAGATATTGAAATACATTTCGACTATTCGAGCACAAACACATGATTTTTCTCGAGTATTTGCCGAACGATTGCAAGCTTTTGCCGAAGGCATCAAATCTAGTGGCAACAACGATGAAAAAAAATTCAAAGCCATCGGGCAGAAATGCATCGAGTTACATTTGCTCACCACTGAAGAACTCGTTATGATCTGTGGTGGAAAACAGGAGAATCCTAAAGTATTGTCCAAAGTGATCCCGGAAACCCAAGATAAACAGCAGTTTGAGCATAGTCCTGAAGATATTTATCAAAAACAACCCGAAGCAGCAGAATCCAATAATGAATCGAGTATACTCGATGAAACCAGAAAATTTGTGAATGTTTCACGTGAGATTGATAAGAGCTATCTCAACACATCTCAATCCCACGAAAATAGTATCACTAAAGCAAGTTCATTCAGGCATAATGAGAATTTAAGAAACTCTCGGGAGCCCACCAGACACAATGACTCTAGAATTATATCGGAGCAGATTGTTCAACCGAAAGAGGGACTTCTGTTTTCGGATCGAGACAGTGATGATATCCAAATAAAAAAATCAGAGACAAATTCTGAGGTGAGAACCGAGGCAGGAAGCAAACCGAGAAGAAGACGCAGACCCCAAAATCCAGATCAGATGGGCGATCCGTATGCCTCTGTTCAAGAAGACGAAGCGCCTCAAAACAAAATAACAATTACAGATTCCGAAGAGAGAAAACAAAGCATCAACACCTCCGACATGCAAAGTTCAACAATAAGCTCTAGAACTTCAGAGAGCCAACGACAACTCTGGAACAACTACAAAATTCCAATCCTACCAGAAATAAATCCAAAAACCAAAGAATCCGTCTCAGAAGGACTATTAAAGCTGTTGAGCGATCAATACGGAAGAACAGATGAAATTATATCTAAAATCAAAACTTTGCAAGAAAAAGCATTGAAATATTGCAGTGAAGAGTCAATAATGGATGTGAAAGGCATTACCCACTATGGCCAGAGGATGGGTCCTTCGTTTTTTGAAAAAGCCAACTACAATATTAGCATCGACGGTGAACTGAAATCAAGTGACCTCTTACAGGGAATGAAAGCTTTGGGGAAGCGTTTCCGAAATTTGGTGGGCAACTATGAAAGGGAGTTCAAATACAGGTTTTACCCATCCTGTCGTTTCGGAGTGCCGAAATTATTATTCTACTACAAGCAGATTGATGCGACGATTTTATTCACTCTAAATGACGAAATCGGAAAAACCTCGTCCAAGCTCATCAGCGCTTACCGAAGATATCACCCATTAGCAGATCAACTACTCATGATAATTAAACTCTGGAGCTCGTTTCACCAAATTGCTGATGATTCCACTGGCTTCCTCTCTCCTTTTGCATGGGAAAACCTCGTAATTTTCTTTCTCCAAGCATTGCCGCAAAAAATTCTTCCTTCATTTCAACAAGGCCTCAAAGCAGCTAAAAAAACAACAGTCCAAATCTTGAATGAAAATAAAGAGCTAGTAGATGTCACATGCGATTTTTCATTCAAGAACTCTCCCTCTGAAGACCCGACGATAAAGCAAATCACACTATTCGATGTAGTTGGCAAATTTTTCCGGTATTATACTGAAAATTATGAATCACAGGACATAATTTCAATCCGAATTGGCGCTCTTCTCAAGTCTCAGTCTCTAGAGCGTAATTACCTGTTCAGCATCGAAGATCCATTTATTCCAGACTTTGACCTCGGGCGTTCATGCCTCAGAAATAGTCCTCAAGCGGAAACTATTCTGTCTAAAATGAAAGATGCTCTTGCTGGGCTCAAAAAAGCAGAATTGAGGTGGATCTATCCATAATATAGCTTTTGTGTTAGTTGTTGTGTTGTTTACGTGATCTTTTTGTTCAAATTAATGTTAATAAACAGCTGTATTTTCTTAAGAGAGGTCAAAAGATATAGACTGAGTAATTAAGCATTCAAATTGCTAAATAAGGAAAGCATAATTTATTCGCATCTTTATCGAACAAAGAAATCGCTAGCTAAAAAATGAGCGACGAGATTACATCATTAGAACTCGGAAACCACACCTTGATGACTTACAAGGTCCACCCATCAGTATCCATCCAGATTATGGACGCGCTCTACCGCAAAACTAGCCGATATGTCGTTGGCACACTCTTAGGTCGCATCGAAACCAACCATATTGAGATCACCAACTGCTTCCCTGTCCCTCTGATCGATTACGAGGAAGACGAGGAGTCCAAGGGCGAAGAGGTAAGCTTTTATCTTGTTTATGAGCTTGGATTACTAAAGTGCTAATTTAGCTTAATATCGATTCTGCCCACAACGCGAAAATGCTCGAACTCAACTCAAAGATCTACCCAAATGAGGTGGTTGTTGGATGGTTCTCTGACCTGAAAGAACTCGACTACGATGCCGTGAAAATTCACGAATTTTATATGACAAAAGAATCAGGGTTCGTTGGAAAGCCTCACGTCTTCACCAGTCCTTTGGTTATCCTCGTGAAAGCACTCGGAGAAAGCGGCGTCTTCGACATGAAGGTAAGAGACACACCACCCTTTCGCATTAATTAAATGACCTTCAGGGATACATCAGCCAACCTTTGAGCGTCTGCAAGGATAGCATCAAGATCTTCCAGGAAATCACCCTTACATATCACCTCGATGAAAACAAAACACAAAGTAAGCAATTACCACTAATGCCTTTGGTTGAATGATATTTATCGTTATATAGTTAGCCCATTGTGGTTGGACAATCAGGGCACTACCCCAGACACAAAGAATCCATTCGAATTAGTCAATCTCGATAGCTTGGAAGAACAACTCAAAGACACCGTGAGACATCTTGAAAAAATCCAAGAGTTTGTGAAAAAAGTTAATGTAATTCAATTTATGTTGAGAGAGGTGCTGAAAGTATTAATTTTAGAGTGGCAAGGAGGAAGCTGATCCTGAAATCGGAAAGGCGATCAAGAAGATGTTGAATACGATTCCAAACATCAGCGCCACACAATTCAAGGATGCTTTGGCGAAATACAGACAAGATATCATGATGATCATGTACTTGACCAATCTTGCTAACAGTCAAGTCGCCCTGTCGGAGAAACTCAACAAAATCGTTTAATTATACACGAGACGTGGATTCAAATATTTTTTGTATGTGGATATGGTGTCTAGTGGAGCGATTTTAATGCATAGTATCTACATTCTAGTACACAGTTGTTGCTGTCTTTGAATAAAGCAAAAAATCCTAGCTTTCTTCATAAACCTAAGGTGCTCAATGTTTGTAAGGAGATAAATATTTTTTGATGGGCCTTGAAGGAAAAATTATGAAAAATACATGAATGATGATTATGCTATTGTAGTTGCTCATTCTGAGGAGTGCCTAGGTTGATTTTAAATATAAGGCACTTCAGTATTTTTCTACATAACAAGAGCGGGTTACGGTTTGAATTAAGGTTATAGAGGCTTGCTAAATATGTATCTAAGATTTCTTTGTGAAAAGGATCAAAGAATTTAACCTCATTTTCAAGTTTAAATGTTTATTTGATATTCACTCATAATGTTTTTTTTGCAACTCCAAACTTAGGAAGCACATGCAGCATGATGATTCAATCTTCTAATCCTTTATCTCTTGAATAGTATCGCTATAAGTCACCCTGCAAAATCCGATAGTCTTCTTCTTATAGTTGAAATAAACGATCATGTTCGAAGAGAACATGTATCGTACACTTGTGCAGCATGTGTCTATTGCAAACTTTTTGTACGAATCAAACTTATAGTTGCACACGACGAGAGGATCTGTGAAACTTGAGCAAAATACATTTTGAGTTTCCTCGTCAGCAGAGAAATGGTAGACTCTCGGATCCCATCCAGAACCATACTCTATGATATCTTTGGATAAAGGCTCCTCAGATCCATCTTCATGAAATTTCACCAATCTCGGGGCATTTATCATCATCACTAGATAATCAAGCATCCAAGTAGAATTCTGTCCATATGATCCAGAGAAGCTTCGAGGAGATTTTATATCTACCACCTTCAAAATATCTCCGCTTTCAAGGTCGAAAATCAAGAAATGTGGATTTTTGAGCCTAGATTCTCCTATGATCCATTGTCTTTTGGACCAGTATGAAACTCCAAATATGATTTCGTTCTTATATTTGTACCTCTTTGTAACTGCTTTTTTATCCGGATCAACAAGAAGGATCTCTCGGATTTCACCAGCGATGGCAATCTGTCCTTTCTCAGGGACAGGATGATGATCCGTGATAATTGTGTCTTTTAGTTCTGGAATTTTCTCCTTCAAATCGATATCTTCATAGTGAAAAGTCTTGAGATTTATTCTCACTAGAAGGCTCTCTCTGTAAAAGGATCCTCCTCTGATTGCAATTAATGTGTCTTCATTTAAAAAATGAAGGTTTCGATAGTAGAATTTAACGCAAGTATAAGTATCTCCAGCGAGGACGTGCTTTTTATGAAATTCGTTGTCTGGACCAAGGTTCTTGATGATTTTGCCAGTTTTCAAATTCATTACCGCCAATTTGTCTAAGAAATAATTTTGAGTGTACATCAGTCGGCGCTTGGGATCAGGAAGGAATGTCGGGATACAATCTTTGACATAGGATTGAATATAGAGATTTGGGATGGTGTTTATTGACACTCTCACTTTAGACGTCACTTTCACATCAATAACTTCTCGATGCTCCTTCTTTTCAAATTTCTGAACCGTTTGGGTTGGCTGTACTACAGGTGGTGCCTTGTTGGTATTAGTTTTGGACTTCTTCATTGGAACATCTTCAATGATTTTCTTTTGGTTGGATTGCTTCCTTCCTCTCTTCATTGGAAATGTATTTTGGATTTAGTAGTAGTAAATTTTTTTTTATATATTTATTGTTGCAGGTGGCAACAAATGATTTCAAAATCAGTCTTTCACCTTTAGTAGAAACTCTGATGGAAAAAATTTTTTGTTAAGGTTTTCTAAAATGCTCTAATGCAGTGGTTGCTGACCAGCTCTGTTCGTAATGAGAGCTATAATCTTATACACAAAATAAGTTAGGATATGTATTTGAATTTTAAAAACTATAAATAAAGAGAAATTGCGATAAATATGTGGAAGTGATTAGTATCTTATGTATTAACATTCAGTATGAACACATGCAAAGAGAATAAAAGAACCTAGGTTCGATTGCTTTCGAGAGGATCGCGATAAGACACTCTGCAAAATCCGATAGTCTTCTTCTTGTAGTTAAAATACGCAATTAACTTGGAGGAGAACATAACGCAGACGCTTGTACAACAAGTGTCTAGCGTAAACGTTTTATATAAATCAAACTCATGGTTATACACCCGAAGAGGTTCTGAAAAAGAAGAGCAAAACACATTTTGGGTTTTCTCATCCGCTGAAAAATGATAGATTTTCGGGTCTCCGCCATACTCTACTTCACTTAAGTTAATATCTTTATCTAATGCATCCAGTGTCCCGTCTTCATGAATCCTGACCAGCCTAGGTGCATTCATAAGCATTACCAAGTAATCCAGTATGCAATTAGAATTCTGTCCATATACTCCAGAAAATCGTTGAGGAGGCTTCAAATCAACAATCTTCAAAAGAATTCCGCTCTCAAGGTCGAAAATCAAAAACTGAGGATTACTAGGCCTTGATTCCCCTATAATCCATTTTCTCTTCGGATAATAGCAAACTCCAAATATGATTTCGTTCTGATGATTGTATCTCTGACTAATCACTCCTTTCTCCGGATCAATTAGTAGAATCTGGCGGATTTCACTAGCAATAGCCATCTGTCCGATCTCGGACACCGGATATTGATCAAAGATAATGACGTCTTCTAGCTCTGGAATTTTTGCGTTCAAATCGATATCTTCGAAATGGAAAGTATTGAGATTTATTCTTGCGAGGTATGTGCTTCCGGGAGTTTTTCCATTTCTCAAGGCGATTAATGTGTCTTCGTTCAGGAAATGGAAATCTCGATAATAATATTGTATCATAGTTGATGCAATACCAGCCTGGGCTAGCTTCTTGTGAAAGTGGTTATCTGGACCGAGATTCTTGATAATTTTGCCAGTTTTGAAATTCATAACAGCCACTTTATCTAAAAAGTAATTTTGCATGTATATGAGCCGGCGTTTTGCGTCTGGAAGCAATTCCGGAATGCGATCTTTGATTTGGGACTGAAAATAGTAATTTGGACTCACATTGATAGATACTCGCACTTTTGACATTACTTTCACTTCAGTAACCTCTTTGTGTCCATGTTTTGCTAAATTCGACGCTGAATATGCTGCAAATAACCCTTGAGAGGCTGTTTTCGACTGCTTGAGTGGAATCTCTTCAATGATTTCCTTCTGACTGGACTGGTTTCTCTCTCTTTTCATTATAATTGTCTTTTAGACATATCGACAAATTTTTTTAATTTCATAAGCAAGATCTTTTTAGCGACTATATAATGTAAAAAAGCTTGTAGAATAAAAACTCTCTCTTATACAAATTTATCCACTCTCCTTTTTAAAAGAATAGTCCTTAATTGATTTGGTGACTCCAATCGGTAGTTTAGAAATCCAGAGAGCATATGGCTTCTAAAGAAATTAATTTAAAATTTCATGTGCCTGAACAAATACTGAAAATTCTTCTGGTGGTTTTGTAGTGTTACATTTCAATTTCAGGCATTTGGAAGCGATTATCTTTATGATATGCTTTTAGCACCTTTGATAAACAAAGAAGTGATTTAATAATTTGTTAAAGGGGCGGTCCATAAGTTTCTCATTCGAAACAAAAAGATATTATATAAAATTCTCTTATCTTACCTCCAAATTATTCAAAAAATTTAGATATCTACCAAAATGTCTCTCGAGATCAACCCTCAAGAAATCATCAAGCTTATGCTTCAGTACCTCAAAGAAAACAACTTAACCAAGAGTTTTCTGACACTGCAAGAAGAATCAAAGGTCGCACTCAACGTTGTCGACCACGTCGACGAATTTTCCGCTGATATTCTTCAAGGCAGATGGGATTCCGTTCTCAAAGTCGTTAGAACCCTACGACTACCCGCAGAAAAACTCATGGAACTCTACGAGCAAATCATCTATGAACTCCTCGAGGTTGGAGAGAAAGACATCGCCTCAGTCATCGCAAAGGAAACTCTCGCCCAAAATGGATTAAAGGCTCAATTTCCAGAAAAATGGAGCAAGCTTGACCGGTTATCTCAGAAAGATAAATTCGATCCTCGAGATGCTTACCATCATGATAGCTCCAAAGAGAAAAGAAGAGCAGAGATCGCAGATAAGATCCTATCAGAGCTAGCCGTAGTTCCTCAGCACCGTTTGCTGAGCCTTATGGGTCAGCTGGTGAAATACTTACAAAAAGACGGTCTCATTCCTCCAAACACGCAATACAACATTTTCACAGGCAAAGCGCCACCAATGGAAGATGACATTGACGAGCCTCCTAAAAAGCTTGAGAGGACGCTTCGATACGGCGAAGCAGCGAGAATCGAAATCGCGAAATTCTCGCCAGATGGCAGTTACTTGGCTACTGGTGCCATTGACGGAATCATAGAGGTGTTAGACCCATCAACAGCGAAGCTGAAAACGGATCTCTCTTATCAAGCCGAGGAGCAATTCATGCTTCATAAAGACACAGTCACAGCCTTGGAGTTCTCTAGTGACAGCGAACTGCTTGCGAGCGGCAGCAAGAAAGGAGAGATCAAAGTTTGGAGGGTTACCAACGGAAATTGCCTGAAAAAATTCGAGGGTGTTCACTCCACCTCCATTACGGTTCTTCAATTTATGAAGGAAAATTCACACGTTCTTTCAGCTGCCCAGAAAATCAAAATTCACGGTTTGAGGAGCGGGAATCAACTGAAAGAGTTCAAGGGACATGATGCAAGTATTAATGATGTCCTTTATCTGCCGGAGTCAGGTAAACTGGTTTCAGGTGGAAGCGATGGGTACGTGAAAATCTGGGATTTTAAAAGCACTGAATGCTTGCTGAAATTAAGACCCCCGAATGAAAGACCTGGAAGCGAATTGGACATTTATAGCTTGCTTCCGATGCCTGGAGTCGGTGAGAAATATTTTTTGGTTTGCTTCAGGTATCCGATCATTCATTTGATGACTCAGGATGGGAAGTCGGTGAAGCAATTCAAGGGCGATCGAGCAGATGCGAATTTCATGGGAGCGTGGGTGTCACCAAAAGGAAAATATTTATATGCGTTAGGAAGTAATAGAGAGGTTACTTGCTTTGATACGAAGTCGTGTACGATCGCGCAGACTTTCCCAGTAGCGGGAGACGAGATGTTAGGGTTTGCGCATCATCCTAAGCGTAATATAATGATATTCTATGATTTTAATGGTAGTATGATGATTTATAAACCTTAATCAATCTTTTGAGTCAGAGCCATAAATATTCATGATCTTTCGAATTCTTTGTGTTTTGAACATTTTCAGCAACAACAACAAAAATCCTACAGTTATCTTACATTTCTATCAACATATGAGAAATTCATTTGGGTGAATTGTTCAAATTTATGTTTCTTGAATGATCTTATTGCCAAGGGTCAGAAGCCCACAAAGCCTTACAATATCAGTCTATCAGGCGATCAACAACGAAAGTGCATTGATAAGACGTAAACTAAGGCGGATGAATGAATCATTAAAAAGGGAAATCATAAATATAAAAGAGCTGCTGCACAGCAGAATATATCGAGCTCCATTTTTCAGTAGACACGAAAAATCCTAAATTTATGTTGCTATGAATAATACACTAGTAAATAACAAGTCTGAATTAGGATAGATGCTGGAGCAGAGCACGATTGCTTATAATTAATTGCTAGTAAGACTACACGGAAGCCTTTAAGAATCAACACCTCGATAAATTTTCGTATATACATGCTTTCGAATTGGTTCATTAGTTTAAATCCAGGAGCTTTAATTATTTAACTTAGATTAGAGATTTAATCATTTATGCAGATATATTTCTTATTAGAAAAGTACAGGAACTAAGAATAATTTATTGTAAATAGCTTCCTTCAAAAATTTAAGAAGGAGTCTCAAAATACATAAAGAGGTTTAGATTCTAAGACTTGCAGCTTTTTCAGCCCGTTTTTCTCTTCATCATGAATCTTACATAGGGATCTATCATAACTCCAAGTAAACAAAATAATGGTTCCACTATCAAGATAACGAACTGAAGAAGCCACAATGACGCCTTAGCCCAATATTGTTTTTCAAATCAATGCAAATTCGATAGTTGCTTTCGAGATCTTCGAAATTTATTAGCTCCAGTATTATGCTCTTTTTTCTAAATCCGTAGTTTAATTAATTAAAATGCTATCTTCTAGTTAATGCCATCGTTTGCTCCTTTCAGAATTAAAATCAATCCCGTAAGAAAGGCAGCTTTCCTTGGCGGCTTGAACTCTACCATCATCTGATCGAATCCGACACCAAATAATTTTTTTTCTCACTTCAATAAAACCCCCCGACAGCGTCATTCAATGTAGAATATATCGGGTTTTCACGTATTCACATTACTACGAGAAGACTACCGTAGGTGGAACTAAAATATAGTTCGGTTGAGTCATTGTTGAGAAATGTGCAAATAAGATTAAAGTCCCTTAATTTATGCTCGATGAGCATTTTATTAATGAAGAAATGAGCTGATAAATTTATTACAGAAAGTCCAGCTAATAAGAGACACATAAAAATTTATCAAAATTTCAAATTCCATGAAACTCTTTGAGTTCTGTTTGCTCTCATTACTCTTTTGGTATTCTCCAGGCTGCTATCCAACTTGTGCTACATGCAATGGGCCAACCTACAAAAATTGCACTTCTTGTAGTCCGCCCTTGACACTTTACGACAGTCAATGCATCTGTAACTATAAATTAAACACCTAAGTAATGTAATAAATCGTTAAATCCTAATATGCGATGGAACCTGTGCAACATGCAATGCGCCAGGGCCTGCTGGCTGTACAAGCTGTAATCTACTGAGGGTTTTGTACAATAACCAATGCATCAGTAATGATCATTTATTTTGTTTACTCTCATTTTTGTCAATCCCAAAAATTGCGACAGCAGTTGCGCGACTTGCAATTCACCAGGCATTAGTGGGTGTACCAGCTGTCGGCCTTCGCTGTTCTTATCTGAAAATCAATGCATCCGTAAACTCTTTTAATTCACTACTAAACCAATACACACAGTGTTTCTCAAGCCTGCAATGCGAGTTGCGCAACCTGCTCTGGCATAGGTCCTTCTAGCTGCACGAGCTGCGACCCTCCATTTACTTACTACAAAGGACAATGCATAAGTAACTCACATACTTAGCTTCGATTTGAGCGTATCCTTTTTTGAAAAATTAGTTTGTGACTCATCCTGCGAGACTTGCCTTTCTCCAGGAGTGTCAGGCTGCAAGACATGTGCTGCCCAGAAAACATTCTTCGAAGGCCAATGCATTAGTAAGGACTCCAATCTAGCTTGTTTAATTAATCGAAATCAGGTTGTATTAGTAATTGTGCAATTTGCAATGGAGAAGGGGAAAACTGCGTCGAATGCAATTCTCCTTACACCTTGGGCTGGAACCAGAAATGCAGTTGTAATATTATCAAACTAATCCTCTCACTTGCCTGAAAAATAAGTGTGTCATTCAAATTGTGCTACATGCAGAGAATCTGGATCCACTGGATGCTTAAAATGTAGTTCGTCAAGCAAATACGTAGATTCCGATGGAGCTTGTAGCAGTAAAGCTTTCATTCGAAGACATAGCTGTTAAACATTCGCGCTCTAAGCCTGTCCACCTTTGAGTATGTGCCCGTGTCCCAATGGATATTATCTTAATTTGATTATTTGCTACAGTAATTCATTTTCATCCACAGGTATCTCTTACTACTTTTTGAAACATTATTCAACCAGCATGCCACTCCTCTTGCAAAACTTGCAAAGGACCAACTTCACAGGATTGTTTATCTTGCAATCCCCCTGCTATGTTGGTCAGCCCATATCAACGCACCAGTAAACCCAACATTGAAAATAATAAATGAATTTAACTCGCTATTAAATTCTAGTTTGTCATACTAGCTGCAAAACTTGCTGAGGTCCTACCGCCGATGACTGTATGAGCGCATATCCCGCTTTTCTGTTGAATGGAAAGTGCATAAGTAATCATGATCTCGCAAGTGCATTGTTAACACCAATACTAGCTTGCCAGTGACTGTCTGACGTGCAGTGGGCTTAACTCCACTGAGTGTCTTACCTGCAATGCTGGAAAGTCTCTTGTTGATGGAAGCTGCATCAGTAAGAAGCCTTTTCATTCGAAAGACA
>ENA-UOUE01000948-UOUE01000948.1-compost-metagenome-genome-assembly--contig:-NODE-948-length-20942-cov-14.115169_pt1 | contig 20942 bp, 18 predicted proteins | sample MGYA00238146_ERZ747223 | MGnify/ENA primary metagenome ERZ747223 (study PRJEB28781, sample SAMN06268865) | compost metagenome | isolation source: single cell | place: USA: California, Emeryville, Joint...
TACACGATTACAAAGATATTGGGAATTATTTGAATCAGACAACAGCTATAAAATTTAATTTTTGCTTGAAGAAAGCATTTACTCAGAAAGAATCCACCACAGCAGATCATATGGACGAATCACAAATCGCAGAGGCCAGAGAATTCTCAACCTACGGGAGTCCCGTTTCCTCCATAAAAGAGCTCGTTGAGCTTCAATCAGACGAAAACCCAGAAACAATCGCCTCGATACGTATCATGCATTCAATGAATTTGAAATCCATGCAGGTTAGCACTAAAACTCGCAGCTCTCGTCATCTCCTACCTCTAGGGCGTTGAAAAATTTACCAGACTAGTCGAGCTAAACCTCTCTTCCAATAGCATCGAGCGAATGGAATGCCTTCATAGTCTCACAGAACTTCAAATCTTGAATTTATCATGCAATCGCATCAGAGTCATAAATTGTCTCAACACGCTTCATAAGCTGGAAAAACTCATCCTCGCCTCGAACCGAATTCAAAGTTTGCAGAATTTGAATCAAGTGAGAATCACCAAATTGATTTTATTCATCTCATTAATCTGGGACATAGCTTGAAGGCCCTGAGTATTCGCTTAGAGTTTTGGATATAAAAGACAATAAGCTAACGAGCTTAGCTGAACTTTCATATTTGAATTGGTAATTTTGGCATTATGAATCAGCTTTTTGGAACTGAATTTTCGATTAGCTTACCAAAGCTTCAGGAAGTATACATCACAATGGAAGATGAGACCAATCCTATATTTAAAGATAGCGCGAATTACGCAAGTGTGGTATCAAAGCTTACGATTGCTCCAAACTTGCAGGTATAGCTTCATTAAAGAAATGACGACTAAATTGCATCATTCTTCTTAATAGAAAATCGATGGTAAGCCTGCAAGCGCGTTTTACAGTCTCCTCGAAAGAGTACCTGAGAAACAAGGGCGACCTAGTCATAAATCGCGCAATATTCCTGTTGATGAAGACGACAAAGAGAACGATCAGAGTTCTACCGACGGTTACGATACAGCGCCTCGAAGACACACAAAAACCAACGTCGAAGACTCTCCTCCGCAAACCTCAAAAAAGGATGCCGAGCTCAGGAACCGAGGGCTTGATGTACAAAATTCATCGTCTTTTTGCCTTTAAAATCATCCATTAATACCTATAGGCTCAGAAAGAACAAGCGTATGCTCAAGAGATAGCAACACTACAGAAAAAGCTACAGAATTTGCTCGTAGACCATAAGGAGCTGCTTTACAAATTTGAATCTAACGACGCCTTTTGGAGCAACAAATATCAGCAGCTTGAGCAAGACTATCGGGAATTATCTAAGGATAATAAGCTCCTTCAAGACAAGAACGCGAAGCTCCACAACACACTTACCGCGAAAAACCAGGAAATTGAGGACCTGTCGAATACTATCGCGGCGCTTAAGACGAAGAAGGACCGGAAAGAAGACATGATCGACTCGCTTCAAAGCCGTATTGGTGATATCATGAAAGAAAACGGAGAGTGCCATAAGGAGCTGTCGATGCGAATGGAGGAGATTAACCGCTTGAAAGAGAACCTGATGGATGCGGAGACGCGAATCGGGGAATTAAAAGCAGTGATTCGAGAGAACGAGAGGAATCTGACTGAGATCCATACTAAAGCTATTGAGAACTCTAATCTTAATATTCTGAGGAGCGAAGAGTTGCAAAGGAAATATGAGGGGCTTTACAAGACGTATGAGGAGAAGTGTAGGGAAAATCAGAGTTTGGGCGAGAAGAATAAGGAGCTAGTTGATATGGTGAAGGAATGGGAGGCGAAATTCAGCAATAAGATCCATGAGTTTGAGGCTAGAAAGAGCGAGGATATCGGTCAAGTCGAAGGTGAATACATGAAAAAGATCGAGGAAATCAATGAGAAGCACCGCAAGGAGATGAAGAAGCAGGAGCAGAAGTTCAAGGAGAATATGGACTTGCTGGAAGAGGAGTTTAAGAAGGTTCTCATGGAGAACAACGAAAGGTTCAGGAACTTGAAGCTGGCGTTCGAAGAAAAGACAAAGAGCGAGAATGAGCTCCGAGAATTTATGAAAATCACTGTAGCGAAGAACACTGAGCAGGAGAAACTGATCGAAGAGCAGAATGAAATCCTAAGACGGCTGAAGAATGAGTACACTAACGCTCTTCAGGAGAAAGACGAGCTAACAAGACTGGTAAATCATAATTATTATTGATTTCAACGTTATAATGATGATTTCTTAACGATTAGCTTTCGGACAAGAGTAAAACTATCAATACCAGCGTAAATACTTATCGTGAAGACATCGAGAGGCTTCAGAAAGAAAAGGAGTTGGCGCAGAAGATTTCGAAGGACCTGGAAGACGAGTTATCTGCTAAAGCAAGAGAGCTTGCGGGGTTTAGGAGAAAGTGCTTGGAGCTGGAGGCTCAAACTGAAGACCAGGAGAGAGTCATTAAGAAACTCAACGACAAAATTAAAGATAAGGACCAAAGAGCGAATCAGGAGTTCCAGGAGCTCGCCCAAGAGCTGGAGGACCTGCGAGACACGATCAGCACGAAGAACCGCATGCTCGAAGACAAAAACGCTGCGATTGATCACCTTAAAGACCAACTAGCAGCGAAAGAGCAAGAGATTGAGAACGTAAAGAGGCAATCTGAGGCGAAAAATCTAGAGGATGAGCTTTACAAGGAGCAGAAAACAAACGAAAAACTCAGACACAAACTCGATAAGCTCGAGGAATATATCGCTGAGTTGGAAGACACGGTGAATAATCTTCGCGAAGAGCTGAATATCAAAGAGCCTGAGATCGAGAAGCTGAAGAAGCAGCTTGCTGATAATAATAGGATCGTCAGCGCGTTCGAAACCGAGCTTCAAGCGGTTATTCAGCAACAGCAGCAAGAGTCGAAGAAATATAAGGATAAAGACCGCAGAATACAAGAACTTGAGGATTTGCTTGAGGATTGTAAGGAGACGCTGCTGAAAAAGAGCGATAGGATAAGGATGCTTGAGGAACAGATTAGAACCCGAGACGCTGATATCGGAAGCGTGATCAAGGCGAAAGATCGCGAGTTAGAGACGTTGAGGAAAAAGAATCACCGAAATGAGGAGGAAATGAAGGTGTTGGTGCTTGAGATAGAGAGACAGAAGGCGCTGGCAAAAGAAAATATTGAAAAGCTGCATCAAATATTTAAATGATAAATATATCTCGTAATATTGTGTATATGAATGGTTATCAAATTCGCTGATTTTGTATTCTCATGTCATACCTTATTTGATTATTCATAATGACTCATATTTTTCACCGGATGACATGATAAATCGATTTTTTCATTGCATTTCATGCATTTAAGGATGCTTAGTGAAATGAAGCAGATTGCAATGCCTTGAACCTCTGCAGAAGATTACAATAGGAGGAAAGAGAAGGAAAAGTGACATTATCATAAATAAATAGATAAAAAATTTGAGAATAAAACATTAAATCAGCTGACAGCTATAAAACAATCAACGCGCATTGAAGATTAACGATTTTATAGATTTGATACAAAGTTCGTTTCAATAACACATTATTATTAACCACAAAGGCTCAAGTTTGATATCTTATCTATCCATCAGTCTCCCAGCATAGCTCTTTAGTGGAAAAAACTGCTACTGCTTCGGATTCCGCTTGGCTCCTTGTTAGGTTAGACGGTCTTTATGTACATTATAATTCAAGCATCGAATTTTTTTCATAAGGTAAAAATCTAAAAAATCGTTAAGCATTCAAAAGCGTTCGGTCATTTAATTACCCTTTGGTTACGAAAATCGAAGGACTTTTATCTAATTGACTGGTGTTATTAAACTTTTTCTCATTCCCGAAAGCAAAAGGACCATCGTGTCTGTCTGGCGTGCAAAACGCGATCAATCTACAAAGAAGTTAGCTTTTACATCAAAAAAATAAAAGTACTTGGATGGGCTTTCATATTTATTTGGCTTTGGTGAGAAAAACAATCGACTGACGTTGAATGGGTCTTTCGAATTGCTATTGTAAAATCCGAGGCTTCCTCCCTTTTTCTTTGCTGAAAAACTCATGTTATGGTGTCCAAGATTTGGATCGTGGTTCTCTCCGCCAGAGTTATTCATCCATCCAAGTCGCAGTCTATCGTCTGAGCCTTTAGACTTTTCATTCTCGTCGCTGCCTCCTCTCTTTACGAAATCAAGCGGACTCTGGTCCTCGAGTTTCACCTTCTTGAGCGGCATTGGGCTACCGAACAAGTAACTATCAGGGTTATATCCCAAGACTGAATTTCCTCTTGCTAAAAGGTCGTTTTCTCGCTCCATCATATCCGGATGATGATAATCAGTAAATCCATGTTCTTTCTTAATCGCATGATGGTCGCCTGGAGACGGGAAACGATATGCAGCGTCCTTTGGAAGCAAAGGAGAGTTAAAGAACGCATTTTGGGATCCAGGGTAGTCGTAATAGTCCTTAGAATGGCGTTTTTCACTATCCATGTAACCGTTAGAGTCATTGTGGGATCTTTGATGATGTCTATGAGAGGATGATCGCTGCTTGCATTTAGAGCAATGCTCGTGAGAGCGTCTGCCATGGTGGCTGTGGCTGCCTGAGGAAGTCTTTACGTCCTTGTGCGAATTTTCCTGCTGCTGCTGTTGCTGATTGTGTGCGGAAGAAGTCTTTTGCAAAATAGATTTTAAAACTTTCGGGTTGTAAAGCTGGTCTAACAGCTTGAGGTGCTCGGGATTCTTGAGGTCGAGGCTCTCAATGGAAGGCAGGTCAATATTTTGTTCCTTGATATGGTTTCTGATCTCATCGCAAGTTTTTGGATCGAATTGAATTTCTTCGGTCAGCTTCTTCATCGTTTCGCTGTCTTTGGGTGAAGTAAGCGTTCCAAGCAACTCACGGTGATTTGATGTCCCATTGCGGTGATTGGACTTCCCTTCGCCAGTCAGCTTCGACAGAGAGTTGAAAGCGCCGAGTTCGATGCTTGTTTTGTTATTTCCCTCGCCTATTCATGACATTGGTTATGGATATGAGCTCCTCAGAAGAATTTTATTACCTTTTGAAGGAACTTCATCGTCTTTGCCAGAGTCCGTGGTGATTCCATTAAGAGAATGGAAATCATTGTCTCCCATCTTAAAAAGCGTTTCAAGCAGCTCTCTCTCAACTTTTGAGATGTTGGTCAAAGTCGCCAAATACTCGAGTCCGCCAGCCTCTTTGAGTTTGAGGAATCGGTTAAGCAGCTCCGGAATTCTTTTTTTCATTGAGGAATTCCAATGGTTCTTGATCGAATTATCCGTGCGGCCAGGCAATGATTTTGCGATTTCAGCCCATTTGTTTCCCGCAGCCTTATGATGAAGGAAAAGTAGCCATTCTTCCTCATCCGCCCAAGAGCTCTTTTTGATTCTCGGGTTCAGATGATTATGCCAGCGTTCTCTGCACTGCTTTCCTATGCGACCTGGCAAATGATCAGCAATGAAAGTCCATTTCTGAGGGCCGTGCTTTTCGACCAATTTCATCACGAGCAAGTCTTCTTCTTCTGTCCAAGGTCCTAAATTCCAGCAAATCTCAAGTCTCGACCAGAATAATAGCGTCTTACTCTTTTTGCCTTTAGCGTTTTCTGGGTTCAAGTATTTTTCCCATCTTTGCATACACTGAATGTCCGTTTTATCCTTGATACAAGGTTAAAACATGTAAATATAAGGCAGTACATTGAAATGCTCCGCGATTCTCTTCCAGTTTTTGCTTCGTGAATGGTCCTTGCATAATTTTGTTAGCAAATCATCCTATAAACACAGAAAATCGCTATTGAACCGTATTGAAGGGGCTAATACCTCTTCTTCAGTCCAATTTTCTTTAAAAGCTTTCTTATTGCTATTGCGTTTGTAGCCTCCTGCAATTTCAGCGTTTGATGACTGATGCTCCGCTTTTGTTGTTGGCATGGAGTATATTTTCTCTTTCAATGACCTGGATTCCACAATATTGGGGTTTTCTTCCCTATCCTGAAGGTGCTTGGAAGTTCCTGAAGCTCTGCTGTACTTGGTTGTCTCGTACTCTTCGAACATGTCTTCATGCTTGGCTTTGCTTATGCGACTAGTTAAACGCGGTTTTATGAAGCTAATGGATGGGGTTATGAATTAATACCTTGTTCTTCTAACGTTCATTTGGTTTGAGTTTGCTAACTGATACGGTAGTGGCTGGTATGTAAGAAAGGATTCTTTCTTTGGAAATAAATTCAATAGCAGTCGTTTTAATTTTTGAATTTAAATCTTCAGATTTGGAGCTCACAATGACGGTAATTATCGAATCTTTGGAATTAGAACTTTTTGCAAAAAGCAAGAATGAGACCTTGCTCAATCATTAGTGGAACAACATATTTCACTGCGCTAGAGAATTAGGGTTTAGGAAACCTTGAATTAACTTATATTAAAGTATCTACAATACTTATCATTATTATGCATGAAACCTGAAGCAAAGTTATTTTGAGAAGTAAATTTTTTTTTCCAACTTAGAACCATGAAGAAATTAGCAAAGAGTATTACGTTTGAGTTCTCACAAACCCTTTTTCTGGAGAGGGAGAGAGAGAATTTATGTATCTTAATGATGGATTGATTTATTAATTCATAAGGGTTTTTTCAATCAAAATTGCAGAGTCTTTATAATAAAAAATAATCCAGAATTGAGCAGACATTAATAATTGAGATAATGATTTAAAGTGTTATGTTAGAGATATTGGGTATTGGAAACCGGTTCATACATAGTTTTTCCATGACGTTTTTTTGAGTTCGACTACTTCTTAATTGCGCGCGGTATTCTCCGGCCTTATGAACAGTTTCAAGAAACATTAATGATTTAATATAAGTAATGATCTCCAGTAATCACAAATTACCCTCTACAGCCTTTATAGCGAGGGTCTTTTGAATACACTCAATAATTAAAAAGAAAATCAAGTATCACTAAGAAAATTTACTAAGAATACAGATAAATACTATCTATTACGCATTTTACTCCTTTTAATATTACATATATATACTAATAGATTATAGATTATCAAATTAATTGAAAACATCATTGAATTGCTCTACTAAAGATGAGTAAATAAGTATCTCGTCACAAGTCTCACTCAGTTTCCAAAAGCTCTTTCAAGACAATTGATAATCTAGCTTGTCATTTCAACTTAACTAACTGTTCAACTGCAGGAATGGTTGGAGAGGTTTATTAGGTTTGTTATACTGTTTGCTGTGACTTCTTGGATTCTATTTAACAAGTTAGAATTAGTTCTTTTCGGCAAATAGATGATTTTTGGCATTATATCTTCATTATGCAGATAAACAACACCTTACAATATATCTTAGAGACAGGAAATTAGTTCTAAATGAGATTCAAGATAGCTTCAATAGCAATCTTGGCTCCTTCTTCCACGAATTGAGCTGGCATAGATTGTGCTGTTCCGTAGATAACAGCCATACCGCTCTTTTTCTCTCTAGGATTGGCCAGCACTTCTTTCACGGCAACCTTAAGATCATTAATCAAGTCTTCAATGGTTCCTGCATTGAATGGAGTGATCGAGAGGTTAATTCCGGCTGGTTTTTGCACGGCTCCGAGTTTCCATCCCTTCTTAGTCAGCTTGTCGTAGACTGAGTAGATGTCGAGTCCTCTGCGATTTGAGGCGAACGCAACCAAGGAGAGTTTAGGATCTCCAATGACTCTCAATTCAGGAATTTGCTCCTTGATTCCAGCCACTAATTTCGCGGCGGCTTCAGAAACTGCCTTAGCCTGAGCAACGTAGCCTTCATAGCCATAGTACATCATGGCAGCCCATGCACCAGCAATCGGAGCAGCAGAACGACTTCCAGCCATTGTTGGAGTAGCATAAATACCTCCAGTCCATTTAGCAGTTGCATAAATCGCATACTTTCTCAAGCTTTTCTCTCTGAACAACAACACTGAAATACCCTTTGGAGCTTGTCCGAACTTATGATGATCAACTGAGATAGTAGTGACTCCAGGAACTTGGAAATCGAAAGCTGGGATATTGATTCCATTGTCCTTAGCAAAAGGTGCCATGAAACCTCCAAGGCAGCAGTCAACATGCAAACCAATCTTGTTTCTAAGAGCCAAGTTTGCGAATCGTCTGACATCGTCTACTGCACCATAAGGGAAGGATGGGCAGCTTGCAACCAAAGCAATTGTGTTTTTGTTGATCGCGGCTTTGATGTCGCCCATTGCAGGAAGACCTGTTTTAGGGTTAACATCGATGGTGACGTATTTGATTCCGAAGTAATGGCAAGCCTTCTCAAAAGCGACATGAGCGCTTGCAGGAGCGACGAGCTCAGGAGTTTTAATTCCTTTCGTGTCTCTTGCCCAGTCTCTGTAAGTTAGAATTGCCATGAGGATTGATTCAGTTCCGCCTGATGTAGTGATACCGCAGGCTGTTTTGCCTCCATGGTAGAGGTTGGCTGTCATATTGATGACCTCTGCTTCCATTTGGGTTGCGGTTGGGAATGAATCATAGTGCAATGGGTTATGATAAAGGAAGTCCTTGCAGACATCTTTCACCAGATTCACAACGTCCTTCTTATCGTTATAGTACAGAGTACCGTGCACCTTATGGTCTCTGAAGTTGTCCTTTTCTCTTTTAAGAGCAGCTTCGATCTTTTCTTTAACAGTTCCGGACTTCATTCCTTTGGTAGGGATATGATAGAACTTTGAGGATCTTGTTGCATCAGTTGATTTGTTGATTTCAGCTTCAATCTTAGCAAATTCGGATCTGATTTTTCCTTTCACAATGGGCAAGTTCTTTAGGACCTTGACAGCACGTCTCTTGCAATCTTGCTTGTATTCAGCAGACGTCATATAGCAAATCTTTCTGAGGACGTAAAGTGCGACAATAAGAATAACACTCCAGATAACAACGATATCGATGTAATCCAAGCGATGAACGTATGTTTCGGTCAATCTTCTTACAACTACTTTGAAGATGTGATAGTACTGACGAAGCACCCAGCACAACTTCTCCAATGAGAGATCGTTGATGAGCGCTTGCAAATTAGGATCCACCATTTTTAAACTTTCAAATAAGATAAAAATTTATTAGATACGTGTAAATGTCGTCATTAAATTAGATCCAAATAGCAAATCTGGATTTTTTTGGTTCTTTCGTCAGATACGTCAGATGTCCTCTAAACTCAAGAGGTACCTATTACAAGAGCTTTAACTGCAATGCAGTTTTTAGTTCATAAAACCAATAAAGAGGTCATGATGATTCACAAGACAGGTTGAAAAGAAATTTCAAGAGGTTTAAAGTTGGAAAAAATACCTCAAAATAAAATTGCATCCTCCGAGAATCGGACCCGAGTTGCAAAGTGAGAGGTCGTGTATTCTGCCACTAAATTGCAAATGCTAGATAATGCTATCAATATAATCTCAGTAAACCCTTTGATTTTTTGAGAACTCGTCAACGAGTGTCTAGATATTTGCAGCTAATTTACTTCATCAAATGCAATTAAATTCTCGATTTAGAAGGGACCTTAAAGTTATAAGCATTTTGTTCAATTCAAACCTAAAGATAAGTAATAGAATTTGTAATCTCAATTCAGGATGAGTATATTCAAGGGCTGAATATAATCGTTCTAGCCTTTCATAAGCAGTGACTTTGGTGAAACTAGAGTTGATCGGGAATTAATACTCTTCATAGGTTATGCTGATTTTATTGATATTTAATCCTTAGTCGGCAAGACAGAATTAAATAGGATATTGCTTTTATATAATATATAATTACGATATGCAGAGACAGAGCATCACACGTGTATCTAAGAAGCCGATTAACTCGACTTAAACGAGGTTCAAAATAGATTCAATCGCGATCTTTGCTCCTTCCTCCACAAAAGCTTCTGGCATTTTCTGCATTGATCCATAAACTACCGCCATACCACTCTTCTTCTCTCCAGGATTAGCCAGTATTTCTTTCACTGCTTCCTTAACATCACTAACAAAGGCATCAATAGTGTCCACATTGAACGCAGTAATGTTCAGGTTGAGGGCTGCTGGTTTTTGGAGCACTCCGAGCTTCCATTTCTTCTTCGCCAGTTTATCATAGACGGAATAGATATCGATTCTCCTGTGGTTTGAGGCGAACGATACCATGTTGAGCTTGGGATCTCCGATGACTCTCAATTCAGGGATCTCCTTGATTCCAGCAACCAATTTAGCTGCTGCCTCAGCAACAGCCTTTGCCTGAGCAACGTAACCTTCGTAACCGAAGTACATCATGGCAGCCCATGCACCAGCAATTGGAGCAGCAGAACGACTTCCAGCCATTGTTGGAGTAGCATAAATACCTCCAGTCCATTTAGCAGTCGCATAAATCGCATACTTTCTCAGGCTTTTCTCTCTGAACAACAACACTGAAATACCCTTTGGAGCTTGTCCGAACTTATGATGATCAACTGAGATGGTAGTGACTCCAGGAACTTGGAAATCGAAAGCTGGGATGTTGATTCCGTTGTCTTTAGCGAAAGGTGCAGTGAAGCCTCCAAGGCAGCAGTCAACGTGTAAACCAATCTTATATCTGAGAGCCAAATTTGCGAATCGTTTGGCATCGTCGCATACTCCGTAAGGGTAAGATGGGCAACTTGCGACCAAAGCAATTGTGTTTTTGTTGATCGCGGCCTTGATATCACCCATTGCAGGGAGACCTGTTTTAGGATTAATCTCGACACTGACGAATTTGATTCCGAAGTAATGGCAAGCCTTCGCAAAGGCAACATGAGCACTTCTTGGGGCAACGAGTTCAGGTTCCTTAATTCCTTTTGTGTCTCTTGCCCAGTCTCTGTAAGTTAGAATAGCCATAAGAATCGATTCGGTACCACATGATGTAGTGATACCGCAGGCTGTTTTGCCTCCGTGGTAGAGGTTGGCTGTCATATTGATGACCTCTGCTTCCATTTGGGTTGCGGTCGGGAATGAGTCATAATGCAAAGGATTGTGATAGAGGAATTCTTTGCATACGTCTTTTACGAGGTTTGCAACGTCTTTCTTGTCATTGTCGTATCTGGAGCCGCTCGTCTTGTGGTCTTTGAAGATAACTTTTTCTCTTTGAAGAGCAGCTTCGATCTTTTCTTTAACAGTTCCGGACTTCATTCCTTTGGTAGGAAGATGATAGAACTTTGATGTTCTTGTAGCATCAGTTGTTTTGCTGATTTCAGCTTCAATCTTAGCAAATTCAGCAGCAATTTTTCCTCTGACGATAGGCAGATTCTTGAAGAACTTGATAGCACGTCGCTTGAATTCTTCCCTGTACTCCTCAGTCAACATATAGCGGATTTTTCTTAGCACATATAGTGCGACTATAAATATAACGCTCCATATGACAACGATATCGATGTAATCCAAACGATGAACGTAGGTCTCGGTCAATCTTCTTACAACTACTTTGAAGATGTGATAGTACTGACGAAGCACCCAGCACAGCTTCTCCAATGAGAGATCGTTGATGAGCGCTTGCAAATTAGGATCCACCATATTTGAAACTTTAAATAGGAATAAAAATTATAGATACGTGGGTAGTAAACTAACTAATACTATTTAATTTGAACAGATCCTCTTCAAATGTTGGATACTTTTGACATCGTAGCTTAAAAGGTTTCTAATGAATAAGCACTGAATCAGATAGAATTTGAGGGTTCGATTTTTGAAGGAGGTTATTGAGCGAGATAGACCTAGATAGTGAAAAACAAACAGAGGGTGTTAGAATATCGCACTGATTAATACATAAAAAATTTGCGGCCGCCGAGAATCGAATCCGGGCTGCATGATTGGCAACCATGTATCCTACCACTAAATTACGGCCGCTTGATATTAACATCAAGATATTCGTGTCAACATTTTTGAAAATTAAGAGAAATTCTGAAATGATATACAGCTTTTTCTTTCTTTACTAAATAAAAAAATTGCGGCCGCCGGGAATCGAATCCGGGCTGCATGATTGGCAACCATGTATTCTACCACTAAACTACGGCCGCTTGATATTGATATCAAGGTATTAGTGTCAAAATTTTTGAAAATTAGTAGAAATTCTGAAATGATATACAGCTTTTCTTCCATCACGCTCTGGACTATGTGCAATGCTATCTTATATACATCTCTCTTCGTTACGCAAGAGTAATTGCTTTGGAAAAACCAATTCCTATTAGCAGTAGTCGAATCATGACAAGCTTAAAATAAAAGTTATTGTAACAATTCAAAACATGTATTTAACTAAGCTCTAGACAATCTCTTCATTTTTCTCGTTTTGGTCCTCTGCGACGGAAGAGATACAATTAAAAACATAAATTATTCATCCAGTCCTACCCTTAGAAGCCATTAGTCGCAGTCGCTGGGGCAGATTGCCCTGGCAGTCCAAATCGTTTATCAGATTTTTTGATCTCAATCCCTTTCTTACTCATCGTTTTTTGTAGATCCTTCATCGTTTTCTTTGGCTCTTTCGACCATTTCTTTTTCATAGCCTCAGCCTCAGGCGGGCCTCTCACCACTGCTGTTCTATACTCAATTCTAAATTGCTTCTTCGCCATCTCCTCTTGAATTTGCTCAGGTGTCATTGCCTTATTTCTCACAAAAGCCAATGAATTATTCGCTGCAATTTCACCAAAACTGCTTTCTCCTCGGTTTCTCACGGCAGGTCCAGGCTTCGCCTGATAGTCAGGGTTTGCCCGGTCTGCCTGTCCTTTGGTTTTACCAAAAAATATGTATTGCAGTCCAAGTGCTGCCATCATCGCCAAGCAGACTGTTGAAACTACCGAGCCCATCACGACATTCCTTTCGGCCCTTCTGCTTCGATATCTTCTCCGTTCCCTTTCATATTCTCTTTGGGTCTGCTGATCATAGTATTTCTCTGAATAATCCGTGTAGTCCTGAGAATATTGCTGCTGCGAATACTGATTCGAATACTCTTGTCTATAACTAGACGATGACCAATTGTTATAATATGAATAGTGGCCTTGCGAGCTGTGGGAATTAGTTGATGCATTTTTCTTCAAATCGTAAATTTGACGGGAAGCAGGGTCTTTGAGAGTTTCGTAAGCCTTTGAGAGAATTTTGAAATTTTCCTGAGGATTTTAGTAGTATTAACCCTTGAATTTCAAGACTATGACATACCTCAGCATCTGGATCCTCTTTGTTATGGTCAGGATGGTACTTCTTGACTAGTGAAATGAAGAAATGCAATGTTTTAGCCACACTGAGCAGGAACGGTAGATTTATATACCTAATGAGAGATAAGCTTCCTTAATCTCAGTGGCTTTAGCGGTTTTTTGCAGGCCTAGAATGTCGTAGCAGCAGGCATCAGGGCTGAGAGTCGCAAACGTAAACTTGATTGTGTTATGGCTCGTACAAATGGAAGGACTGAAGCTCTTAGAGTAAAGTAAACTAAGTTTGATCATACTTGAAGTTCAATAAAAACTAATAATCACCCTTGAAAAAACTTCCAAAGTCTCCTAAGTTTTAGATCGTAGTCAGTCCAACGCTCAGCTTAATGATACATCTCACATTTCTGAAGCGTCGGAAGAAAGACTTCGGTGGCAATAGCATAGTGTTGCTGCTTATTCATTTCGAAAGAATGCAATTAAAATTTTGAAAATGGTTGACTGAATCAATGATAAATTAGTGGAAAATTCAATGAATTACTTGGATAAAGATGGAGAACACTCAATGAAAGGCCAAAATAGGGATTGCGATTGCAGGGTGGCGTACGTTGAATCTGAATGGCCAGAAAAACAACGGGAAAAAGAGCTGTTTAAATTTAATTTATAAATCGCAAATAAAACACACTGTTAACTACAGCAATCTTGTCTGTTAACTTTAGCGCTTTTCGATTGTATCTTTAGAAATGGCTCACTCTGTTAGAAAAACCAGCGCCTTCTCTCCCAAACCTCACACTCTGGGAACTCCCACCGGAAGAAGTTTCTCGCAAACACAGCTTGTAACTCCAACTGCCAATCAACGATCATCAAGAGCTTCATTAGAAAGGGTTTCTCCTTTCCTCAGTCCGATCTCCTCCAAAAAAAGCGATAAGTTCTCGACGCCAAGTAGAACAACACGATCTTTCGCAAATATCAACTTTGAACCGAAAGCCGAATCCAAAAGCAATAACAACCCGCATCTGACTGGCTCTCCATACCTCACGAAATCAGTCACACCCTCAGTATTGCTTCACCTGATTTTCATGTCTCTGATTGTATTTCTTGATTTTCGCGTGTAGAAACCCGTCAGAAGCATGCTACTTGCAAGATCGATTTCCGCTGAGAAAATCAGACCAGCCTCTGCCTACGGCAAGCAGACTTACGATGAGAACAAGGAAACTAGCGGCTATATGCGTCAAGTTGGTAATGAAATGTACAAGGCGAAACTCCAGACCAAAACTCTTGAGCAGCAGGTCAAGAGCTTGGAAAATCGTGTTGCTAAGCTTGAGCAAGAAGACCAAAGCGCGCTTAAACGCCTTCAGAAAACTCAAACAGAATGCCAAAAGTTAGTGAGTAATAAAATGCGGCATCAAACTGAGCTGCTTGAGAGTCAGCAGCGAAAGCAAAATCAAATTGCTAATCTAGCAACTCAGAGGAAAAAGCAAATGGAGACTAAAATGAAGCAGAATGAAAATATTATGAAGAGTTTGGTATCGACAATGGAGTTGAAGAATAAACAATATAGGGAAGTGAAAAAGTCTCTAAGCGACGCGTTTGAGCTGAAAAACAAAGAGATAGAGGAGAGAAATAAATCAAGAGATCAAGTGGTGTATGAGATACAGGAATTAAGAAGACGGATAGTTCAGGGAAGGAAAGACCGAGAAGAATCGGCAAAGGAGTATACGCTTGGGAATAGTCGTTATGAGAAATTGGAATCAGAGAGGAAGAAGCAAGAGGCGTTGAATAATCGGTTAGAAGAGCTGGCGAAGAAGGAGGAGATGATGTTAGAAAAACTCAGAACTACTCAGGCGACGCAGGAGTCTGTTTATAATAGAATGGAGCAAGTATATGCAACGAGAGTTAGTGCTGAGAGACCGATAGATCTTAATGCTTTTTATTATTGATTTTAATGGATAGTGAAAGAATCTCAATTGATGCAACCAATTAACCTCTGTATTTTTTGTTTCCATAAGGATAAGTTGGTAATTATAGAAGCATAAAATGAAAATCGAGTGTCACCTTTCCATGTTGCTTAAGTGGCATCGAGAACATGAGGCTTTTACTACTTTATGTGATCGTTTTGGCATAATAGAGCAAGGAAAGGCAGAATATAATAGCGTGTTATATGTTTATTATAAGGACAGACTGTAGAAGGAGTTGGAGGAATTAAGAGAGACTGTCCTTATCAATTTATGATACGGACTGAATTACGTAAGCGCTTAAACCTATGAGATGAGATTCGCTTGTGCTCTATGGGCGATTAAATCGTGATGGTTTTCAGGATTCGAATTGCTTTTGTCTTCATATTGGTAATGATTAGTATCTTTTTTAAATTTTTTGAATTTAATCATTAACTATTGTAACTAACGTCTACATTTTCAGGCTAAAATGAAGCTATCCTTCTGAAAAACTTGAAAAAGTAGCCATCGTCGACAGGCACCAGGAGCTTCAGCTGCCACTCTCAAGATTTCATTATCTGATAGTTTAACTTTCCAGTATTTAACAAGGAGTGTGTGATTAATTTGACTTGCATAGCGACATCAAAACTTAAATATATTTTATCTAAAATGTATTCGATGTATTCGGTGCAAAGTAAATTTAATTCAAAATTATGAGCTTAAAGAGGAAATCACCTCACAGGGATAACGAATCACCATCCTCCAAGAAAAATGATTATGAATTCAAAAAATTAAAGTACTAGCCTGATCTTTCCCTGCAATCAACTTTTCCTTTCTTCAGATTTGAAGACGGATCCAACAATGACGCAAAAGCTTCGAAAAGATTTCAATTAGATGTACAAACCTCATTTTACAAGCCTTCTCATCTCATTTTCAAGCATTATCCAGCATTCAAAAAGATCAGTTCAGCGAGCAAAGAGAATAGTGTCGATCGGTTTTTAGATTCGCTGAAAAGAGACCAGAAAACCCTTCATTCTCTGAAACGCGAGCAACTCAATGAGTAATTTTCCTTTAAGTCCAATTTTGACATGGTATTTGCAGTTCACATGGTGAAATTGATAGAGCGAAAAAGAATCTCAGTGCAGAGCTGCAAAAAGAGCAACTCCCTCAAAAAAGCAAGCGGGTGAAACAGAATGCCTCGAAAAAACTTAAGCAGGCTAGAGCAGATGCAAAGTTATCAAAAAAAGGCGCAATGGCTTCAGAAAGTGGGAATAATTCTTTCATTTCTCTCGAGGAGTTCCCAGCAGATGAGAATAGAGATGGCAATGTTACTAATGGACAGCTCGTGCAATGCGTACCAGCACTATCTTTAAATTCCATTGCATCGTCGTATTGGAAATGTGTGCAAGAAGCTTCTGCGTTTGGCCAGACTGGTTCTTCTCATCGAAATATTGCAGAAAATAAATGGCTGAAGCGACTGATGGAGGGCTCTCCTTTCAAGCTACCACAAAGTAGCCATGATTGTATCGATGAGACTCACAATTTTTCAGAAAGTGCAAATGTGCAAGGGAAAGTTGATAATCAGTCCATGGGCTCAAATGAATCTGATTTCCAGCCGAAAACGACCAATTTTCTTGATGAAGTGTTCGCTAACGAGGCTAATAATACTGACAATTATCAATCCCCACAAAAATCCCCTGGTCTATGCGAGGAGAAAATCGATTGTTGTTCAGCAGAGAAGCAGGCTTCTAAAAGCAACAAGTCACTGAAATCTATCTCCAACACAAAAACCAACGAATCTCTTTCGATAGAGAGAACGAGAGGAACTGAATTGGTCGAATCCACTCCCAGAACGAAGAAATTATCAGCTGAATTCACAATTTCAGGGCTCCAGTCCACTCTGCAAAAGAAAACTAAATCACCGAAATTAAACGATGAGCAATGCATTAGAGAGCTCGAAGTATGTAAATCAAAGCTGAAGAGGACTCTTCTCGAAAAAGAAACCATCGAACAGAAGCTGAAGTGCGAACTCGACGAAAAAGACATGGAAAATGCTCTTCTTCGGAGCCAACTGAGCAAGCTGAAATCAGAACTGCGGAAATGTAAGTTTCTTTTGTGGTTGCCCCTTTATAACTTATGAAATAGCCGAGCATTATCGAAAAAAATTACATGATAATTTCCAAGAGATAAGAGGGAATCTCCGAATATACTGTCGAGTGAAACCCCTTTTTGGCGAGGCGCAGAAAACGGTTATCTTTTACCCTGAAAAGGAATTAAAGGATGGCGACTTGCTTGAGGATGGGTTGAAAACGATCGATTTGAAAATAAAGGACAAATCAAGCACGTTCTTTTTCGATCATGTGTTCGATGAGTCTTGCTCACAGGCGGATATCTTTGAAACAATCAAGCCGTTTTTCCAAAGCGCTTTGGACGGCGATCAGGTTTGTATCTTGGCTTATGGACAGACGGGTTCAGGCAAGACCTTCACGTTGGAAGGCCCGGATTTGATGAATTCAAGCGAGCTGCATGAATTGTCAGGTGTGTTACCACGGGCTGCAAATTTCATTTTTAATGAGGTCGAACGAATAAGCTTGATCAACAGTGTGAGTATATATATCTCGGCATTGGAAATTTACAATGAGAATATCTACGATCTGCTGGCTGCTGATAAATACGCTACTGCGGATAAAATCACTATTAATTTTGTGAAAAATCGAGTTCAGATCCAAGGGCTGGAGTGGGTGAAAATCCAAACTCATGAGCAAATGCTTTCGCTGCTTTCGAAAGCTTCAAGGAACAGGTCAACTGATAAAACTGGATGGAATGATCGGTAATTTAATTTCCTTGTCTTGAAAGCGGTCTTTAATATTCCCATGCCAGGTCGTCAAGGAGCCATTCAATTTTCCGTGTCAAAATCGTATCTGGTGAGCAAGAAGGACTTTTAAACATTGTGGACCTCGCGGGCTCTGAAAGAAACGAATCGCATATCGCTTCAAATCAAAATCAAGTAATATCTAGTTGGCTTTCCTTTCTAATAATACTAATAATGATTTAGCCGAGTCTAGCGACGCAAAACGCAAAGAAAATCCAAACCGAAGCGAATTTTATCAATAAGAGTCTGACCACTCTCGGTAGAATCGTGAGGATGATTGCGGAGAAAAAGCCCACGAATGCCTTGCCTTATCGAGAGTCCAAATTGACCAGATTGCTGCAAGTACACGCTCTTATCAATTTTCTAGTTGTAATCAATCTTATAGGATTCCTTAGGTGGAACCGCGAAAACACTGCTCTTTATCAACGTTTGCCCTTCCGAAGAGAACTCTTTCCAGACAAAGGAATCCCTGAAATTCTCCTCGAAAATATCCCTCTAAGTTTATTTTGTAAATCATATAGGTTGCATGTATTATATACTGTGATATTGAATTCTGTTGATCGGATTCATGTAATTTGTAAGTTAAGGTTGTCTATTCAAAGACTCGTGTTAATTTTTTCTTGCCTTAAAGCATCTTAAAGGAAATATCGAGATTTCTGTAAAGCTTTAAATGAATGATTGTGTCTGCTAGAAACACTTGGTTATGATATTAGCAATATATGTACAATATTTTCAGTGCGAGCTGCTCTACAAAAAATATGCACTAATATTCATAAAAATTAAATTGTAAAAAACTGCGCTTATTTGCTTTTAGTAGGGATCTCCTTTAAGGCAGAATAATCCTTCTTGGAGTCTTTCATGTTCTTCAGCATAGACAGATAGAGCTTTTTGTTCTCTGGTGTGTCCGCATTCTTAACAAATGGATGATCGAAGAGCTGTTTTGCTGTTGGCCGCTTCGCTGGGTTTTTTACGAGACACGCGGCGACGAAGCTATCGAACTATTAAGCGTCAATACAAATGAGTTTCGGGAGTTAGAAATTACCTCTTCAGACCACTTTTTGGACCCTGCGAGCTTGGAAAGTCTTGGTGGATCGTTTACCGATATTTTAAACATAATCTTCACGGCTGGCTCTCTGAGATAAGGCGGCTCGCCGAGTGCAAATTCTAGCGCGACGATGCCTAAGCTCCAAATATCGACTTTTTCATCGTATTCAGATTGCTTTGTTTTAAGCATAACCATTACAGCTATCATCTATCATCATTTGTCATTACCTGGATAAGTTCCGGGGCCATCCAGCAAGGCGTCCCAACAACTGAGGTTCTATGTCTAAATTCTTGAGTGAGTTGAATCGCGAATCCGAAATCAGCCAATTTGATTCTTCCCTGCAACACAAAACTATTAGAAACTACCCAAACACAATTTGCTACATCTTTCGAGAGCAACACATTATCCGATTTGAGATCTCTGTGGATTTTGTACTGTCTGTGCATATGATGCAAGCTCCTGGGGATATAAACGTTATACTTTATTTTTGCATGAGGCAATATACTTGAGAATGTGGAGCAGAATGTACGCAATGACACCTTCTGGAATTGCCTTCATATAATTCAATATCAGTCTCGTGAGGTTTCCGGCATCCATGTACTCCATTACAAGAAAAATGCATCTATCAACCAATTAATTAGGTCATTGAAGAGAGAGAGGGGAGGTATACTCTTTGAATTTATACATGTCGTAAAAATTAATCACAACATCCGATTGCGAGAGGATGCCCATTGCGATTTCTTTCTTAATTTTGTGCTCAGCAGACCTGTCTTTCACTTTCATCAATTTCACAGCGTATAATTCGTCCTTTTTATCCTTTCGCCAGGCCAGAAAAACCATCCCTTGGCCTCCTTTGCCAATTTTAGAGTCAAAATGCAGATCTTCCGAAGGATCGTTGGTCTTAAACTCAATTATCTTGCGCACTTCCTCATCAAATTCTTTCTTCATAGGCGGTTTCGGCGTTTTTCGACCCGTTGAAACGAGCATGACGTTCAAAGCTTCTTCAGGCTTATCACGAATTTCTTTCTTCGTTAAGCCAGAGTTTTCCAAATAAATCATCCATTCAGGCGGAATCCCTTTCAAACCATACTCCGACGTTTTGTCAATTTCAATGTGTAATTGATGCGTCACTGCCTCAGGCATTCCAATGTAAACCGGCGCGTTGTTGATATAATCTTTTTCGAATGTGAGCCAACACAGTAAGTTTTAGGAAATACCAATTATATCTTGAGAAGGCGCTTTGGGTCTAACGCATTCAGGAAGCATATCTGTCTCAATCGTTGATTTCGTACGCAAGTCCTTGATATCAGCTATATATGATGCAAAATTTGAGGATCAAGCTGAAGTGAATTTGATGAAGTACCTTTTGCCCATACAGATGGCACATTAACCATCTCTCCAGTGTTGCTATCGATTTCCTAATTGATGGAATGGGATGTTATGGTCTAAAATATGAGTTGAGAAGTTTGCCATTTTGATTCCTTTCTTGAAATCGAAGGGTTGTGAGATTTCTAGGTTGTCGAGGTCCAGGCCAGCAAGTTGTTCTAATTGGTTGTTATACTGATGTTTTGAATGAAGAAGAGTACCCGCCTCGAGTGTTTCCCTGCCTTTTGAGTGCGAATGCCCCATTGTGTAAATTTTATTGCAAAATAACTTTTTCAATCATATGGTATAAGCAAATCTGTGTGCAAAAAATTGTACCTAAACTCAGGAGCTACAATTCCGATTATTCCATTTAATTGACCAATTATTGTGAATTGATTGCAGTCTGGTTATGTTGCAGCAGCGGCTCAACCAATGTAGCGAAACGATTGAGTTTTTAATTGATCGAGATGATAGTATTCTTGTCCTTTTTGCAGAATTTGAACTCAGAAAAAATTTGATTTTTTCTTAAGTTCAATAAAAACGATGGCAAAACATAGAATATGAATTATATGTGCATATCAATATTTGG
>ENA-UOUE01000950-UOUE01000950.1-compost-metagenome-genome-assembly--contig:-NODE-950-length-20924-cov-6.367439_pt1 | contig 20924 bp, 6 predicted proteins | sample MGYA00238146_ERZ747223 | MGnify/ENA primary metagenome ERZ747223 (study PRJEB28781, sample SAMN06268865) | compost metagenome | isolation source: single cell | place: USA: California, Emeryville, Joint...
GGCTCTGCTTATTATCCATCAGCAAGTGGATCCGCTTACTATCCAACCGCCACCACCTACTACTACCCAACAGCCACAGCCAGCTACTACTCAACAAGAAGATATTAGATTTCAAAAAACAAACAAACAAATCCATTAGTAGGCGTTGTTGCTGATTATGATATGATTAAATGACTCATCTCATCTGATGAGCATTTGAGAAATCATAGATGTATTTTTACACATTTTCATTTTGTTTTTAACAGTTTGCTTTTATTTGTGGATTGAGTATTACTCAGGATGCATTTAATTTTTTCTTTACATATGTTGTGCAAACTCTTGAAAGCATTTCAAAAATCTAAAGTGTTTCTCAGAAGTAAGTCACTTATGGAAAAATTTGAATTCAGAACTATCGTCAACTTGATTCAGTCCAAGTTCTTCCTTCCATGTTACCCGATTGCCTGGCTGGAAAACTTGTTTATAAGCTCCGCTAGCAACTTTATCTACTGTAGAAGGATCGAGATCGATGAGAAGAGATCTGGCAGTATATTTTTCGTCTGTGGTTTCATTGAAAAAAAATCTAAATCATCTGTCGTTGTTTTTTCAGGCTTTAAAGTCCCATCTGATTGGATATCCAGCTCGAGACAGAAGAGTTCCCAGCAGGAGTTTATAATTGAACGCCTGCCTGACCAATGTGAATGCAGAGAAGTTGATTCATCATATATCTTTTTTAATGAGAATGAACTTCGAGTAAATTAATAAATACACAAATTAATAACAAGAAACAGATCTCAGACTCAACAAATTTTGATGAGATTACTCTTGGAAATCGACCGATTACAATCAGAGGTTGTGCTATCAGCTTCCGCTTCCTTTACAATAGGCTTGAAATTTTTCTATTTTGAAATGAATTCAGCTTAACCATGGCACATTTTAATTCTGAATGAGTCTCCAAGGCTCAATATGGGGTTGTCATCGCTTCCCATTGAATGGTTATCTATGATAAAATTGAGCACCCTAAATTTGAAGCGAGCAGATTGTCCGTAGGAAAATAAATCTCCACGAACCAATTCTATAAGATGCGAAGACAGAATGTAAAGACCCATCCTCAGTTCTTTCTTAACAATGAGGAAGATTAGTTGATAGCCATAGAAATCTCACTTCTTGATAGCTGAAAAGTCTGACACAACATCTATAGAAAGAATTTCGATCCTCTTATTTTCTCACTCTATAATTCGATATATGATAAAATAAAATACACACTCGGAACATGAATCTGCGATATTTCATTTATCAAAAAGCTTGACAGAAATCTTGCAGATTCATACCAAACTATTAAATTTTTTGGCAGAGCGAGATATCGTTCCGAATACTACAGAAAAAAAAAATTGATGAAAGGATACTCAGAAACAACAACAAAAAGCATCAAAATTTGATACTGATGAATGATATCGCTATTTACCTTAAGAGAAAGAATAATTTTATACTCTACAATCTTAAAGAAATCTGAAAAACACTTTGTGAAGATTTAATAAAACGTCTACTGATTTGCAAAAATACGGTTGCTGTTGAATTGATTTATATAAACTCTACTAAGCAAGTATTCATGGCGGTTTTTCAGCATTGAATAATAGTCAAATGAGTTTCTTAAATCTCAGATCAAAAAGCAAACAAATCCGCATATAACAAATTATTTAATGAAAAATGTGAGGCCATAATATCTTAAGCACTCCCGTTGGATTTTTCAACAGGTTACTCTATTTCAATTTCGAACTTACTTATAATATCTGTATCAATACTGAGTCATATCTATCGACAATTCAGTAATTTAGTTTGCTTTGTTTTGATCTAATCCATATAGTAAGCTAAATGAACTGTCCTTCTCTTCCGGAGCTCTTTGATTAAATTCTTTGTATTGAGTTCCCGAAATAGTTGACGTTTGCGGACGGGCGAAAGGATTTTCTTCTTCTACAATGTTGCTGATACTACCAAGCCTAATTTTTTAAAAAATCAAAGGGTGAAAAAAAAGGTCATAGTCGAATTACTGGAATGTTTGATCAGGACTGATCACGTTTCTTCTCGAGACTTGAAGTTCGATTTGGGAAAGATTGCTAGCTTCAATGGCGTCTTGATTCTGATCTTTCTCTTGTTCCTCTTCATGGGCGTCTTGACTGTGATCTTTCTCTTCTTCAATCTTCTCAGGTGTCTTTAATTCCACTTGGGATTCCTCTGGCTTTTTCTTTCTATCTTTGAACTTTTTAACCAACTCCCATACCTTCATTATGTACAGCCAAAATACATTTATGAGCATGTAGCCACCCGTAGCTACTATACTCATCATGATAATCACATCACAAAACTTGCTCAACCAAAAAGCCTCCGTGTTCATCCTGACGAAAACCATAGTGAGCACGACCATATAAGTCAAATTGCAGTACTTCTCACTTCTATTGAGAGAAGTATCATCATAGGGAGGCTTTCTCTGACACAAGAAATAGTATAAATGAATAATCATCATGAAGACTATTCCTTTGAGGAGATCTGAGGATACGAGGACAGAATCGAGAATGAAGAAAGACATCTTGAATACCATGACGACGACTCCCCAGTAATATGCTTCTTTTGAGTAGGAATTATAGAAATTACCGAGAATAATCCGGAGAGGCTCTGATTCGAAAAGTCTGTTCCTCTTTTTGTAGAGGACCAAAAAGATAGCAAGAGGAATCAGGAAGGCCCAAAAGATAAGAGCAGGAACGACCACGGAGTAGAGGAACGAGTTGTATTGGTCAGTGTAGCATTCGATGGTGTTTGCTGACTTAATATAGTATTGGGAAGCATAATAGTCAAGTTTTGTGCAGGTGAGATATTGACAGAGTTTGGCAATGATTCCAGGCTGCTCAATGAGAAATAGTACAACAGCTACAGCTCCTATTTTGGTAAGAGATCTATTTCTCGAAGGCGTTTTTGAAGCTTTCAGAGCAGGTGTCGTCGACGTTGATATTGATGTTATTATGATATTTCTATTTTCGTTAAAGTTCTTTTGTTTTTCTTCTCCTTTCACTCTTTCACCTTCCTTTTCTCCCTCTTGTACGTTATTCTCTTGGCCTTGATTTCGTGCTTTCTTTTGCTTTCTTCTTCGGCAAGTTTTGAGAATTTTAATGAAAGGAATTCTAAGAAGTATAACCAATACAGCTAGGAGTAACTTTGCTATTGGAAGCAGCACATAGACTAGAGTCTCAAATTGAAGGGCTTTGAAGGTATCTAAGTTATTAAGCAGGTAGAGGCATTGCAAAGAGAACACTGCTTGAGCATTCGAATTTCCCACGGATACAGAAACACTTATCAGAGTACTTGCTGTTCCGATGTCAAAATTCGAGAGGACCAATGAAACTTGTGAGAACAGGGTGAAGATTACAATGAATGTTCCTGCCTTACTTTCTTTCTGATTTGTTTTCTTTGGTGATTCTGTTGGCGTTTCTTGTTGCGGCTCAAGTTGTTGCCTCAAGCCACTAGAGCTGATATTTTCTGTGATAAAACTCGTCCCAATAAGTTCTGTCCTTTTCCAACTCTCTCGCTCAGCTTTTTGGGCTTTTTCGATGAGATACTTACGATGAGTGTTTTTGTTCTCCTTGTAAGTCACAACAACCATGATAATTTGATAGCCAATCGAAGCTATTAGGAGAAGGATAGTGAACGTAATTAGTTTGGGCTTATCATAGCATTGGGCGCATGATCCTGCTTTCCCTGATGAGAAATAACCATTTTGAGAATTACACTGCGCACATACCACTCCCGTATAAACTTCCGAGCAATTGGTCTGATTATCTCCACCGAGACATTGCGAACCAGAATCATTACAGGCAATTATATGTAAAGCTGAGATATCCGCCAGACTTCTGTAATATGCAGGTTTGAGAGAAATATTCTGGCCTCCATTACAAATAGCTCCTGTGGGACATTCCTGGCATTTCGAGTCTTCAAGTGACAGAGAATAGCTTCCTGACTTACAGAATTGGCAAATCTCACCGAAAGTATTGTTTATCTCACCAGGGACGCAACTTCTCAAACGGATCAAAAACGATTGGGTTTGATAATAAGAATCTGAGGTATAAGTAACGCTGACATCGATCAGATCATCTGCTTTTCCCTTCAGGACAATCGAAGACGCAAGTATATTACAAGTTGAATTATTGCAGTTGCTACTCTCATGTTTCTGGTTCTTTGTTGGATCCTGGAAGGAGAATTTCATGCTTACCAAACACTCTTTTGATTCATCCGGAACAATTTCATAATCGTTAAAATCATTTGGATCTCTTTGGTAAACAAGTGAGAGACTGATGATATATTCGGATAGAGAGTAAGAGGTCAGGTTGGAGAACATTGGATAAGATGGGATTGTCTCACTGTTCTGAGGCAATACGACGGCGTTGCTTTCATCAATCGAGATAAGCGTGATTCTCAGGTTGGTGGGTCCATGCGATACTAAGGAGTCGTTTGAAGGTGGCTCTATCGTATTTCCTGTCGTTAAGTTTGAAAGATTCACTTGGTCTGAAACCGAGAACGCAATCGTCCCAGCTAGGCCAGCAGATATATAACTGAAACGGTTTTCGTCTACTACAAGGTTAGGCTGATTAAGACAAAAGACTCCACCACGTGTGCTCGCTGAGAGCGAAGAGAAATTATTGTTCATCACGGTAATCTGCATGAATGAACTGGGACTATTTTCATAGATGAAGCCTCCATTACTCGCCGAAATATTCTGAAAAACACCGTCAGTCACTGTAATAGTTTCCATTGAAGTAGCTGATTGAGTTAGTCTTCTTCCTGGTGGTGACTCAGTAGCAGGAATGTTATTTAAAAGTCGTCTACGGGATGCTGAATCATCTGCAGCAGAAGAAGTGCTAAACTCGATGTCAAAGACGCCTCCATTCCGTGCAGAATTGATGTGCTTCAAGCTTTCATTGTGGAGCGTTAACCGTAGCAGTTGAGGGTCGCCTTGAGAATAGGTTATAGCACCATTTTGAGCATAAATATATTGGTAAGAATTATTTGTGGATGCGATGAGCACCAAATATTCAGGACTTAGCTCGCCATTGACTGTGACTTTGGAGAGTTCATAGCTAAATCCAATAGAAATTATCGCTCCATTCCCTCCACTGCAATTCACGGACTCAAAAATATTATGCTGAAGGGAAATCGAAATGCCACGAGACTGACTGCTCCAATGAAAAATTCTAATGTTATCTCCATCGGTAGCTGCGAGGGTTTCTGCTGAGCTAATATCACTGAACTTATTGCTAATTAGCAAGAAACTAGTATTTCTTAGGCTATTTGAATTCAAAGTGCTCGTAAAGGAGACCAACTGTGTGCTTGAGGCAGAAATAAGTGCTCCTGGTCCATCGAATGTTATTGAGGTAATGGTGTTATTATCAAGGCAAAGCACCAAATCGTAGATAGACTCAACTCCATCGTAAATCAAGCCTCCATGGCCTTTCAGGTTCGAAAACACGCAATTTTTTATCGTGATTGCAAAATCTTTCTCTCCTTGTTTCCTGCCAACTGAAGGAATTGATGGATTGACAATCCCTGTGGAAACTGCGTCTGAAAACCAAGCAATACCAGAGAATTCAGTCTCTTGAAGAAGTACACTTAACATACTCAAATTCTCTGACAGAGATGAAGATTCTGAACTAATGATGATGACACTGGAACGCAAATTTAAGTTTTTGAATGAACTTCCTGTGAGTTCAAGATTGCAGGTATAATTTGTGTTCAGAGCATTTGGATTACAATTCAACGTGAATATCGCTCTGTTGCCCAAATAGACTTGATTAACTTGCAAATTTTGAAAGACTGCTTTGAAATTATCTCCTTCAAAGAGCCCGAACTGAGGAACTAAAACACTTGCATCGCTTGAGGTTGAGGCATCAGTTTTTTGCAATGCTGTATAATTCAGCTGATCTCCAACAATGTGAACTGTCTTGCTGGTTCCTCTGATAAAGATGACTTTTCCAGCAACTTGACCAGCGACTGTTATACTGCAACTAGACAATTCAAAGTTGGCATCACTTTCGTCGAAATAAAACACGGCATAGTCTGCGTAAACCAAATCTTCGTCGCTGTTTGACTGTGTGATGTTAGTGTCCTCTAGCGAGATAACAGAAGAAGAGAGTTCATCGAAATAAAAGAGCCCTCCAGAAACTGTTATGTGATTATCGATAATCGCAACCATGCTTATTGTAAGCTGCACGGAGAGACTCTTAGTGTATAGTATAGTTCCATAAGGCGCGATATTGTCCCTGAAGGTCGAATTCGAAACAGTTACCGAAATGGTATCGCTCATAGAGTTTCTGCTGGAAAGCACAAATAATCCAAATGAGTCTGGTTCTAAACCTCTATTTTCTTCGAAGCTACATAGCATTATTGTAAGTGTATCGCAGGCGAAATTAAAGGCTCCATCAGCAGATCTGTATGTTTGTCGTTTGAAGGTCGAGTTCGAGAGATTAATTGACGAAGTATATGCCTCGAATAACGTCCCTCTTGGAGAAACTGATATTAAATCGAAAGTATTATTTGATAGTTCAAGGCCTGATTGTGCTGAAGAAACTAAAATTAGGGTATTCTGGAACCTTTCTATATCAATATCTTGGGAATTTAGGAGTGAGATATTGTAGAGATAGTTATCTTGCAATATGAAAAAGTAAGTTCCCATGCTTCCATCAGCGTTTGCTATTGCAATCAGTTGAGGTGCATATATCTGCTCAGGAGCATTTACCACAGTAACGCTTTCAAATGTATTGTTTTTGAGAGTAATATTTTGAGTCATTAATCCACACACAATATTGATAAAATTTTGCGTAGTCTCCAGATTCCTCGCCTGGTTGTTCTGTATCACAATCTGGCTGCATTTATCCGCTTGAATATTGCATAAACCCAATTGTTGAGACTCCGATTCCGATATAATACTCGAATCAATCACAAATTCATTCAAATTAGCTGCACTGTATGAAAGAAAATAACCTTCAAAATTCACATTTGCCAATCGGTGATTTGTAAAGTAGGTTTTTGCCAGCTGACCCGCAGATATTAAACGATAGTTCCCCTCAGCTTTCACATTGCTGAAGTTGTTTGTTGAAATGTTTAAGGAACTATTCGGAATTTGGAAATTTTGCAATATGACTGCCGCTTCACTGCTATTAGAGGCCTCAATCGTATCGAAGGCATTTCCAACAATAGAGACAAAGAAAACGGAGTTTAGAGGGTCCTGGATAGAGAGATATGCCCTCGTTTCTTTGTAGAGCTGATCGAGGAAGGCATTATCACCAAAGAGACTGTCTTCGGCTGCCGTAAAAAGAGACATTTTACCAGGTGTGAGTGTGAGTATGCCTTTTGAAAAGTCAACAAGGAGAATCGATGAGGAGTAAAGATATCTCGGATATCCAAAACTCATAAATTTCGAGCTGTCCGTTGTGATCTGAGTGAAATTATTTCCTTGAATAATGATGTTCGGGTTATTATTCAGAAGTAATGAGGAACCTTCCTTCAAATTGACTGCACTAAAGCTGCTATTGTAAAGAATAAATGGTCGAACCTGTGCGAAAACTTCTCCGGTTTCCTCGTTATAATAGCAAATTTCCAATACTTTTTGTGAAGAGATCGTTTCGTTAGTTGAAATAAAGTAAGAATTCTTCGATAAGGTCAGATTCTTGATTGTCGAGTTTGAAAGAAACAATGAAGCAGACGAAAACGAAGGAACTAAGAAGAAATTTGACCCGTCAATTAGGTTATCTTCAGCATATAGATTCGTGATAGACGTAAAGGTCTCAATGACTTCAATAACCCTTCCTGCTTCGCTGACAGTATTGTTGACGAAGGTCATGCGCGAAATCACTAATCTGTTTGCTTCGATACACTTGAAAGTTATAGAAGAAGACTGGAGAAAATACATCAAATGAGCGTTCACTATCTGATTATTCGTGACATTTAGGTCCGCAAATTTAAAGTGTAAGAGCTCAATGCTAGTGGAAACAGCGTTTGTTTCCTTTCTCTCAAAGAGGAAAATCGCCGAATTGTCTTTTATAGTGTTACTTAAAAGCTCGATTTCGCGAATATTCACTTCTCTTATGCTCCCGGCGATACCACCTTGAACTGAAACTAGGAAAGCTGACTCTGCAAGGGAAGAATTTATGAGACTTAAGTTGCTCACTGAGAGATACAGCGGTTCCCTTGAAGTGCACGTTGATGAGTTCGATACTTGCACAAAAGTTGATAATAGAGAATTAATATTTAGAGAACTTATTTGGAAGTTTTTAAGGACAGTGATGCTCGTGCCAGTGATTTTTAGAAATTTGTTGCTGGGCGTGCTATTATAAGCCATGTTCTGGACAACAGCTCCTTCGAATTCAAGATTTAAAGAGCATTTTGACCTAAAGAGTCCAAGGCTATTGGTTCCAGCTTCCAAAAAAGTGCAATTAGCAACAGATACTGAGGAAATCCATGTATTGTTTGTCTGTGATGTCAAAACGAAGCTTGGCATGTATGGAGTACCCTGGCAAACAATTTCTATATTGCTGATATTGCTATTCGTGTTGTAGAACACATCATTGGAGATCGACAAGGCGGAATTACCCGAATCTATCGTAGTTGAACTTATCACGAGAGTGATATTCTGGAGAGTTATTTGGGAGGTTTGAGCGATAGAGACTTGCTTGTAACCGTCAAAGAAGTATATCACGTTTGTCATAGAAAACTGCGTAACTCCATTTACCATGAAGGAATTTCCACTGGAACTCGGAAGAGGAGTTGGTTCCGTATTTGTAAAGCATAAATTTGAGAAAGTTACGGTCCCAACGTTGCTGATCATTGAGAATATGTCCGAGCCGGTGTAAAAGATGTTAAAACCAGAGATCGAGAATGATGTCATCATAGTCAACAGAATGGGATTGTTCAGGGTGACCGAAAGGGTAGGAAGATTGCTACAATCTGTAATTTGTGAAATAGATTGAGTAAGTCCGCTGTAAATGATGTTAATTGACCCTTCGCCAAAGATAGTTCCTTGTATTTGAGCGTATGGAAACGTTTGAGGTGTCGATAGGAGAGAAGAGTCGACTGTGATCGTGTTTGAAGCTTCTGCGAGGTTTTGGCCTGATAAGAGGGCTTGAACTGCTTGTTCCAGTGAGGTATAGGCATCTGGAGCTGAAAGTGACACGAGCAAGTCCTTTGAGCTTGCACACGTGCAGAGAAGTAGGAAACACAAGAGTTTCGAAATTAAATCTGCATTTATCATGTTTTGAGTTTTTTATTTCGAGTTAATTTTCGATTATAAATTTTGAATCTCGAGCTTGAGAAATCGTGTAAAAAAAATTGTAGGAACCAGAATTAAGTTAAAAAAAATAGGAAACAACTGAACTAATTGCACATTGTAGATACCAGTTGCGTCTTTAAGTTAGAGAATTTAATACTTCTTAGCTCTCGAGGATTTTTTGTATTTAACGCTAATTTACCTTTTTCCTTCAAAGCTTCTCATGAGTGAAGTCAAATAGAAATATCCTGTGTCTTATTTATTGAGCAAACTAAAATGGTCCAGGAGTGTTGTCAGTGATTATTTCTTCAATTATCTAGCTACTAACTATGTCAGGCTCTCATAACCTTCAGAGCTAATGGCGCTTAACTAACTTACGGAATTTACTGAACATAGTAGCTAATCTCTCTCCATGGGAAATATATCTGATTCGCTTATCCATTACAAATTTACTTTGCGATTAGCTTTACAATTTTAATCTATGTTTGTTGCTTGATTCTGGAGATGAAGACTTGACCAAAAGAAATAACTAAATTCTTACTTTTCATTAAATTATTTGCTTGGCTGGCTTGCATAAAAATTGTTCCTTTAAAAAACTCTGAACGACCAGGGCAGGATCTATGATGAAGAGCGATATATTGAACACCATGATGACGAGTTCCCAGTAATATGCTTCTTTGGAGTACGCAATCTAAATCCTTAGAAGTGCTTTCTATTTTCTGAACTTTGAAGTTCTTTCATGAGGATCTTGGTATTTCGGTCGTCTCTACCAAGTACTACCAATTATATCCTAAGCTTTCAGAGGTTTGATACGAAATTTCGGATTTCCTTTTTGCAGTTAGTAAGCTGATAAAAATGCTTTCGGTAAAAAATTCATATATATATATGTTGACTTGAGTATATATATATTTATTTATTAATCCGGAATCGACAAGAAAAATCGAGTTTAGTGATTATGAGTCACACTCCAAATGTCTCTTAACGGAAAGATGGGAGGCATTCCAGAGCTTAAAAAAATTTACAAAATAAATAAGTAAAGGGTAATTGTAGATCCACATTAATAAGGGATTTCGAATTGCATACAATAATATAACAAATCAAAAATCAAATGCATTAATGTCCTAAATAAATGAACTTCCTAAAGATTTTGTCTTTGATAAGCAAGGCGATGGTGCGCATGCCAACATTGAAGCTTCAGGGGAGGAAACGACTTCGCAATCAACAACTCAAAAATCGATTTGAGACATTAAAGTTAGCAAGAAGTTTGACAGACATGATAATCATTACTGATCGAAATCAATGCTCAATATTAATTATGGTCGTATTACCGATTATTATCAAATCTAACGAACCGAATCATAATTGAAAAGTGGGAAGATAATCACTTGTAACTGAATCTCTATACAAATCAAATCAAATAAATAAGAGGAAAAATTGCAGGTATGTATGCTTTTAATTTTAATGGATTCATGAGTGACGTGTAATTTCATAAAAGTGTGTAATGGAAAGCCAACTCTCATCATTAGAGGTTAACAATCGTCATTAAACTTTTCATATTAAAGAGTTTCCAATTTTTCTATTCTAGAGCGCACTGTGGCTGCAAATTCTTTGCTAGACCTATGAAAGTAGTGCCTTGAATAGTAGTTGATTGCTGCGCAAAAACTTTGCTCCTTTGTCACTGATCTCATTCGTAAAACCTATGGACTTAACGAACCTTAGAGAAAATTATAAAAATAACGCGTTTTTAAAAAAAAAGAATTGCAGAAACTGACTAAAAATTTCTTTCGGGTTCTTTAACAATAAGAATTTTTCGCAAAGAACATAATTATAAGGGGATATTTAGAAACTAATCTTATCTTACTGGATGATAATAATGTCTCAAAGAATTTTCTTTCTAAATATTGACTCATAAATAGAATTATTCTTCTCGAAATTCAGAAGTTCGATCTTACATGCCTAAAATTTACCCCACTATCTCTACTCAGGCCAGACATAGGGAATTAGACCATTCTTATTGAGATAAGTAGGATTAAAGTTTTACGTTCAACTAATGAGAAATTCTCCAAAAAAAGACAAAGACCATGGAAATTTAGCTATTGAATATTTCAAGGATAGCTCCCAGGAAATGTAATAATATTTCTCATCGATTGTCAGTAATAGAAAAGCAAGCGTTAATAGCATTACAAGAGAAATAGCCCTATTTAAACTACTGGTGACTTCGAGATAATCACTCTAGACATCTCTCTCATAAACAAATAGCCAAAAATGTCCCAAATAAATGAACCTCCGAAAGATTTTGTCGCTGATAAGCAAGGCGGTGGAGTCCATGCTAACATTGACGCTTCAGGGAAGGAAACCACTCAGCAATCAACAACTTCAAACATTGGTTCTAACATGAGCAACGCTACAAGTGAAAGTACCTCAAAATTTGCTGACAAACCAATAGATGTGAAAAATCAGGGCCAGCAAGAACTCAGACATGACAATCAATAATACACTTAAAGCGACATCAATTCTGATACTAATCAATGCTGAAAATTAATACTTGTCACATTAATGAATAATATTGGTTCTATCCATGTTAAGCAGTGAAAATTTTATGATTTGCAGATGAATATAATCCATATGTTTACTGCAAGTATGTAATGCTCAGATAATTGAAGTTTGCTGGAACGAAATCTAAAATGAAAATACTATTTTTGAAGAATATGCCTGAAATTAATTTTCTTTAATGGGAACCTATTTTATGCCTTTGCTTCATCAAATTCAATTATGAAATTCTTAAGTTAATGTCCTTCGATGTGTTTGTATTGATCTGAGGCGGATGGAGCAAGATCATATCTCATATATCCAGCCCATTGAAGTGGATGATAACTCCTACTATCATGATTTTGCTCCTGTATTCGTTTGCAATTGAGGCGCAAAAAACCTGTACAGTAAATTTGAAATAGAAATTCAGTAAAACTGTTATTTCTTATTTTCATTTTTAAGAAAAACAGCCAAAATCCATGTGTTGAGCTGAAGCTTTCATTTTTTCTTTTAGCTGTTAATTATTTAACATCACGAAATCATTTTTGAATCAACTCAAAGGATCTATGTACTGTGTAAGATCGAACCCAATGGGAAACATGCTGGCTATTATATCAACTGATAGAAGTGCTAAACTGTTGCATTTTAGGACTGAGAAAATTCTTTGTACTGTAACTACTAAAGAATGGAAATAATTATTCAACTTTATTTCTTAATATTTATATCAATATATTAGATTACGGAATACGATCTCTGAGAAGCAAAGCTTTATTTCCGAAAAGGAGAGAATTTCTTAAACGACATCATCAGACCTGGCGATTTATTCTCATATTATCAATTTATTTCTTATTTTGTATGGTTGTGAACTGAACTGTTATTTATAATAAATGATCTAAAGGATATTCACAAATAAAAAAGGCTGTACTCTTAAGAATGTTTAAAAAAATCAGGTTCGACTAGTTTTTACAAGCTTGCCATTGAAGATCATGTTTTATTTGGTGAATATATTTAAGATTCATCTATAAAAGAGAATAAATTTTAGATTTTCACTGAGATAACGGTGTATTTTGTCTGCATCAGCCAAGGACGTAAATCAAAATCAAAACTTGCTCACTAAAAGAATTTGATGATATTAGGATTTCTGGGTCACAGATAAAGCAGTCCTTGAACAACTATATGCTGGTTAAAAATATTTAATAAGGTTGCTGGGAAACAAAATGCAAAAAATCTATTATTCCAAAGCACATCCTAACATTTGAATCAATTGTTTTCAACACGCTCAAATCTTCTTTTCGTTCTTCTGGAAGTTTGGATATCAATGTCTATGCGACTACCCGAGAGAGCTTGGCTTCTTTGTGATAACGAAAGAGCCTGGTTTCTTTGTGACAAAGAGAGAGCAGGGTCATTTGCAGAAGGGGAAACTTGACGTCGTACTGAATAGGTATATGGATTGGAATTAGGATTTCGCTTTGGAGGAGCCTTAGAGCGATTTCTAGCAGACTTTACACCATTCCAAATATATTTTAAAACTCCCACCAGAGAAATTATTGCATTAAACACCATCAGAAAGGTCAATGAACATGTAATTATCCACCCAGCTACATTTATAGTCTTCGAGTTATCAGGATTTATCCCTGCTGAGCTACACGCGATGTTCAGGAGCACTCCAATCATGCTTATGAATAAAAGCACTTCATTTGCTAATATCACAAAATTCGTAAATTTGCTCTTATATGACACCTTAGTAATATGCAAGATGTTAACCGCAATCGAACCCACGATCATGAAGAGGATCTGAGCCAGAGGATTGTGCTGCCAAAAGATTAATGGAAAGACCATCGCTTGTATTCGGAGCAGGCCGACCATCTGATAGACTTTAGTGTCGCCGTTGTTTTCTTTGAAGTCAGCGATGAAGATTTCATATTTGCTGATGTTATGGTATCGGTGATTTCTGCTTCTCTTTTTAGCAGACATTAAGTATGGGCATATTAACGGAAATAATATTGCAACAGGTGTCACGAAGACACAAATGACGAAGCTGATGAGAGATAATGGAGTTGGATTCGAGAACGGGAGATCGTATATCTGAAGTCCAAACCCAAGTATTAGGTCAGAATAGGATCCCGCTACAGTTCCTAAAATATAGTTCCATTCAAGTATATTTCGAATATTTAGAAGGGGTTTCGTCCAAGTTCTGCTTCTCTTTTTACGGGCTTTCTGTAATCCAATCCGGCATGCTAGAACTGCGAGGCCAACAGCCACACTAATAAGGACGGGCATCCCAGCGTTCTTCAAAAACAAACTAGAATCTTCAAATTTCATAAACCTTTTTGGTAGGTTGTTCATGGTCTGATTGTATTGCTCTGAATCAAATAGGCCCACAAGCATCGTCTTGATAAAAGTTTGAGCTCTAGTGAAACCTTCAAATAATTTTTCGGTTTGATATGGGGCATTAATGTTGATATATCGCACAAGAGCTGCTAATTTTGTGATTCTTAGTGTGCTAAAACCTCTTGAAGCACTGCCTGCGCTAGCAAAAGTACTGATAGTTGCTGCACCACTCACAGCAATTACAGCTGAAGTGGTAACTATTGAAGCAACAGCGGCAACCGTTTCAATGGTAGAATCAACAATAAGCTTGCAAGCTCCAGAAGTGACATTACAAGTCATTTCTATCTGACTATACCATTGCTGACATTCAGCATCTGTTGAGCAAGCAACACATATTGTTCCATTGCATTCAGGACGGGTTTTATCTGCTGCTGCTATGCAGTCACTCGAAGCTTTGCAAGTGGCGATACAGGTATAGTCGGCCGAGTTAGGAGAAGTCCCATTAGGACAAGATATATAGCAAGTGTTTTGATATTGATAGCAGGGTACGCAACTATTATTCGTTGGAGAGCATTTTGGGACTGCTGTTGAAGGGCAATCTGCATCAGCAATGCATTCTACACATGTTCCTGTTGTCGCGTTGCATACTGGAGTTGAGGAGAAACGAGCACATTGGGTAGAATCAGTGCAAGAGACACAAGTGTTCGTGGCTGATGAGCAATGAGCTGTTGAAGTAGAAGTACAGTCTGAATCAGTGTCACACTGGACACAACCACCTCCTAATGTCGTGCTACATAGTGGCGTGGCTGGTAAATGTGCACATTGGCTCGAAACTGCGCAAGGAATGCAAGTATTACTGGTTGAGCATTGTGACGCTGACGCGGAAAGACAGTCAGAATCAATGTTACACTTGACACATTTTCCTGCTGCAGTGCCAGTACCGCAAACCGGCGTTGCCGTTAAATGTTCACAGTGAGTTGAATCAGTGCAAGGGACACAGATATTACTGCTTGAGCATTGTGCTGCTGTGAGAGAAGAACAATCAGAGTCTAAATTACATTCGACGCAAAGCCCATTCAAAATTGTGTTACACACATGTGTAGTTGGCAAGTGTAAGCAATGACTTGTATCTGTGCAAGGAGCACAAGTATGATCACTCAAACACTGAGATCCGTAAGCTGAAAGGCAGTCTATATGCGTATTACATTCAACGCATGTTCCTGCTGCTACTCCAGTCGCGCAAACTGGTGTTGATGACCAGCGCTCACATTGAGTTGAATCAGTGCAAGTCATGCAAGTGTTACTTGAACACCGAGCAGCTGTAGGAGAAAGGCAGTCTGAATCAGACGCACATTCAACACATAGTCCAGTTGGTAAAGTGCACACTGGAGTTGATGTTAAATGAGCACAATTACTAGAATCAGTACAGGCGACGCAGGCATTACCTGAGCACTTCGCTTGATCAGGATTCGGACAATCTGAATCAGAAATACATTGGACACATACACCTGCCGAACAGAAAGGAGTTGACGTCAAATGCTCACAATGAATGGATTCAGCACAAGCCATACAGGAACCAGAAGTCGAGCACTGAGAACGCGCAGGGTCCAAATTACAATCTGTATTATATTCACATTCGGTACACAATCCTACCTCCGTATTGCAGATGAGAAATGGAGGAGTAACACATTCCGACGAACTTAAACAAATAGAGCAAATCCCTGAACCCGAACAAATTTTCCCCCCGGTGCAATCATCATTAGTGAGACATTCGACACACTTGCCAGATGATGAACATTTTTTTTTTGGATTGAAACGCGAGCATTGGGAATTTGTTGTGCATGCTCCGCAAGTATAATTCTCACACTTCGGAGCTGTCGGTGAAGGACAGTGGGAGTCAGAATAGCAGGGAATACATTTTCCTCCCATGTTAATATAGCATATAGGAGTCGTTGGAAAACGTTCACATTGGCTGTCAAGGAGGCAAGTAGTACATGTATTGGATGATGAGCATCTCGAAGTTTCTATAGAAGGGCAGTTTTCATGGTCAAGACATTCCACGCATTTTCCATTTGAAGTTTTACAATAAGGTGTTTCAGGTAAATGGTTACTGCATTGAATATTCTCTGTGCATGGAACACAAGTGTTGGCTGTGGAGCATTTCGCTTTTGTGGCCGTTGAGCAATCTGCGTCAGTAACGCATTCAACACATGTTCCTGCTGGGCCTGGAGACTTGCAGATAGGCGTTAAAGGGAAACGGCTGCTGCATTGGCTGGAGTCTGTACATGGGACGCAGGTATTGGCTGCAGAACATTTAACAGCTGCTGTGGAAAGGCAATTTGAATCAGATAGACATTGAACACAATATCCAGTTGCAACGTGGCATAAAGGTGTTGCAGTAAAACGAGTGCAGTGGCTGTTAAGTGTGCATCCAACACAAATACCGAGGCACCAAGGCTCTGATGGTGACGGGCAGTTGCTATCTGTGATACAAAAAGCCCAGGCTTCTGAAGCAATAGAAGCCATCATCGTAAAAAATAATATAGGATATTTCATGCTCAATTTATATTTTCTTTCCATCTGCTATGGACTTTGAGAAGAGACTGTGATTTCTGTTCTTGATTAAATTATTTAAAGGTATTTCTGTAATTTCACGATGAATTAAATACCATGTGAAACAATTTTCAAATTACATCTTTAAAATTTCCATTTGAACGCCTAATTGCAGAAACTTTTCTATTGTTGGAAAAAGTTGCAGGTTTTTGATCCTTGACCAGGATCCCAGGACATAGAAGGCAGAAAAATACATATCATATACTAATCTCTGTAAGAAATTTCTAAAAGATTAAATTCTAAATGAAATGTTGCAATTGCTTCAACAAATGCAGCACTCTATCCTACCGATGCTTGCTAGCGTTAGGGGATTTTCAAAAAATTGAACCAATTAGGTTTTAATGTGGAAATAATATTGAGAAACGTTGTCAGATTTCAAAAAATTTAATCGAAGGAACTCTAAATAAGTCAATTAATCAAGGGTCCATCATTACTTGCTTTTATTTAGACGTAATAAAAGTTATTCAAAACTCAAAACAGAATTCGATCTGAAAGCGCGTTTATAAATTATCAGTAATTAAAATGCCAAAACCAGCTTTTATTCTTTCTCCCATCAGAAATCATTTTCTAACAGATGCTTGAAAAGACATTGCACCCATTTGCACTTTTAGTAACATTGGTTAACTTATTGTTGCCTTTTGCCTTCGGTATCTTTAAAACTCCATTTGGAATTTTTTTGAGAGAATCATTGCTTTCAGTTTAACTGATGCACCATAATGTGAAGCTATTCTAATCTTTCGGGCGAAAAGAGGAGCGGCCTCAAATTTTTTTTTGAAAAGGTCTTCCGATTTTCTGAGCTGAACTAAGACTCGCCCTGGCGCACAATTTCAAATTTGATTAAATCCAAGACTCGGGAATTAAATTGAACAGAAAGAATTGAATTATCAGTTCCAGAAGCAAGTTCGGCTCGATATTCTGCTTGATTTATTCGAAAAGAAGTCCTTATGACAGATTAGAGCCAAAATAATCATTAATCTCCATGTGGTGATGATGTTAAAACTTCAATCTCTCCAAAACAAAGCAATATCACCAATGAATGAAAGATTGAGAGTTACTAAAGATATTTGGTTCAGCTGCTGAGGTCTTTTCAGTGTTAAAGAAGTTGGAGTCGCAAAATGTTGCTCTGATCAAATAAATCTGAGGAACAGTTTTTGTTAAACTTTGCTCAGTCAATTCAGAGTTATAGATATCTATACAATAAAATAACCCTTAAGATCTCTTGCGGAAATTTTTCAAAGAGAGGGCAATCACAGCTAAGATCTCCTCATAGAAGAACGAGAGAAAGCACAGAGGATGTCGCATTTAGAGTCAAACGTCATGATGGAGGTCAAAGAAATTTGAAATATTTTTCATGTGAATAATAGTTGCATAGGAGGCGCTGACTCTATTATGTCAGATAGCTAAGTTTACATGAATTGTAGTTGGTTGAAACTTTCTAACGATAAATTCAGAAGTTTTCCAATATTTGATAACAACATTAGCACTCTATTGAAGTGGCCCAAAAGAAGTTACAATGAAAATATTTGCGATTTTTAGCTTGCTTTATGACGAGAAGCCTCTGTTTGCTTGTGATAATTGCAATGCAGAGTCGTTGGCAGATGGAGGACATAAGACTTCGTATAGACCGTTCGATAAAGTCAGAGATAGATTTGAAATCGATGAGCTGGAGAGCGACTATAAGCAGCTTTTCAGGCATAAAATAAGATGCATTCTCTTGAAATACTTATATATATATGATAGTGTTAGCAAAAATTATCTGTAGATATTTATTTTCGATTGCACAATCGAGAACAAATGGAGTCCACCTGAGATACGAGAAAAAATAACCCCAGTTTAAACCTAAATTTAGCAAAGATTGGATGCATAGGCAGGTTTCGCGAAAACCTTCCCAATTCATCATAGTAAAAAGATCTAAGCTGCGTCATAAAAACCACAAGGAAGAAGACCAGGATCAGAAGCTTTCGGAAATTCTTTCAAATCTTGACAATATGACAATTTATCAAGTTTCTTGTTCACAGTCTTCAGCAATGAAATTTCTAGAAGATATCTGACCTTTGAAAATGAAAGAGCTCTCATGAAATATTCAAGCTTATTTAATGATGAAAAACGAAGTACTGATTGATATTGGCTGAGCTGAAACCCAAACAAAAATCTCTAATAAATGAATGGTAAGTAAAATACCTGAAGAAATAACCTGTGTGTTGAACGAACTTGAGCACCAAGAAATCCAGGACAGGCCCATAAGGAAAGCCGAAGTAATTAGTATTCAAGAAATAGACGCAAAGAAGTAGTAAATAATGGAATTTAAGTTAATTATCTTCCTGCTCTCCGCAGACCCTCTGCATTTTCTATGCGAATAGATGCGTTACTCTGGAACATATGTCGCAAATTTTGTATGTTGAGTTCCATGCAACTCACTCGAATAATAATTCATTCAATTTTTGAGAAATCAGAATTTCTTTCAAAAATTGTGATTCTTTTAAACACTAATATCGAATATAATAAGTTTCTCTCCGAGAAAAAATATGGTTTATAAAATCTCGCCATCTTTTCAATAAAAGCTAGAGAGAAGTTAAACGTAATTTGGTGAAATATTTGGTCCAAAGCTCCAATAAAAAACGGCTCGCAGTAATCTACTCCTATAAAGAAACAAATGTCAGTTTTCCTTTCTAGTAAACATTGAAGACAACTTAGCAATGCTCCTTTAATTTTATTTTAGTGTCGATCAACTCCGAGAAAAAAAGAATCCTGGTGCTAATTTTTTCCATTTGTTGTCTCTTTTCTGGCAATCTACACGTTAAAGGACTAACAAATATTTCCAAAAAGGAAGAAAAATAAAATTAATTTCAGAGTTTATTCAAGAACAACACCAACTTTTACTCAGATTTTAGCGCCTGATTTTATCAACCGCAGATCAATGTTAACTTCAACTTCTATTAACAAACAGACATCAATGCTCCTAAAACAAAATTGCTCCAAGGTATCGCCTCTCTCAATATGATAGTAATTGTCGACCCCAAAAAGAACTTGGTTACGAACAAGAAGTACAAATTCACTGCTGAAGGGTCTTCCCGACGGCGCGGTAGCTACAAGCGCTGCGACTTCATTCACGACGTCGAAATCGATTATTGGTGCCAACTTTGATATTACTCCGAGATGAAATTTTTGAAAAAAATTCAAAAAAAGCAAAATTGTTATAGGTTCAGACTTTGAGACGAAGAAAGGTAAGACTTCAGAATTATTCCAAGTAGAATTCTTTGGTAATTATGAATAAATACTCTACATGATGACACTTAGAACTTCAAATATTCAGTCTCCAACAATTACGGCAGATCCTCTTCTGCGTTTTCTCCCTGATTTCCTCTCCTTGACTAAAGACGTGTTGTGATATCGAAATTAATTTGACTGTTGATTGTTGTCAAAAAGAATTCTAATGTATTTGTGGGAAATATAATTATAATTTCTTAAATGAAATCCACATATGTTCATTAAAATTATGACGAGAAAAATTTTCCTCAGTTTAATGAACTTTGCTTATCAAAGGGCATTTTCCCGCCTTCACATTAATAGAATAAGAGAGTCCTTTTTTCTTCATAGAGTTGGCAACAAGACCGTTTGCAGAAAGGTCTCGTACAACTACTAGAATTCGTTAAATGCTATATGATAAGAACACATTCGAATCATTCTTTCTCCACCATTTTTTGCTACGTGAACAAAAATTGCACCGCATCGTCTCTGAGTACTCTCTCCAATCACATGAGTGAATTATTCGCATACGTAGAATATGCTTGATAGTGCCTGAAAGTAACATGAGATAATAAATGCGCTTTCCTCTTGAATATCAACTTGTCACTGGGTTAGACAGTCGTCAATTGATTAGTTTATAACATTATTCTTCACACCTCTCAGAATTATTATATTAATATGCAAGATTATTTTTCATATTTCTCTTTGTATTAATTTTCACGTGGAAATATGTAAATATGAAAATATCATTTATGTAGATTGTCTTAATTTAGATGAATAGATTTCGCCCTTCGTCTCGGCGTTCTGTCTTTCATCGAGGTTATATGAAGCAGACGGAATAGATAGCCTCTAATCATTGAATGGATAAAATAGTTAATGAATAGGATTTAAAACAATATATTACTTCCGGCTTTAGCGATCCCAG
>ENA-UOUE01000951-UOUE01000951.1-compost-metagenome-genome-assembly--contig:-NODE-951-length-20923-cov-9.670248_pt1 | contig 20923 bp, 12 predicted proteins | sample MGYA00238146_ERZ747223 | MGnify/ENA primary metagenome ERZ747223 (study PRJEB28781, sample SAMN06268865) | compost metagenome | isolation source: single cell | place: USA: California, Emeryville, Joint...
GTTCTACTCATCAATTTTAGCGGTGAATGAGGCAATGATATGGGAAATTCAGTCGCATATCAAAAAATTTCAATGGAACAGCATGGTACGAAGCTTTAATCGATGTATGCAACTATATATTATGCTTCTCTGCATCCGCGATGAGAAAGAGCTTGGTTGTGACTTGAAGTATATAAAATCTCTAACGTGACTACGCTCCAAATTTTCTGACTTCGAAACTCTGGACCAATTTCATAAAGGTCCAAAAGCACTTAGTGCAATGCTAGTTGGTTTCCAATGCTTATGAATGGAACAAAGTGATGAGAAAATGGAATCCAAAATCCCTTTTTGAGAGCAAGGAAAAAATAATTAAAGGACGTTTTACTTGGTCTGAGCGACCAAAATTAATTTTTTTTTAATTTAATTCGATGAGTGTTACTTCTTTGGACTGTACAAAATTTCAAAATTTGAAGCACTATTCTGGTGTATTCTTCCAAACAAGACGAAATGAATGTCTATTTCTCTTTGAAAATAATGAGGAGAATGATTCCATGTCCCATTTTATTGAAGGTATTACTCATTTAGGCATTTAATTGGAATCGATAAAATAGAATTTTCTTTATTCATAAAACAAGAAAGTAATTGTCAACATTGCTACGGTGAAAACCATAATTATGGAAGGTATCAATGAAGGATAACCTCGAGTGTATCTGCATAAATTGAGAATACCATCAGATCCCAAAAATTAACGAATCTCTTTCTGAAAATCGAAAATCATCATTATTCTCTCCATGAGAGCAACAGACAATTGATGAGATGTTCAGACTGAGTAGACTTGATGAATTAAACTGAATTCAAGGGTCACTCATAGCCAATGATAAAGAATTAGTTGAATTTCTCCTACAACTCCAGACTTAGGGTGTCCATCTTCTTATTTTGTCTCTCTTCCAATCAATGCTCAGAGAACTCAAGCTCTCTTCTCGCCAATCTTCACTAAAAATAACTGTAAGTTTTTGATTGGTTAAATCCTTAGCAGCTTGCTCTTATTATTGTTGTTGCAAAAAAAACAAAACCAATAAATATATATGTCTCGCGATATTCTTGGGACGAGCATTGATTCATTGATTGTGGATGATAATCGAGTCGAAGATAATTTAATCCTTTTCAGAATAAAACACTTTTCATAAATTTCCTCTGATTCATAGAGCACTTTAGCTAAGAGCGCGCAAGTTATAGTATTTTCACTCTCAAAGCGAAGGTGTAAATTATGTAGCATTGGTATTCGACTAATATAAACAAATACCTGTGGAATCAACAATGCTGACTGAGAATTTGATAATATTTCTTCAATTATTTCAACGAAAGAGAACTAACAATGGATATTCAATATTTCCAGTTGCTTTTCAGGTTATATATGATGCAACTGTGATATAAATGCATCATATTTTCTAGATTATGTGCTATACATGCTCAACGGTAAATAATAATATTGGAATCATAAGGCAACCTCTTGTCTAGTTTTTTCAACATACCCGAGCGTTCAATTCACCTTCAGATGGACAGGAATCATCAAATTAATGAACAGCACAGCACCATGCATCATGAAGTCTCCTTAATTAAGTCTTACTTTTTCACGAAATGAAACCTGCTTATCAGTTTGCCAAAAATGTGACAGACTATTTCTGCATAGATATGAAATTATCAAGAGATATGTCGAGAGAAATCGCAAAACGACTCTTCTCTTCTCAGTCTTTATTTCAAATATTTTCCAAACTTGTATAGTTGAAAATTCCAATATTCCATGAGAGAATATTCAGATATGTGACAACTCATCTACTCTTTTTGCATTTATTGTCTCCCTAATAGAGGTGACAAACGATCTTTTTTCCAAACACAAACTCCAAATCATTCTCTTTTTTTATGATTTTCTGATCTGAAGAGCGTATTAATATGCTCTTAACTTCATCTATAGCTCTGATTTTGAGTTACTCTCTCCTAAAATTATTTTATCTGTGCTATATGAGCACTTTCCTTAGTGGGTCAATCCATTCTTCAGATTGACTGCCTTCTTCATGAATCTAAATATCCATGGATTCCATTCATTAAATATCTCAAAATATTTCCTTTTCTCGAACAGGAAAATTTAAGCCTTCTACTCAATTTGTGATCATAGAGTGGAGCAACATTTTATTTCGAAATACACTTGAGCCATCCTTCCATTGTAAAGTTGTAAAGAGATTCCTTTCCTCAACAAGAGAAAGTACTTTTTTGTTCTATTAAGAGCTAGAAGGCAGAAGAGATAGCTCTACTCAGTGGTGGTAGTCTGGTTCCTGTAGGCTTAAGACTATCGCTCAACATGAATCTACAATGAATTGCATTTCAAAATTAATGGGTGAATCGAGCACCGGGATTTTTAAATTTGTATCATGCCAAATAAGGATTCGTTAAATTAGCTGAAATTGATTTTCAGTTTCGCATTCACAACCCATCATTCAGCAAGTAAGCCATTCTCCTGTTACGTTTTGTTACGCGGGCCACTCGATGCATTCATAAGACTCTTTTTTTTATTGGCTTGGTTTAACTCTCTAAAATTTATACAAAATGAACCTCAAACAACAGATAATGTTCCAATTAAACGCGATTATCGAGTCCAATGAGTTCGGTCCCTAGTTCAGTAATTTGGCGCTACTAGTGTTTTATAGGAGGATGAAAAGAGAGAAAAAAACTGAAATTTATTCAGCTCAGTCGAATATTTTTTCATAAACGTTTATAGACTTTAATGTTTGAATTTATCAAAACTATTCTTTGCTCAGGATCACGAAAAAGCTCCACTGAGGAAAGTCTCAACCCATAAGCCTGTAGCCATGTTGTTCCACCTACTGAAGCCTCTGAGCACCCTGCGCGAAGGAAAAAATATTTGGCTTTGGATCTAGACAAAACCTTGATATATACAACCACGGTTTACTTCGAAAACTCGAGATCTACATTTGTAAACATCTCCCTTTGACTTAATTATCTCACCTCATAAGTTAGATTTCTCATAAAGGACGTCCACTGCGTTGCTACGTCTCGCCAAGGCCGTACCTTATCGAATTTTTAGAGGAAATGTCTAAAATCTACTCAATTGTTGTTTTTACAGCAAGCTCACAAGATGTAAGGTCCTTTGAGATATTTCTCAGTTCAAAATACGAAATCTATTAGTATGCGGAAAGAATGGTGAAACCATTAGGGATCGATAAATACATTGAAAAACTGCTGCATCGAAGTCACTGTACTAAAGTACGTCAAGGATTCATAAAGGATTTAAGAGCCTTGCGAGTTCCGCTGAAAAACGTCATCTTGATTGATGTAAAAAATTTTATTTTGTAAACTCACAAACTGACGTTTTTGAAGGATATTGTCCTTAATGCCTTTTATCAGCCGGACAATATCCTCGTTATCCCTCCTTACAAGGGAGAAAAAGATGATAGAGCCCTTCTTGATTTGATTCCTTTCTTAAAAGATCAGCATTCTCTCAATGACATGAGGGAAGTACATGCCCGTTATGTGGACTATACAGATACTCTCAAAGCCAATAAAGAGAAAGAGCGAAGGCTAATGCAGGAATCTGAGAAGAAAGAGCGCATAGGAACCGAAACATATAAAGGAAGTTCAGAAGATACTGAGAATTCTATATTGAGCAATGGAATCACAAAAGGGACGGGAACTTCTGGAGAAAGAACTGGAGAAGTCTCATCAGAATAGCTTAATGCGAAGAAATTTGAAGTTTTTAGTAACAAATAAAGTTAGTCAATTCAGATTTTGCGATATTACATTTATCTAATTACAATCAATTTATTACACCGAGTGCTAGAATTCTGTTGTACTCATATCTGAATATCTGATTTTGAATGTTTGAAGAGTATCACACTGCTCAAGTCAAATCACCATTCTCTTCTGAAATACACCCGAGGACACGATCTGTTAGTTATTTGATCAAGTTCCGTTAACTCTGTCAGAAATGTATTGATATGAACATCGCGAATTTAATACACGACGTTAGCGCATAATGAACTGAGAAGTGGAAACCTATTTCCAAGTTTTTCTAGCCTCTTTGATCCCATTGGTCCGCAGAGCCAGCAAACTCCACCTAATATCCAAATTCAAAGCGTAGTTCCCTTCCCAAAGTTCCTTGAACAGTGTTTCTAACTGAATTTCACTGGTTGTCCAAAAGCATACACTTGATCCTTTTTCTTCTGCATCATTCCGAAAATTGCCAACAATTCTATTTATCCAAATAAAGCCCCTCGCGCGCTACTATAGGTCTTGATGGCAGTCGGTGTTCTTATGCAATTATACAATCTATATTGGCTTGGTCACACTATCATGAACTCAATTTATCACTTTAAAAAATTAGAATTCCAATTGGAATTTAAATTATCTGAAAAGCTTATAGATCTCTTTCAGCTAAAATCGCCCAAAAAAATAATTGATCTTTAGATCAACCCCTTTGAAATCTGAGGCTCTCTAGCTTGCCGTACCGAATTGGGACTATTTTTTCCCCCTGATTGGTTTTGATTTATCTGAAATAAATTTCTAAATTAAAAAAAGAAAAAAAGAGAAAAAAGAGAAAAAAGAGAAAAAAAAATTTAGATAAAAACTCTGGATTTAATTATATATATTGAATAGCAAATATTGATAGTGGCGCTAATTCTCTTTGCTTTAATTACCACTGATTTCTTTTTTAATAAACTCGTTCTTAGAATTTCACAGTCTCTTGGATATAGTTATAAAACATAAACTCGCAAATCTCGCAAAAATGAATATGCTGACTGATTTTTTCAAATCATTTATTTGCTCACAATCACATCACCATCGCTCACAAAAACCTTCTGATCACTACGAAACTATCAGCTATAACATTCCACCACCAGAAGCATCTACAATCCCTTCGAAACGTCGAAAATACTTAGCATTGGACCTTGACGGAACCTTGGTTTATACAAGAACCTTACATTTCGAAGGTGCTGAACCCATCATTGTAAATAGCTTCCTTTTATCTTCTCGATTAACATTTGGAGATCAGGTTTCCCAATTATACCGTACTGTAAAGTACCATATTTCGCAGCGGCCTCATCTTCAAGAATTTATCAAAGAAATGTCGAAGATATACACAATTATCATTTTTACTTCAAGCCCAAAACAAGTAGAAAATTTTATGACACTTTATCGATTTTACACTGGTCTCAAATAGTACGCTACTGACGTGTTGAAAATGTATGGGATAGATAAGTATGTTCACAAATTGCTCCATCGAAAAGATTGTAAAGAAATATGGGAAGGAGATGGAAAGGATTTAAGACTTCTTCAAGTTCCGTTGAAAGATGTCATCTTGGTTGACGTAAAAAATGCTCTATTCCCCTGTTAGTTTGACGCTTTTGAAGGATTTGATAACCAATGCCACTCATCAACCTGAGAATGTCCTTATTGTTCAGCCTTACCAAGGAGAAAAGGATGATAGAGTCCTTTTTGATTTAATACCTTTCCTCAAAGACCAATGCTCTCTTGACGACGTGAGTGGCGTGAATGTACGTTATATTGCCTATCTGAATTCGCTTAAAGCGAGTGATGAAAAAGAGACTCAACTAAAGCAGAAAATTGAGAAACCGGCGCCTTTTGAAAAAGGAATCAGGAAAGGGTCTGCTGAGACCGCAGAAAAGATTTCGATTAGCAGAGAGAGCACAAAAGAAACCGATATAACCGAAGAAAAAACTGAAGAGGTCCCGACGAGCTAAACTTGCTATGAGAAATTGGAATATCTCTTCAAAATGAGTCAGTAACACTCACATTGGGAGACTTTTTAAGATAATATTTAATGTGGTTCTTTGGGAACCATAAAATCCGTAATTTTTGATTGTCTGTCTAAATTCGTTAAAAGCGGTTTAATATCGGTGCGCTTAAATGTAAACTATGTCATTCAGAGTCGATATCCAAATACTTAATTCGATTCTCTTTCTATATTGAATGTCAAGAGGAATACTGAAAAAATTTACTCCTCATTATGAAATTGAATGAGAAAGCTCCATTCTCTCTGTTTCTTTGCTTTCTCCATCTATTTCTTCTTCTTTGTACTTGATTTCATGAAGTTTCCTGCTCTCCTTTGGCCCTCGTGCCCTTAACATATGAATCTTGACAAAATGTAGTTTTAAACGAATGAAATGTTCGCTGAGACTACCATTAGTTGATTAATTGATATGTTTTCAAGACTCGATAGAAATTGAATTGCAAACCATGTTGACACACAATAATAACCAAACTCGCAGGAACCCTAGATTGAAGATATGAAATTTATCATTTTATAGATTCATTTATCTCCTAAAACTCAAGCAAATACGATTTTTCTCGTACAAATTTTGAAAATTCTCTTTCGCATGACAATGAATTACTATTCACAGATTTGCCAGTACGAATTTGGATATAGATACCATATTGAAAATAAACATTGCATATTCTATGTATATCCGTCAATTAAATCATATATAGTAATTTGCTATTTCGTATTGAATTGTTTGAGAAAATTTAAAATGCTATCTTCATTATTTTTTCATAAAGAACACATTATTTTTCATCATTCGCAGAGCCCACCAATAACTGAGAAGTGCTTATGGCACTAGCGAATGACCCTTTTAATTTCTCATCGATACGCGAGTCAATAGTGTCCTCCGTTAGCCTTCCATCATCATCATTTTCTGCGATTTCTTTCTCGGTTTCTCCTTCTACAGGCGCTGGTTTCTCGTTTTCCAATTGCAATTGAGCCTCTTTCTCATCAAACTCCTTCTCTTCGCTCCTTTTCAAGCTATTCATATACCCAGTATAGCGGGTATGCACATTCCTCATATCATCAAGCAATTGCTGCTCTTTTAAGAAAGGAATCAAATCGTAAAGCGCTCTATCGTTCTGATCTCCCTTGTAACAGCTGATAACGAGGATATTCTGAGGCTGGAAGTGTGAGTTAACGACAAGATCCTTTTAGAAGCATTAGTTTAAAATAGGAATAAATCAATTATTACGTCAATCAAGATAACGTCTTTCAGAGGGACATTTAAAACCGATAAGTCCTTTGTAAGACCTTGCCATATTTCTCGACAATTCGCTCGATGAAGTACTTTTTGGATGTATTTATCGATTCCAAGGAACTTCACTACATGGTCAGCATACTATTTGAATGCATTATTGAGACAGGTTCTATTGAGTGGAATTTTACTCCTTGAGGACTCGAGGTAAAAATCACAATTGAGTAGATCTTAGACATTTCTTCCAAAAATTCCATGAGATAAGGTCTTGGTGATATGAAGCAGCGAATTCTGCGTCCCATTTGAGGAATCTAATTAATCAATGTTAATAATTGATTAAGAAGTGACTGCTCACGTATGTGCGCTGGGCATCTCCAAATTTCTTCATTCTCGTGTAAATCAATGTTTCGTCGAGATCGAGCACCAGGTATTTTCCTGTTTGGGAGGGGATCTCAAAGGCTCCGGAAGATCGGGTCCGACTGACCTCCTCGCAAGGATTTGGGGATCCCTTGGATGAAGTTTTGCGGGATTCTGAACAAAACATAGTTTTGAAAAAAGTAGTGAACATAGTTTAATAATTTTTATAAGAAATTAAGTCTACAAACTAGTAAAAGGCAAGTTCATTTATAAACATAGTATGGCATAAACTTTCAGTGCGAAAAACTTAATTAAATACATCATAAAATGTTTTCATTCAAGATGGTTTTATGTTTTTTTTTTTCTGAGAACCCTGATCACTGTAAATTAATTGTCTAATAAAGTGGATCCTTGGCTGATATTATTTAAAAAAGTTCTAATATTCATGGCTCATTGTCCACAAGCTGTTCCACAGCTGCTGGTTTCTGTAAGTCACACCTTTTATTGGAAACACTCCAAGTGGTTGCAGAATTATGCTGAGAGAAGATTTGATACAGAAGTTTCATGGGCCCCTCTTTTGGAGGCTTCAGCGGGTAAATGCTTGAGTCAAATTGAATTAAATCGAATTAATTATTGCTGAAGGTTTTTGAAAAACGTTCCAGAAGTCCGATTCTTAATTCGAATCGGACTTTCGAGATTCTTCATTGTACATTGGAGGTCAGGTGATAGCGTCAAAACCAATCAAACGCAAAGAAACCTCGAGAACATGATTGCCCTAAAAGCTATGAGAGCACTAGGCTAACTTCACTCGATAAGTATTGAGTGCGAGGGAAAATTCTTCCAAAAGGACCAAGATGACGAACTCATTCAAAATTTGATATTCCTTTCCTTGATGAATGTCTTCTCTGCAATGCAAATCCAGGAAATCAGGAAGAAAAACTAAGTGCATTTGCACTTTGAAAGCGAATTGTAACTTTGAAACGAGATCAACATAAAATAAAAAGGATATTTCAAATTTAAAAGGTCAAGTGCCCACACGAATCGATTTTGCGACGTTCCAGCACTGGCCTCTGCGATCTTCATGATATTCCCTCCTTTTTTTTTCAAAATGGTTCAAGCAAGGGTTCCACAATTTCTAAGCCATGATATTTGGCGATTTAGGTAGCTTGGAAATGCTGCTTCATGACATATGGTGTTGCGTTAGCATTTAATGCTGACCGGGCCGCATTCAATAAACCTTGAGTCAAGAATTGGGATTGGAAAGCATGCTAAATATCAAGAAGAAAACATAGCAGAAATGGAAATGTTCTTGGATTGGAGGTTTATCCGAAACTGAATATACTTTCTATCAGCATCTATATTGTTTGATATATCGATTCGAATCATATTCATGAAAATTTTGTAACGAATGGTTTCGATTAATTCATGGATGAAGGCTAAAAGCCATCATAAACAACGAAGTACTGTTGTTTTTCTCATTAGAGTGTCGGTATTTCATTTCACAATAAATTTTTTTGGAAGGAAATAACACAAGCTGACTTCTAATAAGTTGAAAATCTTATTAATTCGAAAAAATGATCAAGAGTGGATTTACAATTGTGAAAAGAAAATTCAGTATTCCAAATTTCAAGTCCGAATAGGAGCATTTGGTGGTCAGTATGATGAAAGCGAAGCGAATAATTTCAAAATGTCTGAAAACTTGATTATCTCAGTAAAATGCCATGATTCGGAGCGCCATCATTTGAAGATTCCGTTTTTTTGATAAAATCGAATGGAGAATTGACACCTTCAATGAGACTCATCGGAATCAAGACCTCAATTACATTGAAAAACCTTGCTCTTGCTTATCTAGCTCAGCATTTCGGAAATTTCATAACTTTTGAGGTTTCATGTTCTACGTAGCGGGATTACTTTGTAATTCCTTTGAAAACGAGAAAGTGGAGTCATTGATCTTTGCGTTCCTAATGATATGGATTGTTTCTTTCTCTCGAAAGACTCGATTCTTGAGTCAATGGGCTATTTTCTCATTCATTCTGCGAAGAGCCGAAAAATCCAGTCACTAGATCCGTTTCGAAGAAGCCGCAACTATGAATAAATAGCCTGCAAAAACGAAAAGAGAAACCTGACGCAAGAGAAAGTATGCATATTGTTCTCATATGGCAGGTCTGAAAACCAGCTGATTTGTGTGAAAATTGGATCACATGCTCAATCATTTTCTCTTATAGCATTCAAGAAGTGCTGCTGAATATCCTTTGAATCAATCAATGAAAATAAGGCCATCATTGAGGAGAAAATAAGGAAGGTGATCTTTTTGCATGTATCAAGAATGAGAACATGCCAGGCGCTCTTGACTCTCTGAGAATTATTTTACTCTTCAACCATCCTTTCTACCAGGCCTCGGGCAGAAAAGGTCGGCATGGAAAGCGAAGAAACCAGACAAAAACACAAGAATTATTCAAAGAGCTCCAATACCCAACATATCAATTTGAATAAACTTTCACGGACAGTCAAGAACTGACTCTCTTCTCATAAAATACGGTTTTGACAATACTCTCAGACAGAAACAAAAAGAAATATTTATTTTGAGAGTGTATAATCCTAAATATTCATTAAAATCATACCATTTTTCTCATTATAAATATCGACAACCCGTGAATCTAACTATTACGAGTACATTGCATCAGTTCATTTCCCATTTGCGAAAAAGATCAACTTTCTTGCATTACTCAGGAGGATTATATATAATATAGATAATAATCAATGTCACGAATATACTATCGAATCAGGAATATGAATATTAAGACAAAACCAACATATTGACCAAACTCTTAAGAACACTATTCAGCTATAGTTAAAATTTCATGCAAATAAATCTTCTGATTAATAATATACACTTAAGAGGCCTCAAAACTACTCTATCGAGGACTATTGCGGTCGTAATCATGATAATGGATATCACCACCATTGGAGGTGGGATTAAGGTAATTAGAATCGTATTGATCGTTACGGTAGCCGTCCTTGTAATCCTAGAATCCCATGGGGCCGCTGCCGACACAAGCAGATACGAGTCCAAACATCGCCAAAATAACTACGAAAACGAAAGCTATTAGTCGCATATTCAGAGAAAACGAAAACTATCATATGATATAAGCAGAGAGTGGAATATTTATAGGCGAAATTATTCGAGAATATTTATGCCCTTAGGTTCCAAACCATCAATGACTGAATATTTTACCACAACCTTCACTGACGTCATCTTGTCTCAAAATCATAAGTCACTTCAAAATATTATTGAATATTTCTATTCAGCTAATCGAATATGCGGAAGTACTGTTTTTCGCTGGTCTAATATAGCAGGTTGAAAAACATATTTACTTTTTGATTAAAAAGCTGGTTTCAGGCCCAGCGATTTTGACGAGAGAATTCTTGATCGGATTGTAACTAATAAGCTTAGATGGATTAAAATACTAAATGGGAGCTACACACCAAGTCACCTCTTTCTTTCGAAGATAAAGGCAATTTCACTGATTGAGTAAGCTTCGTCCAAAATTGTAGTTACGCTTTTCTAATTTTAGAGTCAGAAATAATCAGTGATTCTTTCAAATCGAGGCCGAACCGAGAAGCAACTTTACTGTTAGGCAAAATTTATTTTACTGGATTTTTCTACGTGGCTTATTCTATCTCCATAGGTTCAGCAAATCTTCACAAAAGATTCAGGCGGCCATCTCTTGGACTTTGATGAGAAAAAGTTTAAAATTTTACATTTCGATTATTTATGTCATTGTATGCCGCAAAGACCCTTGCAGACTTCTATTAATAAATTGGTCGAAAGAACTATAGAACAAGCGTGATACACTTAAAGATTAGCTGATCGGATTCAGTAAGTTTGGACAATTTACACGCTATTATTTTATTTTTCAAAATTCTCAGGTTCTGACTTAAGTGTTTATATTCATGTAAACAAACGCATTCACCATTTTTCACTAAATAATGCTTGGTTAACTGCGAAACAGATACTGAATTATTTGATATTTTTCTAAAGTAATTAAATATATTTTCATCTCAGGTGAAACCAGAGACATGTTGCTTTTGGAAATTTTCTAATGTCTTCCCTCCAGATTCTAATAGAAGTCATTTAGGGAAAGGGAACACCAATCAGAAAATCACAGATTTTACTCTTTTCCTCCGCCATTCTGTTTCCAGTGTCATCATCGGCATTCGGTGAGAATCTCCATATATAACACCGCTCCTAAGGTGATTGTAGTTAATTTTCTTGCGATAAATTTGTGATTTCATTCGTGAGGGAGTTGCAAACCATATTTTTGTTTTCATCATTCACTTTTTCTTGGTTCTTTCTCATTCTACCTCATTTTCCGCTTCTTCGAAGTAGTAGTATTCTGCATCGGATTAATTATTCTAAGGACACCAAGCCCTTTATTCGAATCTATTCTATTTATTCGGCGGTCTCTTTTTGTGAAACCGAAAATTTCTCGGAGCAAGCACTATTCGAAAATGAATAAAGGAGTCTAAAATGTATTTTGGACAACATCTGGCATGAGGATACCACTAAGATAATCAACTTTAATTCTGGCTGGATTTAAAGATCCGAAGAGAAATTCCCATGAAAATCCGCCAGAAAATGCTGATTTAATTTAATGCACATTACATGTTGAAACATTTATATGATCAAGTAAATATCAAAATATATATAGTGAATTTTTCATGGTCAATTTTCCCATGAGTGTTTTCATTCGACACATCATAATCACATGAAATATATTGTATGCACTATTTATAGATCTCATTTGCTTGCTATTTGAATATCAGTTCATCTTTTATTGATGATAAAAATTCAATTGCTTGATATTGAGGCGTATAACCAATGTATATCATCAATTAACGAAAATACCATCGAAATCGGGAATATTCAGAGAAGTCAAATTTATAGACTCAACTCTTATCTTAATTAAGCTATTTCATTTGGATTAACATTCCATGCATAAATATTCCTATTAATAATATGAATTTAAAGATGCCTCGAAATGCGATTAATAATGGTCATGATGATGGTGATGGTGGTGGTGATCATGATGACGGTGATGATGATCATGATGGCCCCAGTGATCGTCATGGTGGTGATGATGATCGTGATGACCCCAGTGATCATCATCATGGTCGTGATGATCATGATGATGATGTCCATGGTGCCAACCACTGCCAACTCGAGCAGATATCAGTCCGAGCATAGCCAAGGTAACGAAGAAAACGAAAGCAATTGATCTCATGTTTAAAAAAAGACTAAAATTATAAAATGATAAAACATGTTCGACTCTAGAATTTCAAATTTCAACGACTGAATTTACAAGCAGTATCTACTGGCGACTTGCCTAAAATCGTTAACTTTGAAAATAAACGAATCTTGTTATCTAATCGAAGATACGAAAGTACTGCTTTGATATAGCGTTTTCAAAAAGGTATTTGTCTTAGCGATTAACCAACTGACTTCAGGCCGAGATTCCGATGCAGGAATTCGTTATACTAAATGGGAGATACCCGCCAAATCAGCTCTCTCTTTCTTTTTTTTTTCAAGTTGAAGGTAATTTCACTGATATTAAACAAATTCAGTCCGAAATTGTGGTCACGCTTTTCAAATTTTAGAACCAGCAGAAATAATCAGAATCTTTCTAATCGAAGTCTAATCAATATGCAAATTTGCCGTTGCAGCTTAAATCAAGGCAAATTTTATTCTGCTGGATTTTTCGACATGGTTTATTCTATCTCCAAAAGTTCAAGGAATCTTCAAACAAAAGAACATAACCACAAAACAACGCAGGCCATCTCTTTGAATTTACTGAGAAAATCCCTAAAACTCTGTCATTTCTTTTATGTCAGTAAATAGAGCCTTGCCAATTTATAATAAAATATATGACCGAAGAACTGTACAGCAAGTGTGATACAGTGAAAGAGAAGCTGACCAGAGTCAGAAGATAAGAGCAATTTACACTTTAATTAATTTTTTTTCTTCTCAAATTTCAAACATCTGATTGAAGCTCTTAGATTAGTCTTAGTCTATTCACCGTTTTCTCGGTCGTATTTATTTTTTTCAGATAGGATGAGTTCACTCATAAGCCATTGCCTAGGAGGTAAAGAAACTCAGTTTTTCTTTCACGAAAATGCTATTTCGGATAACTTTTTGTTGCATTCGATTAACATATAGAGCAGATTGCACCTAATATTCTTCGCTATATCTCCAGAGCGTTTTTCTAAATACAATCAGAAATCGACTAGAGATTACATTAAAGAGCCAGACTTATTTAGTTCACCGAGTCCCTGATTTCTGTATTTCTATCATGATGTTCGAATATCATTGATATTTTGGAAAAGGTCTTACATTAAGATTTCATGTAGAATCAACGTCAACTCTGGTTTGACTTAGAGCTCAAGAGAAAGATCAATAAAAGCCACTAACAAATGAGCGGATTCATTTTAGTTCAAATTAACTTTCGAAACAAATATGCTGGGTAAAAAGAAACAACTTCATGCTTTGATATCAATTTTCGTGAGAGCCTATTCATTTGGCATGTAAATTCTTTTGTTCATCTCCCTTCCAATCACATGAAGGTCATTAACAATAAATATTGTATGCACTAAGATTATATTTGCAACCGAGCCTCGTTAATAACGTGCTTGTAATGAATTAAAAATATGCAATGAAAAATTCCGGATTTGTATCGTATAAGTACTCGATTAAATGTATAAAACAAAAAAGTATCCTCCCCACTCTGAATCGAATATTTACAAGCCTCCTCCACTTGAATAATAATGATTTTAGCAAGGCGCCACTTCTTCATTTTTTTCATAGCTTGTTTCAGTCTCTTTTGTACATTCACTGCAAATGGAAACCTTTTCGATAATTTCATTAGCTCCTTTGCTAATTCCTTTTGCACCAAGTTCCGAATTCTCCATTTCCGTCTTTAATTGAGCTTTTTTCTCTTTCAGTGCATTCAGATAGGCAATATAACGATCATTCACTTTGCTCATGTCTTCGAGAGAACATTGATCGTTTAGAAAAGGAATTAGATCCAGAAGAACTCTATCATTCTTCTCTCCTATATACGGTTGGACAATGAGTACATTTTCAGGTTGATAAGAGGCATTGGCTATCAAGTCCTTTAAGAATGTCAGATTAACAATCAAAGAGAGAGAATTAAGTTACATCAACCAAGATGACGTCTTTCAATGGAACTTGTAAAAGTCTTAAATCCTTCGCAGCTCCCTCCCAACCTTTATTAATATCCTTCCGATGCAGAAGTCTTTGGACATATTTATCGAGTCCATACATTTTCAATACGTCGGTAGCATACTGTTTTATATCCAAATAAATTCGACAACATTTCATAAAATTCTTACTCCTTTTGGGCTTGCTGTGAAAATGATGATTGTATATATTTTCGCCATTTCTTTGATAAATTTCTTAAGGTAAGGCCGCGGTGAGATATGACACTTCACAGTACGCTGAAATTTCGACACCTAATTTTCAATGTTAATTAAGACATCAAAGGAGGCTATTTACTATGATAGGTTCAGCACCTTCAAATTTTAAGGTTCTTGTATAAACCAAGGTTCCGTCGAGATCAAGTGCTAAGTATTTTCGGTTTTGTAAAGGAGTCTCAGATGTTTCTGAAGGGGGAATTTCATAGCTGACAACTTCGTAATGCTCCGATGGGTCGTCTGTGTGGCTTTCGCGTGAGTGCGCGCAAAGAATCGACTTGAAAAATTTAACCAGCATATGTTATGAGTTTTATCCTTTTATTGCTATTACAAGAAATTAAGACATATTATTTGGCAGTGTTTCTATAAAAGAACATTTCAAAAACGCCAGTAACGCTAACTCGTGAATTAATATATCTAAATCTTTGAATTGGTGGCTATAACGAATTACGAACTTTAATTCATTTCAATTTTTGGGTTTTGGTGCGTGGGTTTATTCCTTGATAATCATTCTTTGTTTAAAAAAACCACTTCACGAAAAGGAAATGGTCATTAGTCCTTTGAGTCGAGAGTTTTAACAGAACAACTTCTTATTTACTGAACACCAGAAAGAATTAATCATTTCCTGCATTTTGATAAGAAGGTTCCAGAAGCATCTTAATTAATTTCGAAGCATATAGAAATCAATTTTTTTTGTTGATATAATGTATGAACCTATATCCTCGAAATAGTGCTCAAGTCAAGCAAGGTGTTTTTTTTTTTGAAAAAAACTGTTGACTGCCTTCAAGATCTTGAGAAGCTCTGGAGTAGTTTATTTTGTGCATGTTGGACGCTCTAAAAATGATACAGGATAACAAAATTGTAATGGCATACTTTACTTCTCCAGATAATATCGATTAGAACAGTGCTGCTGATATTTTTAAACCGAAGAGTAAGAAACAAACTTTGAATTCCAATAATTAGTGGTGGATGATTGCTTTATTGTCCAAAGAGATCGCTGAGGCTGAAAAAAAAAAATGATAGATAATATGGAGTTAATATCTCTGGTAACATGAGTGCGATATTTTCACGAATCTGCTATCAACGAAAAAAAATAAATAAATTACAATTGTTGGCTGAGCTCAAAGCATAGTAGTATAAGAGCTAAATTTCGGTACTGGTGTATTCCTATGCAAATAAAATTCACAAATTTCTTTGCAATAAGCAAGTCAAGACTTCCGCATTCATTTCACTCCTCGTCTCGGTCTCCGCTGTGAACCTATTGTCGATAAGAACACTCTCCACTGGCTGTAATTAACTCGTAATTTTCTTTTGCTACTAGCTATTGTTTCGAAACCTCCTCATTCAGCAAGGCTCGCTTTCGGCTGTTTTAATTAAATCAACTAGGCTAGATAACTGATTCACTCCACATGTCGCTGAGGGAATGATGGTCTTTGAAAAATGAAACTGAATCGAGGTAACTCTTTTGTTTTTGTTTTTGTTTTTTTAAGAATGGGTATCAAGGGTATTTTTAAGTTAATAGCTGAGCTTCCAAAAGCTCGTCTTTTCTCATTAATATGTCGGAATAAGAAACGGAACGAGTCTTCTTAGATTCCTTGCTGAAACGCGAAATGAAATAAAAATTAAATGATGTTTGTATTTGAGAACGTGTAATGATTCGAAGACAAATTACTTTAAACTATGAAAAAAACGATGCTTTCAATAAAAACAGGCAAGCTAGTCTTAGGGGCTTTACTTCCTGAATGATTTTTACCGTATTTCTCAACTGTTACCTGAAAATTTCAGAGCTGCTCGACTAACCATTGCGACAGCAATATTGGAAGTGAGAGGATTCTTAATCAATGCATTTGTACGTTTTCTGTATCTTCGAGCTATCCTGACTCACGCCTTCATTTTGAAATATGAAATCGAATGAGAAATTAATTTGCTGTTATCTCGATCAACTATTTTGTTAAAACACAAAAATCCAGGGAGAAAAAGAATGCCACCATTTATATAAACTATTTTAGGTGTAGCTATAGTTGGAGGAGTAGAAATGAGTCGTTATCGAAATATCTCCCTCTTTCTTACCTTACTTAACTAAGCGACATAGCTCGAGGAATAATGTACCCGCCTTTAAAGCAAGCAAATATGAATGACTTAACTTATGTTTTCCTGTCTTAAATAACGACGAGAGGACATCATTTCATTGAGGGAGAAATCCTGGCGATAGATGCTTTGTATGCTATGTTGCAGTCGTTGCAGAGTCGATGGGAAAGAAAGAACAAATTGCTTCGGTTAATGAAATTACTTTGGTAAAATTCAACCCTTCTTATGTTTATCAAGCTTTGAAAAGAACGCTCATTGTCAATGTCACATTTCTGTATCATCCTATCATCCTGATCGATGAGTATTTCTTACATCATCGCCAGACTATCTATTTTCTCTCACTGAAAAAGGATCTAATACTTATCGTGAACGTATAATAGGGGTTCTGGTATGGATGTGGTGGAATGGAATAATCCTAAGTATGAAATGATGAAAAGGACCTTTTTGTAAACCAAATGAATTAAAATGCTTCTTATTTATTAGAGTATTCCGAGAGGAATAATAAAATAAATCTGTCTGACAGCTGCTGGCCATTAGTTGATCAGAAAATGCTTTATTAGAAGCCAGTAAATCTCAATTTCAAAATTAAAAGAGTTTTTTCATGCCTTAAATGCTTAAAAACCATGTATTCAACTCAAAATACCTCTTAAAATTGGCTGAGCGGCTCTCTCTTCAGATGAAAATCAGGACGGCGTCGATACCCATGCGTGATGAAATTTTCGAAGAATTGAATTTTGTATGAAAAATTCCTAAATGGGTAGGAAGACTTCGCTTAATTCCTAATTAGTTGGACAAATGGAAGTATGATTACGCAGTCATATGGAATTACAACTGAAATTACAATAAAGCAGTTATATGAATATTCTCATCTGGTAGCGAGAGAAGACTTCGAATGTAAAACTTTTTTTTAATTCACAGAGTTTAGATGGGTTTTTTCTTTTATTAAGTTCCTAATTTAATTTCGAGGAATTGAATGCTCTGTCCAATTTGAACCTTGCTGGATTTATCAACATGATAAAATTTTTAAAAGCATTCATTTCCGAGTTTAATTCAAGAACAGATTTTTAGATTACCCCTTGATGAACTTCATTATCAGCTTTCTCCTTGTTTTTGCTGCCCTTCAGCTCACGAGTATACTTGACTTCTCGAAAGCGTCTAATCAACGTAATCTAGATTCCGCAACAATAATCTATGTGCAAGAGGACCAAGTTTCTGGCAGCACGATCAAAACCAACACCATATCCGGCTTCCCAAACAGTCCTTCAAGTCCTTCATCTCAGTACACTGTGAGCCTTTGGATCAAGCAGTCAAGTATGAGTTCAACGACTGGGACTCAATACAACTACGTGTCCTTAACAAACCCATCAAAGTAAGAACAAATTTCATGTTCTGTTTGAGAACCGTTTTAAAGTGTGAAGGTAATTCAAATAGGAGGAGCAGTGGGCAACTCAGGAATATTTTCAGTGTACTCAACGGGCGATGCGATTGGCTATTGGAATTTTGAAAATGTGAAATTGATTGAGACAACTTTCTCTGATTGAGCTAATTTCGTAGTTAAATATAGAAGGGCAGCTCCAGACGAGTAAATGGACATTCGTCGCGCTGTCTGTTGACGTAACAAACAGCCTGGCATATGGCATCAGATATCGTTTGGATTCAAGCTACACGGTCTTGAACGTGTTCAATCAAATGGCTTCTGTGGGAAACTTCTACCAAATTGACTCTGCTACCACTATTTCGTGGCTTGGAGCCGCTGGAGTGACATGTAGTTGTACCCAGACATATGTGAGACTATTTATTGATTATGCTGCATCAAGCAACGACGCAATGGTGAACTTGGCGCTTTTGAATCCACAAAGTATTCGATATTCCTCCTTTTGTTGAGGCTGATCAAACGAAATATAGGTGTCCTATACCACCTTACTTTCCAATCTGATCCGAGCGTAAATAATAATCAAACGTTTCCTGCTGAATATTTCACAAACGTGACTCAAGGAGCCTTGACAGGAGTCATTGGTAATAATACTTTTTCCTCCCTCTTATTCATTTCTTCTTACAACTTTCTGAAGGTACTTCTCAATCAGACACGGTGAACGACCCTGAATTAGGAGATATTAACATCTTGAGATGCAGACCAGGAACCGCAATGAGCTTAACTTCTCCAGATGATTTGCCAGACGGAACGGTTGTCATGATGGACATCTATCCCTACTCAAGCTATACCAGCAACCAGATGCTTTTCACACTCAGAGACACTCAGCAGAATAACCTCGTGCTGAGAGCTCTGTTCGATCCCTCAACGGGTCTAATCACTCTCCAGCAAGATTCAAACCCATCATGGTTGACTGTGCTGACAACGACTGCCCCATTGCCAACAGGTATTTATTCATTTCATTCCAAAATCTAAATTTTATTTTTGATAAAAATTATTTTAGATACTTGGAGTAGGATCATCTTCGAAGTAGTTCCAGCCCTGCCCATTGAACTCGTGGGATACTTTTCAGCAAGAATCTGGATCAATTCAGTTGCTACTCCAAGAGCATATTTTGGAACTTATCCGAATCAATCAAATACGTTCTTCAAAGTGAGTCAATATATGGTATTTGATCTATGTAGCACAAAACAAAAAGGAAATCCCAATCAAGACACAACTCTAAATGCATACTTTGATTTAACAAATGTTCTGTGGTTCCGAGGAGCCGAAGCCCTCTTTTCAGACGAAGCAGGTAAACGCTTCATCAATTGTAAGCATTTCTGAATCACATGATTTTCTCTAGACCCGACATGTCTATTAAGTGGATTTCTTGCACCGAATCAAGCCACTTGCTTCTTGTGTAGACCCAGCTATATATATAGCAAAGGGAAATGTGTCAGTGAATGTCCAAGCAGCAGTTTATCCGATTCAACAACAAATTCATGCCAAGGTTGTCGTCAAAGTCTATATTTCGTAAGACACTTACGTCATTTTCTTCTCATCATCTAACAACTTCTTTCTTTAGACTGCTCAAGGTCAATGTACCGATTGTACCTCAGATGGATTTGGAATTAGTGGTTCCGAATGCGTGGAGTGTGATTCATCATGTATGCAGTGTAACGGAGACTCCGCAACGGATTGCACTCTCTGCTATCCTGGAGCGTATTACTATAGCCAAAATAATAGTTGTGGAGCTTGTAATGGAGATGGCTATTACATTTCGGGGGCAAATTGCAGTCAATGTCATTCGAGTTGTTTGGCTTGTAGTGGACCAGCCTCAACTGACTGCACTACTTGCGCCTCGGGTATGTACTATCACAGTCAAAATAATACTTGCCTCGCTTGCGATGTCGATGGCTTCTACATTTCGGGATCGAATTGTAATCAATGTCACTCGAGTTGTTTGACATGCAATGGACCATCCTCAGCAGACTGTACTACCTGCTCTCCTGGTACGTATCACTACAGCCAAAATAATACTTGCCTCGCTTGCGATGTCGATGGCTTTTACGTTTCGGGATCGAATTGTAATCAATGCCACTCCGATTGCTTGGCTTGCAGTGGACCTTCCTCAACGGATTGCACTGTTTGCTCCCCGGGCACGTACTACTACAGCCAAAATAGCAGCTGTCTCACTTGTAGCGTCGATGGCTATTACATTTCAGGGTCAAATTGCAACCAGTGCGATTCAAGTTGCTTGGCTTGCAACGGACCATCCTCAACGGATTGCACTCTTTGCAATCCTGGAACGTATTATTATAGCCAAAATAATAGTTGCGGAGCTTGTAACGTCGATGGGTATTATATTTCGGGGTCAAATTGTAATCAATGCCACTCGAGTTGTTTGGCTTGTAGTGGACCAGCCTCAACTGATTGCACTACTTGCGCATCAGGTATGTACTATTACAGTCAAAATAATACTTGCCTCGCTTGCGATGTCGATGGCTTCTACATTTCGGGATCGAATTGTAATCAATGTCAC
>ENA-UOUE01000952-UOUE01000952.1-compost-metagenome-genome-assembly--contig:-NODE-952-length-20900-cov-13.194833_pt1 | contig 20900 bp, 11 predicted proteins | sample MGYA00238146_ERZ747223 | MGnify/ENA primary metagenome ERZ747223 (study PRJEB28781, sample SAMN06268865) | compost metagenome | isolation source: single cell | place: USA: California, Emeryville, Joint...
TGGGAATAATGAAAGAATCAAATTTAATCCAATTTACTTTTCTAATGAAGAAAGCAGAAGCGAATTGCTGAAACGATTGTGCTTCAGACATTAGTACTCCGACAAATAACTGTGTTATGAAATATTTATTAATGTGGGCAAGTGTCTATATGTCTCTAGCTTTGAATAGATACCCTATTATATCGATCGAATTTGTGATAGAAAAGCAGAAAACAAGTTAAATCTCGAATTAAAGACTTCAAGTGCATCAAAAATAGCCCATTAAAAGTGAAAAGCCCATTTTCAAGTGGCAATTTCGTCGTCTATCAGTTGTATACCGTTTTTTATTTTTTCAAAGCATGTTTTATTCGTTTTTTATTAAATTCTACGAACTGGCGCTGAGAGAAATGCCATTGAAAAAAAGCTACACTTACTAAAATATCGCACTGCCCCATTTCATTTGATTCAAAACTATTAAGACTTTGCTCATTCCTATCGGTTCTAAGTAGAAAGAAATCATATTCACATCATCTTAATATTCTTTGGTCTGCATTTTTATATGTCTACCTGAAAGCAAGCCACCTTGTGAAATACAGATGAAAAGAAATTGATTGATCTGCCTATGGATTTCCACCACAAATCCAAAACTAATAAGGTTCTAGATTATTGCTGGACTAGAGAGGAGACACCTTCAACATAAGAGAGTAGATCCAGCATTTTATTCTATGAAAATAACTTGATGATATCATTTATCGAAGCGATCCCAAGAAAATTATGCCCTCACGAGAGTATGCAAAACTAAGTTCAAAAAATATCTCATAAAATCTTGCTACTTGACTATGATAAATTTTTTTATTGTTAATGAAACGGTATTTTCAGTCGTTTTTAATATTTCAACTAGGTAAATCTTGATCCACTTACTTACACACAATAATAATAAATTCCGTAACTCCACGCCCGATCTCGTTTCAAAAATCTGTTGCCAACATCCAACTCTTCAAAAGAATTCATCTACGTTAACTGCTATTCAAATGCAAAGCCGACTCTCAAACATCATTGCCATTCAGAATTTTCAAGAATATCTCAAATACCTTATCATGACGGCTACCGTTGAACCCCAAATAGGCAACACCACCCTGCTGAAGGTTATGGGAGGACCTACAGACCTGCCATCGATGGTCAAGAAAGAAAGTACATCAACAGGAATAATGGATTCGGAAGAATCCGAAGAACAGAAGTCTGTGTCAGCGAAGAGTAACGACGAAGAAGAAGACTCTCTTGAATTAAGAAGGTCTCAGAAACTGTTTAGACTTATGCGAAAAAATTTCAGCTTAGCAGCAGAATCAAAATGCGAAAATCAATCCGTTGAAACGACGGTGCAATTATTCGAATCTGATTCAAAATTAATTTGGATGTCTAAAAAGATTCAAAAAAAGTAAATATATTCAAGAGGATTCTCTGAATCATGATCTAAGTAGGAAGGTACTGATCTGCGGACACCCTGAAAAAGAGAACTTTGCGAAAGGTTTATGCGGAGCTTGCTATTTAAAATATGGCAGAAATAAGAGGCCTTGGAACTGTCCACATGATAAACTTTATGCGCTTGGGCTCTGTCAGAGGTGCTATACAACGAAGTATAATATGGTAAGTCTCCATTGGGTAGAACCGAAAATCCTAATTGCTGTCCGTTGATGTTTAGAAAAAACGATCATGTGATAAGACAGCGTGCAACAAGGGTAGAGCAAAGAGGAATGGTTCTACGGTGATGAGAGGCCGTTCAGATAACAATAATGTAATAAACACAACTGATGCTGAACGAGAGGAACATGAAGAAGTTTTGATGGTAAAGTTGGAAGCGGACTAATGACGGTACGAGGTCAATTTATCAGTACATTTTCCGTTAATATTGCTTTGTAATGAGGCCAAGTCGGGTTGCTCTATGACGATAAAATTTTCGATGATATTTTGTTACTGCATTGTTATTTTTCTATTTTCAAGAGAAAATTTTAGCGAATTCCCTCAGATCATAACTTAATTTTAGACCTTAATCGTAATTTGATTTATTTAATGAAAAGCTCTTGAGTCAAAAAGTGTGAGGAATTTAGTAGATCTCAGAACCCCACTTGTAACGGTCGGAAGTCCCCAGAAATGGGTTTTTCTGCTTAAACTTAATGGGTAATCGAATTTTAAAGAAAAATTTTGTTTCGCATTTTTTGGTTAGTCATAAGATTATTCAAGGTAAGCGCTTCAAATATTTGAGATTTGAGAGTAAAACTGGAGCAATAAGCTGTTCTCATATATTTAGAAGTTCTTCTTGAAATGCAATCCATTTTCAGCTGCAAACAAACTATTGGGTGAATTATTGTAGTTAAGAAATTAATTATCTTTCGAAAAGAAATTTTTTAATTTCAAGCACCCTCAGCTAAATTTTTCACTCTATTAAAAATTTGATTCAAATAATTTGAACGTGGATTAGGAGTTATTCGCCCAAACTTCATGGGAAATTGTCAAAAGAGAGCAGAAAAATCCTTTGACTCATTGCTTGCATCCAAAATGCGCCTACCTGGTTATTTGAGCACTAATATCCAGCACTCGATGCACTTTTGTAAGGATAAGAGACTCATCATCATTGAAGCCTTATTTAATGAGTATCACCATTTCCTAACCATCGATTACAACAAGAGAAAACTCATCAGCGTGCTAAAAATCAAAATCTTCCCTTGGAATGTCTGCTCGAGCTCAGTCTACATCCCCCAGACGAAGCAAATCATTGTCGGAAGCTCCTACAAAGCGACCTTAGTCTTCTATGATTTCATGCGTAGAGGTGATTCTGTAGCTAAACTCAGTGTCAGTGATAATCCTTTCGTTTACCCTATGGAATTTGATCGAATCACAGATCAGGAAATTGCGGTCGTTGGAAACTTCCAAGGTATAAAAATCGTCGATTGTATCGATAAAACGGTTCGCGTTGAGCATACAGACCGGTTTCCTGCTTTAAGGTCTGTCAAGGGATGCCTAAACAAATATTTTGTCGTTTCAACAGCCGATTCGAAGCTTTTTTACATATTGGACAGTAAAACCTACGAGCTAACAAAGGTCTTGAACGCGGAGTATTACCGCTCAGACGTATTCAATTACAATCATTTAGGGACTGGACAGAACTCGCTGGCGCTGGGTTATTACGTGACGTCTTTTTGGGCATCTATTTCGGATATATTTTGGCTCCTCTTGCCAACTCATTTTAGAATAAGGCTTTACAGTAAACAGCCTGATCAAGCAAAGTCTTCATTTGTGGAGGATGATAATTTGATCGAATGCGATAGCAGACCCTATGCTTTGCATTTTGCAAACAAAACTCAGCTTTTGATGCTAATGTGGGATAAACTGGTATTTTTGGATTTGTGCTCACAACGCAAGGAGCAGTTTAAAGTGTCAGGTAAGTTATCCTATATCAATGTGCAAAATGCTCCACAAAATCTTGTATTTTGGATCGAAGGGGCTGGAAATCTCAAAATAATGACTCTTAATCGTTTCTAAGTAGTTTCTGTTCATCAGACCATTAAATTTCGAGTTTCTTTTTGTTGCTGTTGCTTCTGTTGGTCTCTTTCGGAACCACTGTGTATAAAACTCCAAAAACTTTGTGTATATCCCACAGCCTTATAGTTAATATTAAATTCGACTATCTATTACGAGTACTACCTTATTTTTGCATTATATTGAATTATATTGATTGAAATCAAATTCTACATTCATCGTTCACAAAATTCCACTGTAGATGCTGCTCATGGTCTCTTACTTTCGACGCAGTTAGTTGTTTTTTAATTTATTCTAAGTTTCATGCCTTCTTTATTCTACTTCTTTCCTCATCTTGAATTTCAAAGAAAATGTTGATCGAAAAATTGGTTGATTTCTGGTCAAGAACATCTTGAAGTCAATGTTTTTCATTGTAAAATTCGGATTGATAATAAAATAGCCTAACAGAATTATTCACAGCTCATTTTTTTGTTCTACAATTATCCAGTTTGACGAGCCTCTTTTAAAGAGAATTTAGAGACAAGCCAGATGAGAAAATTCATTCAAGGCACATTTAGCTTGAATTCCTGTATAAACAAATGCATTTAGACTCTCTATGCTGGATGATCAATATTTAAGAATTTCTCGATTTTATAGATGCTCTGTGATTCCTTTTAGAAAGATTTAAGAACAAACTAAATTTATTCTGAATCTATCTATATTCATTTTATTTTTCGAAAAAGAATTTCTGATAGTAAAAAAGAAATGCTCTTCAAAAGCTTTTGCCAAGTCGGAAAGAAATTTCTCCAGAACAAGCAACTATTTGTTGCTCCTAGAGCCTATTTCAGTGATCCGATTGAAGCGGTAGGTCGCGATAAACAGAGTACTCCTGATACATTGAATTGAAGAATCATTAAATATCTATTAGGTTACCATATCGTTATCAAAAACGAGTCTGGAGCACTCCATAAAATTCTCGGGGCGTTTAAAGAAAATGGTGTTAACCTCACTCGCATCGAATCTCAACTTTTGAACAAGCAATATGATGGGTAGAGACATAACGGACATCCATGCAAGCTTTAACTATTGTTTAGATCACAGAATGCACTCTTCTCGGTTTCATTAGAAAAAAACCCCAAAACTAAAGCGGCGCTTAATCAGATAAAGCAATTCGCGGTTGTGTCTGAGAAATTGGAGCTTCCTGTCGTCCCATGGTTTCCGACTAAGCTCACGGATCTCGACTTGAGTAGGAATATTAAGCATTGTTAATGAGATTTAAGCGCTTTTTTCATAGTGGGAGGAGCTCTTCAAGAGAGAGACGACGAAGGTGGAAGAGATCATCCTCTATTTAAAGATCCTGAATACAAGAAAAGAAGAGATGAAATTGCTGCAATCTCAAGGTCAACAAAAATAACAGATGTAAATACTGCGGCCTCTCATTAATTCTCCATGGGATTTTTTATTTTTCCCTCACTCTTTGCTATTATTATTCCAATAATATTCATCGACTCGTCTTAATGAATTTTGCAATAGCCCATCCCGACGATGAACTATCTCCCTTCAGAGATTGCAACTTGGAAAACCATTTATCAAAAGCTGGTTCCGATGCACCAGAAATACATGTGCAAACAGTACTTGGAGTGTTTTGAGAAGCTTCAGAAAAATTGTGGATTGAACGAAAATACAATGCCTCAATTAAATGTGATCAACGAATTTCTTCTGTCAACGACGGGATTCAGGCTGAAGCCAACTCACGGGATCTTGAGCGTCAGAGTAACATACTACTTCTTGAAATCTGGCAACTTACCTTCTGACCCATTATAGGAATTTTTGAATAGCTTAGCTTTCGGTGTTTTCCCTTGCACACAGTACATCAGGCACCATGAAAACCCGTTGTACACTCCTGAACCAGACATCGTGCATGAACTTATCGGTCACGTTCCCATGTTTGTGGACAAAGATTTCTGTGATATGTCCCAGACGATCGGGCTGCTTTCCCTGGGAGCAACAGAGGAAGACATTACCAAACTAGGCGCCGTATACTGGTACACTGTGGAATTCGGAGCTTGCAAAGAGGGTGACAGTATCAAAGGTTACGGATCTGGTATCGCAAGCTCGATTGGCGAAATGGAGGTAATATGAACAGCTCCTTGCTGCCAGTTTTGTAAATTTAATTAACAATTATAGCATTTCAGTAGTGGAAAGCCTAAGTTCATAGAGCTTGACCCATTTAGAAACTTGCCGTTAGACTATCCTGTGCAGACGGTCCAGCCGATCTATATGGTGGCAAATGATTTTAATGACGCTCAGCTTAAGCTCATTCAATTCGGAGAGTACTTGAAGAGACCTTTCCGCGCCTGGTATGACTACAAGAATAATAGGGTAAAGGACTTTATATTCAATCTTAATTTTACTGACACGCTACTTTGAACAGGTCGAGACTGATAGGAAAGTGCGAATGAGGAAGACAGAAGAGAAACCCTTCTCTTAGATACTGTGTTGTACTGCTAGAGTCCACAAAATTAATATTAATCTTAATCAATGTAAGTAAAAAGCTGGCCTAATTTAAATGATTAAAATTAAAAGTGTCACTGCTATCTATGCACATTTATTTAATAGTTTAATATGTATGAATACCTTGATTAAAGTGGCCGCAGTAATCCATTAAAATGTTCATAAACTGAGTAGATGTCAAGAAAAAATTAGTGAAAATGGAAAGAGAGAAATGCTTAATAAGAGTCATCTGCTTAATAAAGCGAAAACTATTGATTTTCCTCTTCGGAAACACTATCAGTTGGTCTTAGTTCTTTGAAGTTTTCAACTTGATCAATGAGATCTTCATTGACATTTTTCACCGTCTTTACATAGTTCTTCAAATTCTTTATTGTATGAAGAATATGGCCAGCTTTTTCCATGAGTCTATCTCCTGATTTCATCGCTCGCTCTTCTTCTTCGTCAATGGCATCTCGAGCATCCACCTCGTCGCCTGAATCAAAGTTACACTCCTACATTTCGACGTAAAAACAATTACGTGCACTGTCATGCTTGCTTCTATCTGTTTTCTTTGGTTTTTTCAAATGCACTTCTAAATTCAATCTAGGAACTTTTCTCTCTTTATCGTTGCTCCGCGCGCTTAATGGACCGCCTATATCAATAAATTTTCCTCGATTCCGAGTATCATTTGCTAATGAATCGAAAAAAATTAGCATTAGAGTAGCGGTACTAGAGCTAACCTATATGTGAGCGACTGGAAGAATAGCCTGGCTCACCATCGCCCTCTCCGAATTTAAGTTTAAACTTGTTCGGTTTTGGATAGTATGTCATTTCGGACCTGTTCTGCCGGTGATAGGGTTCGAATTGGTCTCCCTCATGAAGAGAGTTTTCTCCGGGTCTGATGAAATACTTATCGATTCTCTTTTGGTCAAAAGGCTTCACTGTCGTTCCTATGGATACAAAATAACATTAACCCGGAGGAAAGAAAAAATTTTTTGTTTTAATTACTTTCGCTGGTTTCTTTCAACCTTGACTTGAACATTCTGTTGCTATCATATCCATATTCATTCCTTGGGTTGAAAGAAGCATCAAAAACCGTAATAGAACCTTTTTTATGGAGAGGATCTCTAATACTCACGTCCTTTTTGAAAACCTGATAGTCTGTGAACGAATTAGATTGTCGGAAGTGGTCTTGGAGAGACGGTTGAGGTACATGATGCGATCCATGTTGGACAGGAATTTCTTGAGAATAGTTTTGTTTTGAGTCTCCAAAATAGAATCTATTCTTTGGATCATAGGTGGTATTAGCCGTATCTGTAGTCATGCCTGGCGTATGCTGTTGCCTGTATCCCAAATTCGCCACGATTTCTGGTTCTTTCGACGAAGAATAGTAAGCTCTATCAGTCTTGGATCCACTCGTTGCGGCTGTTTTCCTGACAGGTTTACCTCCTTGGAACATAGGGCTCTCGTAGTTATCAAGGTTTTGCATGTCTGGTCTATATGCCTGAAGGTAAGGATTGGCAAACACTTGTCTAGATTCAGCCACTTGGCCTAGTTTCTGCAACGAGATTGGGAATCGATTTGTTCCTGTTTGAAGAACATTAGACTCTTGAACTCCTATGTTTTCAGTGCTTACACGCTTTGACATGTTGTGTTGACTGATGTTTGAAGACTGAATTTGATTCTGTTGGACAGTCAATTGTGATGGAGACCGATTGCGAATGAATGTCTCGTCTTGAGGTTCATATGCTTGCTGAGAGAATGAATGATGCATTGCCATTAAGTTAGTTGGATGTTGCTGCTGATATGATTGCTGAAGTTGCTGATAATGCTGAGAAGATTGTTGATATTGTCGCGGGGACTGTTGATATTGCTGCTGGTGAGAAATATTCGGATAATTTTGCAGATGTGAACTAGTTTGGGAACCATAGGTCTGTGTCAAACCTGAACTTTTCACTTTCTCTTGATGGGGAGCCTTAATAATGTTCGAGAAGATAGATTCCTCTCTCTGTGGGAAAGTTATTTCTTCATCTTCGGAGTCCTCATCCTGGCTTGTATTATCAGGAACAACCTGTTGTTTCATCTCCTTTTTTGTGGTTTTTCTACCTTTAGACGTCATTTCCATGAATCCCTCTTCGCTCAATCGCTCTCTCCTAGGACTGTCTTCGAGAACCAAAGATTCATCGCCATCAACCGTTCCGATTTCTTCAAGAAGAGCATTAAACTGTTTCTTGATTTGCTCCTCTTTAACTCCAAAATTTGCCATATTTTTATCAGTGTTCGCAAGCTTCTTTGAGAGCTTCTGAAGAAATTCTGTGACTTTCGTATAGTCAGTGGCACCGCCTGTAGCCTGAAGTATTTTAATTTCTGTCTCGATACCTTCAATACACGCCTTCAACCACGTCTGCAGCTTCTGTTTCAATACTTTATTTTCTGCGATCGCTGTCTTCAATTTTTCTAAGAGCGTTCGAATCACACTAGTAGCGTTTTCAAGTTTTGATTTTAATTTTCGGTTTTCTTCCTCAAGCTGAGAGTCCTGCACTAAACTCTGCTCATTCTTCGCGTTGATCAAATGCGTCATCATCTTCATCATTTGATCCAGCTGACTCGAGGTCTCTTCGTTCGGATTCTGCGAACTTTTCGTATCTGGTGCGACCTCCCTCGGATGATTTTCCCATCCTCTCAGTTGAAACTCACCTAATAACTTCTGAATTTTATCATGTAACTCGAGGAGCTGGCTATCCTTCTGTTTTATGAGCTCTTGCTCTGCACTCGAAAAATCACGTTTAAAGGCGCGGTCTAATTTTGGGTTTTTGCTGAAATACGATTTGATGGCCTCTAACCGGCGAACTGCATCTTTTTTGTCTCCTTCCATTCCAAAAATCTCTCCTCTAATTTTGCTCAAGGTTTCATGCGACTGTATCAGAGCAATATTCTGGTCTTTTAAACTCGAAATAACATATTCTTTGGCTGTAGAATCATCTTTTTGAGCTTCAAGGCTTCCTGCTAGCTTCCTACGCTCACGTTCGAGTTTGTCGAATCCTTTTGCGAGAGCTTCAATTTGTTCAGCTTGGCTTTTCAGAGTGAAAAACTTTTCGGGAACTAGCAATCCATGGCTCCTGAGTTGTTGGTTTAAAGAGTCTCGCGTTTGTGATTTATTAGCCCCACAGTTGAGCTCTTCGACTGCTTGGCTAAGGCGTTTGTTTTGCTCGAGGAGCGCAGCAAAATCAGCTTTCAGAGTAACTATAGCTTGTTCGCGGGCTTTGATGTCAACAGAATCTTTTCCGAGGAGTTTAATAATATCATTCCCTTCTGAGGTCACTTTTTCAGAATTCTTTTGAGAGCTTCTCTCGATTTCGGTTGTTATTATATGAGTTTGAGAGCGAGTCCGATCAAAATTATCGACATTAGCACCTGATCCCTCTCTTTTGAGGTCTGGTGTGAATTTGTCTTGATCTTTTCTTTTTCTCTTCTCTTCTTCTAATTTTTGACTCAAAGCGTCAACTCGTTCTGAGAGATGCTGGTTCCGTTTCTGCTGGTCAGCAAGACTTTCTTCAACTTTTCGTGTTTTCTCCTTCTCTTGCAGCAGCTGATCGTTCATTTTCTCATTTTTTTCGAGAAGCTGTGAAACTTGCTGGATTAAGTCGTTCAGATTGCGCTCTTTCTTAGAGTTTTCGTTCCTCTCCTGTTCTAACAGGAGACTAGCTTTCTCAAACTGGGAACTGAATTCATGTAATTGACGCTGTGTTTCCCTTAGATCAAGGTCTTTTTTGCGACTTCCTTCTCTTTCATTCTCAAGCAACTTTGTTGTCTCTTCATGTTTTTGTTTTAACTCTTTCAGCTGCTTTCCGATTGTATCAATTTCGTTTATTTTTTCACTCAAATTCGCATTTATAACCTTGAATTCCTTTTCAAGTCTTTCAATTGCGTTTGCCCTTTCTTCAATAGTCTTAATGAGCTCCTTCTTTTCGTTTCTGAGCACTTTTAATTCCAACTTCTCTTGACTGAGCTCATTTTTCAATTGCTCATTTTCAACTTTAAGCGCTTCGTTTTCCTGCTTTAATTTCGCGTTTTCAGTTTTCATCTTTTCAACGCTCTTGAATTCATCCATTTTGAGGAAAGAAGCAACCTCATTCCTCATAACGTCAATTTGGCGATTCAAGTAATCGATCTCTGACTGCTGCGCTCTCAGTTTATTTGTCACACTATCTAACGTAACCTGCAGCAAGCCTTTCTCTTCATTTAATTCTCCGAAATGCTCCCTAAGGCTCTGATATTCTCGAATTATCTTGTGAACCTCTTCAACTTTCTGATGTGTACTCATCGAACGAATCTCTTCCTCTGTAAATAAGGGTTCTAGCATCCCATCCAACCAATCAAAAGCTTGAGTGTTTCGAGGGCTTATCTTTCCTCCTGCTGCCCGCAACTCTTCTAGTTGCTGATAGAGCGTGTCTCGCTCGTACTCCACCCCTTTAATGATTTCACGCATCTCTTTTAGTTCCTCTTGTTTCTGGTCTAGCGCCGCAGTGGCTTCGTTCAACTCAAACAAAAGCTGAGTTTTACTCTGGTCAGTAGAATGAGAAGTTCGGGCAGTGTCTGGCATAGTGGTTTCGAGTTTGCTGAGTAGAGCATCTCGTTCGGTTAGGATAACATTTAATCTGTCTCGCATCTCAAAAAATCTTAGAATCACTGATTTGATGCGAGCCAATTTCACTTCCAATGGAAACTCAAGGACCTGCGTCGTCAAAGGATCCTCGTGAGTCTCCAAAAACTCTCTGAAGTCAATATTCACGAGCTCTTGGAACACTACATTAAAGAGTTCTATAAATGCCTCGACTTCGTCAGTCTCTACACTTTTCTCGTCATTTCCATGCGACATTTTCTGAAGGGCTCGATTATCAGCTCGAGTTAGCTCAAGTCTCTTGATTTGCAGCGACATTACGGGGTTACCCGACTCCTCTAACGCGATTTTCGCTCTTTCAAGCTCGTTTTGAGCATTAATTAGCTCCTGAGACATCATCTCTTTCTCTTGTTCAAGGTTTGCAAGCTTATTTTCATACGTTTTCCTAAAATCCTCAATATATTGCTGAGTTTCTTCCAGAGTGCGCCTATGATGTTCAACTTCTTGAGCAACGAGCTCTTCCTCTTCTTCATAATCTGCCAACTGCTCCTGTAACTCAGTTCGCTCTTGGATAAGTTCCTTAATCATGTTTTGTAGCTCACCCACATCAGTGACATGTTCATATATTTTCTGTAAATCATCCTCAGGTCCAGTTTGGTGCAATTTTTGTAGAACACACGTTTCGACATCATCAGCTTTAGCCTCCTCAATATTTGAAAATTCAGTCTGAACATCTTGGTTCTCATTAAAAAACAATTTGAGCTTTTGTTCCAACTCAGAATTTAGATGAGTGAGCATTTCCAACTTTGAATTTGATTGCTCTAGGACGGTTTTGAATTCTTGGTTTTCGTGCTGAAGATAAACAATCTGCTGCTCTAAATCACTATTTACCACGCCTTTTTTGTGTTGTTTGTCCTCTCCTCCTTCTTCATTCTGTTTACATTCCTTCTCATCGGACATTTGATTCTCCTTTATGATTTCTTCAAACGTATTGCGACAACTCTTGCACTTGTTAATAATTTCTTTCAACATTCTGTTCTCTTTGGTTAGGTTGGCGAATTCAATTTCAAAATGCTCAATTATTCCAGCCTGACGTTCAATTTCATCCTCTAAGTCTTTTAATTTTGATTCATAAGCTGCTGATCCATGCATATCTCTGTCCCCTGGAGTTCCAAATGTAAAAAGAGGCTTTCTGGTATCGAAATTTGGGAATTTTAAACTTTCTTTGATGGACAATTGAACATTCATGTTGGAGAGTGCTTTGGTATCGATCGCCGGTTCTTTAGTGACAAAATTCACAAACTCCTCTAAAGTTATTGGATCAGTTTTGATTTCGCTTTTCCGCTGCTCGACTGTTGGCTGCCCCAGCGTTTCATTGGCAATTTCGATGAATTTATTTCGTTGTAGGAGCTGGAGAATTTCTAGGTTTTTAAAGAGGATTTGATAGCCTTCTTCTGCAGTTGCCTCTTCCCTGATGGTTTTCAGTAACACCAGCTTCTCACTTATCATTGCTTTAACAAGTAAGTTTAAGCGCAAAATAAATTTCTTAATTTGATGTTTTAATTCTTACGAATTGAAATAAATTTAACATTTCAATTATCTCAAAGAAATCATTTTAATTTTAACAGATAACTCTGAGAAAGTATAACCCATTTCTTCTAACGACTGTGATACCACTATGATTAAATTCATAGATATTGAGAGAGTTGTAATCCTCTATTCTGTAATTGATTCATTCCTTTAATTCCATTCGATAAATTAATTTTACAATTACACATCTCACCCAACCTGAGGGGATGGTTTTAATTTAAGAGAGAGGTCCAAAGTTGAAAGCTTCTTCAAAAAAATGGGTAGCAGCTTCATGTTAGCCTTTGACAATCGAAAACGCATGATTGGAGGAGAAGAGAGTGCAATAGTTTTTGTCAATCTGTAATCTAATTCCAACGGATGCTTTGATAACTGGATTAGGTTTGAGAAAGGGATGAAAAATTGGCCAGATATTAGGCCAAACATCATGGCTAGAAGCAGAATAGTGATGCGAATGGCGATACCTTGTTGTCTTCAAAGCATTATATTTTTGTGAAGGATTAAATATAACGTTATCAGAAAATTATCATTCTTCTATTTGGTCTACTCTCTTCTACAGAACTCTATTTTTTCTCAACCTTTTTTTTTCAAGAAATGAATTACGGTGTCCTTCAGAAGATGCGATTTAGAATTAAAATCATCCTCACAGTCAAATTTCGTTTGGAAAGCTTGAGCAATTGAGCATTTCGAGAGATATCTTTATAGGTAATAAAGAACAAGTTTGGAAAAAAATAAATCTAAAACGCCAGTCTAGAAATGTACCAAGGAAGAACATGAAAATTTTTCACATACCCCTTGATCGGTGAAATTGAATTTCAGGAAGACTTGCTTTTACTTATTTCGGAGGGTTAATAAAAAAGTAAAGCAGCTGATAATTAAATAGCAATATATGTAATGACAAATTTTTATGGTCGTTTCCAGAATTTACGACTTTAGAGGACCTTTTCATCCTGTTAAATTAACTTTCGAGTGCCTAGTATCATTTTGAACCTCAACGAGATCGTTGTAACTAATCCAGAGAAGTCCAGCAATTGTGTTCCTTAGATCTTTTCTGTTCTCTCTCTCTACCCTGTAAATCTCTCGCAGATAAGGAATTCCTAGCCAATCTATTACTTTTCAGTTGAATGCATTTCTTGTATCTTTTGTTTGTTAAATTTATTAATGTTATGACTTTTTCTCTTCAGACCTTACTTCTCCAAAATACTCTTCTTCTTTTTCTCCTGAGATAAAGTAGAACAACCAAAACTTCATAATTCATCAGAAAAAAGGAATATTTCCTAAATATCAAGCATGCGCCATTATCTATCCTCTTCAATTGTGACTTGGACCACGTACACGCTCCTACGTACAATAATTATCAGGGACAAAAGGAAACATTTGATTGAGTGGCTTTTTCGAGAGAGAGAGGAAAAAAAAAACACACCAGCTCATCATAGCACTCATCTTAGCAGCTCATCAATCCTTGATTTAAATAGCTAACTTTGAGAACACTAAATCAGGTTTTTAAAAAATAACTTGGGATTTAAATTCATTATGAGCCTTCTTTAGAATTACCAGTATTCTGTTACGTGCATTGCACTGTCCGAAACCGTACAAAATCGTTTAATGAATGGCTTATGACAACAACCGCGGGAAAATGGCTTGATGTATGCATACTATAGCAAAAAGAACTACAGACTTAGTGTGTTGGTTCCATAAGCAAAAGAAGTCGGTGAAATATGAATCACCCAAGGTGATTCGAACTTAATGTTTAATGCTAATTTCTCGATCACATTAAATTAAGCGTTCATGACATCCCACTCAAACAGCAACTGTTAAGCATTCGTATTCTATCTATCATCATATTGCTTTTCAAATAGAAAATCGAAGCGAATATAATTGCATTATTTGTCTTAAAATTCTGAAATAAAAGTGATATCCTCCACTTTAAAGCCCAAAGATCTGAATATCAATGGAAATCTAAGATGAACGTCACATTCATCTTCCAAGATCTTGCTTCAGATATCATCTCGCTTGCATTTTATACTCCAGTACCTTCGCCGAGGGTTTTGGGTTGTAAAGCTAGCTACAATTCCATGACTTCCCTTGAAATGGCTTAAAGCGAACGGATGAGTACTCATTTATCAGCAGAATTGACCATATAGGTTCATTTGACACGTTAATTCTGATGCGATCCGGAGCCAGGTTAATTAATTTAATAAGGTTTAAATTTTTGGTCTCATAGTGCGTACTAATTAAGTTCTTAACTTAAACATATTATGGATATTGTGGACTTCAAAAGTCAGTTTTGGTATTAGAAATACAAACCAATATTAATATAGAATTTGAAAAAAGAGAACTGAGTTTATTTCTTTTCCATGAACTCATCCAAGCCTGAAGATCATTCTGCTGCGCAAACTCGTAAATCCAGCGGAGCGCACTCAGATACCACGATAGATCCCCAATTAGAAAGAAAACTCTTCATCTATGGACTAGAAAGTTCTGTTAACAAACTCGCAGCGTTACAATCCAACCCACAAGCTTTGGCAATGAAACCAACGTCTCTTTCTACGACCTCTGAACCAGAAAGACCCTACCAATGCGACATTTGCCAGCAAAAATTCTGTCAAAGCTCAAATCTCAAAAGACATATGCTAATTCACACAGGCGAAAGACCATTTGTTTGCAATGTGTGTAAAAGGACTTTCACCACAGCTTCAAATATGAAAATTCACACAGAGATCCATAAAGAAAGCGAGACTCGCGACAAGCACAAATGCAACGCTTGCTCCAAGTCTTTCTTTTATAAATGCAGTCTTGTGAAGCACCAGAAGAAGTGCCAGAATAAAAATAAAAAAGATAAAAAGCCAGAGACTGAGACTGAGAAACTCGGCGAAGAGCCTCACAAAGTCGTCAAGAAAGATGATGCTTCATCAACAGTTGCCACGGAGCCTTTAATACAACCTAATCTTCTTTACATTCCTACGCGAGCAACGAACCCGCTGCATCCGCTTCTTCCAACATCTATACTTCCGAATAACGGTTTGAGCGCCCTTCAAGGCATGCTTGGTTATCCTTCGCTCAACTATCAGCAGATTTTGCTAAATCAGTTGCTGATGGATTCGTTAAATTTAACTATGATGCGCAATACGGCGAATTTAAACCCGGATGATTATCTTAAAACCGTATTGCAGAAGCAGGCTCCAGGCAACGGACCAAATGGAAATCCGAGTCAAGAGAAGCCATAATACTCCTAACTCTTTTTTTGGTTTTTTTTTCAATCAAAGCGTAATACTGGTTAGTTCACCCAATTTTCTCATCTTTAATGTAATCTGACTATGAAATCCGTCTTGGTGATTGGATCGGTTATTTTATCTAATCAAATTTGTATTTCTATAACTCCGTCTCGTTTTAAAAAGAGCGTCAAAATTTTCATCGTTGATTCGAAATGAATTGAGTTGTACTAACTATTAACGTGGATATTAATTTATTTACACTGATGCACAAGCAAAGAAGTGTCATTCTCTGAAATTTTCACTGGTTTAAATGGGTTCTTGACTCCTATTACCTTCTAAAATTCTCCTTTACTGATCTCCAAGCATTTGTTTATTGCTAATGACAGCTTTTTCAATTTCCTCGATCAATTTCCCTTTGAAGGTCATAGAATATTTTTGCATAGGCTATTGCGAACTAGACCTTGTTTTGCGACTGCCTGCAAATTTCCTTCTCATGTGAAATTTAAAATTCTCCTAAGTTCTTCGGTGCTCGTTTCATATATCCATGGCAATTATTCCTATTGAATATGTAAGTAAGTAGCTTGCCAAAGCGTAGACAATTTCATGACCCTAAGCAGAGTAAACAAACTTGCTTATTTTCAGTGATTAATGTCATTTTCTGAGCATGAATTATTATGAAATGACAATACAAGCAAAGGTTGCCTTTTCCATTAATAAAAAAAATCACAAAGGCCTATTCACAGGATAGGGTCTATCAGTAAAACAAAGTATCTACGCCCATTAATAACTCGACACTAGATAGCCTTATGATAATGATCAAAAGGCCCTGTTCGATGACCTTTCAACTTTTTCAGTACCTCTTCTGCCACCTTGGCAGTTTTCTCTGTCAAGTGACTTCTGTAGGTGTTCAAATATTCAAGCTGCTGAAGACTCGGGTTTTTCAATATCTCAAGAAAAACCTCATCGTTCAAATTCTGCGAGTAGCTTATATCCAAATTCACAAGAGCAAGGCTCTGCAAAAGCCTTGCGAAACCTTTCTCACTGATTGTATTTGGGCTTAACTTTAGCTCTTTCAGCTGCGAAGCGGACTTTGAACCAATTATACCGTCAACAATTTTATCATCTATTCCGCAATGATCCAACAGCAAGGAGTCCAGTTGCTCAAATCTAAATTCATTGAGGATGAGGTGCAAATAAACGTTTATTTCGTTGTAAATTTTATGAAGTTTAATGCTTTTCATACTTGTCAATGCGCTCCATTTGAAAAAAAGGATCAAATGTGTCACATCAAATTTTTTGAACGAATGATCCAGGCTTAACGACTGTAATTTTCTGATACTTGAATGTTTGAGAGACAGCAGCGCCTTTGAAGTCAACTCTGCGCAATTAAGACTTAAATAAGTCAGGTTCTCAAAGCCTCTTGTCTGAAACAACCTCCGAAAGCAAGCGTCATTGTAAGAAATGCCATCCAGATCCAAATTTTCTACATTCTCAAAAAAATGCCCATGTTGCCGGATTTTATTGCTCACCAATAAGATTTTTTTATGAAAGGCAGCGCCATCGGAGGATGAGAGCGATAAACTAAATACATCTCGGAGAGAGCTGGTCGCTATTGCATCCAATTCAATATAATCACATTTTTCGACAATAATATCAAACATCTTAGTCGCCATGGTGCTCTGAGAGGTAACCGAAGTGAGGTACATGTAGCTGTTGCAAAATTTGATCAATGCGGGGCCTCCCGACACGCAGTATATCTCAGAGTTCTTTATCTCTTCGAGAAAAGGGTTCACTTCTTTAGTAATTTTCGTTTCTTTTGGAATTGTTAATTTTTTACATTCCTCTGTTAACGTGCCCAGTTTTGTAATTTGCTCTTCTAATGTCTTTGCTTTTTTTATTTTGGTAAGAGTGCTTACGATAAGCTGTGTTAGCTCGATCGGAAGGTCGTAGGTTTTCGCCAACAAGAATTCGGATGGATCTTCCTTTTTCTTCTTGTTGTTAAACTGCATATAAAATGTTTCTTTGAGAATCTCGACAACGCGGTGGTTGAATTTCAACGCCTTAATCTCATCAAGGTCTTGAGATGGCAATGTGTGAGGGATTAATTCGAAGAAATCAATCTGATAATTTGGACGATTTGGGTATTTTTTAAAATGGCAGGTTGAGAAATCCTCGAATTTTAACACGTTGCTTAGATAGAGTGCTTGCTTTGAGAGTTTTAGGAAGAAGTCGAAGAGCTGGAAGAGCTCATCATGACTGAAGGCAAGTTTTTTTTCCTTGCGTACTTTGATTTGATCTTGAAGGGTAATGATAGGCACGTTTTGGATGACTTTGGTAGCAGCAAGAGATGGTTTAAGGGGTGAATAATCAACGAGAAGATCTGAAAAGGTTGGATTGGTAGTTTTTAACGCGCTGATCGCATGTACAACCTTCTGAGCTCTATCGCTAGTTAATCTCCTCAGTATTTTTTCAGAGCGAGATGCATTATCGAAGCATAGATATGCGTATTGATTCTTGTCTCGAGATAATGTTTTGCTGATCCGTAATTCCATTTTACTTTATTTTTAATCAGCTGAATTTTGAGATATCAATGAAAAAGATTCTAATTGAATATCTGAGGATTAATTTACTTTCAAACTTGTTCTATTAGATTGTATTATTATGATTAATATTTCACCAGTATGGCTGACTGCTTCTTATATTTCTTAGCCATTTTATGGCAATATGCATAGATTATCAAGAGAAAATCTTTCTATATATATGTATTCGTAACCTAAGGCGCCAATAACACTGATCCAAGATAACCTCTTGAATGAATATTGTCTTCTTGATAAATTTCATTGCATACTTATTGCTCTAATATCAATAGCTCCAAATAAAACATATCTCACATCAAGGATTATGATAAATTAGGCAATAATAAGCCGAAGGATATATTGTTGTAATGGACATTCAGGAAAATTTTTTAACAAGTTATTATTCAAGATACAATTGGCAGGAAAATTTATAAATGAACAGTGGCAAGCTTGATTGCTCTGGCCACATTGATTGGTATAGAGAAAACCAATTAATTTGCTTAATCGTTGTTCTGAACAAATCGATGAAGCGCATCCCTCGTGCTGCTGATTTTGGAAACCAAAGCCTCAGAATACTGTGCGATTATCTTATCTGCCTCGCTTTCCTTGTTCAGTCCAAGTGTTTCAGGAAGATTAACGTCTAATATCTCGGGAGCTTCCAGTGTCGCCTCATCCTCTTCCTTTTCATTAGTTTCTATGACCTCTTTTGTCAGTGTAGGAGAAAAATTAAAAAATATTCTGTTAGAGTCCTGAGAAGTATTCTGTGAGCGCATAGTAGTTGCCCGCAGAACTATTGGACTCGAGTTTCCAGATGAATTCTCTGATCTCACATGCTCAGGAGGCTTCAAACCTCCGGATTGTGAATCATTCTTACTCGAATCAGTGTCCTCTGCTCTCAAATACATTAGTTTATGACTTAGCGGAGTCTGTGGAGTAGAAAGCGCATTCCGATTAGAAGCTTTGAAGGAACTAGCCGCTCCATTATTCATGATGCTGAGGCGGGGTACGCGACCTGCAATTCCTACGCGGTTTTTTAGCGTGCTTGAATCTCTTTTTAAAAAAGGAGAAGCTGTGACCAAAGAAGCTGCTTCTGCGATTTGGTGTCCTTTTTTGAGTTGTTTCTCGAGCTCTTTTTTGGCCTTTAGCGAATTCATATATCTTACGAGCAGTGCTTCGACTATCTGCTCTGTTCGCATCCTCTTCTTAGAATTCTTTCCTAAATATAGCACAAAATAAGCATCACATTTCACTCAGTAGACTTGTATTACCTTTCCAAAACGCATCGACTTTTATTCCTAACTCGACTTTCTTTTCCTCCATTAATTTTTGATAATTTGGCCTTGGAGTTAGGTCTTCAAACGCGACTGCTGCTCTTTTCTTGAGAGAGTCTCTCTCGAACGTGAGCTCTTCTTTCTCTTTTTTCCAGCTCATCATCAAGTCTTTTATCGTCGCTAGCTGATCGAGATTTTCATCGAGCGTCCTTTTAAAGCTTCGAGCTTGATTTTGCACGGCCTCGACTTTCTGCGACTGCTCTTTCAAATCCTCGTCTTTTAACCTTATTTCCTCAACCAATTCCTTAATTTTGGTCTCACGGACTTTAGCTTCTGCAACATAACTTCTGATATCTGCTCTCAATTTTTCGTTATCAGCCTTCTCTTCGCTTAGAAGCGATCGTAGCGAATGGAGCTCCGACAGAAAATAAGCTTTCTTATATTTCATTAGTTCTCAGAATTAATAGAGTTCCTGTTTACTTCTGACTCATAGCGAGATTTTTCTTCCTCATGCTTGGCCTTCATATCTGCGATTACTTGACCATTGACACGCTCTAACTCCTTGGTCATTTCTTCCTTCAAATTTTTTATCGTCTCTACATGAGCTTTAGCACATGAAATTATTTCTATATTTTCGAATTGTGCATTACAGTCAATTATTTCCTCATATCGCATAACCGCGTCCTTGTATTTTTCATCCTTTAATTTCACCTCATTGAGCAGAGCAACGCAAATGGACAAATATGGGATTAGATTGCTCTCTCTTTTGGTTGACAAAATCGTTTCTTGACAATTTTGCTTATGAGATATCATCTTTAGCGTATTGATTACTTAGTTCTTCCCCCTCAATTCTGTCCCAGATGTTTTGATACGCAGAAACTATTCCTCTGTGAAAAAATAAAGATAGCTTGAGGAGGTGAATAGTATTCATCATCAAGTCACTATAGAGGCTTTCCTCACTGAATTATGGAATTACAAAACTTGCTAAGGAAAGAAGCGATACTGCGCGATAAATTCCAAAGCTTTGAAGGCCTTTCTTATATCTGTTTTTTCAGGAATAGTAACCTCAGAGCCCGAATAGTTTCGTTTGTGGAGGCAGTCCCGAAGTACGGTGATATATTCAGCTGCTTTCACCTAACACACGATGGAAGGTATTAAGATAGACTCTTCGATAGCCGAAAATACCTTCCTCTCAACAGAATTAATTGTTGAATCCTTCATATAACTCTGTCGTGATGAATGAGACCCTCGGACTTCTCGATATTCTAAGCATTCTGTTGTTAGACCTAGATACCAATGTTTGAAAAGGGGCTGTTTTGGAAAATGTTTGGAAAAGTTGGTTACGCAATGGTTGGATTCTCGGATTCGATACACGCTTTTCTGGAGTGCGACTAATTATAGGGTGATTCAAATTCACTTTATCATCTTTTGTCCACTTTTGCCAATTGATTTCGAGAGGAAGGACGGCTGGCTTTGATTGAAGTAAATGGTCTTTATTCTGAGCTGGGCTTTGATTTCGGGTAGTTGAGCAAATTTCTGCAATATTTCCTGACCTTTTCTTTCTCGGGAAATGTTTTGAGGTCAGTGCCATTGCTGTTTCGAATGCTAGTTTTTGCCTTTCTTCATATCGTTGCATTTGGATGAA
>ENA-UOUE01000953-UOUE01000953.1-compost-metagenome-genome-assembly--contig:-NODE-953-length-20900-cov-8.409163_pt1 | contig 20900 bp, 9 predicted proteins | sample MGYA00238146_ERZ747223 | MGnify/ENA primary metagenome ERZ747223 (study PRJEB28781, sample SAMN06268865) | compost metagenome | isolation source: single cell | place: USA: California, Emeryville, Joint...
CAGTGACTGAGCAGAAAGTTCCGCAAAAGCACGGTCTTAATGATACCAAACAACCTGTGAGAGGAAAGGAGCCAGCTCCAAAGAACATTGAGCCAAAAAATGCCCAAAATAAAGTTTTATTAGCTGATTTAAGCCATTCTCGGGCCATTAAAGGGCAAAAGACAGCTATCAACGGCAGATCGAAAACGGGGCCTAAACAACAAATGGAAATAGCTACGATTTCTGATGGCACTACGATAGATCTAGTCACGATAGAGCATCCTAGAGACATAAGTGGACTGCATGAAAACAAATGGCGAGTCTCTCCTTTAGTATATCCTCATCACGAGGAAGGAGAAGAAAACTCAACCAAAAGGCGCAATTCCTCCATTTCAAACGTAAACACAGCAAAGAGAATCATGGATGACGTCTCGGTGTTGATAAATGAGCAGACAAATTTCGGAACGAGCTCTAGCAACACGCAAGACTATGAACAACAGGCGATTCAGGAAGGTAGGGATACGTCCTCTCGGTTTTTAGCGCATCAAAAATCTTCTGGAAGGTGTGGAGGAAGCGGTGAGAAACAAACGCTAGAGCACACTGAGTTTCATAAATTAACAAGCATGACGCGAATAAATGATATTGCATCACAGTATTCATCAGTGGAGCACTCGCATATACCAATGGATTCTTTTGAGCAGAAAGCAAACCTCAAAAAGACTGTATCGGAGCTCGGAAATCATCAAAATACAGGACTTGAGGCGATTGAAGAAAAATTTGATAATTATGAAGGGAATTTGCAAGAGATTAGCAAATCAAATTCTAACTTAGAGAGAAAGGCTACGTGTACTCCGGAGAACCTAAAGCTTCAAAATATTTCGATTCATCCTCAGAGAAGCAGCAAAATTTCTACAACTGAAGCTCTACTGCTTTCAAAAAGAAAGTCCAAAGCTGACTCAGAGGAAGGCCAAGAGGAGGAAGCGCCAAAGGAAGAAGCTGATAAGGAGATTGAAGATGATTCTAATATTCACGAAGTTAAGAAGATTGACAGTAAGCCTGGGCTGGTGGACCAGGAACTAGCTCTCCATAAAGGAGATCATCCAAGCGAAAAACACATCAATGATAATGATGGTGAGGAGGAAGAGGAAGAAGAAGAATATGAGGAAGATTTTGGAGATGTTGAAGATGAAATAGCAGAAGTACGAAGAACACCAAGTGATATTGGCAAGAGGATGAAAAAATCTGAATCTGAAAGTTATTCTCCAGATTTTGAAGATGATGTCAACCGCAGCGGCGTCATCAACTTAGCTGGCACTAGAGAATCTGTAAAGGATTCAGGAGGTCTCAAACTCGGGGAGAAGAAAGAATTGGTTGCCTCTGTTCTTTCTGAAAAAGCTGAATTTGAGGAGAAAGTAGAAGAAGAAGGGGAAAACTCCTAATTTTTGAAGTATCTTGGTGGGAATTCTGAAGATATTACACTTAGAAGCACTTTAATGACATTGAATATATTGGTTTTCGTTTAAATACGGAAAATTAAGGAAGTTTCTCTTCAGAAGAACAAGTTTTTCTTTTGTAATATACATAAAAATCACGTTCTTCTCGTACCGTCGCCATAATCTGAGTTCCATATGATGATAAGCTAGTTATTCCAGGAGAAATAAGTTATAGCAAGAGGGATCGAAACATTCGTTTCACCAGCCGCGTCAAGAATCTAAATTTTTATATCTGGAAATACCCGTAGCTCTGGATTCATCTCAAATAAAATTAAAATTTATTTTAAGTGAGCTAATGGGAAATACAGAGACAAAGGACCAGTCTGGAGGTGACAGACCTCACGAAGAGTCCAAAGGAGGGCACTCAAACGATAACAGAGACATCCTCAACCAGCTTGTCGAAAGCGATCTTAATAGCAAATTGGTATCCTTCAGTTCTTCCACTTGCCCAGTACTGTAACAATATATATATAGATGAAGGAGAAAAGTGACATGAGAAGGCAGAATAGAAGCAATAGAGACTCCAGCGGAAGTAAAATCGTCTGAAGTGCTAATTTATCAATCTGTTACAGGTATGCGCAAGAAATCTCCTCAATATCTCGACGGAAGCAAGGGTGCAACTTCCTCTTCTGGAGTTAAGTCTGGAAGTAGTAACAGAACCGCTTGGGAATGCATTTATTAATTAACATAACAGGCATAAAAGGCGATGGGAAACAAGGAGACTCGGCTTCTCCTCAGAATTTAAAGCAGAATAAGATGGTTCATTCTCCCAAAGCGGTTTCGCAGTACGCCGCGACCATGCTGAAGTCCGGACGCGTAAAGCAATCGCCAATGAAAGAAGGCCGACAAACTACCTCTTCCTTCCATCTCGCGGAGAACATCATCACCCAAGAGGAGAAATTAGAGAGAAGAAGAGAGTTCCTCGCGAAAAGGCAAAAAGCCGTGTTGATTCGGTCCAACTTAAACTACTCCGATTCCAACCTTCTCGACATTAAGACCTTGCTCAATAGAGAAACTCTAACCTCTAGCGATCCAAGTAACCTTTCCCCTTCGTTAATTGGTTAAGCTGACCGGCAATGTCCCCTCTATATAGACCAGATCCTTTACGAAGGCGAATTGCTGAAATATAAACCTGGCACCAGCTTCAATTGGGTTGAGCGATGGTGCCGGGTAACCCGCAGCGCGTTTATGTACTACAAAAATGAATGGACTTCCAACTGCTGGGACCTTAAGCCTCTCGCAATAATACCCATTAGAGAAGTGGTTGCGATTTTCCGAGTGAACCTTGATCTGCCACATCACAAGACGCAGCAGCCGCTGAAACACTTAAGCTCTGTGCAGTCGAAATATAAGGAGCTATATCAATTCGAAATCTTCTCAGAGTTGACCGAGTACCCATACAAGGACGAGGTTCCTGAAGACGACAGTGATGACGCTGCTCCGGTAGACGAGAAAAAAAGAGATCGGTTTCCTATCGACAACGAGGAGAAGAAAATCGCTCAGCAGATAGACGTCTCAAAGCTTGAAGGTTTTAAACTGTGGGATGATTATCAGGAGAAAAAACAGCGGGAATCGCCTGCAAACGCAAGGAAAAAAGTAATAAGCGGACTATTTCCTCCTTTCTAAAAGCAGCAACTAGGGTTATTTGATGCGGCCTCCGATGACTCAGAAGACTTACAGAAAAACCTACGACAGCGCCCAAAAAAACAGAGAAGTAGCGACCAGAGAATACTTAGAAGTCGCTTATGGCGTGCAGCATCATTTAGAAAGGACAAATAGTCCTCAGAAACAGAAACAAGTTTCAGTTGGCGATACGTATGCGTCTCCTATCAAGAAGAAAGTGTAAGTGACTGCTGAATGCTTGGGATATCAATTTTTGATTAGATTGCCAGAGCATAAGAACAGTCCTGCGAGGAAAGACGTGACATATAAATGGGTTAAAGACGCCGGAGGTAACACATAGAGCCTTGAGATTTGGTTCATTCATTTTGTAATTGTTTTGTAGATTTGACGTCTTGGTCTGGAAGAGAGCGCGAATGGTTCTATTCTGAAAAGAGATTGCTGTTTGCCTGTCCAAACGTGAAAGAAAGAGAAACTTGGATCGCCGTTCTCAACTGGGTCTTTGAAAAAATGATGGCTGAGGAGTATGAAGGCAATATCAACACCGTCGACAACGACAATTAGAGTTAGCTTAGCTGTTTATAACACCCTCAGAGTTTTCCTTTACACATTAGAAATAAGAATTTTGATGAGACAATGCTGACTAATATTTGATAACTAACTCCACGTATACCGGCTCTTGCCATGAAAAATTTAATATCTAGTTGTTAACACGTTTTATTTGGATTTGCAAGATGTCTAAAAAACACAATAAATCGAAGGACGATGGTATGTTAACCCTCAGAACCCCTTAACACCTACCTTGTTATCAGAGTTATTTGAGAACGAGGAGAAGAAACTCAAAGAGCTGCAAGAGAAAGTCGTGAGCGACCTGAAACAGCAAATAAGAGAAGCGAAAGAGGCTAATAAAGGCGGAATCGCTCAGTCAGCAAACATGTTTGAGGCTGCAAATGGTAGGATAAGCCCATGGAACCATCTGATTTGCTTGTGTAGTCGCAAAGAAGAAGCCTAAGAAAAAGAAGAAAGAGACCAGCAAAAAGGAAACCAAGGTTTTTTTTTCTAAAACGAATAGATATCCTATCTTTTCTGATATTATAACAGAAAGAAGAATCTGAAGAGAGTATAGATGAAGAAGAGGAAGAGAAGAGACTGAAAGAAGAAGCGAAACACGTTCAACTGTCCAGCAGCGATGATGAACCCGAAGAAAGACCTCTGCCGAAGAAAAAGTTCGAATCTGACACTGAAATTCGAACAGGTGCTGCTGACAAAGAAGCTGATAAGAAAGGAAAAGCAAAGAAGAAAGATACTCAGCAAAAGAATAAGAAAAAAGGCAAGGATCAGAAGAAATTCGAGGATGAAGAGGAAGAAAAAGCCGATTTCTCCACGCTAATGAAGCTAAAAAAACCAACTGAGACAAACTATTGCTCCTTGGCTGTGATTATCGCGCTATTCTTGATTTTGCTTGTGACGAAATTCCAAGAGGAAAAATATAGGAAGTTTGTCGCGTATAACAAAAACGAAGACTTTGGTCAGGTTTGCTATTGGATGGTTAAATTATCGTTGCTAATCTAATTATTACGCAGGATTACTATGAGATACTCGAAATCGACTCGGCTGCCTCGCATAACGACATCAAAAAGCAATATAAGAAGCTTGCATTAGCCTGGTAGTTTTCATGTCAATACTATTTTCCGTTAACCCTGCTTGAATAATAGGCATCCTGACAAAAATCCGAACTGCGGGAAAGAGTGTCATGAGAAGTTTAATAAGGTGAATATTTGAGTGGCATTGAAGGTCATGATAATTTTTCTTCGTTTGAAATAGATTTCAACGGCTTATGAGATATTGGGAAATCCAGAAAAAAGAAAACAATATGATGAGGTAATATCTCGAGGCGAAGCGGTAGGTAGTAACAATTGTTATTTCAGACTTCAGGAGTTTTCACGCCTATCCGATCAAAAACAATTACTTTGACTGGTGCGAACTTCCATAGGTAACGCGGTAAAAGGCCTGCGTTTCTAATTGGTTTTCTCTCCCAATAGATTGGTTGATGACAGCGATGATCTCTGGATTATTCAAATCTACGAAGACGGTAATCCTCGATGCGAGTCCTTTGCTCCGATCTGGGACGACGCTGCTTTGAAATTCGATGGAACAGCCAAATTTGGTAGAGTTAACGCTATCACAAACATCGATGTGATGAGGAAGCTTCCTTTCAAAATACACTTCTACCCCACTATTATCGCGCTGTCTCGACATCAAGCGCCTGATATTTTCACCTTCCCAAACCATATTGCTAGCATTTTCAACCAGCTGAAGAAATTCATCGAGAAGAATATTGTCAATAACGTCAAGTACTACGACGCGAACTCTTTCGCAGGACTTTACCGAGAGGATTTCGCTCAAGATTCTGCGATTTACCTCAATACGAACAAGGAATCCTACAGTTTAGATCAAAAATACGCTGCATATAAGGTAACTAACGTTATTGTAATGAGTCTTATTTCTTTGTGAAATACAAGTACGATCCTTATATTGCTTTCTATCAAAGCAAGTTCGGTGAAGCCAAGCAAGTCGCATCTTCAATGAGACTTCCTAGTCCCGATGGCATCTTTTTCAAATACAAGAACGACACCGAGAGCAACACCAAGAAGGCCGTTGTCTTCAGCTCTGCTACTCCGAAGATGCTGAAGAGGGTTGTCGAGCTGGGCAAGTTCCTCTCATATCCAGGTAATTTCCTTTGAAAATTTCATGTAATATTTAAATGTTGCCGCCAGAGTTCAACAGAGAAACCTTTAAATCGTTCTGCAAAGACGAGAGTCGATCGATATCTCAGGACAATGAGGAAAGCGGCAGTGGCGATGCTGCAAAGCAAAGTATTTGCATTGCGATCGTTCGTGACACAAGTGATGAAGTAAACATGAGGCTTTTTAGAATTGTTGTTATGCTAATTGGAATCTTTCTCCACCATAGACGAAGTTTAACCAACTCAGCAAGCAAGTTCGCAGATTCCAAAGGCAAAAAGTTGATGACCTCGCTTCTAAGATTCAGAAGGTGCAAAATCTGCACAAAATTTAGCTTATTTGAAAATATTTCTTTCTAGGCAAGAGACCTCTTCCCAAATTATCAGTCCTTCCAATTTGGGTACATTGACCTTGGAAAGCACAAACGCTTGACAAACATTCTCACACAACTTCAAGAAAAGCACGGACTTCCTAAGCTGCTCGCTTTTGCGGTCAAGCCAACTAACAATAAAGCCATATTTTACAAACCAGGAGGTTTGACGCTTTTTGCAAAGCATGAATGATAACTTGTATCGCTTTTAGAAAATTTCGAAGATTGGATCGAGGACTTATTCGAAAATGAAGACGAAAATGAAAATGTATTGATTAATGCCGCAGGACTTTTTATTTATTATATTGCTAAGGTGGTATATTTAAATGAAGTACTCAAGGACCAACAATTCGAAGATTTCCTCAGAAGAAAGGACGATTCCACTTTTACCGTATTTGAATATCGATTGAAATCAACTCATCTCTGATCAATCAGATCTTCTACAACGAATTGATTACCCAAATTAACACTGGACTGAATATTTTGGCGCTGGTTACCATCGTTATAGTTAACAAATTCCTATTGAAGAAGCCAATTGTAACTCCCTTCTCAGTTCATTAGTAATAATTTCCCCTAGGAATTTTCCGTCGTGAGTGCTTTGGTTATCATGTCTACTGTTTGCATCGGAACGGCCATCTACGTCCAAAGAGAAGAACTATTCTAGAACCATGTAGCTAGGAAGACTGCGCTGGTTCTGTTTGTAATTCAACGTCGTTCAAGTTAATATCAATGATGTTGCACACCAATTCATGTAAAAAAAAGAGAAAAATAGATGAGAAAAATTCGCTTTTTGCAAAACAGTGAAAATAATTGAGCATTGAAACACTAATTTAAACTCCTATTGAGGACCCTACAATTGTAGCTAAGTGAAATTGAGGTTTTCTTGAAAAGTCCTGTTGTTCTAAAGAGATCCTTGAGAAGCAATACTCTTCCAGACTCCACATCAAGAGTGCTCTGGCTTAGCAATAGCTTTTATTGTGGCTGTAGAATGCTAGAGTATCTTGCGAATTACTATGATAATTCTGAGTTATTGACCCAGGTTTTTCATGATCGCTTCTCGATTTCGTGGCGCTGGAGCCAAGAGCCGTATTTTTCTTGATTAAAGCAGATCTCGTTCTCGTTGGAGTCTTCTGGGCCTCAGCTCCTCCCTGCGGAGGTTCAGTATTTACTCTATTCACCGAAGAACGAATTGTAGGCTGATTGTGAGAATGACTTTCTTTTGAATGGTGGCTAGCTGTTGCATAATCCATACCTCGGTTCAGCCTGCTTATGGAGCTGATAGTTCTGGGAGGACTTTGGTCACGAAGCTGTCTTTCATGCTCGTGAGTCAAGCGTGTCTGAGCGGAAAACTCAGGCTGTTTGTCCTCTGGCTCACAGAGTAATTGATTCGACCAATCGATTCTGAGAATGAATATTATTAACGAGGGATGAATGTAAAATCATTTTACATATATTTTAATCTATCGATCCTCGACTCATAGAATTTTATCATCTCATCCAAATTTTCAGTCGATTTTCTCTTTTGTGAGCCGTATAATACCTTCGAAATTTCTTCTTTTCCAACTTGACGTAAGGTAGCAGCGTCAAACCTCTCATGCTCTAATTCCCTCAAGTACTCAAACGATTGAGCCAAATCGATTAAATTTCTTTTATCTTCGGTGAATCTGAGAATGGCTGTCTTGAGCTCCTCTATTGCTTGATCTTTTTGCTAAAATTATGTGTAAGGAAACATTTCTACCACTCAAATTGGTTTACTTTTATCATTTCTTTGCTTTCTAAAAGCAATTGCTCTCTGTTATTCAACTCTTTCAACACTCGTTGATGTTCGCTCTCAACGTTGCTCCAAAGTTCATGCATTTTCTTATCTTTCTCTTCATTCTCGGCTGCAAATTTTTGCAATTCTGCGATTTTCACTTCGTAAAACCAATTCTGTCGGGTCTTAACTTCTAGTTGCTCCTCAAGGTATTCAACTCTCGCTTGTAACTTCTTTAACTCTTCATTCAAATTATATAAATTTCCACTCTCCGCTCTCGCTAACGACCTCGGTCGATCTTGTTTTCCTTCAGTCCAAGATCTCTGAACTCCATTTTGTTTAGCCTGCGCACCAAAAGATTGCGAAAAATCTAATTCTGCTGACCCTCGTATCTGCGCCTCTTTATCAAAAGGCAATGCGCGACCATCCATAATGCCATACGGAAAGTGTTCTCTCCTGGACCGACGTATTGAAGGAGTATGATCGTGCAGCGAGCCTTGAGTGAATCTAGTTGAAGAGTCCCCAAACTCTTCATTCACGAGTCTTTCTGGTTGCTGTAAGTTGCCCTCACACATTGACTGATCCAATTCCCTGTAAAAATCTGCTTTTGACACCGTTCTTCCCAGCGCGATGACGAAGTTTTTCCCGCAGGCAATCGAAGTCACTTTCTTATCTTTTAACTTGGTTACTTTCGTTATTTCTGCTCTGTTTTGCGTATCTCCTTGACCCAGTTCTCCATTTCTGTTGTTCCCGAATGTGTATACATGGCCTCTTAAATCCAAAAGCGCTGTAAAATTCTCCCCCATTTTAATGTCTACGAATACGTTTTCAAAATTTTGGCCGACTCGAACCGGACTACTATTTTCACCGAGCCAAGATGATCCCCAAACATATAGTTCACCTTTGAATGTTAACGCGGCCGAATGATACCCTGCTGCGATTTTGGTAACTCGCGCTATGTCTAACCCGATGACTTTTTGCGGATAGAGATGATTCTTGCGATTTCCTGTTCCCAGCTGTCCGCCCTTGTTTGACCCGCAAGCGAAAACTCTACCATTATTGGTTAAGAACAGAGTATGCTCGTTCCCGCAGGAAACTGCTGAGATTTTTTCTTCAAATGTTCTCACCTTATGCGGCATTAACTCATTCTCTTTGTTCCCGTTACCAAGCTGACCATGTGTGCCATTGCCAAACATAAACACCTCTCCAGTCTCTAAAAAAACATTATTGAGCAGAGTTTGTAATAGTTTACCATGATCTTATGTTACCAGTGACGATTCCAGTGAAGTTTGGCCCGCAGCTCACAGCGATTGCGACGAAAGGTTCAGTTTTGCCATATGAATCACTCGGAAGCTGAACCAGCTGCGGTGAGATTTGCGAAGCAGTGTTTCCTAACCCTAATTGACCATCTGAGCCTCTGCCCCAGGTGAACACTTCTCCAGTGGTAACCAAACACGCTGTATGCGCAGCTCCGCATGAGACTTGATCGGCCACAAATCTTTTCAAGCAACAATCAACGAATTATAGTAATCCAATAATAATACCTTGAGAGACCACCGACTAAACAAGGTGAGGAAGAGGTTTTTATGTCTTTCTGGGAGATTCCAAGGCGCCCATCAGCGTTGCTGCCCATTGTATAAAGATACCCATTTGCAATAAAAGCTGTATGCTCGTCGCCGCAAGAAATTTTATCAATTACGATATTGAACGTGCAAAATCTCGGAGCCATGTAGGTTAACCCTGTTCCATCAGTTGTGAGTTGTTAATATGGGAAATTATAAGTTACCGAACTGGCTTCCTGCCAAGCCCATCTGCCCGAACTTATCGCCTAATAATATTTCGTATTTATCTTCTAAATGGTAGGTAAACCTTACTTCCCCAACAATAGACCTCTGTTAGGTAGTCTTTATCCTCGTTTGCGGGATCAGCAGTGCTTTTGTTTAGTTTGGTACTAGCTCTTAGCATTGGGAATATGGGCAAACTCGTTTCAGCAAGCTATTTGAAATTAAAGTTGTTAGACGTTTTCCGCGGAATAAACTTAGTTGAGTCAATTACATTCGTAAAATTAATTTGTATAAATCCTAACGAATTGTCGTAGAGTGATTCTTCAAGGCTACTGTCAATTAGGTCTTTTGAATCCCTTCATGTATTCGTCGAAATCATCCTGCTATTGGCCTTGATGCTAAAGGAAGGAAGGCTGATCACAATACAATTTTTTTATTAGCCTTGTCTTCCCTGTTGACGTGAGTCTACATGACTTGATATGATCAAAATTAGAAGTCTCGAAAAATAAAAAGCTTTTCAACTTTGAATGAAATATCAATTTCCCAATTGAGACGTATTCTTATGAGATATTCATTAAAATTCAAGGTATGTTCCATGAGTATATACAAAACTAAAAAAAAAAACGAACCAACATTCCCAAAGCTTACTCACTCAGACGATTCGATTCAAAAAAAAATTTATGAAAGGCTCTCCTGAGAGCTAAAATCTCAGGTAAGGAATGCGGAGTAAGGGATTGACGTGAATACGAAAAAATTATTGTAGTTCACTGACATTTTGCTCTTTGCATTCAATACTTTCTTCCTGCTTATTCAGACTTTCTAAGTTAACAACACTGATCTCAGAAGCAGAAGGTATCTTAATGCGATTCCCTCTGATATCGAATCCAGCCTTTTGCTGGGGTCTCTTTCTTTGCATTTTCCTTGAAACTATTCGGCATTCATATGGGATACCATCTTGTTCATTCAAAAAAAAGCTAGACTGCAATGTTGTTGCTATAGGGCTCATTTTACCTTCATTGAGCGGATTATTCCGGATCTGTCCAAAAGCTTGAGCGACTGGACTCGGATTCAAATCCAAAGATACGTCTTCAGCTTTCGATTGACTCTGATCCAGCATCAAATTTTGGAGCTTGTAACTGATATCAGCCCGCTTCTTCTGCACTCGAGAAGCTTTTTTCAGTCGCTTGGCTCTCCATTCTTTAATGGCTTTCCAGAACGGAATGACCATGAGCACCACAGAAATGACCAAATTAACACCAATTACAAAAAGAATCAAAATAACGAGGACAAAACCCAGATTGTTAGCAGATGTTAAAGAAATGGACTCAGTTCTCTCATTAATTCCGAAAATAATTGCCAGAAGCCCAAATATCAGCTTGCTGATCAAATTCACAAGCAAAATCACCATTTGTAACCGAGATTTATAAGGTCTTTGCCAGGCCGTAAGGAACGTGAACACTATTGCGACTAAGGTGTACAAAAACGCTTGAAACAATCCGCTTTCTTGGAAGAAGAAGACGATAAGTATTTGAATGAACGTCACCGAGAGCATGATAAACATGAAGGATCGGGTAAATCTGTTTTTACTGTGGAAGTCTTCGACGATGATGCCGATGCTGGGTGGGACTTCAGCCCATTGTTGCGTAACCTGATCATTCGAAACAGCATCCAAATGTATATTCCTTCTTTGAGTATTGAGTGCTTTCTTTGGCCTTTTATTCAATTGATACATCAAATAAACAAACAGAGGCAGATAACTAGCCACGATGAGCACCGCAAAAGCTAGCGAGAGGTTTGCATAGGCGCTTGAAACGTAGTTTTCTCTCATTTGGACCATGCTATTCAACTGCAGCTCCGAAAAATCTCCCAGATAGTATGACAAAAAAAGATTCCACATCAGCAATCTTCTGATTGTATGCAATTTTTGGCTCAGGCTCGGGTATCTTTTGAGAATAAGTAAAAGAAGATTCACTGCAACAATTATCCCAAGAACAAAGAGCTCTTTGAAGATGGCGGCAGATGAGTTATCCAGGAGCGTCGCGCTCAATCCCCAAAATTTGAACTTCCCAATGGTAGAATTAGGATTGTCTCCTTCATTCACGTCCATGCTGATAAACACATTCGGTAGGGCAGAAGCCGACATTTGATTGCAGAAGGAGACAAAGTTATCTGGGAAAGGCACATTGATGTATTTATAAATATCAACATCAGCCAGAAATCCTACCAAGAGCACCGCGCTCGTCGACAATCCTCCCGTGACGGCTGGCAATACGCTTGTGACGACGGATTGGGCTTGCATAGCAGCTCCAGTTAGCTTTCCAGCCTCAGCGGCCGAGTTGTTAAGGGCGCTTACGATAGGGTCGGGGGTCAAGCAAGTGAAGCTTTGAAAATATCTTCCCGAAGGGCAAGAGAGGCAGCTGGTGGAAGAAGTCCCGTTGCAAGTCAGACAGGTAGAATCGCATGGAAGACAATCATTATCTGAGATGATGAAACCGTCCTCTTCGCAATTAACGCAGGAGTGGTTCAAGGAGAGGTAATAACTTCCTGATGGACATGTCAAGCAGCTGGTTGCAGTTGGCCCATTGCAAGTAAGACAGGAGGGATCGCATTTTACGCATTGGATGCCTGAGATGGAATAGCCGTCAACGTCGCATTCAACGCATGAATCATTAGACGAAAGCAAATAGGTTCCTGAGAGACAGGATAAGCAGTTTGTTGGTAAAGGTCCATAGCAGGTGAGGCAAGCACTGACATCGCATATGACACAAGATTTAGTGATGGGTTGAAAGTATTTTCCTGGTGGGCAGGATAAACAATCCGTTGATGAACTTCCACTGCAGGTCAGGCAATTTTCATCGCATTCCAAACATTCAGTACCTGAAATGTAATAGTGGTTTACATTGCAGCTGACACAAGAATGATTTGAAGCAACAAAGTATTTTGAGGGCGGGCAAGTGAAGCAGCTGGTTGCCGATGGATTGAAGCAAGTTTGGCAACTGGAATGACAGGGAAGGCATTCAAGATCTGAGATAACATAGCCATCCACGTCGCAAGCAACACATGAGTGATTTGAAGTCAGCAAGTATGTATCAGTTGGGCAAGATAAGCAATTCGTTGGTAAACTTCCACTGCAAGTCAGACAAGTAGGATAACAGAAAATGCACTGAGTGCCTACAATAGAGTAGCCTACCACGTTACACTGAACACAAGAGTTATTCGAGGAGAGCAAATAAGCTGCCGCTGATGATGATGGACAGGATAAACAGTTCGTTGGTAGATTGCCGGTGCAAGTTAGACAGCTTGAGTCGCATGGCAAACATTCAGTCCCTAATATGTAATAATGATCCACATTGCAGCTCACACAAGAATGATTCGACGCGACATAATATTTCAAGGGCGGGCAAGTGAGACAACCAGTCTCCGATGCGTCGCTGCATGTGAGGCAACTGGAATGACAAGGAAGACATTGAGAACCTGAGATAACATAGCGATCCACATTGCAAGTGACACACGAGTGATTTGAGGAAAGTAAGTAAGTCGCTGGATATGATGGACAGGATAAGCAATTCGTTGCTAAAGTTCCACTGCAAGTTAGGCAGCTGGAATCGCACAAGGTGCAGTTAGGTCCTACGATGGAGTATCCAATGACGTCGCAGGCCACACAAGAAGAGTTGCTGGTAAGGAAGTAGGTGCCTGAATAGCAGCTTTTGCATTCAGTTGGAAGAGTTCCCGAGCAAGTCTCACAGGAAGTATCACAGTCGATGCATGTATACCCTGCGATTAGCTGACCAGCTGATGTACACGGAATACAGTAACCTGTCGAGTTCTAATTTATCGCGAAAGCAATTATTAGGGAAAACAATTTCTTTATTATTAGGTTACATAATATCTTGAAGTGTAATGGCAACCTATTATTATGAAAAAAAAAGGTAAGAATATTTGAAGGGAGAATTCATTCTTACTTTGGCATGAACGGGTATCCGAATGAAGAAAACTACCAGAAGGACACTCAGAAACACAGGTTCTCCCAAATAGATAGTATCCGGTCTTACAAACCAAACATATTGGGTTCGTCGAACTTAAATATCCTGATAAAAAACATGATGGATCTAATTTGAAAATAATTTTCAATTTGTAAGGCATCATGAGAAAGTAGGATTTCTATTACCTGAAGGATTTTGAAATGCACGCTCCTCTCCTTGAAACCATAAAAGATTCATCATATCATAGTTTCCGTCGACGCTTGAGTTACGAATGGAAGTTCCAGATTCCTTCGTGCTGCAAATATCTATGGTTCCAGAACCCTTGTCTTGAAAAAGAGGGCTCGTAGTTGTCTCATCAAAGGCAATCTGTGTTGGAATCTGTTGATTGATGAATACCCTTCCAAAATAAAACGTATTTTCAGGTTCATCCGATTTCGATTTTGCTCTTTGCAATTCTACTACTACTCTATTCCATTGATCTATTCTCATTTAGTTAACATAAGGTAGTCATCAATACCTAACGTAATTGCTGTTTCAGAGTGACAAACTACTTTCCAATTTGGGTTTTGTAACTGCACTTTGACCAATCCGTCAGTTGGATCATAGTAAGTTATCAAACTGACGTAGTTATTGTTGCTGTTTCGCACTGAAAACAAATTTTGGATAGATGTCGCTGGAGAGTGTATTTTGAGATCGAAAGCAACCGTGATTCCATCTGCTAGGTCACCAGAGATACTGTAGCTAAAGATGAAGCCAGGCCTGCACATTATCATGTTATAATGACCGAAAATAGGAGTTTCAGAAGCAGCTATCAAAATTTTAGGGCCAGTTCATGAAGAAGTTTATTTAAGGTTACAGATTGACGTGGTATCAGTCCCTTGAGTCTCGTTTAAATAATATTGTATGGGGCTTGTTGTATTCGATACTGCTTCAAAATCAGTGGTCAGAAGGAAATAATACAGGGTTCCTATGATTTCATGGGTTTACCAAAAACGGAAAAAGAGGAACATGTTTACCTCCTGGTTTCATCATTGCGAGATTGAGCATCTGATCTTCAGAACTGGGGACATAGTCGAGATAGAGTCTCACATATTGCAGCGTTTCTTCAAAACCTTTTCTGATCGTATCTCCTCCCCAGAATACTGTGCAAGAAGGAGTAACATTATAGCTCGCTGCACTTAAATTGCGGGTTTTGAAGATAATAGTTGGGGATGTAACTTCTTGAGGATTATATCTGAATCCATATTGCATACGAGTCGTTGAGTCAGTGCCTAAAGCCAAAAATATCCACTTCCCGTCTGGAAACAGCTCATCGGCGATTTTCTATGTGAAATAATAAGAGAATAGAAAGTTAACTTGTCACTCACATTCTCCCATGGCTCCCAATGCGCGTACTCAGTGTTTTTCAGTCCCACTGAATAAATTAACTCGCGATCCCGTTTAACCTGAAAGAGTAAAATTCTTTCATCATATCCTTGCCGGCTGACAGAAATTATTTGTTGGTTTCGGAAACAGAATTACGAATAATCATTTGCTAACTTCACAAAATTGGACCATTCAATTGGAATTGTATTTGGCATCTTAACCCAAGTACTCATGGCATATTGTTTTGATTCAGTTAAACTCGTTGTTAACTCCGAAACCCTGGCGCTGGAGTAATTATTCGAATACTTCATCATTTCGTTTTGAATGTAGATAATTTCTATGCCGCAGCCTATCGTGAACGATATCGATATTCAAAAATCAAGTGTGATCATGTTAGGTACTTGAGCGCATAAGCCAAATGAGAGATATGAGCCAGAAAAGGCTTTTTATGACCAAGTATTTGAGAAAACCCATTTCTTGCTTTATACCATCTGAATGCTTGTAATAAATCGATTTAATTTGTTCTCAGATAAATTCCTTAAACATGGATTCTGGAATTTTTTGCACCGTTATGAGTTGATCCCACGATGAAAAATTAATAAATCCTAAATAAGAGCAAATTAATTAGTTATTACGTACTATTCATCATGGACTCGAACTCCATTCTTCCAAAACAAGAATTACGAAATCATTGTTCCATTGCTCATTTTTCTACGATAAATATCGGTGAATATTACACTTTGCGACTCAACAGCAAGGTCTTTTCGTTGGAAACCACTAAGGACGGTTGGTTTATATCTTTTTTACTTTTTGGATTAACTCTTCATCGATGATAAAGAAAGAAACTTTTTTTGATAGAGAGCAAAAATAGATTGGAAATGTTGACGTTGCTATCTTACGAAATACCCTTTTATCTCTGTTATCAATATTTAAATTTCAGAACTCTGAGTAGGGTTATCGTGATCTCATCAGAGCAAATTAATCGATTTCACTAATTATGAGACAGTTTTAAATATCGGAACTCTTGAGTAGATTTTTCATGAGCTCTATGAAGAATTTAAACAGCAATAATCTGTCAAAGAAACCTGTTCCAGAGTAAGGAATGTGCCAAATCAATCAGAAATCGAAACATCTCAGCAGAGAGAATAAAATATTGGGTTTCAGCTGCTTGATTTCAGAACGTAGAAGAAGCATACTTCCATTTCAACAAAAACGTAAAAGAGCTAAAAATCGCAAATCATTCCACAACATCAATAAACCCCATCTGAGGAAATTACAAATAAAGAGTCTTTTTGCATGAGAGAAACCCATCGAATCGAGGTTTTACTTGGTTTTGAAGATTTCAGGCGGTTGATTTATTTTATCAAATAAGACCTGAAAACCCAATTCAGAAATTGCTAATTGCGCTATTCTCTCTGCTGGTTGAATTTACAAGATAGCAAGATGCCTCTGAACTTGCTTTCTCGGCTGGAGGCTTGTAAACACTAATCTCTATCAGTTATGACAATGAAAAGTGTAAAACAAGAAAATTGACAGAAAAAATGTTCTCTTCAAAGCTCCTAACAATAGTTTGGAAGCAAGATTTTGTGTTGTTGCTGCTGCTTAACTCAACTTAGAATTAGTGACTTGCTATTTTGTAATTTTGGAGTTATGACAGATTCTTAAACTCGAAATATTTTTGTTTACGTATGTGATATGATTATATGAGGAATTGATACGGAACTTAGCAAATGATTTTGCTATTTCAACGAAAATTTGTTTGCTGCTCTTGAACTCCGATTTCTGAGCTGTATTTTCGCAGAATCGAAAGAATTTAAACTTGAAACTGAGCTATCTTCAATTTGAGATTTCGCATTTCGTCCTTGTAGGGACCCCTTAGTCGAAGCACTGCTACGGACTTTCCGGGGTAATGAAGGTGATTCGGTTGAAGTCTTTGTTTCAAATGTAAGGGCCAGTTTTCCCTGTTTCGACAAATAATCATTGGGTAATTTATTTTTGTAGGATCTTCTCTTTGATTCCTGTCTAAAGGATTGATGTTCTCGTCCATTAAGATCATCCATAGAATCTTCTTCATTTTTTGGTTGGCTCTGATAGGCCGTGGGGTTCTTTTTCTTGTGGTTTATCCTTATATGAGCGCCAGCACGGCGCTGAGTGTTATCGCATTTTTTCTTGCGGCTGGCTCTCCAAGCATTAATGCTCCTGTATAATGCATGGAACATGATGATCATAGAAATCAGAAAATTGATTCCGATTACTATAAGAATCAATAGCATAAGAACGAAACCGATCAAGTCATTTAATGAAGAAGAGAGGAATTGTATTTTGTCGTTAAGGCCAAATAGAATTGCTATGATTCCCATTACAGCCTTGCTGATTTGATTCAGCAAGAGGAGTGCCATTTGAAATTTGGATTTATAAGGTATTTGAGAAGCCGTCAACGCGATGTATACAAGGCCGATGATAGTGTATAAGATTGCTTGAGCGAGTCCGCTATCTTGGAGGAAGAAGACTACCAGAATTTGAAGGGAGCTCTCCAAGAGCATAAAGAAAAGAAAATTTCTGGTGGTGCTATTTTTGTCATGGAAGTCTTCGACAAGTATCTCAATACTGGCAGGCACTTCGGCCCATTTTTGTACCTCTCCTTCTTGAGTATTAAGTGGTTGTGGGAGTCTTCTATTCACCTTATATATCAGATACCCAAGCATAAGTGGATAGCTTATAACAATAAGCAAGGCGAAAGCGAAAGAGAGACCTTGATAGGTTCCTGCTAAGTTATTCTCTCTCAGTTGGATCATACTATTCAGTTGCAACTCGGAAAAGTCTCCCAAATAGTATGATAAAAAAAGGTTCCACATAAACAACCCTCTGATTTTCATCAACTTTTGATGTAGACTTTGAAATCCTCGAAGAATGAGAATCAGTATATTTAATCCAATGATTATTCCGAGAATAACAAGGTCTTTGAATATTGTAACAGATGAGTTATCTAGTAGCGTTGCACTTGTTCCCCAGAAATGGTACTTTCCGATTGTGGAATTAGGATTATTTCCTTCGTATTTATCATCCATGCTTACAAAGAGATTTGGAAGGGCATTCGCATCCATTTGTTCACAGAAGGATACGAAATTATCTGGGAAAGCCACATTGATGTATTTATAGAGGTCGATGTCAGCCAGAAATCCCACCAAAAGTATTGCACTTGTTGAGACTCCTCCAGTGACTACAGGTAATATACTAGAGGCTGCGGTTGTGGCTTGCATAGCAGCTCCAGTTAGTTCTCCTGCTGAAGCAGCAGAGCTAATAAGAACAGGCTGTTCTTGACGGGTGGGAGCCACACAAGTGAAGTTTTGAAGAGATTTATCAGAAGTACAGGAGAGACAGTTATTTGCCAATGATCCATTGCAAGTTAAGCAAGTTGGGTCACATTGGAAGCATTCAGATCCTGAGATGAAATAACCATTTGCATTGCAAGGAACGCATGAATGATTTGAAGTGAGTAAGTATTTCGAAGACGGGCAGGTAACACAGTTGCTTGATGCTGTTCCGCTGCAAGTTAAACAACTGGGATCACATTGAACACATTGAGTCCCTATGACTGAGTAGCCAGCTACATCGCAGTCTATACAGGAGGAATTTGAAGAGAGTAAGTACGTGTTGGATGGGCATGTAACGCAACTCGTAGATGTCGTTCCGCTGCATGTCAAACAACTAGAGTCGCATGGAAGGCATTGTGAGCCTGATATTACATACCTGTCCACATTACAGTCGACACAAGAATGATTCGAGTCGAGGAAGTAAGTTGCTGGCGCTGATGGACAGGACAAGCAGCTGGTCGCTGAGGCGCCATTACAACTGAGACAGCTAGGGTCACATTGCAGACAGTCTGAACCCGAGATGAAGTAGCCGTCCACATCGCAGTCTACACAGGAGGAATTTGAAGAGAGTAAGTATTTTGATGTGGAACAGATGACGCAGTTAGTCGCCAACTCACCATTGCAAGTAAGGCAGCTAGTATCACATTCAAAGCATTGAGTTCCCACAATGGAAAAGCCATCCACATTGCATGCAATACAGGAATGCTCTGAAAAGTGCAAGTATGTTGATAAGGGGCAAGTAACGCAGCTATTTGCCGATGCACCATCGCAAGTAAGGCAGCTAGAATCACATGGGAGACAGTTTGCACCTGAAATAAAATATCGAGCTACATTACAAGCGACACATGATTTATTTGAAGATAGAAAGTATTTCGAGGTTGGGCAGGATAAGCAATCTGTGGATGAAGCCCCATTGCAGGTTAAACAGTTGGAATCACATGGGAGACAGTTTGAACCTGACATAAAATATCCAGCCACATTGCAAGCGACACATGAGAAATTTGAAGAGAGTAAGTATTTAGAAGACGGGCAGGTGAGGCAGTTGGTTGCCGAGTTGCCATTGCAGGTCAGGCAGTCGGCGTGGCATGGGAGACATTCTGAACCTGAAATAAAAACGCGATCTACATTGCAGGCGACACATGAGTGGTTAGAAGAGAGTAAGTAAGTTGCTGTTGGTGATGATGGACAAGATAAACAATTTGTTGCTAATGCTCCGTTGCAAGTGAGACAGCTGGAATCGCATTGGGTACAATTGCTCCCTGAAATAAAGTATCCATTGACATTGCAAGCCACACAAGAATTGTTGCTGCTCAAGAAGTATTTGTTTGCAGGACAGCTTTTGCATTCGCTTAGAAGAGTTCCTGAACAAGTTGCACAAGAACTATCACAGTTCAGGCATGCAGATCCTGTAATCACCTGGTCAGCTGAATTACACGCCACACAATATCCAGCAGAATTCTAAATTGAAAAATATTTGGTTTTTATGAGAAATAGCCACTGGATTAATTTACGTAATATCTCCCTGAGTAAACACACCCTACAAGGTAACAAAAGTATGATTAGTACATGGTAATAATATCTGATGCTTTACTTTGACATGAATCTGTGCCAGCATGGAGAATGCTGTTGTCAGGACATGAAGGCACACAATTTCTGCCATCTAATTTGTACCCAGACTCACAGATCAAGCACGATCTTTGAGCGGGATTCAAATAAGCATATAAATAGCATGGATCTATTTTCAAACTGTTAATTTAATCAAGTAAGAGAATTAATAATGCGCTCATTTAGCCAATCCCTCTCTTAATATTTAATAGAGAAAGATCTATAACACTAGAGCATTGCATTAATAAGAACTGTTTATATTTACCTGAGTCGCCTCCTCTCCATGGGTTTCCGAACTCCCCTCGAAACCATTGGAAATTCATCATATCATAATTCCCATCGAGACTTGAGTCTCGAGTCGAACTTCCAGAGACTCGGGTGCTGCAAATATCAATTGCGGCGTTATCTTTATTTTGAAAAAGAGGTCGTGCTGTGAAATGTCCAAAATATGCCCAATCTGGACTTGACCGACCGATCCATACTCTTGCTTCATAAAATCCATCATCTCTTATTGACGGTGGCACGGCAGGGCCAATCGCTACTACTACTCTGTTCCAAGAATCTATGATCCAAAAAAAAGCATATTTTAATATTCAAATAAATTATGAAAAGTTACCTAAGGTGATAGAGGCTGTTGTTGCATATACTTGATTCCATGTAGGATTTTGCAATTTTACTTTCGCGTAACGGTCTGTTGGATCATAGTAGACCGTGAGACTGACATAGTTACTCATAGCATTTCGCACTGATACCAAATTTTGGGTGGTCGTGGCTGGAGAGTGTATTAATACATCGAATGCAAATATAGCTCCTTCTTTGGTGGGGGTGGT
>ENA-UOUE01000955-UOUE01000955.1-compost-metagenome-genome-assembly--contig:-NODE-955-length-20878-cov-8.764915_pt1 | contig 20878 bp, 14 predicted proteins | sample MGYA00238146_ERZ747223 | MGnify/ENA primary metagenome ERZ747223 (study PRJEB28781, sample SAMN06268865) | compost metagenome | isolation source: single cell | place: USA: California, Emeryville, Joint...
TGTGACGAAAGCGCTTCAAAGGGCAAAGAATATTCTTAGAAAGTGAATCTTTGTCTCTCTCCTATTAATCAACCAATGTTAGCAGAGGTAAAGCAGGGATTGATAGTACTCATTTCATATGGATAGACAGTGTTGGATGGGTCATCAAGGATCTTGTTGTTCAATCTAATTGGCGGTATATGAGAAAAGGGGATGCAATAGAAGAGTGTTACCTGTTGACGTGGACCTCCCAGAGAGCTTCGACATGTGGAAAATACTTTGAGGCAAGGTGGTATCTTGCAAATGCCAGTGGAAGAATCAAAGCATAGAGATAATGTCTAAACACTCTATGGGTCTTGAAATAGAGTCCGTATTCTCTGAAAATCGCTAGAGAGGTACCAGTAAGGTTCACGATCTCAACAAAGGACACTTACGAGCAACTTTGCCATAGCGAGCGAATCCAAAGATGGTGAACCAAGAGACTGCGGTAAAAGTAAGGGCATTGCGAATTCCTTGCTTGGAATCACTATTTACTCGATTAGAAGCTGTGGAGGACAAGGGCTCTTACTGTTCGTATTCCTCTTTGGTTGCCTTAATGACTCTTTGGTAAGGATAGAATTTATTTAATGTTTCAATTCTCTGGCGGATCAAAGGAGTTGCAATAAGCTCCTTCAACCATCCCTTGGTTGGGACGAACTTTCTTCCTTCGAAGTATTGGCGGTTGATGTCCCCATCAGGGAGGGTATCGAAATGCTGTTTAGCGAGTTGCTGATTCTGGGTTTGAAGAAGCATCTTCTCTCTCGATTTATGTTTATTTTTTTTCCAATGATAATTAAAATGGACTCTTAATTAGAAATCTAAATCTGCTTGTGCATAACAAGAACTTAAAAGCAAATCTTTCATATCTTGAGACTGAAAAAAGGGTTTCTATGGGATCTCATAAAATATAACAAAAACTCAAACGAGCTCTGATTTTTGGCAGCATTAAAAATAAAAAAACCCAGTTAAATCAAAGAAAGTTTCCACTAAAACGATGGTGGATTGTATTAAAAGGATCACATATTTTTTTCCACTTCCAGGCAACCAAATTTTGTTCATGGAAAAATTGGCTATGGGAAGCATTTTAAGTTGGAATCAACGTTTTAGTTCTTGTAAGGCTGATTAAAAGGCAGTTTTTTGATCTGAAATTTCAAATTTGATTTAAGCATAAACAGACAGAAATCACAACCTAGCAAAAGATGTTGAAAGGCAGAGACTAGTAAGCAAAACGAATCTCACCCTCTTCTTAACATTGACTCAGCGATCATCTCTTTAAGCTTGTTATCATTGGAGACTCAGGTGTTGGAAAGTCTTCGCTTTTGTTCCGATTCGCGGTGAGTTTGTATAACTGAAAGTGGTTAATGAGCGAATTTCTATAGGATGACACTTTTGAAGAGACTTACCTCACAACAATTGGTGTCGATTTCGTAAAATAATAAGATTTCCATCGATGCCTAACTCTTCTTCTCTCAGAGGTTCAAAACTTTGCCCGTGGACGATTTACAGATCAAACTTCAAATTGTATGATGATTTCTGCAACGCGCTTTTATTTATTCTTGTTCTAGTGGGATACTGCTGGTCAGGAAAGATTCAGAACGATAACAAGCGCTTATTATAAAGGCGCTGACGCGATCGTCGTCGTCTATGATGCTACTTGCCAGGTATAAGCTGAAGAAAAACACACACAAATTTCATTGTTTTCATTGCGATGTAGCCGACATTTGAAGCCGTGGATAAATATTGGATGAGGGAAATCGAGAGCTATGCCGATAGGAATGTGAAACTGTTGTTGTTAGGAAATAAATCTGATTTAAAAGACTCTAAGCAAGTGGACGCTGCATATACACGGGTATTATTCTTGTGAAATGCTATGTCTAATGCATTCTAATAGGAATTTGCGAGGAAAAATAACATGGATTTTTACGAAGTTAGTGCAAAGACTGCTGAATCTGTTTCGGACGCGTTTATTTCTGTTGTGAAGAAGCTTATCATCCAAAAGTAAGTTCATTTGATTGGACTTTCAGGGGGATTAATAATATTACGCTAGAGAGAAGAATGGATTTGGAAGGAGAGGGAAGAGTCTGGACCAAAGACTCGATACTAGCTTGGCCATAAAAAAGAAGAAATCATCAGATCAAAACCCTCTTGATACATGCTGCGCGTGATACTTCGCTCGACATTTAGACAGATTTCACGAATGCGTGTATATATATTACTTTTTATTATGATTAGCTGATGGGGGAGGAAGTCAATCCTCAGGAAGCTTGTTATTACGAAATTGATACTGAGATAAGCTCATATTTGTTGTTGTAGCAGAATATTGAAAAAAGTTATTTATCTAAGAAGAATTTAACTCAATATTTACATAATCTCCTCAAAAATGTGCGAGTTAAGTGCTTAGAACGCTCATTTTGATGAAAATGGAAGAACCTTCAGGATTTTGAAGTATTGCGAGTTGGCTGATCTACATAAAAAATTTGCAACTCCTATCCACACCTCAAACGATTGTTTTACTTGTTATTAGTAATTTATATGTCATATTGAAATAATTCGATAGAGTAATTCAGTTCTAGTTCAACGAGTTCTCTTATTTTAGTCCTAAGAAAGATGGAAATTTGCTAATTTGTAGTAGATATAACTATTCAGAGACTATATACTTCAAGAGTCTATTCATCAAACTAGTCTGTTTTCTTTAAACTATAACTAATTTCTAACTCCATAACATACTGTAATAAAAGTAATTTACAATGATAGAACTCAGCTGCTAGAAACTTCATTAGTGAATTTTAGTATAATAATTAAATGAAAAAAAGAGTAAATTTTATCTCATTATTCAGAAATCTGATGAATTAATAATTCAAATCATTTAGCGCATTTGAATTCTAAAAGACTGATATTAATTCCTGACTTGTTGAGCTTCTGGCAGGACATGCGGCTCAATCAGTAGTCCGGAGAGAACCTCCGTCATTGCCAGACTCAACTCATAGAAATCAAATTTTTTTTGTGTGCAGAATTCGCTGCATTTTCTTTTGGCACAGTCGGAATTGCTCAACTAAGCGAGATGTGGCTGTAGTCCTCGCAACTCGCATCCAGCAATTTCAGGGCCAAGAAAATGAAAGCAGGAGCGGTGTCGTGGATAGAGGTAATACAGTCTGAATCATTTTTCGTGAGTAGAGGTGTGTAACGATATTTATTTTGGTCAAGGTCGAGAGCAGTAGACATCTATATTTTCTTTGGTTCCTTTGGTAAACTAATCTTGGTATTTGATATTAGATTTCCTCGCAACAAAGTATAAGGTTAATTCACGAGTCATTGGTATAAGATTAATTCAAATGTTTTTAGATTATTTACCATTTAGAGTTTTTAGATGAGTAAAATGAGACAATATGCCGTTTTAATAAAACCAAAAAAAGGGATGATATAAACAACATAGAGTTTTTAAGAGCAGTTTCTGAATTATGTAAGAACAAAGAATAGTTTGAGTAAATTAGTTAAAAACAAATGAAAACTAGTTGGTGTGATAAATTCAAGAAATGTTAATTTTCGAATCGGTAATGTGAGATTTGATCTCATAAATATTTGGGAGAATAGACAATGAATCGTAGCAATTCCAACATAGGTTCACAATAGCACCAAAATTCTTAATATTCATACTTGATATTGAAGTTTCATAAACTCCCTTTAAACACAAACTTCAGAATTCAATACAATTTCAACATATCAAGAAAATGTTTAGCTAACAATCATCAAAATGAAAATACAAATTAAGCGTGACTTCTTCTGGTTTTCTTTTTATTGAATGGAGAAGAATTGGGATAATATCAACTCAAACCTCCATTTTCCTTCGAATTGAATTCGGAGATTAGCTGAGATTGTTGATTGCCTACAAGCAAGGAGCGTTGAGTAAACATTCTGTTTCCCATCTGTCCATCCCTTCCTAACTACCCAATAAATTAGCTTCTCTTCATCTTTAATATCTCGCTCCAAGTGAAATGCACATATTTGAAACTCATTTTTTCAGTTGATCAATTGATGTAAATCTTAATTAAATTCACAATTTCGTTTCAGATTCTATCTCGGGTTTAATCTCATTGGCTGATTTCATGATTTAAATCTGTTCTCAATTATCCTCGATACTATTAACTCATTATACTATTTTGCAAAATGGAAAAATCACGAACATATCCACTCTACAAGTGCGCAGAACACGATAAGGCTATCGAATTAATATTTCCCAACAACCTCGCTGAGAAGAATATCCTATGCAAAAGCTGCTTGACAGACCAACTCGTGGGCTGTTCAGTCCCAATTCCACAGTATGTTAATAACCTCGCCAAATTTCAAGAAGAATTCGCTCGCTTGAGCTCCAAACAAAAGAAGCCTCCAAAATCTCTAAACAAGGTCCTCGAACTTGAGGACTCAGCGCTCAAAAACCTAATGAATCACTTTGAGGCTCAGAAAGGACATATCGACTATATCTTCGATAAGCTCTTATCAGAAATCAAAAACATCTTCAAGCTGGAGAAGGAGAAGCTACTGAAAGAAATCGACAATCAGGTTGCCATCCTGCAGCATAACTTTGAATATTTCAATCTCAAACTCATGAAATATGGCTCTTCTGAGCCCACTGAACCTATTACCTGGCAGGACGCAGAGGCGGCAATTTATCAGGAGTTCGATCAAATTGGTTCAGGAGAACAGTTTCACGAGTGGGTGAAGAGCACCATTGATGATGTGGAAGATCTTTCTATTTTCAATAGATACAAGAACGATGATAATAAAATCAAAGGCATCTACCATTCATTGAAGTTTCTTGGGCAACAGATAGAAAAACAAACGACCATCAGACCAACATGCCAATATGATGATGATATGATTGCGAAAATCAGAGATTCGATCACGAATATCTTTAAGGACCGCTCCGGTCTTGTAAATAAGATTATTCCGCTCACGCTGAGTGCGTATTTCTACGAGACAAAGATCCTCAAGACCCCAAAAGAATTCGAGCAACTCCGTTCAATCATCCAGGAAGATAACGTTCCTTTGCTGATCCAGAGGATATACAGCTCTAATCCTGAAGATCAGCTTAAGCATATTTATTCTGCGATGAAGTACGCGGCACCGCTGCTATTTCTTATAAAAACAACCGAAGATGTTAAGTTTGGGTTTTACACTGATAGAAGCCTTAATCCGGTTGGTGGGTACATGGGTCTTTGGAAGGATTCAACTAAAAGCTTTATTTTTTCGCTTGAAGACAAAGCAATAGCTCGAGTCAGGTCTGAGAAAAAAAGTCTAGCTGTATTCTGTCCGAAAAATCAGGAGTATGGAATCCAACTTGGGGATGGTCCTGATCTCTTGATCCAAGATAATGGGCCAAAAGGATTAAAAGGAGTTCTGAAAATTGGAAGCACGTATGCTCCACAGTGGACTACAAAAGAGGAAGCAGAGAGCATTATTGAGAAATTTGCTGGAGGAAAGTCGAAATGGAACTTTTTGGTTGAAGCGCTAGAAATATTTTCGATCTTGAATCATCCAGAATCAACTAAATAAAATTCTTTGAAAATTCCATGAACTTTAATTCTCATTCTAATGAATAGTTATATGGCATTATTCATTGTGAGGCTGAATGAGAGTAACAATGATACTTCATATTTAAAAGGAAACATTAGTTTGAATAAATAATAAATCGTCCTGGGGACTGTTTAATTACCTGTTCTTTATTAGACTTGAATGCCTATCTCTAATTCCTTGGATTTGGTTGAAGTGTGTTTGGAAATTTTTTCAGGAGTTTTTTATTTTTTGGAGCAAGTTGAATTTATAGGTTAATATTATGAAAGTATTACTCTTAGATAAAGCATATATACTAAATTAATCAAATATATATATATCTATTTATGCTTGCAGTGACAGAGATTTTCATTTGAATGAGGTAGATTATGCTCGCGCATAATACGTACTTCACTCACAAAAAATAGAGTCTATCTACTGCCACTATAAAAGAAAATGGAGTCAAATGATTTCCTCAGTTTTCTTTTATTCAAAATTATAGTAAGTGACCACATTGCCCTCTTTCTACACTCAAAAAAACCTTGGCAATGTGGCCTTCCATTCACAATTATTATTAATATTATTAGTTTAGTTTACTCACCACCTTCTTGCGGGAAGAGAGCTTTCCTCTCACCGCCATCGAAATTTTTAGGCTTTATAATAATTTATTTCCTTTGTATTCGTGAATATGGTTGAACATACGGCTTTTTTAGTTTCTCATTAGGCTGGTATTCTTGCGAAACGTCGTTTTTCTCCGTTGATTCAGACGCGGGTCCGATGTTCAATCTCTTCCGCTGCGAAAGAATGACCTGCTCAACTTTTTTGTTGAGATACCGATCACGAATTTGCTGCAATTGCGGGTCATTTCTTTTCTTCAGGTTTGCTAGATAGTCTATCTGTACTTTAGTCGGGTTTTCTATCCTCATTGCTCTCGGGGAAAGATTTTCAATTTTGATCACTCTCGGTGAGGGCTTCATTTCTTCAATCTTACTATATATATTATCTTTAGGCTGGGCTCCCATTTTGTCGAGAATCCTCGGTGAAGGTTTCACCTCTTCAATTCTACTATATATATTATCTCTCGGCTGGGCCCCAATTAGGCCAAGCTCTTCGATTCTGATTATTCGTGGCGAAGGCTTGACCTCCTCAAGCTTACTATACTCTCTCTGATGGCTGCTTATTTGGTTAGGGACCTTTTCTGGCGTAGCCAATCGAACTCTCTCAGGTGTTATCAACTGCAATCTTTCTGGTGTAATCATTTGGACTCCTCTCATCTCGGGTTGTCTTTCAGGCGTAATCATGCGTAGTCCTCGTGATTCAGGCTGTTTGGTTTCCGGTTGCCGCTCAGGCGTGATATGGCGTAAAGCTCTTAAATCGATTTGTTTTGCCTCAGGTTGTCTTTCAGGAGTTACCATACGTAGCCCTCGTGATTCAGGCTGCTTGGATTCAGGTTGCCATTCAGGCTGCTTGGTTTCAGGTTGCCGTTCAGGCGTAATATGGCGTAACACTCGTAAGTCGATTTGTCTGACCTGTGGTATATTCACAATATTAGAGCTGACCTCTGTTTTTTCGGGGTTTTGGTTGCTTACTCGAATGACCCTTTCTGGTGTTACTACGCGCGCTTCTCGCGTCTCAGATTGCTTTGTTTGAGGCGCATTCAGGACGTTATTCGAAATTCTGCTAATTTCAGACACTTCCGAGCTTGGAACCATCCGAATCGGGCTCACTCGCCTCATTTTGTTGGCATACTCGGCATACTCGTTCCGCATTCTTTGCAAGAACTCTTCTTCTCTTTCCAGCGATCGCCTCCTTTGGTAGCTTGGTTCTTTGACAATATTATCATAGCGAGCGGCTTCTTCATTCTTCCGAACTGGAGGTTGGAGAATGAAATTTTGTTGAACAAAAACCTCCTGAGGTTGTATATTCCCTGCGCTATGGACGCGAACAAACGGAAACACCTTCTGCTCGGGCTCATTATCGCTTATGTTAGATTTGTTGACGTCGGGCCTCTGAGGTCTAGGTGACGGGGACTCAACAATCCTTTTCATGACGTTGCTTTTGAAATCGTTGTAGTTAGGCTTCGGGAGGTTCATTCCGAGCAATCGAATGTTTTTGGGCACTTTAATCGTCTTGATGAGTTCCGATTGGCCAAAGTCCAGATGATGGACCGTTTGGCTCTCTTGCATGTATTTCAGCACGCTTGGGTGGCTCAATAGCTGGTCGGTGGTCGGACGCTGGCTCGGAGTAAGCTTTAGGCAGCTGGAAATGATATTTGAGAGTTCGAACGAGTATCTATAAGGAATTCGATCGAAAACCCCCTTTGTCACCTTGGTGTAGAGCTCGTGGAGGTCCCTCGCTCTAAACGGAGGTCTCAGAGCCGCCATTTCGTAAATGATACACCCCAAAGACCAAATGTCAGATCTAGCATCGTACGGCTGTCCACGCCATACTTCTGGAGAGGCATAGTACGGTGTTCCTGCTTGAGTGTACGCAAAGTTACTGCTCGTGACCTTTGAGACGTTCAGATCGCCGATTTTGGCTCTGCCATCTAAACTAATGAACACATTGGCTGCTTTCAGGTCTCGATGAATGATTTTCTTGTCATGAAGAGCCTTGAGTCCTTTGAGTATTTGAATAAGAAACTGCCAGATCTCATGCTCAGGAATATAAGTCCTGCTTCTGATGTGCTTCTGAATCAAAGATTGGATGTCGCCGCCAGTCGCTAGCTCCATGACGATGCAGAGATTCATCGAGTCGTCGTCGAAAAAAGCTTCTTTGTACCCGATCACAAATGGCGACTGAATCGAGGCCAGAATTCTGACTTCGTTCAGCGCATTTTCTTTTTCCTTATCTGACAATTTTTTCATATTTACCTTCTTCAGCGCATATTCCTGGTTATCTGACAACCTCACTACCTTCCACACGCTCGCGAACGAACCTTCCCCTAGCCGGCTTATGATTTTAAAGTCCTTGATACTCATTTCCTCGCTATGTCCGCGTGAATATCAAGATAAATAATTTTTTTTTTGAAAATGCTATCAGAAAAATTTTCAAAAATTGAATTGCATGATACTGGCTATTTGAGGTTTCAAATTTTATCCGATCGACTGATTTAATTAGCTATTCAGCAATCTGGCGAGGATTATTCTTTAGAATAATCAAAATTCGAGTGTAAGATACAATTTGTTGATTAATTATTCACTACTGGATCGAAGGTCTTTTTGTAAAGGAAACTTAAGATAGATATATACGATTCTCTTAGGAATTTCTTATGGTTACTGTGAGTAAATTCAATTTTCATTCTATTAAGCAGTTTATTTCCTTGCCAACGCGGTGTCCTGGCGATATTCCTCTTCCTCTTCACCCACTAAGTAAGTAAGTCAGCAAATTTCGATTGGTTTTCAGAGAGTTTTACTTATTTCCTCGCGATTGTTGATTTCCTTCTCGAGCAAACTTGCAAAACCAGCGAAAAAGTCTTTACCGAACCTAGTGCCGAGAGTCTCTGACTTTCCAATAGGAAGTTTTGTGACCTCAACCTGAGGTGCTTTCATTTCTTTGTAAACCTCCTCCTAAAGGGATGGGAAAAATGTTAGTTTAAATAGATAAGGCTAGAAATAAAAGCACCTTCATTTTTTTGGTTTCTATTTCGCTTAGATTGATATCGTGAACCAAAGCAACCTCGTTCTTCAGTTTGAATATAGTTTCTAAGAAACGAAGCGAAAAATAAAAAATTTGCAAGAGAGCATTTCAACCTTTCGGGAAATTCTCGAACTCGACGGCAAAACCTTCAATGTCATTGAGATTGACTTTTTGTGTACCTTTCTCTCGTTGATCTGGAATGTATTTATGAAGGATTCGGCAAGGTAGCCACTCGGTAGAAGCGTCAGCATAGCGGTAAAGAGCAAGTTGATCAAAAGTTTCTTTCTTTGGGACTTTGATAACTTTGTTCGGGTTGAGCTTTATCCGGACTTCTATGAAAGAGATTACCTTCAGCGAATACAATAGTTAAGCAATTATTTAAGCGAAAAGCTGTGATTACCCCTTCAGCAAAAGCGTCCTCTACGAGATAAAGACTGTCGTAGATAGATAGATCATGATTTCTGACCACGATCGGTTTGCACTTATTTACCAAGAGCTCGACCTCGAAATCTAACTCGTAGAGTCTTCTATCAATGAGCTTAGGGTTCGGGTTCTTCGAGCCGGTTGCGCGATGTGTCAGTCGACGGTAGAGGTCTTTGATCAGGTATTTCTTTATCTGAGCGACGAGTTTGCGAATTGAGAAATAGATGGAAACTTTGTCTTGCAGTTTATTGATTTTGATTATCTCGTAGTTGGTAGCCCCGAATTGAGGTTCTGGTTCTGGGTTATTATTCACTAAGTTCAATTGAAGCTTCAACTCTTTTTTGATTCCACTCTTGATTAAATTGAGAGCGCCACCTTGAGAGCCTCGGTTTTCAACTTGACTGTTTTGGAGTCTGTGTTCTTCGACCAGCGTGTTCCATTGTCTAAGGACAGATGCAAGGGTTGTAGCCTATTAAAGCAGAGAGTAAATCCTCTTGAATAGGAAGAGTAGATCTTCACCTTTGAATCGCCTTTCTCTTCCACTCCAGACAAAGCAGAGTTGTTTAACATTTCCTCACGGAGTTCTTCTGGTGAGAGAGATGGTACGCAGTGGATGACGAAGCATGGCTCGTTTTCAATAGCCACCTAAGCGGGAGGGGGTGATGAAGCATGACGCATTAAACAGAAAATTACCACGAAGTTAATGTCCGTTCTTTGGTTGATAGGTTGAGGAGCTTTGATACACTCAAATCCGCAGAGATAATCGATGAGAGGTAAAAACTCGAAGACTCTCACAAAGTCATGGAAGTCCAATAGTCTCTCAGGCTGATTCATCGCGAGGACGGACTTATAGTTGAAGAGCATTCGAAGATTCGGCTTCGTATTTTGAGGCAGCAATTCGTTGGGGTCGCTTAGCAGCTTCCATTGGTCATCGAAAAAGAGCTTATACTTATGTCGGATCTTATCATTGTGGTATGTGATCTCTAATTTATTTAGCTTGAATAGCGCGAATTTCTGAGGATTGACAGCTCTGCGCGCTTCAAAGTTGTAGACTTCTCTTATCAGCTGTAAAATCTCAACATCACCAACAAAAACGTCCTTTGAGAAATAATGCATATGGAAGTAATTCGCCAGTCTGTTGATGCAAGAGACCGGAAGTTCGACACCGTTGTCTGTGTCAGGGTTAACAGCTACATGTAACACTGAGGAGCTCGATTTGGTGACCAGGTTATCGATCATATTGTCGACCTCATTGCTTGGAATATACACCATGAAGTACTGATACATGTCTCTGGCAATTCCTTTAACGGCATTAATGCTTAATTCGTCTAATTGTTTTAAAAAACAGTTGTTGCCGCATTTTACGAAGGAAAAAAATTACCGTTGCGTCTGACTTTAAAGCTGTCATTACAAGAAGAGTATAATCCAAAAAGCAAATTCATCTTTTGTCTGAAGGAGAATTTGCCGAAGAGCACGAGGAGTGTGAAGAAGTCATTGAAGTAGAAGATTTGGTCCGAGCTCGCTCGCTGAATGACGTTGTAAACTTTCGCTAAGTCGATCACTCCGACCCAAAATGGCGCGATTTTTCGAATGACTTCAAGGAATTGCTCATAATTCATAGCGAAATCTATAAGGCAGTAAGAGAGAAGAGTTAGTCGCACAAGCCCTAGAGGGATGAATTTATTCGCTTACTGTCTTTCCAGCTATTTTTCGCTCGAATATACGGTTCATTTCGCCTTCTTACTTCAATTAAGTCGTCTTGCTCTTGAGAAAGTCTCTTTATCATAGGCTCTAGCTTCAACTTAGACAGCGCATGATAATCTTGCTAATGAATGAATAAATAGTTTGTTACACCAGTCATTAAGAGGAAATAAACTACGTTTTCGAGTTCAGGGATGATGAACTGCCTTGACTCTCTAATGATGTCTTTTGTGACATTACTCTCATTCATTGGCGCAGATACCAACAAAATCGTAAACTCGACTTCGGACGTGGTAAAATTGTCATGAGCTACATTCTCAATCTCTTCTGCCAGTCGCAAAACCATTTTCGTTGGGATATCGTAATCAATGGCTTTCAAATCAATTGTGACCCCATTTAGTTTGACAGGATGCTTAGATCTCTTATTATCGTAAAGCTCAATGGAGAGTTTTCGAGTGAAATTGTTCTGAGTGTTAATTTCAATAGGAAAATCGAGATCGAATGAGTTTATTCCCGTTTTCTCGAATTGATCTTTATCGTAAGTCACGCGAAGACTCAAGTGCTCAAAATCGACGCAATAAATATTAATCCTATGAATGACGAGGAGAATGGAGTTCACCGTGCGCTTTTGGACGTTTTTCAATGAGGCTTCCATGTTGGCAAACAGCTTATTCTTCTCACTTTTGTATTTTTGGTCTGTCGAAGGACTTTGCATTCGTTTTGGATCCTGTTTGCTCTCGTAGACGCCGTATCTCGTTTGTTTAGCTTTTCTTTCCTCAGCGAAATAAACAACGAACGTGCGAATCATATCAGAGAGCGTAGCATAACTCAGACTTTCTTGTTCAGTGTCGTATGGCCAACGATATCGGGTGTTTACAAGGCCAAAAATCACCTTATTTTGCTCATAAATCACAGAATTGTGCTGATGAATGCGATTCTCGACTTCTCGTATTTTGTTATCAAATTTGCTTAAATCTTGGGAGAAGAAGGCAAATTTGATAAAGTTGAGTTTATCAAGCACGGTGTCAGTAGACGGGATGAACTGCTCTAAATACAAGCCGATGTTGTGTTGCACTTCTGCCATGAATTTATCAAAATCGGCCTCGAATTTGCCTATGTTACAAAAAGAATTGAACCCGTTAGCTTAAAAAATCAAGGAAATGCTTTGGTTTTACAATATAGTTCAAGGACGAAAGTAAGCTCCTTGTACGTTCTGGCTGCAGCAATGAGTTTCTTGCAGTTTCTAAGGATAGTGAAGACTGTGACAACGGCCATTCTGTGACTACGGACCTAAAAAAATTTAAAGTTAGTAACTGTAAATAGAGGAAGTTATGTGTTACTTGGTTCGAGGCAGATCCCTCAAAGAAAACCATATCCCAAACTCGATATGCCAAGCTCGGATTCAATAACGTCGAAAACAGAGTCAGCATGTGATCAGCGAAAAATTCCTCAATCGGAAGGCCCAACTCCTCGAATTTATAGAAAATCTCAGGTTCGAGTTCTTTCAGCAGCAGCTTCAATAAAAGTATATCGCCCTTGATTCCTTTCATCTCAGGACATCTCAACGCAGAAAGGGTGATTTTATTATTTTTGCGGCCGGGTTTTTTATTATTTCCCGCGGCGATGACCTCAACACTAAGAGCCTCCTCGTTGGTTTCATAGTAACTGGCAAGGATATAAGACGTCAACGAGATCAATAACCAAAAGACTGCATCTTCCTCGACAACAACCTCGCTTTGGAGATACGAACAGCTCAGCGCAATGACCAGGCCTTGACAGAGAGTAACTATCGCTCTGGAGTAACTTACATAGTATTTGACCTCCTCGACCTGAATATTTGCGAATAAATGCGACCAGTAGATAAAAGTCCTGCAAATATTCCTAAGATTCGCTTCATAGTCCAATTTCTCCTTTCCTTGTTTCTCTCTGAGCGCCTCAATGTCTTCTTCAAGTTCTTGGTAGAGGTAATAAAACTCTCTCGAAGCCTGGGAGCAAAGCTTATCGTAAACAAGGCGGCTTTTCGTGAGCTTTCCGCTCCCTGCGTCAGCCTTTTGAATCGGATCGAAAGCCTCGTACTTCCTCTGAAGTTCGGCTTGGGCCAAGAATCTCTCTGTGAGCTCAATGAAATAGCACACGCGACTCAACTCCGACCACACAATCTTGCGTAGTTGCGGTGGGATACCTCTTCGGCAGATTTCACTCAGCTTGAGGTAGTATGGATACCATTTCTGATTGGAATCCCATTGATCACGCTTAAATAGATACGAAATGACCTTTGGTTCAGCAGGCTCGGGGTTCAAGCCATCACCATTGTCGGCCTCCTCCTCATATGGCTGATTGTCAAGATTGATCATTCTGTCTTTGAGTATAGTACCTGAAGTTCCTGTCGGGGAGTTAAATCTTCGCGGCTGATAGGGTTCTAATATTTTCTCGAGAGATACCTCGTCGATGAAGATATCCTCGCTGCCTGCGGGCTTCTCCAGCGAGTATTGCGCAAGCTCGTCCTGAAGGTTGGCCCAAAGGATGTTCGTCTGCTCAAGTTTCGCTAAATGTTTCGAGGAATTGCGATGATAGTGCCTTGCGAGGCGGTATTTAACCCTCTGTATCCAAGCACCGAGATCTCCTGATCTATGATTGCTCATCAAACCTTCATCAATGACCTTCCAGGACTCTGGCAGCAGTGCTAAGAGTTTACTGCTGCGTGGAGTGATCTTAGGGAAGCTGAATGAGTAGTTGAAATTGATATCCTGCACGTAGTCCTGGCTCAAAAATTTACTCATATAGGAGCTTTTCTTCTGCAGATGGTCCAATCTGTGGGACGTAACGGCTAGATGAAGCAGATGGCCCACACCCTCAGGTGAAGTGCCGAGGTTTAAGGTCACGTCCTTGCCTCTTTTGCTCGATTTGAAGAGATGCTCGAGTTTTGCATAATATAGCGCTCGAAGCTGATCATTTTCGTCGTGAAGAGTGAATTTAAATCTGATGAAATCGATGTTTTCTCTCGCGATTGAATCGAATGTGATGGTATAAGGCTCGTATTGTCTATCGAACTCATCTTTATCTGAGTGGATGGACTCATCGAGGGCTGGAGCACCAGTCAGTAGTCTCCATACCAGAGAAGAAGCGTCAACTTTCTTTCGGATAATTGCTACGGCTTGATAGTCCCTTGAATCAGACGTTACAGCGTCTCCATTGATCATTACAGCGCCATTGAAGGTTTTATCGACTCCCTTCCGCTCGATCTACCGTAATACGTTATCAAAGCATAGACAAATGAAGGAGACTACCAAAACATAGATCCTGAAGATCGGCTTGACGATATCATCCGGAATTTCGATGCTTTTGAACTTTATTTGAATTCTCTCGCATTCAGGTCGCTTTAATTGCTCCGCGAGTTGCTGCCAGTCGGAGACGAACCGAGTTATCAAACTTTTGTCATAGAATTGCAACATCTGGGAGTTCTCAATTGTCTGCAGAAGGCCTTTTTTGCGGGCTTCGAAATGTCGCTGTTGCTGTAATTTTCTATTGATTTCTGAGGCCGTATTGAGAGCCTCGGCAATGAATCTGTATCTCATATAGTTATCCATATTAGCTACGAGCTTTGATTCTGCAATCACTCTTTGCTATTCCCATTCATTTGTTTTACTCCATTCTAAAAGAAATTATATACCTTATTTGCTTTTAGCTCATTCGCTATCCTTCCTGCGCGTTCTCTGACACTTCTTCGCATCTTATAACAAAATTTACAATTAGCACCGCTTTCAAACCATTATTGAGATACTGAGCTGATGAGTTGGAGTCGAAACGAGCGGCTTAGCCCTTGAATAAGTTCAAGGATATGTTTTTCCTGGCTTGGAAGATTGACATCGAGGCTCTTCAGGCAGAAAAGGTAGTTTCTAACGCGAAGAAACTCGTTTTCATCATGGAAGATAAACGCTGTATCAAATTCGTCTTTTGATTCTTTTTCTTTCTTAGCTATGCTGCCTTGAGGTACCGTAACTTTTCTTTTGTACAAAATTCGCGCAACAGTTGGACCGTTTTTCAATCTATCTGGCGGCCAAGGAAGTCCTCGTCGAGTCGCTTGATACTCTTCCTAAAAACAAATGGGGGTATTATGTTTAATTAACAGTCAGAATTCCAAAATTACCCTGGTTTGAGGGAGAAATACCAGGGGAAGCTGATAATCTCGGTGACCCTTGCCTTTGTTTTGAGTCAGGGTGAAGAAATTCTTGTTGGTAAGGGTGCCTTCACGATATTTGATACCTCCCATCTTTTTACCTGTTTTCAAATGCCTTTTTACAGACGAGATCAGCTATATCTTTTACCTTTCTTTTGAATATGCAACATTGTTAGTGTTGGCTGTGTAGGATCGATAAGATATTTCTTTCGTTCTTCCTCAGTGCTTAATTTCAGAGCTTCACTTGAAGAAACAACCGATCTGAACATATCAGCCTGAGTTGATTCAGAATATGAATTCAGTTATTGCTGGAGGTGCAGATATTTACTGTTTTTGGGTTGAGTACGCTTCGGGTCAGAGCGGTGTTTGCTACTTTTTTAGTGATGGTTGAGTAAAGCATATCCTGAATTCCAGCGTTTGCACCAGCAAGGATGCCGGGGTCGATTTCCTCATCTTTGACGATTTGAGGTTGGATGCTTCCACGTAACTCAGTTGGAGATACGTAGGTTTTTCTTTTTACATCGGACTGGGGTTGCATTGACGTTTTGAGTAATAATTTTCAAAATCGAGATTAAACTGTTCAAATTCGAATCTGTATATTTATCATTGAAATGCAATATGTATCTTCGTATCTTTGCTGAAGAAACTAATTCTAGAGACTACACTAACGAGATGCTTGCTGTAAATTTGTGCTAAGTTGTAAATAAGTGTTAGAAGTCAGCGAGAAATTGAATTTGAAGGCAATGCTATCGGTGGTAATGTCAAAGTTATAGTTGCGTTAATTGTTTGCGTTTCAAAATAAATAACAAATTGCAAAATGATTCAATCAGTTTTTTTTTGATAATCTGGAGCAAAGCAATAGCTACAAGGGGCATAGGCTCGTGTTGTTGATCTCAGTCTCTCTTGAATATTTTTGAATACATTTACTGATGATGAAGAATTTACATTTTTTCCATTGATTTGAATCAGAAGGTTATTTAGCCAAAGGTAGAAATGAAATACGTAAACCTTCTTGATGACCGACCATTTGGATGACAGATAATTAAATCTCCTATCCTTCATTCATGTAGGCTTAGCAAATGGAATAGACCACCTTAGGAATATATTTTCAGAAAATTATCTTAGGTAGTGTAATAATAAATTCAAGGAAAAATGGTTTCGGTACTGAAATGTAACCCCAAGTAAGAGAAAAGAAAGGATGCTTTAGAGTGCATCACATAGAACTTTTTCAATAAAGAACAATTTCACAGGATGACTGGAACTAAATTCAGAGAAATTTGATACTTGAAAGAACATCAATTCTCCCAAGACGTAGAACGGCAAAGCAAATGGTAAACATCAAAAGTTTAAGAGATCAAGTCAAAATTCAATACAATAAATTTGAGATTTATCGTGTTATTTCATCATTCTGACTGTAAGTTCCAATTCGAACAAAATTAAATCTCTATGTCCAAGCGAAACTGCTTTCTTTTGCAACAAACGTGATACATGAGCATATTTCGATGAAATTAGGTGCAATATCATCTCAAAATGATATGAACACCTGGGAAGCTTTGAGAACTCCAGATTTAATTGAAACGCCAAGCTGTATAATAGCGTTGGTATTTGTCCTTTTTTTGTAACAATGGAGAATATGAAACTGTTCTTCTTCTCCTTGGACATAAATGTACTGAGCAGAAAAGGCTAACCCATCAACCAGATGAATTTTGGTTCTAAATATTCAACAGAAAAATAGACTTCAAATCCGATTCATTTCAATGGATTTTAGATGTAAACCTTTCTATTGTAAAAACAGAAATCAGTCTTTTGACCACGATACCAAAACATTTCTTTTCATAAACAGCAATTACCCGCTCATTCCACTTGTTTAAATCTGGCCTATCAAAATGAGATCAAAAAGCCCTTTCAAATTTTAATAATTTATTGATAAAAATTTAAAAAAGCAAAAGATATCGCCGACAAGCTTATGACAGAAATAGTCTTAAACACAGGTTTCATTCCTATTGAACTCAAGCTCAAAACCTTTAGGACCAGTCACAATCCAGACCGAAATTTCCATCGGAAACAACGATAGAGTATTTCCAAACTACCCCACCTTCCCCTCACAAAGTTTTCTTTCTTTTATAGCCAGCTGCAAACGGAATCGTAAGCAGCCCACATTTGCGAAATGGAGGTAACTTATTCTGTGGTTTCCCGTCTTAACTCCTAAAGTAGATGGTGAATACACACAAGCTTCAGCTCAGAAGTTTGGATCTCAGGACTCTCTCCAACAATCACAAAGATTTCAGTATGGCCAAACGCATTGTCTGATTCCATGTTTAAACTTTTTTTCCTTTAGATTTGAGAACTCATTGAAGAATAGTATGCAAGGCTCTGTTAAGGGGTTACTCTACGAGCAATTGTATGAGAAGAACCCTTTTATTAAGCAAGAAACAGATGAATGGTACTCAATTCAAAATTTTCGTCATAAAACCATAATTACTTCAGCACTTTCACCCCAAAAATCAACCACAACTCCGTCCGTCTCTCCCAAAGAAACAAGGCCAGCGAACCCATTGAGAGCTTGCTCTACCGGGATGCATTTGACCGCAAAAAGAAAGAGAAGGAGGTCCAAAAAGCCGTATTTCTCTCTTTACAAAATTATCATCCTAACGATTTCCTGATAGGTGACAAACATTATCTCAAAGACTTCAAATACCTCAAAAACTGTCGCTAAGTCTCATAAATTGGTCACTCAAAGAATCCATAAAACGATTAAGATGATCGTTACTGAAGCTGAAGAACCAGGCTCTGAGAGCACCTTAAAATTCGAGAACTTAGGCTCGATTTTACATCGTTTGGGTGTGTTCCAAGGTATTGGATTTAAACAAGACAAGGACAAACTGAATCAATCCACGCTGACAATTAATCAATCAAGCGCTAAACCTGAGAGATTGACGAGCGAGGTAAATCTCCTTAGGTACATGGCTTCACTGAACCTCATTATTAGATTCTTTTCCATGAAAACTTTTGGAAAATTCTCAGCTTGCCATTCGCTAGAGAGAACGATATATCATCTGATCTCACATTTGATTTCTTGATGATATTGCTCGAGTCGAAATCTACGGTGCCGAAATCAGCGAAATTCTTGGAGGAGCTTTACAATAAAACGCTTGAATACGAAGCCGAGAAGAATGGAACTGAGAAAACGACCTACCAAGAGAGCCAGAGCAAGCATGGGCTGTGGAGCATGGAGAAGCTGATAAAAGAATTCAGGAAGCTTTTTGTGGATAAAACTGTTTTCATGACTCTTTATGCTGAGAGCGACTCAATGCCGAGAAATTTTACCAAAGGCCCTGAGGAAGTCCATCCTTATAAGCCAACAATTAATCAAAAATCTACAAAATTAGACGTATATTTTGATTTTTTTCAGGACAATATTAACTTCAACTGATTCAAAGGCTCAATACAAGCACGAGAACTACTTGACTAAGACGATTAAGACGGCGGAAGAAGGTAGCCCGAAGCCAAAGAACCGCATTGAGGCCCTATATGAACACTCAAAGTACCTCAAAAAAAAGAGTGAATCGGATAAAATAAATAGAATCGGCGAAGTATTTATTTCTCCTATTGAAGAGTAGAGTCTTACAATATTTAATTAAGGAATTGAAAGACTGCACCTTCCGCCCACAATTAGTTGCGAATAAAACAAAGAAGACCACCACCAGTCCTCAAGGAGAAACGAAATCCACTTACCTTCAATTCAATCAAACTGCGGAACAAAAGCCACCAAAGAGAGTGAGAAGTTCTATTTTTCAGCTTGAATTTATCAATTCTGATGATTAGACTGAGCTTCTTTACGAATATGCGAAGAATAAGAAGAGAGTATATGAAGAGAAGGTAGCAGCCAACCAAGAGTTGAAAGAGGAAAAAGAAATGGAGGGCGTGACGTTCCAACCAAGAATCTATACTAGAGAAGAAGATGTTGAGAAATTGAGAGAAGAGTCGTTCTATGAAGGTGTTCCTACTGGATTCAAGGTAGTTTTTCCATGATTGACTTGAGTGGCTCATCTATGGGTCATAGAACTCTGTTGAAAGACTTATAAGAGGACGCCAGAAAAGGGAAGAATGGGAAAATGCTTTGAAGAAGTAAGTTGAAGAGGAGTGAGATAGCTGATTTTGAATGTTGTAGGGTTTCCAAAGGAGAGAAATACGAAGCGAATAGAAATGCTGAGTTCAAGCCTCCATCGCTGTTGACAAGACCAAAACCACAGAAAGAAGAAGTGCTTGTATATGTCGATATCAATGTGGGCCCTGGCAAGTAAAGCATTGGGATTATTCAGTGGGAGTAATGAGTAATTTAGGACTGGAAGAATCGGTATTAAAAGAGGAGATAATGCTAGAACATTAGCAACAAACTTTGCGAAGATGTATTCTTTGAACGCAAGGATGAGAGAATCACTTGAAGGATTGCTCCAGAGTTACATCGACAAGGCTTTGAATGAGAAGGAAGAGGAAGAAAGAGGAGTTGAAGAACACGCTGAAGAAGAGAACGCAGAAAACGAGGAAGGAGCAGGTGAGGAAGAGGCAGCTGAAGAGGAAGCTGCTGAAGAAGAGGCAGAAGAAGGAGCTGAAGAAGAGGCTGCTGAAGAAGAAGCCGCCGAGGAAGAAGCAGCTGAGGAGGAAGAAGCTGCTGAAGAAGAAGAGGCTGCAGAGGAGGAGGAAGAAGCCGCTGAAGAAGAAGCAGGTGAAGAAGAAGAAGCCGCTGAAGAAGAGGAAGCTGCGGAAGAGGAGGAGGAAGCAGCGGAAGAGGAAGAAGAGGCTGCAGAAGAAGAGGAAGCCGCCGAGGAGGAAGAGGAAGAAGTTGAATATGAAGAGGAAGAAGAAGTTGAAGATGCTTAAAAATTTCAAAAAATCATATTGGTTCTGTTCAGTAAATAACAAATTATACATTAAGTCACCACAAATCAAAATTCAGACAATGCAAAGTGAATTATTGAGAAAGAGTGCGTTGTTGTCTTTGTTGCCAATTGCGAATTATACATGTTTGCATTTTTCAAGGACTGAGTTCTAAACAAAAGAGTTCATTGTTAGCCAATCTACTTCCTTCAGAGCAACATAAATAGCTAATAAGAGGAGCAATCAGTTGTCCCATTTTGATTTACAACATATTGAATGAGAATTCTATCTCAAGTTACCAACCTTGGAATTGCTCATGCTTTTCTGCATCAATACACTATAACTCCTTGAAATAATTACGGATTGCAACTCTCCTTTATCATACATACAACCATTAGTTAAATATGAACTATTCTGGGAAGCTAACTTTCAAAGAAACAGGCGTTCTGCCCACGGTCCAGCTTATTATATTTTTGAATGCACCTCAATTAATGT
>ENA-UOUE01000956-UOUE01000956.1-compost-metagenome-genome-assembly--contig:-NODE-956-length-20861-cov-10.132746_pt1 | contig 20861 bp, 10 predicted proteins | sample MGYA00238146_ERZ747223 | MGnify/ENA primary metagenome ERZ747223 (study PRJEB28781, sample SAMN06268865) | compost metagenome | isolation source: single cell | place: USA: California, Emeryville, Joint...
CGGGTATCAAATGTTCACTCGAGTATCAGGGACATGTGGGAAATCGATTTTGATCCTAGGAATGCAAAAGCGAAGCAGCAAAAAATGCAGCAGGAAGTTCCAGACCAGAATGCTTTGCTATCAACAGGACTTTCAGGCTGCGAGTCAACTCCATCAAACGCTAGGAGTACCAAATTCAGCTTTTCAAAGCCTAATGAAGGTATGATATTAGACTCAAGCATACAGCAGTCCGATTTAGAGCTTGAGTCATTGGCTTCGAATGAAAAATTGCACCCTTCAAAACCCAGCGCTCAAATGGACCTTGAGATTGAATCAAAAGCTAAAAAGAGCCTTGAAGCCGAACTGGCAGAGTTTAATCCAGTTATTGATCCTTGTGGAGTGGATAATCAAACAATAGAATATCTCGCACAACGAGAAAAGGCCTATTCGACTGATCCACACTACCTCAAAACGAAACAGCCATACTTATCGTGGAACATGAGGGCGATTCTCGTCGATTGGATGTTCGAAGTCAGCATGGAATTTACTCTTAAGCGAGAGACTTTTCACTATGCTCTGAACTATGTCGACCGATTCCTGTCTCTCTATCCAAATATCCAAAAGCAAGAGCTGCAGCTAGTCGGAGTCGTTGCTCTCTTTACAGCGGCGAAAAACGAAGAAATCTTCAGTTTCCGAGTCGACGATTTCGCAAAGTCTTGCGACGGTGCTTATTCAACAGAGCAAATAGTCCAGACCGAAACAGTACTACTAAAAACTCTCAAATGGATGCTGGTACCTCCAACACTTAATACCTGGACCCAATGGTACCTGAGTCAATGGGATCTTTACATCGAAAAGTCCTCTTATGCACTTAACCACAAATTAGCAGCCATGCTCGGAAAAAATTTCTTCCTACAATTCAGACAGCCGACCGAAAATTCCTACATACTCTTCAGAGAATTCATGCAGTACATTGACTGCATGGTTCTTGAGGCTGAGCATCTGCAATACAATAAGAGAACCTTGATAGCAGGACTAATGTATCTCGTGCTTGGTAAGCACTATGGTCAATTCACTGTGAAGCAAATCACCGAGCAGTTCAACACAGGAAGTCAGTTTTTGCTAGACAAAACGAACTTGTATAATGACCTATTTGCTGATTTCCTCGCCTATATCTTTGGGTTTAAGATGGAAGAGCTCCTCCCAAGCATTCAATATGCAGCGCCATTCTTCCTGCTTCCACTGAATTTCGATATGCCGAGAGCGGCTCAGATAAAAGGCGGTTCTATGCTTGATGTAATAAACTAATAGGTCTACAATTAAACTAATGGTATTTTTTTCAATATAGGGTCATTTCGAAGATTTTCTCTCGTATCAAACTCATCATATACAAGCCTTAGAGTTTGTCAAAAAGAAAGCGAAAGGAGCATTATAGACGGTAATTCCGCTTGGAATCAATCAATGGCTCATAATTGTTGTAAACATCTAATGCTATCGGATAGAAGAAGAACTCTCTACCTTTAATTTTTTATCATTTACTTTTTAACTCTGCTTGGAAATAACTACGCGTGTGGGGACAATAAATATGATACTATGAAAATTAATCCTTTTAAATTCTTCCTTTTCCGTTATATCGGTCGAATTAGAAGGGTTATCCACAAAAATTGATCGAAAAATGTGTCTCTTTTTTTTGAGTGAACTTTTACTACATGCTTTACTGGAATCTATAATTTTTAGTAATTGCATCTATAGTGTCATCATTCATTAAAAGGTGTTGTGATTTGCGTGTTAATTTATTGAACTTGAAATATGGTAACATGGACAGCAACCCTTGATAGTGACTATCTGACAGAGGCATTCTCTCCATTGCTATTAATGAGGGCGATATTTTAATAAAATATGTTCAACAGCGATTTCATTCCTGTAAGGATTATCCTGAGACATTAGCTCAGTTGAGGTGTTAGGAACTTGCAAGTGAGAAATTTAAAACTCTGTGTGTGTATATATATATGATTACAAGCTTCCTATTTCGTGTACAGAGAGTCTAAACAGCTTTGTTAGAAGCTTTTCACAAAAAGATCTGTATATGCTAGGCCAATGTTTCACAAAGATACTTGCATAGAAAGATCTGGTTATTGAGAAGATAGATAGCAGTTAAATCTGAATTTAAAACAATCCGGTAACTCAAACTCAAATTAAAGTATTCAATTTGAATTTTAACAAAATTTTTGTATAAGACGTTCAACTTCGACGAGGATTGAATGGACCAATCTTGCTCCGTTACTTTCAAAGATGAGGCGATTCCTCTCATAACTTTAAATCCGCAGACCAACAGTAAAAACTACAGCATGAAACAGTCACCTTATTTTCTGGATAGAATTTATTATAAGTGACGAAGGACGGGACTTCTTGAAATCGGTACGAGGGCCAATTGGAGTTGTTAGCGTCGCGGGACTCTACAGAACCGGCAAATCTTACTTGCTCAACAGGATGATTCTTAATAGATCCAGTGGATTTGGAGTTGGACCAACAATCAATCCATGCACAAAGGTACATCCTCGTTCACCAATATTTCGTACTAAGATATATACATAGGGCCTTTGGATATGGGGAAAGCCAATACTCGGCCGCACAGCGTCAGGAGAATCGCTTAAGATTCTCGTAATTGATTCTGAAGGAATTGGTGCGCTCGATCAAGAGTCAACTCACGATTCTCGCATTTTTTCGCTCTCAGTGCTGCTGAGTTCATGTTTCCTGTATAACAGTATTGGCACCATTGACGAATGCGCAATTGAAAATCTATCCTTGATTGTGAACCTTAGTAAGAACATTCAAATCAACGCTAAATCCGAAGGAGAAGATGATTCAGATGACTACGCAAAATATTTCCCAACTTTCATCTGGGTGGTGAGAGACTTTGCTTTGCAGCTTGTAGACTCCTCTGGCGAGGAAATCAGCGCGAAAATGTATCTTGATAAGGCTCTAGCCCCTCAGAATGGATTCACTGATGAAATTGAGAATAAAAACAGGATTAGAAGGCTCCTTAATTCTTTCTTCCCTGAAAAAGAATGTTTCACTCTAGTGAGACCACTCGTTGACGAACAGAACCTTCAAAATCTTGAATCGATGGACTTTGATCAGCTGAGACCAGAATTCGTTGAACAGATGATGACTCTGCGCAAGCATATCCTCACAAAAATCAAACCAAAACAAATCGATGGGAAAAAACTCGATGGATCCATGTACCTCGGCTTGATTCAGTCATACATAAATGCTATTAATACTGGCTCTGTCCCCAACGTTCAGAACGCGTGGACCTATGTCTGTGAGGCACAGTGCCGCAAAGCGCTCGAAGAGAGCTTAGAACTTTATGATAAGCAAATGAAAGCTTTTGTCCAAGAAAAAGTCGTGGTTGGCGAAGTCGAGCTTCACCAATACAATCGCGAGTTGAAAAACGCCGTCTTAGAAACTTTTCGCGAGAAGGCGATTGGAGACACTCGTCAAGAGTTTGAACGTCTCCTAAAAGAGAAAATTCGTGCAAAGCAGCAAGTGTTGCGACAAGAAAATGAAAGAGAGACTATTGTAAACTTTTTGCTTTTGTTGCCTTGGTATCTAACCTCTCTTCTTCTCAGCGGTTTTGCAATGCATTCATTATGAAAGAATTCGCGAACGTAAACAAGAAATTGAAAACAAATGAGTACAAGTCTTTCTATGAATTCCAAAAAGAGTTGCGAACTTTCCAGAACTATTATATGGAGAATGGTCCTGAAGGAACCAACAGCAAGCTGATCATCCTTGAATTTTTAAAGAACTCTCTCAGTGAAGGAGCAGAGTATTTCTTATCTCACCTTCAGCAAGAGGCCGATTTACAAAAAGAGCTCGCTCAGTAATATAAACTCCCTTCTTCAACAAATAATTAATCATTTGCTTAAAATTACATCAGAGACCTTCAAAACAATCTAGACCAACAGCTGGATGAACTCAAGCGGGATAACCTACGTGAAAAGAATGCCCTTATTCAAAGAATCCGTGATCTTGAGTCTGAAAAAGCTGAATTTGAGAGCAGAGAGGCGTTATTGCAGGAGGAGATAGCTAAAATCAACAGCGAGAGATCGAAGTTTGAAGACGATTTGAGAAAGGAGATGACGGCTGAAAAAGAAGCACTTCTAGTCATGATTGAAGAGTTAAAAGGAAAGATCATCACAAACGAGGAGGCTTTGAAAGAAAACGATAGAAAAGCTTATATTATTGAATCTGAATTCGAGAAAGAGAGAGCGTTACTTCAGCAGAAAATACAATACTATGAGAAATTAATAGAAGAAATGAATCGTAAAGAGAGGGTAACTTATTTTCATATTTGGACAAAGGGGCTAATTTTTCGATATATTCTGATAGGAAATCTCAAACGAGCTAAAGAATTCAAAGAAAGAACACGCTTTTCAGATCAAAGAGCTTACCTCTAAAAGCGAAGGGACTGCCAGAAGTTTGAATCATCGTATTAAGCAGCTTGAAGACAAAATATCTGAATTAGAGGTCATTGCTTTACTCTTTGCTTCTTCAGTGAATTAAACAATTGCAATTTTAGAACGAAGTGAGAAACAGAGACCAGCAGTTGCAATTCGAGAGAAGACGATGGGAAGCAAACGATCTCCATGCCTCTTCATCTCTAGGAGAAGCCCAAGCAACGATTGAAAACCTTCAGCAGGAATTAAACGAAACGAGAGAATTAGCCTCTCGGGAACAGAAGGAGCTCAGAGAGAAGCATGAATCCGCACTCAATGAACTTAAGAACAGAATTGCTAAACTTGAAGAATTGTTATCAAGCAAAGAGGAAAATGTATTCCAGCAGTCTATTGGACTGATTCAATATTTAATCTCTTTCTAGTTCAAAATAATGAAAGGTGGTTTCGAGAAAGAAAAGGCACTCATGCAGCAGAAGATCGAGTTTATGGAACTCCAACTCGAAGAATCAAGATCTCAGCATTTGGAAACCAAGCGAGCTTATGAAGCTTCGCTGAGCATGATAGAGTCACATAAAGCGAGTGGGGAATTCGAAGAGAAGGCTATCAATGAACTAAAAGAAGCTCACAAAAATGATATTACTCGGATAGAGAGCGAGTTTCAAGCAATAAAGAAGCGTCTCACTCAGCAAGTGGAAAGCCTTGCCGAAAAGAACAACGAGCTCGAAGATCGATTGAAGCACGGGAATTCTGAGGCTGAGAGGGAAATGGACGCATTGAAGAGTGAGTTGCAAGCCCGAGAGGAACAACTTCAGAGACTTAACGCTCAAATCCAAGGCATTGAAGAAGAGAAAATTAAAATCGCCAAAGAAGTGGAGAGTAAGTTTGCAGCTAAACTGAAGGAAGCTGAAAAGAAGATCGAGAGTCTGAGCAATAAAAATCAACAAGAAATCAGTGATGTTCAAAGCTTGGCCGAAAAGAACCTCCATGACCTCAAAGAAATGTTCCAACAAGAGAAGGAGCGATTAGAAACCCGAATCCTTGAAGAAAAAGAGCGGTATGAAGCGAGATTGAATAAAACTATCGAAGAATACGAATGTAAGCTCAAAGAAGAGCAAACCACTCATGAAGAAGAGCTCCAGACTCTGCGAGAAGAGCTTAGAGAAAACGAAAGGATATTGACCAATATTCAACAGCAACATGATCAAGAGATCGCTTTGAAGAATCAAGCCGTCGAAACATTAGAAAAGCATCTACAAGAAACACGAGAAACAATCCATCAGTTCCAGACAAGCAGCACTGCTTCCCTTGAACAGCACTTGAAGAATTTTTCAGAAGAAAGGGCAAAGCTATTCGCAAGAATTGAAACTTTGACAGTTGAAAACGCCAAGAAAGAGAAGGATATTTTCCTGCTGCAAAAGAACCGTGATCAAGAGAAGCTCAATCTCTCGAAAAAAGAGGCGTTGCTCGACAAGGAAAAGTCATTGCTATTGGAAGAAAAGAAAGCTCTGCTTGAAAAACTAGAAGAGCTCAAAATAAAGTAATTATTTTCACTTGCTCTTGAAAAATTATTACTCTTACACTCTAGGAATCAGAAGTTAAGTGATGATAACATTAGCAGGCAGGTTGAGTATGGTCGTGATATCGCTCTTAGCAAGCAACAGGTAATTTTGGAACCTGAGCGTTAAATTATATTCATTTCCCTCATAGAATGAGTTCCTAGCCAAAAAGATAGAAGAGCAGCAAAAGCAGATAGACGATGCGGTCAAGCATTATGAAGAGAAGCTCAGTAAACTGATTTATTTCTCATATGAGGTTATAACACACGCATTAAAAAGAATCTCAAAAGCAGGACTTTGCACAAGAATTGAACGAAAAACTCGAAAAAGCGAAAGAGGAGAAAATCGAAGCTGAAGACAAATACGAAAGAGTGAAGAAATCTTTGAAAGAAATAGAGGCAACATATAACGGACAGCTTTCGCAACTGGAGCGAGAAAAGGCCGGGCTACACGAGAAGCTGATTGCTAACGAAAACAAGAAAGCTGAAATTGAGAAACGGCTTCACCAAGAAAACCAGCAACTATCTGCTCAAATCTATGATCTCAAAGAGCAGTTCAATAACGAAAAAGCCAAGTTACTTGCAGAAATTGAAGCGATTCGAAACCAATATCATGCGCTTGATCAGCAACACTCTGATCTTGAAGCCAGCTATGAAAGAGAGAAGACGCTGTGGATTGGGAAGTTCTCTTTCTTGGAGCAGCAGAAGAACCAATGCAAGGCTGATTTGATTGAAGCCCAGAAAAATTTCGAGGTCGCCATCCAGCAAATCCAGAAACATAGAAGTTCAGATAAAGAAGAGACCAAAACGACTCAAAGCGCTCTGTTGTCCACCGTTGAAAGCCGATATCAACAGCAAATCGAAGAGTTAAACGAAAGTCATCGTATTGCTATGCAAGAAGCTGAGAATAAAATTAAAAAGCTTGAGAAACAAATCAAGCTTGCAAGTGAGAAGAAGCCAGACCCTTCAGCGAAATTGGGCAAGACCTACCTTGAGAAAAAAGTGAGCGAGCTTACTGAAAACGAGAAAAAATTGAAAAAAGAGCTTGAGAAATACAAGGAAATGAAGGATATAAAGTTTGTCGAGATTCAAAAAGCTCACGAGAAGGAGAAACAATTAATGAAAGAAAAGCTTGAAGAAATTGATCAAAAGCTGAAAGAGTCGGAAGCGAGAAAATGTAGTTTGATTTTCGAGCATGAGAAGGAGCGGGCGAAGTGGAATGCTGAAAAGGATAGCTTCCTAATATTTAAAAACGAGCAGCAAGAGAACATGGCTAAACTCGAGAAGAGGCTCGAAGCATTGCTACGCGAAAATGAAAAGTATAAACTTGAGAATAAATCAAATAGACGCACGATGAACTTCAATACGATGGTTCCTACAGCGAATATCGTGCTCTCGAAAGGATCAACTGTATTGACATCTAGCATTTGTCGCAATAGACCATCAAGTCCGATGAGCGCATCAAGTACTCGGTCGACAAGCAGCGACCCAGAAAAACTGAAGGATCTGACTAATTTTACAGGGACCAAACCCTTTGAGTCATCCAAGAAGCCTTCACTGAACAGAAGTTCAACTGAAATGACAGAATAAGTGAATATTTAAGTGGTTTTCCTTGTTATTATTAGTATTTCAAAATGTTATATTGTTCTCGTCCCGCTGCTCCTTCAGTTATCTAATAATGTTTTTTTATTTAGCATTTCTAAAATTGTTGATACATATTTTAGAACATGATTACATGTCTAATCGAGCATTCAAATGAAGATTTTTCATGATTACAAATTTCTTTGGTTATTGGGAAATGTAAACTAATATTTTTATTCATTCATACTTAGTTTATTTGTAACTAAGAACACAAATAGAAACCCAACTTTTGCGAGAGAATCGTCCTTCATACTAAGTCTATTTAAGCCTCGCTTAATCATTATTGTTCGAGCTTGTCAGATTTATCTACAGGGAACTCAACATCAATTTGATTGTCCCGAACACTTGCTAATTATTATATTTCATAGATTCTCTTCAAGGGTTTTTTCTCAAACACGAGCAGTCTTCAAGCAAACAAAAATATTCAGAGATATTAAATGTATTTATAGAACGGTTCAATTAAATTATTTTGATAATTTTTGTTAGATTTTGATATGGGAAATATTGCAGCAAAGAAGGCCGTTGACATTAAGGCGCTAACCTCGGAACTCAAATTTGTCTCAAAGAAAGAGGACCCACGCTATGGACAAATATCACTATTCGAAAATAAGACCACAGGCGAAATCGTTGTTTATAAAGAGATAATCTCTAAATCAACCACTGAATTCAAGAAAGAAATTGAGAATCTTGCAGCCAGATGCGGTGAGGGCCAGACAAGCGGTTCCAAGAATTTAGATACCCCAAATATTGTCAAAGTTATTGGCTTTGCAACGCAAACTCATGATAATCTGTGCTCTAATTTCTATAAAATCGCGCTGGTAACAGAGTACATTGAGCAGGATCTTGAAACAGAAATCGAGGCGAAAAAGAAAGCAAAAGAATTTTACACAGAAGAGAAAATATGGCAACTGCTAGAGAGTCTCGTATCAGCACTTTCTGCAATGCACCGTGAAAACATCACTGCCAATGATATAAAGCCAATAAGCGTGTTTGTGACGAAGGATGGGGTTTACAAACTCGCTGACCCAGTTCTTGTGAGTAGTCATTCAGCACCTGGCTATTTTCAGCGTCTATCAGGGTATGACGATGTCAGGCCGTACTTATCACCTGAGTTGTTGAAAGGTCTGGAAAGCGATGAATACTATCCGAAGCATGATGGCTTCAAATCGGATATTTTTGCCGCTGGGTTAACGATTCTGCATGCAGCGAGTTTGGAGAGCTGCGAGGCTTTTTATAATTGGGATGACAACACATTTAGTGTAGAAGCTCTGGCGCAACGGTTTCAGACGATAAGGAATCTTTATTCGGAAAATTTGTTAAATCTGGTGAGGAAAATGGTCGTTTATGAAGAAATAAATCGACCAAGCGCTGCTGAGGTAGTAGCTGAATTAAATCAACTTGATTGGAGGAGAAATGCTCAGAATTTCGTTAAAAAGCTAACTTATAGTGAAGCAGTAGGAGGAAGAGGAGGAGAAGAGACTATAGTTGCTAAACACAATGTTTTGCAGAACGATCGAGCGCACGTAGTTCATAGTGCTAATCCCGAAGACACTCATAAAGTTGAGCCTCAAAGAGAGATTCCAAAGTCTACTCTTCGTGAAGAGGTTGAATTTCAAGGAGAAGAAGAGAAGCACCAGCAACCGACCCAGCAGTTTGCTGAGAAGAGCACTGTAAGGATGAGCAACCCTCATACACATTTAGGACAGCAACCAGACAACCATCCGAATCAAACCATAAACAGTTATCGGAACAATAAGCCTCAAAATATAGGGCACACCCATCCACAACCCCAACTTGAAAAGAATAATAAAGCTCAACCACCTGCAACTAGTACCCAATCTTCAGGCACTAGAACACAAACAAACCTATCTCCTAGGACAAAAAAACCAGTGTCTACTATAGGGCAAGGGACAACTACAGCCAGTGCAAATCGGACTTCTCCTGGAAGGAGCTCACCCAAAGGTAGCCCAATCAAAAAACAGCAATCTCCGAGGACAAATTCCAATCTGCCTAAGAACCAACCTTCTAGAACTCAAAAATCACCAAGACAAAATAATCAGCAGGCGGGTAGAGCAACCTCTCCGAGGAGGGAAGCATTGGATAAAGCGAAACCTACGTTAGATTCGCGCAATGTTCAAAGTGGAACTGGCCAAAGCTCAGAACCTTATGTTTATAAACGCTCACCTGAGGTGGAGAAAATAATTTCAGAAATCATGGCCAAATCAATGAGCGCACCCGCAAATCAAGAGAACAATCATAAACCCTTGCAACTTGGAAGCCCGAGCTTGAATTACTCAAGCAATGTTAATCAGCAAGGCAAGTCCATTCAAAAATCTGGGGTAGGTGCAACTGATCAGGAGCAGATAACGTCATACACGTTGACTGCGAATCCATACAAAACGGAAGAGAAGATTGAAATTGTACCTTATAAATATACTCCAGATGCCCTAGTGCAGTCTATTCTTGAAAGATATCGAGACAAACCAATTGGAATGCCTGCAAAGAGTAAGATAAACATTTTATGCTTTCTAAGTATTTACATTTTTTTATCATTAAGACGATTACATGCCTAAATACGAGTATGTCACTGAAACATATGCAGATGGTTCCGTGTATGAAGGCCAAAGGTTAAATTCTCTGAAGCATGGTATGGGTAGATTCCAATACTCAGACGGAGGAGTTTACGATGGCGATTGGTTTGAAGGCACCATGCATGGAATAGGAACGCTTTTCTATGCTACAGGTCAAATAGCATATCAAGGTGAGTGGAAGCATGACAAATTTCATGGAAGAGGGACAATCTATCATCAGACCCCAGCGAGGCTTACAGGTGAGTTCGATTACACTAATTTCGATAAGCTTGGAGACTATTGGACTAAATATGAAGGAGAGTTTGCTGATGACGTCAAGGATGGAGTTGGTACTTTGTATTTAAGTAATGGCGACCGTTTTGATGGCGATTTTAAGCAAGACTTGATCAATGGAAAAGGCCTGTATACTTTCGCGAACGGGAAAAGAATTCTCGGAGAATGGATAAACAATAAATTACGGAAATAAGATTTCGAATCATAATCTATTTGATCATATCAATATAATTTTTGGGTATTTTAGAAACTGATTTATATGGATTTATCGAGATCTGGATAGAAAATCACAATTGAACACACAAGCCACAATCTCTCTCCTTATCTAATCTTTCTGATCGCTATGAAATACTTAGAGATACGAATATTCGTTTAGCGCGTGATTGAGATTTTACTAGCATCTCTTTTTAATAAAGTTAGAAAGAAAACAGTACTACGGAAAACACTGTTCTAGCGATAATATTATCTCACAACCCAGATAGGCATGATTGAGGATGGTTTCCGGCACAGTACGTACAGAACCTTGGAGTTGTATTATCAATGATTTCAGGATGAAATAATGGTAGGTTTTGGCTAAAAACAACTTTTTTCGGAAGAACATTTGCAGGTAATTTTGCTTTATATGACAGTGAGTTCGTTAACCTATCGGACTTCTTTTAAAAACGTTACGGGTTCTGCTATTCCATAAATCCTGGTATGTATCCACAGTTGAAATTTATGAGAATCCAAAGAAGGCTTGATTTGATTATTCAGTAATTAATCCTTAGAATAATACTCGTTCTCTTTTTTCTTCACCAAGAGAGCATGCCTGATAATGGAAGAAGTGAGAGGTCAAGTCAATCAAGAAACGCAATTTTTGTTAGCATTCTTGCTGAAAGCTTTCGTCTTACTCATTGCACTATCGACTCCAAATGCACAAAATTTATCACGAAAAATATATTCAGTATTTCCGATGAACAGTATTCTGTCTATTCTTCTTAAATGGGGCTCAGTAGAAAAGAATTACATCTATTAGGCGCTTAGTCCGAGTGAAGATAATCTTAAATTTACAAAAAAAACTCGGGAAAAACATTCAAGGATTGAGCAAAATGGAGTCAATATTAACTGGTACATTGGTTGTCAAGCCACTCGAAGCATCGCTTCATCAGGATCTCGAGAAGTGTCAATTTTTAAATGAAGCCTTTTGTGTGGTCAAACTCGGCGAAAAAACCGTGAAGACAAAAGCAAGCAAAGGCACTCTGCTGAAGCCAACCTGGAAGGATACAATTACATTACACAAGCACAACGAGAATATCGTAAAAATTGAACTTTGGAATAAGAACCAAGAAGGGCAAATTATATTAATGGGCCATACTGAAATCCCAATCGCAATAATTAAAAACACCGGCTATTCATCGACTTGGTACGATTTGAAAAAGGACTTCGACAACGTGGGTCAAATGTTGATAGCCACCGAGTTTATTTCTGATTCTTCGAAAATAGATGAGGAAGCCCCGATGGAATTTGAATCTAAGAATCAGTTTTTCGAGAATGTCAGGAAGGACGACAAACTCTTAGAAGCTGCGACTGGAATTATCGGAGTGAATAAAAATATGGGAAATAAAAATTTGTCAAATCGAAAAACTTCTGAGATTATCATGCCCACAAACATCAAAGAGAAGGCTACAAAGTATCGTGGTTCAGTTGAATTTGATTCTCAGGGAAGAATTTTTGATATACATGATCCACAGCTTTTAAAGAAAGCGGTTTCCCAGAATGAGCAGTTTCTGAACGATGCTGGGAAACTCAATAAAATGGCATCTCTACAGAATCAAGCGAATATTCAAAAAAATGTTCCCGAAATAGAAAAAAAGTTACAAGAACAGCAAAAATAAGAATAAGTCATATAATTAGTACATCGTGATACTTCAATCATTAGCCTGATATGACCATCTAGTCATTTGAATGAAATTAAAGAGTATAAATTGAAATCCTAACCATCATATATGCAGAGTCTCCAGATTCGGCTAATATTTTCTGATAAAACCGTTGCCATAGGATAATAGATTCAGAAGCATAAATCTGAACTTTACTTTACGACATTAGCTGTCAATATAAGTCAATTTACAATTATATAGCCAAATCGATCTATAACTTTCTTGAAGCGACTGGTGAACCAAAAAACAAGTTTCAATACATTAGAAACTGCGAATATAGCTGGTATTGGGTTATACACACCAAATTGAAATTCATTCTGAATTTTCTAATTTTTGATTTGCGTGAATTATAACTTATTCCAAACTTTTTGTAACGCACTGACTTCTAATTTGAAAATAAGAGAAAATAAATACTCGTCAGAAACTGACGATAGTATGGCATACGCTCTTACCTTATTGCTTAAAGTATTCATAGCATAGAAAAGCAAAGTGTAGGCTCTTTTTTTCCATCCATAAACAGTCTCTTTGAATAGCAAACGGAATGAATATTTTGATTTATTTCTTTCACTAAAATTGCTGCCAGCAGTATATAAAGTTCTAATAAAAGCGCTTCTACATTAAGAACAAGGAGCACTCACAATAGCATATCAATAGAGCACAGCGACTACTTACTGTAATCAGAAATGAACATCTTAACTCAAGCAGTTCTCACATTGCAGGAACACTCTATACGTCAACCCAATGTTATGAAGCAAGCTACGACGAGATACCTCACATACGGAGATTACATTACAATCCATGCCATTATGCAGACTAATGCAGGAACAAAGTCTCCTGGAGTCCTCTCAGCCACTGGATTTGCTGACACTCGAGTATTTTTCCAAACTCTTCCTGTTGACCCTCAGGAAACTGACATCGATAGCATTCAAGCTTCGCGTTCTCTTTGTCTAGTTCAGAATAGTCGTGATTTCATTTTCCAGTTATGGCCTCGTCTGAACTATGAAGCCCACAGAAACTACAGCAAACTTCTCAAAAGCAAAAGGCATTATGAAGCAATGAAGCATTCACGTAACTCAACCGACGTTGAAGCATATGAGGTTTATGAGGCAAATCTTCGGAAGGCTCGGATTCGCTGTGAAGAAGAGCAACGAGCAAATATGAACAGTTTGAAGGCATTTTGCGGCCGAAAGATTAATTTCGGAGATGAGATTCAATTTATGCATAGAGACTCGGGTTTGTTTTTGTCTGGCAGAACCAACGTAGCCGAAGACGACAAAACGGCATATCGATTCGAGCTGACTTCGAATTTCAGTTCCCGAATGGTTTTCAAGATCTTGCCTAAATTTAAAATTCGTCAAGAAGGCGAGTTTATCCCTTATCATGATCAAGTCTTCATTCAATCGTTAAAGACGGAGAGTTTTGTGAGTTTTACTAACCAAAAGCCAATTGATCTCGATTGCCCGCTCCCCAAGACTGAAGCGAGACAAGTTTATAAGGATCTTCAGGCGAGAGAATTCCTACCACATTCACGAAGATACGAAGCACATTTATCCCAATCAAATAGCGTCTCTTGGCGGATTCATTTCCAATCAGAGTTTTATCCAGAGAGCAACGTAATCCGAAGCGGTGATTTCATCCGTCTAAAGCACACCGAGCTTCAAGGCCACCTTGCTGCTGACGTGAATTATAATTCAGACCACTCTGAACTGTATATCAGAAACTATAAGGGAGAATATAGCGAAGAATTTTCAAGCGTGTCTGAAATTTGGGAGATTGAGAGTCCAGATTTCAATAAGCATTCAAATCCGGTTCAAGTTAGAGCAGGGTTTCACCAAGATGAAGAAGCGTATAGATTAAGGCATTTTCTCACGGGAAGAACTGTAATACTGAAGGAGTCTGACGACAAAGTCTTAATTCCTGTCCTCGCCAAGAACGAAGACGAAGAAAAAACCTCATCCGACTCAAGGAATCTGGCTTATTTTATTTCACCGCTCATTCAAGAGTCAGAGCAAGTCCTTGAGGGTCACTCTTACAGTGTAGTCTTCAATCATAACCAACAGCTTTACATGCAACCACTTTCTGAGCAAAAATACCAGAAAGATGCCATTTTGCAACAACCGACACTTCGAAAAAAGAGAGAAAGAAGAGTTTCCATGTATTCAACGGCCTCGAATGCGAGTGGGATCCTAACTGATGACTTGCCAATTATCTATTTCACAGCTCTTAAAGACCATGACTTTGCGACTGATCGAACCGCTGTCGCGGCTGAGTCAGGAAACACCAGCGAACATGCGTTCTTCGTGGAAAAAGTCAGCAAGAAAGAAAAAACGGATCTGCTATTTGCTTATAGTGCGATCATACATTTGAGAAATTTCCGTCAACTCATTAAGGCGAAGCATGACGCATGCCTCTCAAATGAGAACTTGAAGAAAATATTCAACATTCTCAAGCAGTTGATACTGTTCGTCGTGAAAACAAAGGAAAAAGATGCCGATCCCTTTGAAATCGAAGGTTTCACGCATATTCATAGACAAAGACTGCTAAAGGATATGTTTTTGATTGAGATATTAGCAGATATTCTCTACTTTCCTTTCGAACTTAAACTGGCTACTCTGAATGAAATACCCAACGTACTGTTCAAGCAGGTCCTGCAGCTCTCAAATAAACTTATTAAGCACACAATCCGTGAATATAGGCCAAATCAATTATATGCGACACAATGGCTCGAGCTGTTCCTCCATCAGTCAGTTTTCACAAATCCTAAATCAGACCTGCTCTCCGAGCCGACATTCACAGAGCTTATTGGGAATAATAAACGAATCCTTGAGACAAAAATCAAAAAAGAAATTATACAAAAACTGGTCTCTGCACTGAAAAGAAGAAAGACTAATGCAAGGTTTGTGAACTTGTTGAGAGCTTTGACAGTCTGTAACGGGGAGGCTATGCTGGCTAATCAAGGAGAGATTGCAAAACTGATATTTGAAGATGAGGAGATTTTCAATGCGATCTGCTACCCAATTAAGAAAGGGCGAGACGGGGACTCTTCTGAGATGTTTGTATTTGTCACGCATCTCAGCGAATGGATCAATTTAACGGAATTCAAAGACTTTGTTCAACATAATGAAGGAAACAGAGAAACCTACGACTACTTTGTCAGCTGCATTGAGCTACTCGGCGATCTTTGCCTCCAGAGAAATTTCCTCGCGATTAATCAACTCGAAAAGATCTACACCTACCAGATATGCGTTGAGATAATTTCTCGACGAGATTTCGATGTGCCTCTTCGAACGGCGTTTGCTAAGCTTTTCAATAATCTCTGGATTGACAGAGATTACCCGCAAATAACACTACCAAACTATCTCATTGCTTGGAAAGATATCAACGAAACCAATACCTCAGATTTATATAAGTATAATATTGACGTGGGGAAGTACAATGAAATCCAAGACATGCTAGAGCAATATTTTACCGCTGTGTCTGCTAAAGGGTATCAAAAAGCATACCAAAGAGACATCAACGAACTCACGCTCTCTTTCTTACAAATCTGTAAAACACTAATCGATTTTGGCTTCTACGCCTCGCTATCATCAGTTTTTAGCATACTTACCCCTTTGCTTAAGTTGCTGTGTGGACTTAATGACGTCACCACTCTCGAAGAAGAAAAACGAAAAGGAAGCCGGGTTTTCAAAAGCTCTGGGACTGTGATGATGCGTTCTATGACTTTAAAACCGAAGGCAAATACCGACGCTAAAGGCCCGTATATTATGAGTGAATCTCGTTACGCTGAAACACCAGAAAATTTCGTCCTGATGACGATGAAACTTAAAGTACTGGAAATCATTGAGGTGCTATTCTCGTATTTGAATGATTTCAAGCTTCGAAAGGTGCTGTTGCGATTCAAAGAGGAATACGAGCAATCGACGACAGCGGCAAGTAAATTCAAAAAGAGTGCTTTTCCGGCCGAAGAACCTGTCACTTCGAGCTATATTAAGCAAATAGCGGATGATCAAGAGCAGTCAATTGCATCTTACAGCCCATATTCACTTGAAATTATCCTAATGGACCTCCTGAATTATGAAAATCCCGATCTGAATAAATCCGCATTCGACCTACTTTATAAAGAGCACAGCAAATCTTTCGCGTTGGTTGAAATCCTTCAAAACGCACATATAATCTTTGATTCTGCTACTCAGGCTAATGTGAGGGCAATTAGTGAATTAGGAGCTCAAGTTGCCTCATTAGCGGAGAAGATTGAGGTTTGGTATGGCGAAGAATTTGAAGAGAACGAGGAGGACGAGGAGAGCACCAGTGAGAAGGTGATTAAACTGCTAGACAAACTTTCGGAGTTTTTGGAGCTGGGGAGCCAACCAAAGCACAACAATCTTCAAATTGAGCGAACCAGTCTTCAAAGTAATCGTCAAAGTGGTGGAGACTCTCCGCAAGACATTCTAAGTGGCAAAAAGGACAATATGGCCGAAGAGCACGACGATGACGATGTCAGCTTGACGGTAAACACAGAATATCAGAAGATAATGCGCTTGCTCAAAGTTTACAGAGGAGTAATGAATATAATAAATTACGATGCGAAGGGAAGCTTCGATTCCAAAAACGCCCATTCTGACACCTCGAAAAAGGTGCTGGAAGCCTGTGTAAATTTTCTAATTCGTTTTGTTTTCGAAAATAAGCAGAACCAAGACGTCATCGCTGATCATGCCCCTCTAATGCTTAAAATCTTGAAAAGAGATCCGTCGTTAGGACTGGAAAAAGTTATTTCTGGGCTCTTCCAAGATAACAAGGCACTACTTATGGATGTTGCTTCAGTACAAAATTACCTTAACAGTATATTAAAGCTAGTGGACAATTTACCTGATGATAGCAAGCAACGACCGAAGTTGCTACTTACATTGACCTCATTGATGAAATATCGCGAAAATATCTTAAAGAAGAATCAGATCTTAGTCGTCACCAGTCTCTTGAATAAAGAATATAGTTCAATCCTCATCGATATTCAAGACCCAAAGACAGTTAGCAAAATTCTATCTCATTTACAACAGTATCAAAAGAAGTTAGTCAACCATGAATTCCCAATGGAGGTCTCCGAAGAACTCGATTATCTGGCTTCCCTGCTGCTCGTACTCAAAGTTACTGGTGAGAATAGGAATGGTGCTTGTGAATCCAAATGCAAAAGACTCTTTCCACTAAAAACCCTCTATGAAATCTATACCAAAACGGAGTCTTGCTATTATCTGAAGCGTGCCATAATGAATTTCATTTTTGACATTCATCTTGATACCGAGAACGACCTCGACGAAGGCAGCGAGATCCTTGTCGACTTATTCCATCTTATTCGCCAAGAACTCAACGATATAATTGCCCAAGGCTGGGGCTACTACACAATTAAAACCCATCAAGGAATTATCCCTGTGAAGAAGGTGCAAATTAATTTTGTACTCGAAGGTCTCTTAGGCAATCTAGTCGCTCTCCTGCTTCGAAAAGAGATCGGTAGACTGCCAAATTTCAAAGAGTATCTGCAGCATTGTCGTATGCTATTATCGAGTCTGAAAACGATACTCAAGAAATTCCTGCACCAGAAAAGAATCAACGAATGCCTTCAAATACTCAGCAATCACTATGGGAAGGATAATAAATTGGTTTTTGATACGCCGCTGCAAAGACTAGAAAGCAGTGCTAGTGCTCAGAGTCTGTTACTTCCAAGGAACTCTCGAAGAGACATGGCGATAGCGATGTTGTCTCCTTTCGGAAAGGCGGCTTTGCATAATCGTGGGTCATCAACGCCAATCAATTCGTCCTTCTCGCAGCGCCAGGGGAGTCAACCAGAATGGATCTCCGAGAAAATTAAACTTCTCGCGTCTGAGCTAGCAGTGAATTTTTTCAGCACGGCTGAGAAGAACTTCGAGTCGCTTGTCTGGGAAATCGTTAACTTGGAAAAATCGTCTGCTCAAAAGCGTGTTTTCCTTACTCAGAGCAAAGTGATCAGATCTTTAATCAAACTTCTCCAACGACAGTATCAGCTTAAAGTTCCTCTAACATGCGCTGGACTGCGAATTCTGCGCAAAATGGTTGAAAACGAAGTTGCCAATAGCAGGAAAACTGCCTTCGAGTGGCAGCCCGCAGAGACAAAAGACTTTGAAAAGCATATTAGGTTAAAGCAGAATCAGCTCTGCGACTTTGGCGTGGTCGAGATGATTTGCAAGCTCATCATTCAACACAACAATGAGAAGATCTTAAGTGAATCATTTTTGCTAGGAGTCACTATGCTCTACGCGAAGAATCGAAAGGTCCAAAGTAGTTTTTTGGCTGCTATGCAGAAGGATCTAACCAACCAATTCTTGCTGACGATCAAGGCGATCATTACCCAAGCAATGGAAGAAATCAAGAAGGAAATGAATGAGCTCAACACTTCATATGTTGAAAAAAATATTTTTCCAATAGAAAATATAATCTCAAATGACTCGACGAAAAAACAAACGGCAGAGGAGCAACAGCGGTCAGACAACACGCCACTAACATCGGAAGCAGGCCACCCTCTGCAGATGTACTCCAGCGAGAACCTTGTCACTAGCTGGGTCACTCCTTTGAGTCTGTGCTTCAAATTTCTGCACGCTTTAAATGATGGGCAGTACTCACAGATGCAAAATCATCTACAAAAGCAAACTACCGAAGATAACACCACTATTTCTTTAACTTTCAGCTTTGTGAGGTCCGTGGCGCTGTGGTTCGGTCTCTATGTCAAGTTTGCAAATGTTAAATGCATTGAATTAGGCGACCAAATCCTTGATTTCATGATAAGCTTGGTTCAAGGGCCTCGCCTCGTTAATCAAAGAGAACTCGCCAACATTAAAACCATTGAGGCTTGTATGGACTATATCTCGATATTGAATAACCAAACAGAACTGAAAGCCCGTGGATTTTTGACTAAAGAACAAATAAACGTGGCTCAAAGATCAGTGTCGAAGTGCTTCCTATTTTTATCTGCTCTTATTGAAGGTAATCAAGATCCTGAAACAATGAGAAGCCTCTGTTCAAAGATGGAGTTCGGGATTTTGATAAATAAAATCACGCTTGAATATGAAGATTTTTGCGCGGTCCAGGGCTTCAAGAAGTCCTCCAAAACTCGCTCCCTGATCCAACAATTAAAACCAGATGCTTTTGGACCTCGCGTCCTTGAAGCTTTCCAAATTTTTGCGCTTCTAAGGATAATGGAAGATCATAACAAGGAGATAAAAGATTTTATTGATCAAGGCCGAAGAGATGGAAGGCTCGAGCCATTACAGATTAAAGCAATTTCATTTTTTAAGGCTAACACTACGAGTATCGAGATCATATTGAACGATGAGATCCAGAAGATATATTTCCCTATTGATCCTAAAACGAGATTTTTATCTCTGGAAACAAAAGAAAAGTTGATTAACGAAGTGAATCGTGGCTCACATAATCAAAAAATCAGCGACTTGTTAGACGCGGCTGATGGCTTATTCGATGAAATGGAACACTCGGCCTACATTAATAGCCTAAAGTTTAATGTTACAACTGAGAGATTTACTCTTGTTCGAAACATCGCACAGGTTACAGCCATTGTGATAAACCTGATCATGCTTGGTACATATGACTCAGAATTTGATACAGGCCCAAATGGCGGAAACGGCACCTTGAAAGTCAATTACTATGGAGCGGATGATACCAAATGGTTCTCAATGTACAGACTTGTCCAGACGATCGGGATTTTCCATTTCATTTTAAGCTGCTGTTTATTGGTTCTCTGGATTATCTTGGGAGGACCTCTCCAAATCCGTAAAAGATGGAGAGAGCTCATCAAAAGAACCTCTAGACTTAAAGCGAAAGAGAAGAAATTCATGGACTCTAACATGAATCGAGAGCAAAAACTCGAAGATTTTGACGAAGTTTCAGTCGAGGAATTGCCCACATCAACGACTGTGGATTTACTGTTTAGGTTTGGACCTCGAGCACCTATGTTTAACAAACATGGAAAACGGAACTTTGGAAATAATTGGACACACTTTGTGTATTGGTGGAATAACTGTAAATTCCTTCTGCACGACAATTTTACTGTCTATTGGTTGTTCTACCTGCTGGCTTCAGTCTGTGCCTTATTTTTCAACTTGCAAATGCTGTATCCGTTTCATTTGATAGACATGTGTCTTCGATCCGACAGTTTAGCTCCAGTGTGGAACGCTATTAACTCTAGTTGGAGGCAATTGCTACTAATGACACTTTTGGGTTCGATTTGGAATGTTAGCTTCGGCTTTTTCGGCTTTTGGTTCCTTCCTGATATATTCTGGTTTAATAAGGCGGCTGAAGGAGATGAAAATATTTGCCATTCGCTTCTTCAATGCACAGTATCGGTTCTGGACTATGGGTATAGATTAACTGGTGGAGTCGGTGATATCGTTGTGACACCAAG
>ENA-UOUE01000958-UOUE01000958.1-compost-metagenome-genome-assembly--contig:-NODE-958-length-20839-cov-8.975966_pt1 | contig 20839 bp, 20 predicted proteins | sample MGYA00238146_ERZ747223 | MGnify/ENA primary metagenome ERZ747223 (study PRJEB28781, sample SAMN06268865) | compost metagenome | isolation source: single cell | place: USA: California, Emeryville, Joint...
GATTGAACGACATTTAAATAGCATTTGAGTGTGAGAGTTGGCAATTCGTTCTAGTTTTCATGGGATTAGTTAATAAGCACAAGCAGAAGGGGCAGTGTTACAATGTGATCCAAAAGGGAGTTTAACAGGTGGAGTCGCGAGAGCGATGAGGCTATTTTATCGAAGTTAGTCAAGCAGAAACAGAGCACCGGTAACTTCTCCTCTTTAGAAAGCTAGTAACAGATGGGTGTATGTATAATGCTTTTGCTTTTTATCATAAGGTTCTTACGCCATTGAGATACTCGGTGAGAGCAAGCACTGCGTTTGAAGCTTCTACGGGATCCTTCGAAGCGACCAGAGTTACGAGTACTTTAATGCATTTCGAGCTGGCGCGTTTGATTTTAGCTGCCAGCTTGCCCAGGTAGGTCAGCGCGGTTTTCGACACAAGCTTTTGCTTCGTTCTATTTATGGTTTTTGTTAAGCAACGAGCCAAATATTCCAAAAGTTACGTCGCATGATAATAAATCTCCTCGAACACTTCGCTTACATTGAGCTCATCAGCGATTAAATAGAGAATCTCGATCTTCTTCACTTTGCAATAGCTAAAATTTGTAAAAAACGGCTCTTTCTCTTCCACCAAGTTCAATCCTAATTACCTCTTATCCAATTTGAAGGCGTAAAACTTCCTAAAGCTTGGACTCAGAAGCTGGGGGTACTTCACAGCAAATTTCTCGAGCGTTTTAAGCACCAAATATTTCAGCTCTGAGTTGCTGTTTAAATACGTCAAGAGATGATTCAAAATCTATAGCACGCACCATCATTAGCTTCGAACGATCGATCTTAAATATCTTTACCTTGTCCAGATGCTTAGGTTCAAATAAATCGAGCGCAATCTGTGCGGCCTCAAGCATCAACGGAAGATTCTGCTTGTAGCACACCTTATTCACTGTATTTATAAGCAGCTGGAAATCTGGGTCTATATAGGTCTTCTTTCCTTCTTTAACTTCCTTTCGGAACTCGCTGAGGTATTTAACCGCGTATCTATGAATCAGATTCATCAGTAGAACCGCGTCTTCAGGAGGGTATTTCAGGATGTCTTGACACGTTTTGCGGTAGTATGGATGGAAGAATTCTAAGTCATTGCATTTGCTTACCTAGCCACAAGTTAGCTGTGTTCAAAACAATTAGGTACCAATTCATGAATGACAAAAGCAAGGCCTTGGTTGAACGGAATATCCTTAAAAAACGTTGTTGCCAGTTTCTGCACTTCCTCTGGCTCGATGTCTTCATTAAAGTTATTCATATAGATCTGCGAGCTTATTAGCTATGCAATAGTCGATCCAATTACATTGAAAAGCCCGAGCAGCAGCGTCTTGCGAACCGCCGCGTTCGAATCAAGGACCAGCTTCTTCATTGAGGCAAAGAGTATCAATTTAATTTCTGGGGAGTGGTACAGCAGCGTCGACATCATCTGGATTGAGTTAGCTCTTACAAACGCTCGGGGATTCAAGGTTTCCTAATTAGTCAATGGATAAGCGCTTAGTTATCGACGGAACCAAACTTTATGCAAAGAGCTGATCGACAGCAATACAATATTTTTGTCTTTTGTATGATGCAGCAATTCCAGCGTGAGGTAATGGGAGAGTTGCTTCACCTCTGGGTCAGGATTCGGCAACACAAAGAGGATTTTAGGGAGGAACTTAACGATGGATCTTCCTCTCACATAAGCCTGGGATGAATGAGGGGATTGCGCTTGAAAAAAAAGAAATTACATCTTGAAGCATGCGTATTCCTTCTAAGATTTCCGCGGAATATTTTGATGAGAGCAATACTTCGATCTGCTCTTGTGTTTTATCTCCAAAATCAGAGCCTGTAAGAGTTCTGGTAGAGTCCGAGTTGTCCAGCAGTCCGCCTGAAGTGAATTTTTCGACAAAGGATAAATTCTTGAATATATTCAACACCGACATTTTTTCACACGAGTGAGGATCTGTAATACGTTTTATCAAATTAATTCAGAAGATTTGGCTTTAGCGATAACTCTTTCTGGAAAATAGACGATATTAACCGCAAACGCACATGTTTTTGTCAGAAATCCCAATTTTTTGGGCAATAACAGTACAATTAGAGCTTGTGAATGAACAAATCATCTCTAAGCTATATGCTGTAAAAGAAATGGGTATACAATTATAAATCTTCTCTTCATTCATGAAATATTTTGTTAATCTCATATCTGATTTATTTACTCAGGTAAAGGGTCAATAAATAATAACGATAGCATACTTACTCACCTGAGTAGGTGCTATCATCAATATATATTTGCATTGAGGAGGAATTAGTGAGATTTAGTTATGAATATTCGGAAATTGCTAATTAGCCAGGGAGCCTATTCGCAGTTTTCCCTTACTCTGAAGGATAGGGCTTTCTATCAAATTGCTATTAAAGCATGAGAAATTATTTTAGCATTTAAAGCTCGATTAGATGTAAAGATTATTTAAGATCTTATCAGAGAAGATTGCAAATAAAGCAGGATAAAGAAACTCACAAATGGTCAAGAAAGCTACCCAAGAAAATATCAACACCAAGCTCGCCCTCGTCATGAAGAGTGGCAAGGTTGCTTTGGGAACCAAATCCACCTTGAAGACCATTAGAAACGGCAAAGCAAAGCTTGTTTTTGTCTCAAACAACTGCCCTCCTGTCAGAAAGTCCCTCATTCAATACTACGCCATGCTTGCCAAGATTCAAGTCTACTTGTTCTCCGGAAACAACGTTGACCTCGGTAATAGACCTCAAATGCCTTTCATTTGTTTAATATATGAATGAATTAGGAACTGCTTGCGGTAAATTCCACAGAGTCTCAGTTATGTCCATCATTGATGCCGGCGATTCCGATATCCTCACCGCTGAATAAATATAACGACGAAATATACAGACGACAACTGGTTTCATTCATCTTTTGAGGTGTATTGTGAAAACGTACCAATCATTTGTTATTCGTGTTGTTTCCTATCTGCATAGACGTACCAAAAATAGAATAACGTTATTGGCAACAAAAAAATCTCAAAAAAATTGACTTTTTTACCCTTATTGCAAGATAGCATGGCTATTAGTGTTTTTATATGATGTAGAGAGGATTACCTTCTAAAGGTGTTTGAAAGATTCATTTTGTTGAGGGTTGATGATGGCTTTATAGAATTCAAATCGATCTCAGTGTAGGGATGTGAACTATTTCATTTCTTAGTTTCCAGAATTTCTTTTATAAACCAAAAAATCGTTTGAAATACAAAAACAATTCTGATATGTTTAGGTTGATGATTGTCTTCGATAGCAGCAGCCTAGTGGCAGTTACTAGCAAATACTCATTAGGAAAAACCTTTTCAAAAGCTGCCTTGCCGGATTAATTACATAAAGAATATATGGAGAACAATGCTTGCTGAGGTCATGTAATAATACTTGAAAAATCAAGAAATCGATTTCCTGATAAGTTAGTAAACCATGTATCAGTACCAGGAAAGAAATTCTACACAACGTATATTGATGGCGACCTCAAAGCAAACATCTGAAATAATGAACTCATATCAAATCAAAAGCAAACTCATTCTCAGCACATTATTTTATATTTATCCCCAAGACCAAGAACGTAATGCATCAGCTGGCACAATAGAAAATTCGCTCTCTTTAACGAATCATTTAAATAAACAATTTTTCAAAAAAATAGAACTATCCATTTTATATTCTGCAGAAATTTCAAGAGAAATTCGCTACGTCAGCAAGCACTTCGATTGCAGCCACCATTCCTCAAGAACTGCTTTTCGGTGTTCATCGTGCCTCAGGTAGCGATGAACCGCTTGATTTTTCGTTGAAACTGAAAAAATTTACTTTCTATCAATCTAACCTATTAATTAACAGTTGCAATTAATATTTAATAAATATATCAGACACAAGAAGGGGATAGGCAGAGAGTTATGTCTTCAAAGTTTGTTAAAAACGCCGACGCTGTCGCAGACGACAGAAACTGGATCGGCCTGATTAAGAACGAAGAAAAATGTGCCGAGGTTTGGGAGAAAGACTGGGGTTTTTTGGCTGGCGGCGCTGATAAAATAAAGAAAGAAGAAGCAACCAAGATCTTCACCGTAGACGACAGAATTAAAAGACTTAATGAGGTAAATACCCTTTCAAAGATTAATAAACGACCTTTCTCTCATTTCCGAATAGGAGCTCGAGAAACTTGAGGGCATTCCGGTGTGGGGAAAAACATCAACGGACTATGGAAAGAATCCAAACGTAGAATTGGAGCAAGTGACGAAATACAACATCACAATCAATAAAGAGCTGATGCCTCAACCAAGACATCTCCCGAAGACTTGGAAAAAGGATAAGAAATATAAGCCAGCGCCTGATCCATTCCCAGAACTATCTGGAAAACTCCCACCCAGAGGCGGAACCAAGAGAGCTGCCCCAGCTGATGGTTAGACGCCAGGTTATTAACTTAGAAATTTTACTTGTTCTTATGCATCATCATACTTCATATTAGTTGTTGATGATTCGATATTTGAAAAGTCTTGGCAATCCATTAAAAAAATCAAAACGAAATACATATTTTAAATGGAAATTTTGTTTCTTATAGGTCGATTCCCTCAGGTAATATGAAGCTTTCAAGCATCATATATATTTCCTTCTAAGCTAGTTGAATATAAATGATTTATATACCTACTAATTAGCATCATTTGAACTATGGTGAGGCTAAAGCCTAATTAACTTAAAGATAGCTAGTTTATAGAGATAGTCCATGCGAGGTTTTTAATATAATATTCTTTTATGTAAAATACTCTGAAGTTAGAAAATTTTTCCTAAAGAAACTCCACACTACGAACTCCATCAGAGCGAAACTAATTTATTTGGGCGTGTTCAGTCTTCAAAAACTTAAATACTGTTGCTTCTATTTCGAGTTGCGACTTCCAAGAATTCTACGGTGGGTTTTGGGTACCACTAAAAAGAAGCGTTAATAAATTATTAAAAAAATATTTGAGTTACTCTTTTTGGTTTGAGACCAGTGAACCAGCAGATGTGGGCTCCGCGAGAGGTCTCAGCGAGGATGATATTATTGTTCTTTGAAATTTCTTCTTTGGGGATGTCTTTGACAGTGACGATAGGGTCGTCTTTAGCATGGAGAACTAGGGTAGGGACTTTGATATTCTGAATCATCTCTTTAGTGACAAGTAGCGTTCCAAACAGTTCGTAGGAATCCTTGTAATTATAGACTTTTACAGTCAAACTGTCGTGGAAACTTCTTAGTGTGTTCGTTGCCATTACGTGATCTAGATCAATTCCATGAGTCTTTGTGAGCTCTCCGAGTACATTCCTGTGACAATCTACGGTATTTTTCGTGTATTTCTTAATGAAAAATTTCTCATAAACAGTTCCTGCCATCTCATCCACGCAGTTATTCACATCCCATGGGCTTCCTAGCGCCACAGCGCTCTCAAACGGGCAATCTTCCCCTGTTTGCGCCAGATATCGAAGCAACTGGTTCCCACCCAGCGAGTTTCCAACAGCCAATAGTTTCGCATTCGGGTATTTCGCTTTCACATGATCTATAGCGAAACTTATATCGTCAAGCAGCCCTCCATGATAAGGAAGCGGCGTCGACAATGGCTGGTTCACACCACGGTGCTGGAAAACAACCACCCGGAACCCTCGTTTCTGAGCGCGAGTGACTAAACCTCGGATATAACCTGTATTCGAACCTCCAGTTAATCCATGTATCACGAAGATCGTTGGAGTGGTCTCATCAGCTGGAACCTCAACGTATTTGCTAGAACCATTAGCATTTTCGACCTTCCTGAAAGGATCCGCCCAGTCAAGCGCAATAGTACCGCCATCTTGGAGTTTGAGATATTCCCTCTGGAAATTCACATGGGGCACTATAACTCCGTTCATTATGGACTGGAGCAGAGCTCCAAAGATATAAAACGTTGGATAAAAGTGTCGATCCTTCAAATAACTAAGCCGAGACACAAGAGCACTATTTTCAGGGGTGTTCTTGTAACTTAACACGATTTTGGTCCTATGTGGGATAAATTCATAGATCAAGAACGCTGTTATGCCGAACGCAGCGGCATATCTAAAGGTTTTTTTTCGAGGGAAGCTGGTTTTAGAAATAACAGCTCGAATCTTAGCCGGGGCTTCGCTCGCAATAGCGGGCTTAGGTAGTATGTCTAGAGCTTTCTTCTGGACTTCCCGAAGATTAGGGAAAGTAGGCTGAGGGAATTTGGTCTGAGCGGACCATTGAGAGAAAGTGACTTTTAGGGTATTGCGCTTTTCATGGATGATTTGTGAGAAGTTATGGCTCGTTTTGAGGGATTTCAGTCTTTGAAGCTTCTCGTCCCTGTAGGTTTTCAGCTTGGCCATAGTTTCGTTGAACATTTTCGAAGAGGGCTAGGTTTGAAGGTTTAATTTCAAGTGGAAGTTTCTTTGAAAAAAATTAATATTCTAAAAGCTTAAAATTGCCAAAATGTATTCAATAGTTAAAAATCAGGAAGTTGAATTGAGAATTTCCGACTTTACCATAGTATTTAAATAGCACTAAATATATACTTCTAAGCGAGCTATCTAAAGCTAATAAGAGAACAATACACTGAATGAAAAATAAAATGAATTCTCCTAAATTATGGTTCAAATCTTTTTCCTCTGAAGAAATGCTCAGACATAATTTTCTGAAAATTAACTTCAGAACAAAGTGTTTAATGCTTACATCGATAATATAGCCCAGCAGGACTATAGCAGATTTTAGAAGACTCTCCCCGTCTATTCTTTAACGTAAAACTTGGGCGATGGCAAAACTAATGAGAAATTGCCTTTCTTCTCTGCATCAGTTTTGAGACGTTAATCATGCAATATTCATTAATTATCCAATTTATGGGAAATTTTACTTCTCCCCTTCCAGCTTCTAGCACTAGCATCAATCCTTCAATAAATATTCGTTATGGAAATTGGAGATTAGCCAAATTTAACTAAAAATTTGATCCAAGCGGCTACTTTGAGATTCATTTTTTTTTTCTCGATGAGAGGAGATAGATACCTTGCTAAATTCTACAAGGTTTTTTCCTAACGAACACTAAAATAACTTGAATTGAACTAATGACTGAGAAGTCGACTTAGCTTCGAATATTATGTGGCCTTTTTCTCAGCTGTGACCTCCAGGAACTCAACCACAGGCTTTGGATACCACTAATTACAAAAACAAAAAATTAGCGAAGAGTTACAAAATTTAAATTATTACCCTTTTTGGCTTGAGTCCTGTGAACCAACAAATATGAGCTCCTCGAGTAGTCTCAGCAAGAATGATATTATCATTCTCCGCAATGTCTTCTTTGGGTATATCTTTAGCAACAACAATAGGATCGTCTCGAGAATGGAGAATAAGAGTTGGTATTTTGATATTTTGTATCTGCTCCTTCTTGACAAGATAAGTATCAAACAGTTCATACGAGTCCTTGTAATTGTAGACCTTTATGGTGAAATTGTCATGAAACATTCTCAATGACTTCGATGACATCACTTGATCTAAGTCAATACCATGGGATTTCGAGAGCTCAACGAGTATGCCCATGTGAGGCAGCAAACTATTTTCCGCGAATTTTTTAATGAAAAACTTCTCATAAACTGTTCCTGTAAGCGCATTCACACACTTGTTCACATCCCACGGGCACGACAGTGCCACAGCACTTTCAAAAGGGCAGTTTTCCCCTGTTTGCCCAAGATACCGAAGCAACTGGTTCCCTCCGAGAGAGTTTCCAACAGCCATCAATCTCGCCTTTGGAAGTTTCGCTCTCACATGATCTATAGCGAAACTCAGATCATCGAGCACACCTCCATTGTAAGGAAGCGGCGTAGACAATGGCTGATTCACACCACGGTGCTGGAAAACAACTACACGGAACCCTCGTTTCTGAGCGTGCTTTACAAACCCTCTGATATAACCCGCATTGGAGCCTCCAGTTAGTCCATGTATCACGAAAATCGTTGGAGTGTTCTCATCAGCGGCAACTTCAGCATATTTGCCCTTAGAACCTTTGCTCGTATCCTCGACTTTGACATAAGGATTCGCCCAGTCAAGCGCAATAGTTCCACCGTCCTGAAGTTTCAGATATTCTCTCTCAAACGTTACATCGTTCACCTCCATGAATTGATTGACGATAGACTGGAGAAGGGGTGCGAAGCTATATACGGTTGGATAAAAGTGTTGATTATGAAGATAGGTTAATCGAGACGCGAGAGCGTTATTTTCAGGAGTATTTTTGAAGCTTAGTATGATTTTTGTTCGGTGTGGGGCAAATTCGTAGACCAAGAATGCTGTTATCCCAAAGACAACTGCATATTTTAAAGTTTTTTTTCTTGAGAAGTTGTTTTTCGAAGCAAACGAGACGACTTTTGGAGTTTCTTCGCTCGCAGCTGACGACTTCGACTCTACGTGAGAGTCTTTTCTCCGGAAAATGTGGAATATTGACCAATGGATTTTGTTCTGAGATGTCCTCTCAGATAATGTAATTTTCAGAGTATTACGCTTTCCTCGGAGGATTTCTGTAAAATTCTGACTCAATTTATACGACTTCACTTTTTGAAGCTTCTCATCCGCGAACGACTTCAATTTGGCGATAGTTTCATCGAGCATTTTTTGAGGAGCCTTCTCTCTATCAGCTTTATTCAAAGAAGTAGTTTCTAAAAAAATCAATGTTCTGAGCTTATATTTATGGGAACATTCCACACAGATACTGACGAAATCTCATCGAAACCAAGAGGATCATAGCGGACTCATCCAAGAGCTTCATTAGATATGTTAGATACAGCCTACTACCACAAAACACATTACTCAAATATCACGAATAAGAAAAAAAAGCCTCAAAAGGGCCTTCTCTGGAGTTGTTGTTGTTAATTCCTCGAAAATGAAAGAGTTTTTAACATATACTCTGTTCTTTATTTGAGTATGTATGAGCAACGCTGCTCCTTTTGGAAGCAGGAATCAAAATGAACAACGTTACGAAAGAACTGAGTTATCTGTCCAATGTGAGCTTAATCTATGGTGTCTGTTTATGAACTCACTCTTCAATGTTAGAAGCAACTCAGCATGAAAGACTTCTTCTTCTAGTATTCGTAGTTTGGATCGGAATTGACTCTCTTGAAAGCGGGAATTGAGCATTGCTCCAAAGCTTGCTTCAAGTCCCAGCATTTATTCTCGTCATTATTGTTGGCTTTCATGCACTATTGAAGGTAAATGCGATTTAAATCAGTTCGTGTCAAGTCCTTACGGTTTTGAATGCTTCGAACTCGGATGGGCACTCTTTTCTTAAAATTCTGATTCGAGGAGCATTATCTTCTTCACGAGGGAAACTGAAACGGGTTTAGCGGCGAAACAAAATATGGAGGGTTCTACTGGATGACTCTGGACTCCAACTGGGTGGATCTCTTCTTGGCAGTGGAAAAGTTATATGATCTTGATTCCATCGGTACCTTCTCTCGAGTTTTATTTTATCTTTTTCCTTGAAAACTTATTAAATGATTAAATTAGTTTTCCTTTTTAAGAACCTGAGACAATACAAGATCAAATTCAAAAATTTCCAAATGGAATTCTTCTCAGCGACACTATAGCTTTCAAGAACGATTAAATTTCTCTGATTTGACTCCTTCAGCCGTGGTCTCTCCCAGCGTTCTAGAAAAAGCAGTATGAAGTCAACCTACTCATAATTAGGCGGTGCAGAGTCCATCTAGGCGTGAATTAAGCCTAACCAGCCTTTAATTCAGTGGCGAGATATCCCTTAAGGGAATCGCAGAAACCGTGTCGAGAAATTTCGCTGATGCCGCTTTTTGACTATATAGATCCGACATTAAATGGAAAATAATCTCTAACAAAGCGGTTAAAATAAAATAAAGGTCTTTTGAGTTGACTGAGAGAATTGTTTTACCATTCACTGCGATAAAGAGAGTTTCTTTTATTTTATTTTTTATCTAGTGTAAAGAGATTCTAATGCTGATAATACATTGATTGTTTTGCCTTTTTTTGCAAATAATCAAATCGCAAGAGTGAAATTCGGCCAATTTATCAGCGAAACAACGCCAGCATAATTTTTTCAAAGCATCTACATATTATGAATCTAACAAGAAATGAGATACAAGGTTTTTATAAAAACACCTTCAATGAATTTATGGTTTTTGAGGCTCCTTTTTGCCTTTGACTTTAACTATTTTTCTTGCTATGGTTTTGTTCTCCGTCTTATCAATGACGACTCTATGGCTTTGTAGAACCTGCTTAAGGTAATCTTGTTTCGATTCTGGCATCGACTGAATAATCTCTTTGAGTCCTGCCTCGTTGACCTCTTTAATCTTCATCACAATACTCTTAAAAACTTCGAACTCGTCCTTCTTCTTGAAATCTGTGATCAGCTTGTCGAGTGTAGCATCCGCAACAGCCTATGAAATTATCGATTAGCCTCTCAACATACTAGAGATAGCTTACATCGTCGTCAGCATGCAAATAATTCATGTCGTCATCACTATCGTCATCCATATCATTGCCACCTTTTTCTTCTTCTTCAAGATCAGATCTCTTTTTCTCCTCTCCCGTTTTCCCGTTCTCAGGCTGGCTCAGTCTATTGCTTACGTTCTGCATCGCCTCATCGGTCCTAAGGTCCTTGTGTTAGTAGATAGCAACAGCATGAAGAATTTACCGCTTTAGATCGAGAAGAATGCTATCGAAAATCTGTTCGTTGGTGGGAATCTTTTCAACTTCCTCATCATCAGAGTCGTCATCGCTTTTCTTCTTCTGCTTAGCTTTAGCCTTCACTTTCCTTCGCAATATCTCAGCTTCTTCAATTGACTGAATAATCTTCAGCATGGACACGGCGAGCACGAACAACTCCTTGATCCTTTCAGAAACGAAAGGAGAGAGCTTGTCCTGAATAAATATGCTGCTGACTCCCAAAACAAAAACCTATTTGGCATGCATCATTGATTGTGTAAAGAGACAAGTATTAATACCTTTTTATCATAGCTGTGAGTAAAGATTTTCGGGTTCTGGATTATAGCGGCAATGACAGGCCCCACCATCTCCTTTGATTGAAGGATTTCTTCAGTGACCTTATAGTTCACCATAAATCCATGGAGAATGACTCCAAGCAGCCTAGAATCTCGATGATACCACTCCAAAATAAACATATTTTACCTCGCTTTCAACGAATTTGTTTTTAACTCCATATTTAGTCTCTCCAGTACTGTGATAATGATTTTCTGCCATTGAGTTAGATTCAGCTGCGGTCCTAAATATTGCATGATTAGTTGCAACATAACCGCGCCTTCCGCCTGATTTCCCTCAGTTGATTTCTTATCATTGCAGAATATCGCTTTGCAAGCCAAGTCTATGAACTATCATCAGGTAATGAACAAAAAACTCTGAAAGGGAATGTCTTACCATTTCTATGAGATCTGATCGGTTTTTCAAAGTCTCGCAGCCGTGCACGATCACCAGGTTAATCGCATGGAATAGGTCGTAAAAAATGTATTTGTTTTTTTCAAAGACTTTTGGAAAAGTGCTCACTAAAATCCATTTAGTATTGGAGACTTTTTCTTGCAGCTTAATCATCGCGCTCATCAACGCGATTATTTCTTCGTCGAAGCTGATCTTCTCGGGAGTTTGCATGAACTCGAAGAGAGGCAGTAATGGTTCTTCGATGCTGTCGAGAACGGGGAGGTAGACCTTGTTCTCTCCGATCGCTCTAATTATATTCCAGCATTTTGCTATGATGATCTTTCCTTGATTGGAGGGCTTTTCTGCTTTTAACTCAGTCTGAACCTGGAGACTCAGGATTTTCACAAGAAGAATAAGTAGTTCTGGTGTTTTAACAATATGTTTCCCATAGGTTCTAATTAAAAGGGACAACAAATTAGATATATTAGGCTTTTTATTGTAATGATTTACCTTGCGATTTCATGCAAAATGTCAAAAAACTCAGGGATTTTGACGTAAGAGACGTACATGATAAACTTTTTGATGATTTCCTCGACAAAAGGACTTATCTTCGAGGCCATGTCTTCATCCTCGAAGATGCTTTTAAGTCCATCGCACGCTTGTATCACAGCGATTTGATATTTCTCATCTTTCAAGCCGACTGTCTCCACGAGGAAATAAATCTGTTGTCCAAGCAATTCTCTTTGCTTTTTCGACGTGAACAGCTTCTCGTAGTAGTAGCTCAGCACTAAGCAGTATCGAGATCGAATGATAGCTATTTCGGAGTCAGTGGTCAGAAGGGGATATAAAATGATTACGATCTTGGTTTTGTAGGAAATAGTCTTTGTAAGTTGTCAATGTTTTCTCTAATGAAGAACTTTAAGCAGGGATTTAGTTATCTCCATCAATGTGGTTAATAATTACAGTAGGTCGTTTCTCAATGGGAGCGCGTAGCTCAGCATTGCGGTTATCAAGAGACAGGTCTCGACTCGCGTGATCGGGGTGGTTTTTGTAATAAAAATACAGTCCGTATAGTCAGACAACACGCCGAATTTCGTTGGGATCTCTTCTGTATTGTTGGAGAGGAGCGAATATTCGAGCGCGGCAAAACAGAAAACCGCCGTGAAAGTCAACGAGCCGTCGATATGATCGCATAGAGTCTCTAAAAACTGCGCGGTCTGAGTTTTCACTGTTTCGGATTTCTGAGGAAGGAAAAAAATTAGAAAATAGGTCCTAACAGTATAGTGCACCTGGTTATCGCATGTATCAATGGCAAGATACACAAAGTCCTTTGGGTTATCCTGAATATACTCAAGTTCCATGTTTCCGATCCGCATCAGAGGAAACACCACATCAGCAATAAGCCTTTATAGTGAATTGGATCACACATGATAATCAGGCGGAGGGATTTATACGTTTTTTTATGATTTGCAAAAACTGGGTAATACTCCTTTTGTTTTCCCACTACGGTCAAGAAAACAAGCGATTCCATCAGGAGGGACTCATACGAGGGGTTCTACAGCCAAAACGAATTAGCGAGGGACCAAATCAGGCATTACATCGAGCACTTTGATGAGATCTATGTTCGGCGCTCTGCAGAAATTTATCATCGTTGAAACCACCAGAGGCAGCAGAGTTGGCATCAGTTCATAGCATTTGGAGTCCCTAATTGGAACGAAGCTCCTCACATCAAACATGAAAATTGTTAATATGTTCAAGCATCGCATAATCTTGATCTTTATCTCGTTTAGAAGCGTGTCCAGCCTCTCGAGTCCAGAGGTAGAGATATAACATTCTTTGACTTGCATGTCCGTTTTCAAATAGATACAGAGGATATTTATAAACACTATCATTAACCCTTTCTTATCAATGACTTCCTCCAACAACGTCCCAGCCTTTTCGTTGAATTTTATCACAAAGTTCTTTATCGTGTCTGCCCAAACCCGCAATGATTCCAGCCTAACGAGAATAATGAATGATTAGAAAACCCTTCCCATCAACGTTAATTGGTTACAATGCTAGGATTTTTGCGCTTTTCTCTGCTTCATTACTTGCGTTTATCGTGCTTATAGACCCCAATTCATTATTAACAGCCTCAACAAGCATTCCTCCGAGCTCAGTCAACGGTTCGACGGATTCTTTGAAGAGACTTACAATTTTTTTTGCTTGGTTTGTTGTGTCCGTGATAGATTGGAGAGCGATCAGACCACCTGCCATGCCTTTGCTATTGGATTTCATGGATGCTAACATTGCCGGAAACAGATTCTTTTTAATCTTTTCAGCTATTCGTCGATAAATGTCATTTTAGAAATCTGATATTGCAAATGAATTACAGCCTTTACTGAGCAACAGTTGTGTTAAACATGCCCCTAAATGAATTCGGTAAGAGAGTTTCAAGTGCTCTTGAATCATCGCTTGGAACAAAAGACTGGCTTTAGCGTATCGTTGTTCAGAAGAGACGTCTTCTCCAAAGCGCTTGGTCTTGAGCATTAAGCTTAAGTAGGTCGCTGCGGCATCTTTAGTCTGATCTAATAGTTCTAGAGAGCGAGAAATGTAAGTTTAGAGCTTTGGATGCAGTGAGAGTACCATTGGACTCATTATGGATAATTAATAAGATCAATATTTCCATAAATCGGTCTGGGTCATCAGAAAGTTTGTTTAAGGCCTGTTCAGCTTGGCGTCGTTCGTTTGCGTCTTTGTTTCGGAATGTGTGTTGAAGGATCAAGGCACATTCTTTGACATGTTCTAAGGTGACAGGTTGTGTAGTTTGCATTTGGAGTCTGCTAAATTTTAAAATATCAATCAAAAAGAGGGAAATTATTATGTGTTATGGACTATTTTGGCGTTCATATTTGGGAAATTACTTCTGAAAAATTCAAGGGGGTGTGGTTACGTGACCATGAATAATAATAGCATTGAAAACTCGAGTTAGAGTCATTGATTAATATTATTGAGCTTTGAAATAGAAGTTGAAGTGAGATGTGCCTTAGGAATACATGAAGCAAACTAATGAGCTAGAAGAGGATTTAAAATAACTATGGGTCATCTGCTTTTCGCAACCAAGAAACTTTCATGGACGACAAATGCGTTAGCTAAATCAATAATCCCTGAATTCTTGAAATTGGTACTTGTAGCAGTACCGTTGTGGTCTCTCTTCAGCAAAATAAAAAAAAAAAGGGTTCCTTTTTGTTGAGAGCATTTAATTCGAAGATTTTTCAGTGATAACAACATTTCTCACTTTTTTATCCAGCAAATGCATTCATCCAGACAGAAAAATGACTCTATTAGGTGCGTTATTCAAAGGAGATCCTCTCCGTTCAAGATGTATGAGAATCGAGATTGAGATTTTTTTGGAAAAACCTAATGCCACAGCACTGCATTCTGCTTAAGCTTTCATCTAGTGAATTGGACTTGATAATATTAAATTACTTGGCATGGCCCTGATTAATTCCAATAAACCCTTTAAAACAATCAAATCTTGAGGAAATCAAAAATTCAATGAATTTTGAGTGCATCTCAGTCAACAAACTCATGGTCACAACAGCCAAATTCTCACAAAATTTCCCACACACTGAGCGCTGCAGCACATCCAGTAGTCCGCGGCAGTTTTTACTTCACAATTCTAAGGAACCTCTAACGAATCCTTACTTTCTTGTACAAAATTTTCAAACCAAGATCGCTCCTAAGACAATTTCAAAACTCTCCACCCATGCAGACAGTATCTCCGGCTTAGAGAGCTCTAAAACAATCAAAAACTTCCCCAATCTGAGTCAAAGCCGACGTTCTCTGCAGCACAAAAGCACTAATTCACCGTCCGTTGACCCAAAAAACAGGAAGAGCGATCCTTCTGCACATGCAATCACAACGAAAACAATTCAAAAGAATCCAGACCCTCAGAAGGACCAAAAACCTCGGAAAAAACCGATTCCTCCAAACTTGAAGGAAATAACATTAGCCTCTCTTCTAAAAGATATCAACTCCTCTGAAGACGAAGTTGAAGGTACTAAGGAAGAAAAGCAGCCAATGGCTAAGAGTCGAGCAGCAAACAAACTAAGGGTTCGGATACCATCCCTTAGAACAGATGTGCTCGAAAAACCCTTACGCGCTGATTCGTCGAATATCTCACCTTTGCCATCGACGTTCAGGAAAGATTCGCCATCAGCCCCAAAAAATACGAATATGATGTTTCTCAACTACGGAAATGAAAATGCAACCCTGGTTCTGAAAGATCAAGTGCCAAAGAGCTCACCCAGGGTCGCTTTTGCTGAATCCACGGGTCAGCTTGCCGATGTTCACGCGCTGCAGAGGAAGAATAAGCCTGCATTAATAACGAAGCTAAACATCGAAGGCGGGAAAAAGGAACGTTCACCCTCTATAAGTCCGAAGGTTACAATAAAAAAGGAGCCGCATACCCCAGGACGATACTTGACGACGAACTATCAAACTAAAAGCATTCGCCCATTAACAGAAGCAAACGAGGAGAGTTTAAGCCCGGTTCAACCTCGGATGTCTGCCCCGAAAACAGCTAGCGCTACTTATCGACAGAAAAACTTGGGAAGAAAAAAGTCGCTGGAAATCGAGCAGGCTGAAAGCTCTTATCAAATTAAACAGAAATTTTTGAGGAGTTTCTCAGGAAAAATTTTCCCAATGCAAGAAGATGAAGACAACCCGGCTTCTAGCTATGCGCTTCTTTCTGATCGAGGTCCTGAAACTCAAGAGAAATACCCAACCTCCATCGAGAACATAATAGCTGATTCTCGACATTCTGTGTCACGAAGAGTCAGACTCCTGACTACAACAGTTGAAAAAGGCTCTGAAGAAGCTCAAGCGAGACTACCGGGGTCTGAAACTATCAAAAAATATTTTCCGGGCGCTGAGTTAGTCCAAAGAACTTCCCTGAAGAAGAAGTCTGTAATAAAAACAAATCCCGAGAATAGAAGTGTATCGCAGATAAACAGACCAACAGAAAGGAAACGTACTACCGCGTTCATAAAGGTTGGTTCAAAGATTATGGACCCAGAGCAGCCATCAAACAACAAAGAAAAGGAGTTGTTCGTGTTCAATCCTCCAAGCAACCCGATTTTTCATAAAAAATTTGGCTATAATGCCAAGATCAAAAGAGACATTGCTAATATCAAAAAGTTTGTTGGGCAGTTTCAGCACAAGACCGATTATAAAAGCCTGAGGATTAAACTGAAAGAAGCCTTGAATTTCTTGAGTAAAGTCAAGCTGAATCCGAAAGAGGTACTTGTTGTGCTATTACTCCGTGGCACTTACACTGTAATTTTTATAGTTACTCCGCAACAAAATTTTCAGCGTATATCCGTTCGAAAAGAAACACTCCGAGAAATTTTTGCAGGCTTGCAAAGCAGGGAGGATCGACGACGCAATAGACTACCTTGCGAAGAACCGTTATCTCGTCTTTGACTTTGATAACGTATTTTCGAGCTCGCAAATATTTGAATTCTTAACTTTGCTTTATAGGTGCACATGACGGCTTTACACTGGGCCGCGAAGCGAGGAGATGTTGAACTCGCGAATGCAATTTTAGAGTATGGTGCCGATGTCGATGCCAAGGATATCGTAACCTCACAAGCTCTGGGAAACTCCTAAAATTCATATATTTTTTAGATTGGAAGACCGCCTTTATACTTTGCTATCAAAGAAAATCATCTTGAAGTTTTTAAGGTACACTCCTCCTCCTATCTACTGAAATCTGAATTTCATTCAATTCTTAAGGTGTTGCTGTTTGCTCAATGCGATCCATGGTCCACCGACGACGTGAATTACGATCAGCTTACAAAAGATAAGCCCGATTTCCGCTACTTCCTCCGAAAAGCTCGCCAAGTAAGTTTAAAATCATTTTCTCTCTCCAAATTGATTAGCTACACATCGCTATGCAATTATACCCACCAAGTGTTCGAGTTGCCATGTGGAAGAAAGACAGTCTCCGGATCATACTCGATCCCCATGGCAGCGAATCCATGAACCCTACTACCGCTTAATCAACACACTTACTTACTAAAAAGCTTCTCCCTTGCCATATATATATAAGGCACAGATTCTAACTCCTTTATAAGGAGAAAAGTCCTCATCCCTTGAGAATCCCATCCATTAATCACTTTCCTTTTCGTTTACTAAACCAACTTTTTGATCCCTTATCTTTTTTCAATTTTCCTCCTGTTTTTAGGAGCATCACTAAAAAAAAAATTATCTTTCATTTCTATACCCATTCTCAATTGTATTTTATATACTGCCCGATCTTTCAAGATTGTGATAGAAGCTTTTGCTTATTTCGTATTAAAAGGAACTCCGGCAACTAAGTTTGCATTATCAGTTCGTAATCGGCTGTTTTAAACTCGTAAACAAAGGTTCAATAAAGAGAAAATGGCAAAAAGATTCACATCTATTTCTTAGCACTAACTTTCTTAGCAGCTTCGAGCTCCTGCTTAAATTCTTCCTCTGAGACAACCCATTTGTAATCGTGCTTCTCAACCTTCTTGTTAGGATTTGGAAGAACATCGAGGATCATGCCCTTAGCATAAGCTTCCAATAGAGTCTCATCTTTCGATTTTGGTTGAGGTTTGTAGCCCATCTTCACTTTTACTTCATCAACAACAGCTTTGAAAGAATATGGCTCGTGCTCAGCCAGGTTGGCGAGAATTTTCCTGTCCAATTCGACGTTGGAATAGTAATTCAAACCGTGAACGAATCTGCTATAATTAATACAATGATCAGCGACTCCACCACTAATCACACGAATCCAATTTCTTCGAGCGTCTCGACGCCTGTTTTTCCTGTCTCTGTATGCGTATTGCAAGGACTTTTCTACTTTTGGGACTGCGGCACGAACAGTGCTCTTGACTCTACCATAGAAGCCTTTCGCGAGCTGAAAATATTTCTTTCTTGACCAAGTTACCATTGTCTCCCTCTATTTAAATCCTTTTGACTTTGGAATTAATTTGCAAAGTTACCTGACTATATTAATAGCCCCTACTTAAAAAAAAGCACGCATTCGCTAATAGCAATTTCTCATTACAATTTGACCATAAAAAAGCTAGGGAGGAACGTGGTTAGGTGGTCTAATGGACAAAATGAAGGGGATGTTGTAGCGAAATTTAACACTTGTTTTGTGTGTGTTTAAAAAATTATTATCTGTCTGATTAAATAAAACAGGATAGTAACTGTCTGCCATGAGTGCCTCTGTTGACTTGAAGCACGCTCATAGGAAAAGTTTCTTCTTTTTTTCCACGCAACCGTCAAGTCAAACTAGCGAAATCGAAACTTCGATCTCGAAAACCCTAGCTGACAGGACGAACACCACCGAAATAATCAGCGAGGTCCCATTGCAAAAAACTGATGGAAAACCTCAAATTGTTCCAATAAAACCTCGTCATGTGAAGTCTAGGTCGGAATTCTCAATCAAATCGATGAAATTCAGCGCGCCGAATTCGAGGGTCAACATTTCAATTCAAAAGTCTCTATCAAATATCTCCGATTTCTATGACCCAGAGCAAATTTCTGCTCAATTTGGTACCCTACAACAGACAGAAGAAAAGGTCAAATACCTTGATCTTATTAACCAGCGCAGAAAGGAACTCAAGGACCTCGAAGAGAAAATGAAGCTCGAGAAAGCGGCTCCTCTGCTGCAGAAATTCCGAGCGAATATGCGCAAGAAAACCATAGTGAAGTACGCGCCAACACATCTGGATCCCAAGGAGGATAGTCGTAAAGTCGGTGCGCTCAGAAATGCTTTAATCTATAACAGAGATAATGTCATCATGGGAATGGGGTCTCCTGAGGATGTCCTCGACGGAAGCGGATCAAAACAGCAGCCGGTGTCTTTATCATTCGAGAGCCCGGATAAGAATGCGCATGACCAAGCAAATAGCAGTGGTGTCTTGGAAACAGATACAAAACCGGTGATACTAAGAAAAATGTCTCGCGAGAGCTTTGCTATTGCTGCATTCGCTAGTTTCGCGAAAAAGAAGCCTACACACCTTGCACTTTCCAGGGTATCACCTACTCAGAGTAACGAATCTGGTTGTGAGCTGTTGAAAAAGATTGACGAGGAGGATAAAGAGCTTCTTGAGAAGAAAGTGAATGCGTTTTCGGAAATATTAAAGGAGAAAATTCTCAATAAAGAGAAAAAATTTGCGGATTCGGAATCGCATGAACAGTTTGTTTTGAAAAAACTGAAGAGGCCGGCTAAACGATGGATTCCTAAGCTTGATAATTTTACGCTCGGAAAGAAGAATTTAGAAAATGATCTTTATAAGTTCTTGGTGAGGAACTCGACGGAATCAGCAAAGGATTTGATTTTGAGGGCTCCAAGTGCCGGAAAACCGAGCTTGTTTCTTGTTGAAGAGAAAGCTGAGAAAAGGCTTCGTAGAAGAGAGGAGAAGACAAAACTTGAGAATCTGCTGAAAAGGACCTTTTCTTCGAAATCACCTGGCTGGAAGACGGGTCTTTTTGACAAGGGGGAGCTGAGTCCGCAAGTTTATGTTACTGATCACACTAATCAGTCTAAAAAAACAAACCAGACGCAGAATTCTAGCAGTGTTAAGAGTCCTCAAGTGCAGCACGTTGGCAGGCGCTCGCTTTCAACGAAGAATCTGGCCGCACTTCCTGAAGTGTAATTTCATTGAGAAAAATATAGTCTAATTTGAGCAATTAGTAAAAAGCCGAAGCTATATGACGAAGAATCTCTGATTTCATACACAGAGTCGAAGCTTGAGCGGTTGTATCATGCAGCTGCTGAGACGCAAGGGAGACTCAACGCCCTCTATGAAGACCAAGAAAGATGCTATGATCGAGCACTCCGGGAGCGTTTAGATGAAATTGAGAAAGCCAAGAAAGTTCAACTCCTCGGAGAAATTAGGTAATAGTCTTTTGCTACATTTGATGATTCTCATTGTGGTGTAAATAGAGAAATATACAGAACGACCAAGAAGAAGCTAGCCAGGTGATTTTGTTTGGAAATATTCAGATAATAAACTAAATTTGTGTTCTCCATGAATTTTCTCATGAAATTTTTCGTCAATTTTATTTGACTACTTTTCATTTTCGCATGAGATATAAGAAGGATTAGCACAATGCATGATGATTAATGGTGGAGTAATCTTGTGAATCTAATAATTAGAGAATATTTTTCTACTTTATTCATATACCACTACCAAAATACAGCCTCTTCAGGTGTAGTCAGCCTTATTAGTTACTCGGTAGCCATTTTCTACAAAAGTTCTAAATAGCTTCTAATATTAAATTATTAAAAGCAATTTCTTTGCTCTTCTTCATAAGAATTCACGTATTTCTTCAATTATAGCTATGCACTTATAAATTTTAGTAAAAAGCGCCATTATT
>ENA-UOUE01000960-UOUE01000960.1-compost-metagenome-genome-assembly--contig:-NODE-960-length-20788-cov-8.180580_pt1 | contig 20788 bp, 22 predicted proteins | sample MGYA00238146_ERZ747223 | MGnify/ENA primary metagenome ERZ747223 (study PRJEB28781, sample SAMN06268865) | compost metagenome | isolation source: single cell | place: USA: California, Emeryville, Joint...
CGATTTTGTGTGGAAGTATCTAAAATTTACGAGTATTTCATTTGATTCAACGTGATTTTATTATTTGTAACTTGCTGCATTATCTGCTAGATTAGCCATACAATCTCCGTTTTGAAGATCAAGGGTTCTGAGCTGTGGAATCTTCTCAACCATGTTTTACTTTTGCAACTATCTATTTTATTTAATTGTCTGATAAGGCCAGACTCAAGCGGATGGATTAATTAAATTGCATGAACAACTTATGAAAGGTGATAATTGTTTTAAATTGAAGTCTTTAAGGCAGATTTCATTAGATGAGATCTATTTCAAATTCCAAGACATAATTGTATCTCTCGTGTGATCTCTATTACCGGTAATCTATATTACTTTCCTTTCCATCGACAAAAAATCAAGGAAATCTATTATTTATTAGATCCGCATGGATGCTACTTTAATGGATATGTGCCAGCAGTATATTCAAGTGTCCAAAAAGGAGGCTGACCAGATCCACCCTTTATAATCATTAATTAGTATGGCAATAAGGGTCAAAAGAGACTACCTTGGGTTGAAGTTAATGGTGACGACTGATAAAAAATATTTTTCGAGCTGAATGCCACCACGCCTAATACACCATCATCAGAACCGGACACCAAAAGAGCGCCAGCCTTGTTCCATTGAACACATCTAACAAAGTCTATAGAAGTATATAACATCATCAGATTTATTGCTATTGGTGCAACGTTATTACTTTTATGTATGCCAGTAAATTTATCTACAACCTGATTTATTCGAGCATCATAAATTCTCACTCCACCATAACCTCCACAAGCAATGAGATTCCCATCGTTGCGCCAATCAATACTTCTTAATTCTTTACAAAATTGAGATCGCATTCAGCTCTACACTTAATTAAGAGCAGAAGAATTTACCAAAATCAAGGAAAGGAAGCTTCTGTTTTGTTTTAAAATTGAGTTTTTCAGCGTCCAGCAAGGCAAAATCTTGCCTATCAAAAAGCACAGCAATAGAATTATTTTCACTAATTGGATTCCAACGGCACCGGCTATACGGATCTGAACGAAAATTACTAACGCTTCGAAACTCCTTAATTTACCTGAGCTCCATTTACCCTCAAAATGGACAAGTTCTCCATTGTCCACATTAGAGATGATCAAGCGTCCACTGGAGTCAGTTGTAGCAATTAAATTCCCATCAGGATTGAAATGACCATCACTGATATACACTGAATGAGAGCGCTTCTGCTGCCATTTAGCTTTTTGATGACTTCATAATTGGTGCAATCAAACAAATGGTATTCGTATTTGTTCTGGACTGGCAAGAGTGCTGCAAAATTCCTATTGGAATTGTATGCGATGAAACCGTCACCATGCCTAGCTGTATGATGTATGATATAATTTTGCAATAAACTTATTCGAGGGCTCGGAAATTTCTTCAAAGGAAAAAATTCTGGTGGCAATTTTCCCAAGGTTGAAGATTTGAAAATTCTCTACTCGGTAACTGAAGTCGTATTGAGCTGAGATTATGCTGTCTGTTCCAACAATCATTTGAACAAATGAAGAATTTCCTCCTGAATAATATGTTAGTATCTCAGATCGGACAGCAACCGTTTTACGTTTTCCTCTTAGTTTGGTTCCTTGAAAGCGATGTAGCATCTTATATGATGTTAAATCAAGAACAAATATCTCATTGGTTTTTCCAGTGCACCACATTATCCGATTCAAGGAAGAGGTATCTAATGAACGAAAGAAGATGCAGTTATTGAATTGGCTTGGAGAGGGAAGCTTTACCTGATGAGGCTTGTTGTTGTTTGGATATCATCGTGAATAGGTTGTACACAGTATTGGAGTATTGGAGCTTCTTCAGAATTGTGATATTCCAATAAATTAAATTAAATCTGATAATTGTTGAGGACTCACATTTGCTATTAAATGAGGTTAGTGAACTCTAGAAATTAATGTGAACATAAAATCTTTGTTATGACTAAGTAGAACCTACCATTTTCAGGCATGACCTGTAATTCTTGATTCAATAGCGTAACCCAAAGCTTCGAAAATTTCCAATTATATTGAATTAATTACCTCCATGGGATGATTGGTTGAAAATAATTATTGTAACAAGAATTTCTGTTGTCAGGTTCATACCTCTTCAATGCTTAAACCATATCGACTCAATCGAACCGCTTGAAAAGCACTATTGATTAGCGATTAATATGAATTCAAGAGAATATACCTGTACTTCAACAATTAAAATAAGAAATGATATTCTTCGAATAGAACTCTATCACATGTATTATCCTGTCATTAGCCGTGCAACGAATAAGCTTCTCTATGATAGCAAAGTTGCCACTTTGCACACCATTTCTGATTTACCAAGTATCAGAGATCTCGACCGATTAATCCGTTTCTCCGCAAACATTCAAGCTTCCTTCAGGATACCAATCAATCCATCGCTATTCTTCGACCGTAAGATTCTATTTGCCTTTAAAATTCGGCTTGTTAATGTCAAGCAAAGACGCTTAGAACCAAAGGGCTCAGTCAATGAAATTCTTTTCATTTCTCGGAATACAAAATCTGCAGCGGCATGACTCCAAATGATTTTTTCAGAGATCGGTTAGAGTTGAGTGCAACAATGACCAAAACCCTTTGTATTTATAGCAAAATAATTTTTTCCCTCAGAATCTTTCTCTCTCTCGGCAAAAATAATTCTCGATTTCAGAAATGCTCTAAACTTTTCTCATCCATGTGTGTCCTTCTATTATCAGTTGAACCAAACATAATTGCTACCGATTTTCAATATCAACTTATTGTAATATATAGTGAGAAGACAACAACACTCTGATCATTTCTATCAAATTCAGTAATTTTGATTGAGCTCTTGATCAGACCGTGCAAAATCCTATTACAATTAACATATCGAACAAAAAAGGTTCGTGCAAATCAATTAATTCACTACTCAGAGAAATAAATAAATTGCGAAGAACAAATCCAAAACGGAATCGCAAAATGAACCTGCCTTCAGCAGAGAAAGCAGGGTCTCCAAAAGCAGCTCTTCCGCCCTGTTCTTCTCTCGAAGAGTGTGGAAACGAAACAAGCTATGGTGTATTCTTTCCAATTGCTGCTGTGCCTTCACCATAAAACCTATTTTCTGGAAATAAGTTACAAAAAAGTAGCCCCAAGTGTCCTATTCCCACAGAAACACTAAGTACTCCCTTTGCCATTGTATGTGCACAGGCATCTTAAGCTTTTCAAGTCACTCTTCACCCGAATTCGTGTAACCTGCAGCACCAAAAAATGTTTCTTTAGAATATTCCAAGTGTTGTTACTTCCTAAAACTATCGCACTCTTTTCTCCCTCTCAATTGATTATCAGGCTCCTTTCAATGAGTTAAGGATCCTGACCCGAAAGACGCTCTGAGGGATGAGTTTCTCTTGAAAGAAGATTTTTTGATTCGTGCAGGAAAATGCCTCTTTTGAAAGTTTGAGAAAGTTCTGTGATCTGTCAATTGAAAGGCAAATGGGAGAAGATGTGGAGGAATAGGGGGCATCGACACTGGGAATAATCTAAAGTAACCCAAACTCCAAAAATATCGGTACAAAGGTAGTGCAGTAATCGGAAAGAATGTCTCCAGATATAATATCGAAGAGCTAGACAAAGGTAATAATGGGTATGATGCTTGGGTATAACAAATTAGATAGTTTGGAATCTTCATTGTGGTAGCAATTTGATTCTATATTAATGATACGAGAGATAACAAAAAAATTCGTTAGGTTAGGTTAGACAAGGCAAATCACTCGATTTGTATCTATCGAAACAAAATGTGAGGGTTGGGTTGAGAGAGTTCTGTCCATATAGCAAGCGAGTTTATTATGAAGCTTATTCCAACAAATTTAGATACTATTCTTCAATTATGAGCGAATTTTAGATTTTCCAAGGCGATAGTCACGGTTAGAACGAATACGAAAGGTTTTTATTTAAATCGTTCATTGGGTTATATTATTACCTCTTAAATCGAAAGATACTAATTGCTGGCAAAATTGCATTAGACTTTCTTAAACAAGAGCTTAGGAAACTCGCCAACCCAATATTTATAATAAGTACCTAATGGTTCTCATATTAACATAGTTTTTTTTTAAAGATTTCCTTTTAGTTACTTGCTTTCAAAGACTCAAGTTTGAATGAACGAAAAAATAAATCTTGAAATTTTCAGAGCTGATCGGATTTGATTTGGGTGATTCATTGTGATTCAATTCAACTATTTCGGGACTTTCTAATCTTTCACTTCGGAGACTAAATCTGGTTTTTTCTCATATTCCAACAAGGTTGTTAACATTCTATCACTACGTTTGAGCCTCTCTTCAAACATATATTTCGTCTCACCAAGTGAATAATATACATGCGTGAAGAGAAATTCTTAGTTTCAAAGAGATCGTAACAGCATTTAGCATCGAGGAGGTTTAATTTCAATTCATTTCGAGTGGGTGATTCAAATCCCCATTTTTACAACGAATTTGGATTGAAGTGATTCGTGGTTCGAGAGTCACTAAATTCGGCGATATTTAGAGAGATGTGATTGTGTGTAAACATTAACTAATTCAGCCAAAGAAGTAAGTCATTTACAACAGCAAGTCTCAAGATGGGCAATACGTTTAAAATCGTCCCTAATGAACTCGATCCGGATGTGGAACTCGACAAACAAGTCGCTTTTCCAGACGATAAGTTTAACATCGCTACAAAAAATGGGGTTATATGGGTCCATCGTGGAGGGCATTTATCCGTTAGCAGCAGTGTAACCTTGGGAGAGGCACGAGCTGCGAAATTTACACCCAAACGAACTCGAAAACCAAACTCGAATTCATTACGCTCAACTCAAGTATCTGTCTAAACAAAGTCTGAATGTGTTAACACCATTCAGCATGATTTTCTTGTAAATAACAATTTCTGTTTCATATAGCAAATTCAATATCGATTCTATTTCTAAAATTAAATTAGAGTAGTTGAATCATTTCAATTAATTCAAAACACAAATTTTTCTTAAGTTTCTGACGACGAATGGGTTTTTTTCGACAAGTCATCGAAGAAAAATGTAATAAAAACATGCCATTGGGGTTATAGTTTGGTTTTAATTGAAAGAAATTTGAAAATATTCAGATATTTCTCATAATTCGATTTAAAAACTATGAATACTCAGAAATTCTGGTTTTGAATTGTTGATGATTGAAAAGAAATTGAAAACATCTGCCTTATTGTATGCTAAACCAGTGATCCTTTCCATGATTGTGTGTAATAACTAGTGGAACAGCCAAAGAGAGACCCAAATTTCTGTCGGACTCTAGAAATCGATCGAAGGTAGTCCAGGCTGCGATGGATACAATTAGTCAACTATCAATCGTTTAAAATAATGTCAGTTCGCTGTTTTCAAGAATATTTTCTGGGTTTTGCTATCCAATTAGAAGCTATTTTACCAGTAGTATTATTATCATTCTCTGTTTCTCATTTACGCACGTTCATGCTCTTTGATTTTACAAATTCCTCTCTAAGATGCTCGAATCAGGCAGATAATCTAATATCTTTTTGGACATTATGAAATTAAATTTAGTGAGAATGAAAGTCTTGCAATTCTCACTTATCAGATGCTTGGGCATACTTCTTTGCCGCTCACATACGAGGTGGTATTCTTCGGTTTTTAAGACTAAGCGATGCACTCGCGCGAATCGAGTAGCGATTAATTCACATAATTTGAGCTTACAAAGTGACGTATATACAATGACGTCATTTTCGAAAGCAATGTAATTAAACCAATTATACATAAATATTGAATTCAAAGAATCACTAGTTCGAGTATTTATACATTACAGCTTTACATGTAATCCATCAATAGTTACAATTCACAAAAAAACAAAAAGAGCTCGCCATGGATCACCTTGAAAATATTAAGATCGTCCCTAAACATAGTATATATCTCCCACTTCTTTTCTTGCTATAACTAAATTCCTTTGCCAGTTTCCGATGACCATCTCTCTAATGCTAATAACTCACCTTTGTCCTTGGAAAATCCAATCAAAGCCCAGCAGATGAACCCAGACTCCGACTTGAACATTAAATCAGAAAACAAAATCATCGAAATAAGTTCTAGTCCTAGGTCGGGACATTCAAAACTCAACCAAGACCTCGTTGAAACGAAGAGTCTTCCTCCGCTGACTGAGTCCGAAGAATATGTCTCCAAAGCTCGAGGCTTCAAGAGCATAGATCTCTCATGGGAAAATTTAAATATACAAGCCAAAACGATCAAAAAAGAAGTTGTTAACGGGAAACAAAAGACTGTCCAAGGCATCAAAACAATTATTAATAATATTTCTGGATCAGTGAGGCATGGGAGATTCACAGCCATTATGGGTCCTTCAGGTAGGAATCGACTATTTCTAGTGATGAGCAGACTTTCTGACATTTCTTCTAAAAATTAGGGTCAGGTAAAACGACGCTTCTGAATTTCCTTTCAGCGAGAATCTCTGGAAAAGACCTCACAATTCACGGGGCTATTAAAGTCAACGGACACCAGATTGATTCTCTAGAGAAAATTGCAAACGTGGTGGCGTATATCATGCAAGATGATATCCTACAAGCAACAATGACTCCTCGAGGTCCTAAATGCTCAAAATTGATATGAGAACTAACAAAAATTGTAGAAGCCCTGATGTTTATTGCTAACCTCCGATTGATTATCCCTTACGCTGAAAAGAAGAAAAAAGTACTAATCACCATCCAAATTGCAAAAGAGTCACACTTTCATCTCGAATAGGTTGAAGAAATGCTCAATGACCTTGGACTGAAGCATGTTGCCAACACAAAGATCGGTAATAACCTCATCAGAGGGCTTTCAGGCGGAGAACGCAAAAGAACATCAATTGGCGTTGAGTTGATGACCAACCCTTCCATGATCTTCCTCGACGAGCCGACCACAGGCTTGGACTCGAAAACAGCTGAGAACGTCATAAAACTCTTGGTGACTCTAGCAAATAAGTGGGGCAGGACAGTCGTCAGCACTATCCACCAGCCATCTTCTCAGATATACACGCTTTTTGACGAGCTAATCCTCCTGGTGAGGGGAAACATCATTTACCAAGGGAAAGCTGCTCAAGCGGTTGATTACTTCGCTGGGATCGGCTTTATTACTCCCAAACTAACGAATCCAGCTGATTATTTCATGAAAATTATCAACGAGAGTGGCATTTTGATCGAAGTTCTCGAGAGCAACGAGAGTAAAACGGCTTCTAAAGTTGTCTTGGACATGAGTCAGCAAGAAATCGAAGCAAAGTTTCAAGAAAGGCTTGAAATTTTCAATAAATCATATGAAAATTCGGGAATGAGAAGGAATGCACTTGAAGGGTTAATTGGAGATACAGTAGATACGACTGATCAGAAAAAATTGCCTTGGGTGAAACAGTTTTGGTATATCTTTGTGCGAAAATGCTTAGACGAGGTCAGAAATCCTATGGAAATCAAGGTCAAAATCATTCAGAAGATAATTTTCGCTTTCATTATCATGGTATCAGCCAATCAAGTATATAAATTCTTGTTATTTAGAAAGAAAAGTAATCATTCTGTAATCTCAAGACTGGAGAGGGCAGAAACGGCGTTCAGAATCGATACGGACTATTCTTTTTCTACTCAATCTCTTGCTTTTTAGCCGGGCTGCAAGGATCAATTGGAACATGTAATTGCTTATAAGAATGCTCATTATAAATCAATTTCCGATGAATAGTCTCAGGTGAAAGGCCAATTTTCATCAGAGAAAGGCTGAATAAAACCTACTCAACTTCAGCATACTTTTGGGCGAAAGCAGCCGCTGAATTACCGTTGCTGGCAGCCCAGCCTTTTGTGCTGGTTTCGATAAGTTACTTCGTCGTTGGATTGGACCGAGTCGCTGACAAATTCTTTATCCTGCGTAAATATACCACATAATTCAATTTATCTAACTTATTATATATAACATCTATAGTGGCAGTTGCCATCTGTAACACGATCTCAGGCGCGGGCTTCGGGCTCTTTATTTCAACATTCATTCCTTCATTGGAGTTGGCGATGTCGCTGGTACCGTTGATCCAAATTCCATGCATGTTATTCTCTGGAATATTCGTAACTTCCGACAACGTGCCTTACTTCCTGTACGAGTTCCAGTATATAGCTCCGACAAAATACGCATTCCAGGCTGCCGCAGTGGTAAAAGATCTATGTATTTGAACTATAAACCAAATAAATTTGTTGTAGAATGAGTTCAACAATCTTGACATCTGCGATGGTTGCGACCCACTGCAGAATCTCGGAACACACCAAGGGATTGGGTTTTCTGTGGGAATTTTACTGGCGCTGTCTGTTGTGGTGCGAATGATAGCGTATTTGGGACTGGTCTCAATAAGCTCGCCAAAGAAAGCTACCGTTCTGCCTCCGAAAGGACAGTATGCTTTATCATCTTCAGATAATGCGAAACCGACAAGAAAATTATAAAGTTTGATAACGTTTATGATTAAAGTTGTGGTATAATTGAATAAAAGAAATTAAGTTTAAAATTTGTTTATTTGTGATGAAATGAGAGAATTCTTGTGATATGTGCTTACGCGTCAAAGCTATATATCATATCTATGCTTATAAGAACATTGAAAAAGGAGTTATTCTACAAAAAAGACAGATTTCTTATTCTTGCAAGCAAGCGTTTTGTAGAAATATATTAGTATCAATTAAAAACTATAGAGGAGATGAAGATACAATAATATCAAGGATTTTCGCTCTTGAAATAAGAAATATAGAAAGAATCTGAAAACAAATTTACAAAGAATTGTAAAAATATTTTCTTTCTTCAATCCTCAGTGGCTAAGGACCGCTCCAATTGAGGGCTGTTTCAAACTCGCGTTCAATTTATTGAGGAAGCTTCCCGATCACTTCTGGTTCTCATCTCGTTTTGCATCAGTCTTTCTCGCCATTTTGCTAGATTTTGACTTCAAGGCTAATAAGCCTAGAAGCTACTCAAGCAAGCAAAAAGGTTTGGTGTTGTTGACTCCTTTAGTTCGGCAAATGATGCGTATCGTCATTCGAGAATTATATAATATCATTAGCAGTTCTTCGGAGGAGGTATGGTTGCATTGGGGTACTTCGAATCTTCAAATCGGACGAATTCGGGACTTCAAAGGGGAAGGAAGTGTCACCATCAACGAGATACTAACTGATTTAACACTCTTAGTCATGAAAACAATCGAAAAAGTAGTTTCAGTCTTAAGCTGTCTCTGAGCTCCATGACAAGGGCCATGAAAAAAATTTCTTAAAAAAAAAAGCACCTGAAATTAATCGCCAATAATAATTCAGCTCACACAAGACATTCAACCTGAAGTTAATGCAGAGATATGTAAATACTAGAGTCCTTGAGAGTGGATACCTCTGTTTGTTATTCCCAGAATAGTTGTGAATTATTAAAAGAGTCCCTTTCACCCTTAAATAATGATCCGTGATGCATTATTAGTAAAATATGCATTTTCAGGTTAGATATATAAGATTGCATTTCAGTAGATTTACTGAAATAAGGTTTTTTGTGTTTTTTCTAGTGGACACTTTAGACTTCACAAAAATTATTGAATTTTATTTCTGTAATTTGAATGATTTAGAAAATTTTCGAATTTTATTTGGCTATTACGGGTATTTGTAGCGCATTCGGAAGAAGCAATTAGCAGATAATAGCAAAGAGAGGAGACAGAAGCAGCTACCTTTGATGTTTTCCGTTCATCTTCGGGTGTGCTATGGGATTTTCTTCGATGCAGCAAGCTTTTTAATTATTTCAATGCTTCAAATTGTTGATTAGTTCTCTCGTCCACAACAGCAGGCGTGAGAGAAAATATAATCTTTTGGGAAACGATATTGAAATTGGCTCTTGAAGGAACGCATGGTTTTTGTGCCCTGAAGGACACTTTGGTAAAGAATTCAAAATATGTTTTGAAGAAAACAGCAAACAAAGACTAAATCTTATAGCACAGACTCTCTTTAGATGAAAAATCGCGCGAACGCTGATAGTAAAGTGCTAAAAAAGCATTATTTTGCAAATGACAGCCTAAAGATATTCGCATTAAGGATTTAATTGGCCATCCATTTCAATTTCTAAACAGAAGGATAGAACTTTACGATCTTACGAATGGAAAAACCGGTCAAGGATTTGTAGTCCATGGCGTGATATGGCCTGACGAATAGTGCCTCTTGCATATTTTCAGCCAAGTTCAAATTTAAAATGACTTTTATCCAGAATCTTAAATAGGAAGTTTTGTCTCGCTATTTTCAGCGAACTAACAGCCTTAGTTTATTTAGCATACTATTCATTCCTCAAGAGACCAACCAACCAATTCGTTGAGGGAGTTAATTTGACTGAGATAACCGCAATTCGAATAGTTTCTTGATGTGTCGGTCTTAAATCTATTGGATTTCACTAACAATGCGAATAAATATCACGACAACGTTGACTATAGATCAAGAATGCCTTTTCACATTAGTTTGTTATAGTTAGCAATATTCTTCCATGGATTATCAGGTAGCCAGTGTAAAAAACAAACTTTATGTTTATTGGATCAAAGACAGAGCGTAAGAAACAACTTTGGAAGCAAGAATCAATCTGTAGCACAATTTTCACCATCCAGTGAAGATCAGGGAACTAGCTGAGACTGCCAATAAAGTATCTTTCAAATGATTTGCTTTTGAAATTTTCTCTGAATTTTTCACAAAAATGGGTATAAGATTTTACAGTGATCTGCTCCTGGCATGCCCTTGCTTTTTTTTATTAAGAAGCAACCCTCCGCAATTGTTCAAGATTGTTCAAGATTGTTCAAGTGTGATTCATTGCGTGAATCAAAAATAGTTCCTAAACCTTATCCAATTTAATTCAAATCTCTTTTAAATGGAAAAGAGCAAGTTCACTATCAAACTTTGTTTTCTCTCGAGCTATGTTCAGAGCTGATGCTCACTTTGGGTTAGGTCAATATGTTTTCCTCTGAAAGGCCGAGGACAGGAGTTTAATTTCAGCCTTCCACTTTCTTAGATGAAGCACTTATCTCTCGGACGCTGCCTCAATAGTATCTTCCTCTTCTCGGTTCCTAAGCACCCGAATACTTTGATTTCTTCCGGTTTTAGCGATCGGCTGCAGCTACATCTCAACTTTTTTCTTGTATCAATCGGTTTCCTGATACGTATTGTAAAGAAAGATACACTGGCCAGCTCTACTGACAGTGGCCTATAAAAAACTCCGAAAAATGTGTCCTGCGAAGCCTCATCAATGGCAATTTGCCGAATTATAATCCATTTAACTCATTCGTCTTTTTTAGAACCCATTTTTTGGTGCACTACGGCTTTACCATTTTGATATGAGATTGAGGTACAACTGCCTCCTAATATACCAGTTTCTTATCTTCGAGTGCATGATAAGCTTATATCCTTTTCAGTAATGAGATGGAACGTGAAGGCATTGTTTTGTACGCAATGCCACTTTTTCAAATAACGAGAGTGGGCATTTAATCTCTAACTAATATTAACAAAAACACCGTAAGTTAAAAAGATAAATAATCAATATTATCAAAGGATACAAGAGTTTAACTTCAATCTGAGAATCTTAGAGACAAACCGGCCTCAAGAAATTAGTTTCCAAATGAGGGCGGCTCTAATTGAAAGTAAGCGACGAGAGCGCACGTATTATGCAGCACCAAACATCATATATCACATCGAATGCATACTTTCTCTGTTTATTTTTCTACATTTCATACCTAAACTACATTACCTCTCCCATGAGTACTAAACGTAATCGCTTCCATCGAGCGAGGGAAAGAGAAATAGCCATATTGCCTCCTTTCTCGTGAGCAAAAGTCTCGTAACTATTATGTTTCTATAACGAAGGCTATTTTAATTCGAAGGAAATATCTCTGTATTCTTGAAATTTGGATAAGCTATAAAAAAGAAAAAGAGAGGGAAATCAAAAGACTCTAACCAATGGAATATTTCAGTGAGAGATGTATTGAATGCCTGCGTTCCAAGGACGACAAGAACGCGATATTTGCCCTTGACTTCCCGCCTAAGGTGGATGCTACCGAACTTGCCAAGATACTTTCATCCAAAGGGATCACTCTCTACGACTGGCACAAGATCGTCTTGATGTTCTACACAAAAAACCGCATCGATGAGTTTTTAGAAATACTCGACTTCTTGACCAAATCCGAGATCGATAAGAAGATCTACGACAAAGAAGAGCTGCAAACAATAAAGATCAAGCTGCTGAATTGCCAAGCAGCTTATTATTTGAAACTCGCGACCAAAGAAACAGAAAAAACGAAGCGAGAAGAGCTCTTCGCAAAGGTATTGAGCGTGCTAAACAAATCTGACAGAATCACGATCAATGAAAGTCTTCTTTTCGTATTGAAGGGCTATTTGCTCTTCTATCAAGGCTCATTTGATGCTGCGCTCAACTACTTCGAAAACGGACAGCTCAACAACGACCGGAGTGTCACCGCGCATCTCGGAAGGGTAAATTAGTTGGATTTCGCCGGGTAATCTAAGGGCTAATTTATATCATCTAGGCCTGCGTTGAATTTTGCAGGAAAAATTTCGTCCAAGCGTGCAGATATTACAAGAAAGCCTTACAGATGAACACTGACGCCCCTGTCAACGTGAGGCTCGGAATAGCATACTGCTATTACAATGTCGATCGAATCGAGGACGCAAAGAAGACGTTTATGGTTATTTTAAAAATGGTGAGAATTTTCAACACAGTTTCATTGGTTAAAGCGTTCGTGTGATATAGGACCAAGACAATATAGACGCGTTGATCGGCCTAGCGATAATTTTCAAAAGAGAGAAGAACTACCAGCAATATTTCGAAATGCTTGAGAGAGCCTGGGCTCTGAATAAGCGCCATTACGTCCTGCTATTGGAGCTGAGTGAGCATTATATGTTCGCCGAAGATTTCGAAAAAGTAAACTGAAACTGCGGATTTTAGTGCTTAAAGTGAGTAAATATAGTCGAAAAAGCTAGCGCAGTTCGGTCTCCAGGTGCTTGGTCAAAGCCCAGTCATTCTTCAGCAAGAAAAGGGCAAGATGCTTGGACTTAAGCTCGATTATTATGAGATCAAATCAAAATTCAACTACATTCTGGGTTATTATTACCACCGCCAGATTCCAAGTTCGCGCCAAGCTCCAAATGCAACAAACGCGAAAGCTGCGGAGCTCGCGCTAAAGCATTACTCTGCGGCGATTCAGATCTCACCGAGCAATCTCCTCGCGCAGTTTGCTTGTGGACAGCTTTACATCCAAGGCGTATTTTTATCGCTCTACGATTAAATTGGCTTATGGATGATTTAATAGAGGAATTATCAGCAAGCAATGGCTTGCTACGAATATATTATGAAAAACGGCCAGGAGCAAGAGATTGGCGAGTGTTATAGAGTAATGTTTATTGAGCGATGGGTTATTGAATTCGTATATGAATAGATCCTTGGGTATTTGTCGACCAAGATGAACAACAAAAACGATGCGATGAAGTACTATCAAGAAGCGCTTAAGTATGATGAGCAGGATTATGAATGCATGATAGAATACGCAAGTTTCCTTGAAGCTTTCGACCCCAACCTGTCACTTACTCGTAAGATCTCAAATACTAACGACCAATAAAATTTGCGCTATATTAATTAGACTATGAGAAGGCTCTATCAGTCATGGAAAACCTCAACAAAAAAACAGAAGAGATGGAGGAGAAAATCCAGATCCATCCAGAAATTTACAACAACATCGGCATTCTCCGAATGAAGAAGAGTAGATTCTTGATTGCTTTATGAGCCAAAGCAATAATATGTGGTTTCGTAGGATTATTCCAGGAAGCTGAGGAGGCGTTTAAGAAGGCTTTGAGTATTTTAGACGATCCTGCACTGAAAAATTCTCATGATGTGAAATACAAGGTGAATTAGAGTGTTTCACAGACCAACTAAACAGTGAATTAGGCGTTGAAGATGAACATCGACTTTAACATGGGAGTTCTCTATGACGAGATGGCCAAATTCGGCGAAGCCACTGAGATTTTCAAGCGCTTGATTGCAGAAAATCCATTTTATTTTGGTAAACTGCTTTGGCATGGCTGTAGTTAATTAACCGTTAATTCAAATCATCCCAGATGCGTACTTGAGGCTTTCTTACCTCGCCTACAGACGAGGCGCTCTGATGCGATCGCTTGAGTACTGCGACATGGCAATTGACAAGATAACCGCTCTATCCAAAGCGACTGGAAACCACGGCTTAATGCATAGAGTCACAGACCCACTTTGCATGAAAGGGTTCGTTTTGTACAGCATGGGAGATGAAAGCAAAGCGCTCTCAGTTCTCGCAAAAGTCAAGCAAAGTTACTCTATTGATGATAACTACACAAAACTGTTCCAAGCGACCATTGAGTACGGTATCAGCTTGCGTTTTAGAGACAAAGCCCTTGAGCAGAGTATATTTTCTCGTATTCTCACACTTAAATCCCTACTTAATAGAGCGATACTTGAAGAACATGATCGAGTGCTCAAAGCATGTCCTTTACACTGACGAACATAATTACTATGCGGCATTGCTATCGGCTGTTGCTCTAGCCGAGACCGGTAGATTCCGCGAAGCCAAAAAAATTTTTCAAGAAGTGCACGAAGTGAATCAGAAAGACCCTCGTATCATGTTGAACATGGCTCATCTCGATTTCTTAAGTGTATGATTAGCAAACACGCTCTCAGACCTTAATAATTTAAATTTTCCATTACAGAGAAGCTTTAATTTCGCGATTCCAACGTACCTAAATTATTTAACGAAACCCACAACAACGGTCTATGAAGAAGACATTGAGGTCTTATTCGCCATCGGATCGACGTATCAGGAACATTATAAGCAAGCAGAGGTTAATAAACACCTACCTATGCTTTTCTCCTAACTATCATATACAGAGAGCCTTCCAAAAGATAATATTGAAGAACCCTGAGAAAATCTCCCATCGATACAACCTCTGCGCCTTTTACCAAGTACGCTCCCTCCTCATTTCTTGTTATCACTAAATCTCTGATTTTCTAGCTCTACGCATTTAGAATTCAGTCGAAGAAAGACAGAGTTTACGAAGAAACGAAGGAAGCTGTGAAATATCTGAAAGTTATCCCCAGAATTCTGGCCTTTGTCATCTCAGGACTCGCGCAACACGGTCAGAATAGAATCAGCAGAGAAAGAATCGTAGACACGATACCTAGTCTGCGTTCGAAGGTCTCCGCTGAGAACGATAAATTGCAGAAATTGGCTTACGATAAGCGTTCGCTCATTGAAATGAATGAGGAAACCTTCGATCTGTACCTCAAGGAAGACAAAGCGAAGAAGGAAGAAAAGGAGAAAGAGATGGAAGAAAGAAGAAAGTTGAGAGAGAAAATCGTAAATTATTTATCAGAGAGCGTGTGGTGGCTGATTTTTGACTCATTCTAAATAGCAACGAGAGAAAATGGAGGAAGAGAGGAGAAGGAAAGAAGAAAACGAGAGAATTCTGGAGGAAAAAGCCCGTAAGGCCCTTGAGCTCTCTGCTCAGATGGCTGAAGACTGGGCGAGAGCGAAAGAAATGGAAGCTCGTGAAAAAGAAGAGAAGAAAAAGAAAGGCGGAAAGAAGGTAATTTTAATGATATAAGTGGGCATTTGCGTATTAATTTGCATAGGGCGAAAAGAAAAGCAAAGGAAAAAGAGGCGCCGAAGAAGAGGAAGCTGGTGACGCTTTCATCGACGATGAAGATGAGAAAAAATCCTCCGAGGGCGATAAGAGCTTCGAGGAGGTGTTCAATGACGAAAGCGAGCCAGAAGATGCTGGTGGGGACTCAATGGATGAGGAAAGCAAGGAGAGAAGGAGGAAGAGAAGAGAAAAGAGGAAAGAAAGGAAAGAGAGAAAGGAGAAAGGTGGACGGCTTAAAAAGCTTAAAGGAAGAGGAATCTTCAATGAACTTCCGGGCGGTGCCGATGAAGAAGGCGGCGAGAATCCTCCTGAAGACGAGCCAGAAGAAAGAGGCGAAGATGAGGAGCCTAGAAAGAAGAAAGGCAGGCTCATGAAGATGAGACATAGAGATGAAGAAGGCGTTTATGAGCTGAAACAGGGCGATGAAGATGAGGGCGAAGAGAGAGCTTACATGAGCGATAGAGAGCAAAAGCGATCGGCCGCGGGAAGCGATAATGAGAACAATGATAACGAAGGAGCAAAGTCTCCAGAGAAGAAAGATGATGAAATGGATGTAGAAGAAAGCGTGTTTTAAACAATTCATATAATGGTTGTTTGTTTTCATAATGGGCAGATTTCAGATAGCATTTTATTCGAATAAAATTTAATAAAACCAGATCATCAGAGTATAACTTAAAACATAAATCATAATGAAATCGGGACCGAAACGCGATGCGTTGTTCTCGTTGGAAGGTGACGGAGTCCTCGAGAATTTTTACCCATTTCTTTGGACGAGAGATCCTGTTTTTGGGACCAGTATTCGATCGTTTCTCTCTTTAGAAATAACCTGATTGTCTCGATAGTCCCTTCAGTGTACATCCCAGAAACCGTCGTTGTCAAATTCGATCAGCCAGTCTCGTGGTATTTCATGCAGCAAGGGCTGATCCGGATAAAGTCCAAAGAGAAGTTGACATGGGAGAACATTAGAGAGTCATTTTTGAGAAAGATTCCTCCTTGTGGGATCGTTTGTTGTTTTATCTCGACGAAGCCGAGAGGGGATGGGACCCGTGAACAAACGTTCAGGTACATGAATAAGGAGGAGTTCAGTAAGCAGTATTATCTGTGGTTTGTATGAGTTATTTGTGTAATTAGTCGCTTTTACTGAGGCGCAGCATCAGCTCTATACTGGGATACTGCAGAAGTTCGTGCAACCGAAAGGCGAGCATAATTGTAAGCGATATTATAAGTGCGGAATGGGTTTTCTGATTGGCTTTTTCGGGTGATAGTTATGATTCGAGCAGTATGGAGTCCCAAGCTGGTGTTCTTCGAGAAAAAAGAATCAATTAAAAAGATAAACGACCAAAATTATGATGTGTATGAGCGCGCGTTCACATTCGAAGCTGAAGATTTCCATGCGAGAACCGGTATTCTTCGAAATAGTTATGAAAATCTAAAAAAAGTTGATAGTCCCATTGAGAGGATATGTCGTCCCTAACAAGATTCAAAAAATCTGCCACAATATAGCCCAAGTACGTTGATTTTCCCAGATTGAAGCTTGATTTATGTGAATTATAGCATTTTATGAATATCACGTTTGAGCAGATGCAAATTGCGAGACAAGTGCTCAATTTCAAAATAGATCCAAAGGATAGGATCTGGCTGCTCTTCTGTAGCTCGCTTCGTCTAGAACAAGGAGAGTACGTCACAAAAGTAACTTTCACTCAACTGGGAAAGGTCTAAATGACGTGTTTAGAATTATCCCAATGAGAACAATAAAACCAGCCTCAGAGGGTTCAGTTTTCCAAAGACTTATATACCTGTAGATCTGAATTTTCAGTTCAAGGTAACACACCTCTAAGAGTGCTTCCTGACAAAATAACATTTACGAAAAGGCTCCAGATGATGTCAAAACAGACGTGATGTCGACAATCCATCGTCCGGTTAAAATGCACAAGGATTTCAAATGCATGAAATGCTTGAAAGTTTTTGGTAATGATGAACAACAATCTGATTATATATAATGGAATCATTCATATTGTTCAACAAAGATCAGCAGCATATCTATGAAATTTCATACAAGACTCTAATCGACGCCTTCGAGTACGATCACCTCGGTTTCATGCCACGAGGCGATAAGATCCTTTATGCGAATCCGATTGAACAGGGAGCGATCACCGACCGCGACGCTCGAGCAGGAGAAACTATGGAGGGTGATAAAAAATATTTCAAACTCAACTGCGTTATTCCGCCCGTGATAAAGAACATCCATCCCACAATGCGAGACGAAGCCTATCGAATGATGAAACTAGATATGTCATTTCTGAAAACCGTGACCACTGTCTGCGATACTTGCATGGTCGATATCGGGGTAAGCAAAGAGGGCCATCTACAAACTAAATACAGCCGAGGGGATTTTATCACTGTCGGCCGTGGAGCCCTCAGACCAGATATTTTAAGAGAGAGGAATAAAGTAAATTACTTTTTGTAGAAGATCGATGGAGTTCTAATGAAAATATAGATGACAATGATGAATATTGAGGTAAAGAAGCAAGTGGAGGAGATTGACGATAAAATAAACGAGAACTCGCCTGATGGGCTCGAGAAAAGAAGAATGATATATGAGCAGCAAAAGCTTCGGCTGACTCAATTCAACAAAAAGCACCCGCTGAAGTGTTTTGGTCTTGAAGAGGATTCTGATTCGTCCATTGAGCATGATCTAAGAGATGGTGGATCAGAAGACTCTCGGTCAATCAGCGGAATAAAAACGGAGCGAGAATATCGGTTGAGCGTTAATCAAAGGAAAATCGATCTTGAGAAACAAATTATCGCGAAGAAAGTAAGCATTTTTCTATGAAACGAATTAAATTTTTTTCTTCTTTTTTAGTTGCAAGAAGAACGGAAAAAATCAAAGTTTTTATTGGATTTCAATGGTGAGAGTTGATATATATTCGGACGTTGCTAATAATTACTAAGATCTGAAGAAAGGATCGACTCCAACAGTACAATCAACTCCAAAGAGGATGATGACGCCTGATTCCTTGAAAAGCAAACGAATTATTGGTAATTTGATCAATAGATATAGTGATACTTAAGCGGTTTGTTAGCTACCAGTGAGAAGACAAAGCCATTGAGTGAAAGACTAACTGAGTTTTTAACAAAGCGTGAAAATTCTGTTTCGCGAGCAAGTACCAAGCCGACATTAAGGTATTTTCATTCGAGGCAGGCAAGTGTGCCGAACACGATGTCAACGGAAGTTGGGGAGCCAGTTGAAAGCTCAAATAAAATGGCTAATACGCAAGGGTCTTTCCAAGTGATGCTATCGAAAGTGCCGAAGCTCCAATATTTAAAAACAGCCTTTTCGTCGACGAGATCGTCGGCGTTATCAACTGATCCTTTGGATAAATATTTGCTGAGCACTCCAAGAGACACGCCATTTTCTCTGAAAACAGAAGCTGAAAGAATGAAGCATCCTCTAACTACCAGACATAGACGTACGAACTCTTTCAAGTGACTGATACTGTGTTTCATAACTTAAAACACAGCCACACGGTTATTATATATGTCATTGCTGCTGCTTATAACCAGCAAGCTGTTTGTTTGTTGTCATTATTAAATAAGTTCAATGTAAATTTTACTTATATTTCGTATTCTCAATTAAGGATTTGGGTCTTTCGAGACTCTTTATTAAAGTAAATACATGTTCATTCTCCCTTAGTTTGGATAGATGGTGGTGGTATGTGCAAACGACAGCACTAACTATCCCAGATCGCAAATTTTGAGCATCTCAACTTTATGTTAGAATGCTGGAAAGTCTCATGGAGCTATTCCATTGATAAATTATCACTCTCTTAACTTGCAGTGTTTTCATGAATACTTCGATTCTCTCATTTTTCTTTTTCATTACTTATTAGGTGGGCAATTATGAACTCCTTCCAGTACGAATTCAGTCATTATCTATATTGATGCTGAGAATGAGTCAGGTTGTTGAGAATGAAAAATCATTTATGAATTTGGGTTGTAAGAAAAAGACACTTGAAAGTCAAACCTCTTCTAATGGATGAGTTCTTGTGAAATTCTGTCAAAGTCCTTCTATTTCCAGAGTTGATATTAGAATAGCGGGTTTATCTTTTTTAAATTTTGGATTCAATGGGCTGACTTCTAGGCCTATTTCTTTCTGAGATCTGATTAACTTTGGTAGTACCGAAGTTTAATAAGGTCTCAAAGTAAATTAAATTGAGGAATAGATTCGGAATGGAAGAGAGGAAGCAAACAGACAGGAAAAAGAACCAAAAGGAATTAGGCATAACCTCCCGAAAGGAGGATTTTTCACTTGCGAAAATAACACCAGATTCATTCTTCGATGCAAATGCACGAAGTAAAGTGAATGATATAATCAGAAAGGTGGAAGAAAAAGTTGAAGAAAAGAACCAAACACCGCATATAATATATTTGATTGATGAGCTAACAAGTCAAGAAGATTTGAAACAGATAGCCGAGGAGAAATCTCAATTAATTGTTGTTTCACAGGAGAAGAATCAGATCAAAACTCTGTGTTTTCGGCCAAAGTTGGACAACATTATTCGAATGCAAGATTTTGAAACATACAAATTCGAATCTGACCCGATTAAAGAGGACGATGACGATGATGATTCGATGGATCTGAAAAAATTTGATCGAGAACTTCGAACTCGATTTGAAGATACTTCCTCGTTTCCTTATAGTGTTCATGGAATTGTAAGGATCGATCTCGGAAAAGGAAGTTATAGAACTGCCACAGGAATACTGATTGGAGCTGACCTAGTACTGACAGCGGCCCATAATATTTATGACTACAGAGCTACAAAACAAAAATATTCTGGCATTGAATTTATTCCAGGCATAAATGAAGAAGAAATACCTTTTGGAAAGTTCAAAGTCATCGAATCATACGTGCCTGATGAGTTTCTCAAAACGTGGGAAAAAGAAGATTATGCCTTGCTTGTGCTTGACGGAATTCCAGGCGCCTTTGCAGGATATTTTGGATTGCATGTTGCCGAAAGGCAATTGCTTAAAGGAAAAGAACTGAACATCATCGGGTATCCAGG
>ENA-UOUE01000962-UOUE01000962.1-compost-metagenome-genome-assembly--contig:-NODE-962-length-20775-cov-12.871582_pt1 | contig 20775 bp, 20 predicted proteins | sample MGYA00238146_ERZ747223 | MGnify/ENA primary metagenome ERZ747223 (study PRJEB28781, sample SAMN06268865) | compost metagenome | isolation source: single cell | place: USA: California, Emeryville, Joint...
ATCCTGAAATGTGTGTCATTATGGCACTCAAAAAAGTTTCAAGCGATTCAATAGAAACAAATCTGCTGCGATACCCATTATTCTCAAAGAAATTACTTAATTAATTATAAGTTATCAAATTCCAAATCTGATTAAACAGAACGATAAATTCCAAATATCGTTTATTATACTACACGCTCATAGGAGCCCAATAATATTCTACTCATCCTTATCGAGAGCTAACATAAAGTCAAAACTATCTTTCACAGGATTAGATACAACCAACATCAGAAGGCTCATAAAAGCAGAGCAATACGTTTTTCCAACATAGTAGCATATTTCTTCCCTCTATCGATTCCTGATTAAACGTTTTAAACAATATCATTTAATTTGATAATCTCTAAAGTACTAAAATTTTTTGGCTTAAACTCCATTTACCATGGACGATTACTACTACATTGAAACCTTAGATGCAATTCGTTTCTCTTGGAATGTGATACCTCCTAACAAACCAGTCGCAACTCGGGCTGTAGCTCCAATTGGATGCTTGTACACTCCAATGAAAGAACTGGAAAATATGCCATTAGTCGATTATAAACCTCTCATGTGCCAAAAATGCAGAGCAATATTAAACCCATTCAATACAATCGACTTTCGTTCAAAATTTTGGAGCTGCGTGTTCTGTTCAACCCGAAACCCTTTTCCTCGAGAATATGCAGAGAGTATTTCTGAAGATAACCTTCCTCCAGAGTCTCATAAACAGTATTCCACAATCGAATATCCGCTAACGACCAAACCAACGTCTGTGCCAGCATTTGTATTCCTAATTGACCTGTGCGTCTCACAGGACGAACTTCAGGCGATTAAAGATTCTATTCTTCAAAGCATTCAGTTCTTGCCGCCGAACATTAATATCGGACTTATCACATTCAATCGCTGCGTATTTGTGCATGAGCTTTCGTCTTCTGAATGCCCAAAGAGCTATGCGATTCGAGGAGATAAAGAGTATCTTCCGGCTCAAATATTAGAATTGCTTGGCATTGGAAGTCGCCATGATCCTCGAGGTCCCCAGGCGAGCGGCGCAATAAAGAAATTTATACAGCCAATCAGTGAATGTGAGATTGCTTTTACGACAATCCTTGAAGATTTACAAGTGGACTCTTGGGTCGTACCAGAGGACGAAAGGGCTCTTCGAGCCACAGGAGCTGCTTTTTCTGTTGCAATCACTGTGCTAGAAGCTTTGCAACCCCAGCAGGTAATATTAGCTTTAGAATTCTCGTGCGTTTAACAAAGATAAATGTTGTATAGGGGTCGAGGTTAATAAGCTTCATAGGAGGGCCATGTACTTTGGGAGCAGGACAGGTGGTCGGTGTCAAACTGCAAGAAACAATAAGAAATTTTGTTGATTTGCAAAAAGACAACGAAAACTGCAAATTTTATAAAAAGGCTCAAAAATACTATACGACTCTCGCTCAAAGAGCATCAAAAGCTTTCCAAGTGATCGATATCTATGGCTTTGCCTTGGATCAATTTGGCCTAGCTGAAATGAAAGCCTTGTCAGAAACTACAGGAGGGTTTATGATCATTAACGAAATGTTTAAGTCAAAAGTTTTTAAGGAGACTTTCAAAAAAGTATTCGAGAAAGATGCTAACGGAGACCTAAAATACGGGTTTAACGGCGAAATCACAGTGCATGCTTCCAAAGAACTCAAGATTCCTGGTTGCATCGGTCCATGCACCTCACTTAAAAAAGCTGGACCACAAGTGTCTGAAAACGAAGTCGGGCAAGGTGGAACCACAACTTGGTATATTGGAGGACTTGATCGCAATCTTACTTTAGCGTTCTATTTGGATGTTCCAGTCCCTCAACCTGGCAAAGAAAATGTTCTTACAACTAAGATGGGTTACTTGCAGTTTGCAACACAATATAAACATCCTAGTGGTCAGCTAAGATTTCGAGTGACAACTGTTGCCCGAAGATTTGCTGATCCTCTGAGCACGCTCGATTTAATTCAGGGATTTGATCAGGAGGCTACTTGCATTCTGGTAGCAAGACTCGGGATACTCAAAGCTGAGACCGAAGAGCCATCTGAAGTGTTGCGCTGGCTAGATAAAATGCTAATTCGGCTGATTGCAAGGTTCGCGGGTTATGAAAAGGGTGATCTCCAAACCTTCAATCTTCCCAAAGAGCTTGCTCTCTACCCGCAGTTTATTTACCATCTAAGAAGAAGTAATTTTATACAAACCGTTGCTTGTAGTCCTGATGAGAGCGCATATTATCGAGCTGCGATCTGTAGAGAAAATGTAACAAATTCACTCGTAATGATTCAACCAGCACTGCTGATGTATACGTTTGATGACCCTCAACCACAGCCAGTCATGCTCGATATCGAAAACATGAGGAATAACGTTATTCTCCTACAGGATACATTTTTCCATGTGGTTATTTGGTAATGCTCCATTTGAATTATTTAAGCAGCATAAACTTATTATTATAATCGCCCTAGGCATGGAGAGCATATTCATAAATGGAAAGAGTTAAAATACCAAGATAATCCAGAATACGAAAATTTCAAGAACCTTTTGGAAGCTCCTTTAGAAGATGCAAGAGTAATTAGCAATATCATAAGAAATAGTATTATCATCAATCAAAATTAGTTGATTGTGGAAGATCGATTCCCAGCTCCGAATATTGTCCATACCTGGGCGGGCCATGGGTTAGAAAGGTTAATTAAATCAAAAGTAAATCCTTCAAGCCATGCTGTTGAGAATTCCACATGCCAGGTAATTGATTCGATGAACTAAGGACTAAAATCCATTTGATTGATGTGAATAGAGTGGAGATTTTCTCAGTGATGACGCGAGTCTCAAAATGTTCATGGACCATTTAATTAAGATCGTCTCAACAGCACCTTAACTTTATTGTAGTAGACGTTTCGAAGACATATCTTCAGATTGAATATTTGTCTTCAGGATCTTTTACTAATTTAGGTAATATTCCATGGTAACAAAACAGATACAAAGATCTGTGGTTCTTTCAAAGAATACGCTAATTTTTTCTCTTGCTTTCTCAACCTCCTGTAGCAAACCAAAAGAGGAAAAGACTACATCATATTGTCAAAACGATTTTTGCTGAAAGAAGAAGTGCATTTAATTTTTCAAAATATAGTAGGATGAGCAAATGACTGTTACTCTAAGTACACAATTGCTTTGCTCTAATATAAACTTGCTTCATTAAAAGCATATTTCATAAACCTAAATTTGAAAAATATCACTTCACTTCTCTCGCACTGGATCTAGCAGCTTGTGAATCTTGGATTCAAGAAAACCTATAAATTATGTGAGTCAATCCTGTTAACACCTTGAAGCCCTATTTACTCTGGAATTGTACAATGCATTAGAATACTCAGAAATACGACTTCTTTTCTTATTGAATTGTTTCCCTTCACGATTAACGCTCGATGATTGTTCGTGTTGTCTTATGAAAAATGCCAATTATAAAGGCTTATCGAGGAAAAAAGTTACTTAGTTCCAAATTCCTTTTTGTAAAATGTCTGATTCAAGTACGATCTCCACTCAGGCTGAAAGAAAGAAGCTATTAAAACATAGCTTCATCACCCAGATACTTTCGAATATGCAGTTGCGTCCCAAATGTCATTAGTTGCTGTAGTCTTAGTGAGTAAACCAAGCTTTGGCTTGTCAGAAGTTATGCTCTTCCTTGATGATGATTATTATTTTTGTTGCTATAAAAATGAAGGAGCTCTTACCCTGTTGTTGATGTGCTGAAAGATTTAGTAGCATCAGATCGAGATCTCATTGCAGAGTAAGATCTCAAAAAATCTCTTTTATAGCTTGGGAGGCTGGCGTAGTCCATCTAGTGTCCGGAGAAGATTTTGTGTGATTTTAGTCTGATAAATTTTGATTAAATCCCGATGCGGATCAACGTTTTCCTTTATCGCCTCTTCTGTGAACAATTTCGCCGAAACAATACGAAGCAAGTGTTTGGTATTCACTTCACACTTGATTGGTACATCTTATCGAATCATACATTCTTGGGAATCTTCTCTGAGGAACGATATTTTCTCTGAGATACTTCTCAACCTCGCTGTCGAATGCTTCCACTCCGATCAAAAAGATTTCGGATAGTTCGCGGTTGAGGAAGGTTGGAGAATTAGACTCACTATAATTCTTTCAGTTGTTTGCCGTCTTCTACCGTTTTCGATTATTATTAATGAATCTGGAGTAATGCTCTAAGTTGAGAAATTCGAAAATATAGATTCTTGCTGTTGGCTCTTGAATGGGATCATTCTACAGCATCAGAAGCAATGTATGACCCCAAAACATATTTTATATCGATCTTTAAAATTTGCGCCACATTAGCGCAAAGTCACACCTCTGAACTGAAACCAACTTTTTATTTAATTATTTGTCACTAATACATACAAAATATGATGATAAAGCATGGAATTGCACCACTCAAGTAAGTATCATTCTGAGATAATGAATCAGTCAGGTCGTAGAAGGATCATCGTTGCTGGCAGTGTCCCTGGTAGAAATGTTTCCCGTGATAAAAGTCTAACCATCGCGCTCCAAGCAAAAGTAAGCTTATGATAAATTGTTGCTTACTTCAATAGAGGACAACAGCAGGTACAATAATCAAAGCTGGATCCAGATCCAAGCCAGATGAGCAATTACTCAACAGACTTGACATCGAAGAGCAAAAGGTGCCGCAAAAGAATCAAATGACTTCCACGGGGTACTTCAACAAAGGCATCGGGAGTAAAGTACGCGAGAATAACATGATTTCTGCTATGGAAAGTGAATTGAAGAACACAACAATGCAAAGGTCAAATCCTGTAAAGAGATCCGAGTATTTTAATGATGGGCAAGTTCAGAGACCGCTTCCCCCCACAGAAAAGAGCAGCAGCTACTCTCGCCAAACTAGAATTGTCACCAGTTACCCAAAACAGCAGCTGAATCATGTAGAATCTGTTGGCAATAAGAGGTCAGGAGATGCCGAGAAAATTTCAAAAAATTCCAATATTTCCAGTATAAATGGAGGGGCACAGCCAGAGGAAAGAAAAGTACAATCTAGAAATGAGAAGAAGCAGCAAGAGGCTAGTAATGCAGCTATAAAGAGGCATTCGCTGAAAGATCCGAAAGCAATCGACTCGTCAGAAAAACCAATTTTTATTATACATCGGCAACATGACAAAACTCCTACCGAGAGTCTTTTAAAATCTGAAAGCAAGAATATTCAATCCGATAACAAAGATAATATTACTTCAACAAACGATGCTAAATCGAGCAGTGCTCTCAAAACGAGTACAGTCACACTTCAGCAGCCGGAAAAAACAACTTCAAAGACTCCGAGTACTACACAGATAGCAGAGAGTGACAAATCAACTAAACCATCGGACCCCATTAATAAAGAGCCTGAGAAGAAATCGTCTAGTACTGTGCAAATGATTACGAATGAGCGTGGTGGACATTCTTATGTCTATCAAGCCCCTTCTAGTTATCAGAGTTCGAACAATTATTCAAAATTGACCACATTCAGCACCAGTCAGTTCAGCTCGAAGAAAGATGTCGTCCCTCCTAAAGACAACGATGACGATAGCAACAACTACAACAACTATTCGAATAAAAATTATAATTCATCGTCTATTCAGGAACCATCCGGGCTTGTTGGCCTTCGAAACATTGGAAACACTTGCTTCATGTAATATCGCATATTTAAAACAACTGGTCGTTTAATGATTTCTCATCATCATCCTTAGGAATTCAACTCTTCAGTGCTTATTCAATCTCAAAGGGTTCACCGACTACTTTCTGAAAGGAGCCTACAAAAAAGACCTTCAACCCAAAGAAAAAGGCCTTGCAGAACAATTTGCTGCGCTATTGAAGAGCATTCGAAGTCATAAAGGAGAACCAAGCTCCAGCGCTGAATCCACCTATTCGCTGAAGCGTGCTATCGAGAAAGTCAGTCCTACATTCAGCGGCTATGACCAGCAGGACGCCCAGGAACTCCTGAAAGCCGTGCTTGAGGGGATCAACGAAGACTGCAACCGAGTTGACAAAAAACCCCCATACAGAGAGCTTAAAATTGACGAAAGACGCTCGATCCAGGAAAATGTAACACATTTTAAAATGGAATATTTAAACTAACATGAACAAATTATAACCAGAGTGATGATTGGTTTAACTATTATCTTGCAAGAGATAACAGCGTTGTCACAGACTACTTTTGCGGGCAGCTTTTAAACAAGATTATTTGCAACACCTGCAAATATGAATCGTTATCATTTGATAATTTCTGGGATTTATCCCTCTCATTCACCCGTGGCCTCGGTATGTTGGATTCTTGCGAGCTTGAGAGAATGTTCGAGCACTTTCTCAAAGAAGAGCAACTCGAAGATCTTTTCACCTGTGAGAAGTGTAAAACGAAACGCAAATCAAATAAAAAGTTCCAGATCTGGAGAGTTCCCAAAATACTTGTCATACATCTCAAACGCTTCCATTTTGGGAAAACCCGGCGAGAAAAAATCCGACAAAATGTTATTTTTCCAGTTGAAGGACTCGATCTGAAACCCTTTATCGAAGACCTAGGTAAAATTCGAAATAGAGGCTTGAATAACTTTGTATTAATTAGTGGATCCGTCAACAAAAGATGCGATTTATGACCTTGTTGGTATTGTGAATCACAGTGGAGATTTGTATGGAGGGCATTACACTGCGTAAGCGAAATTTATTTTCTCTGAAGGTCTCATCTTATGTGGTTGTCTTTAGCGAGTGTATGAATCCTTTTGACCGAAAGTGGTACAATTTCAACGATAGCCATGTACGAGAAGTTGGAGACAGTATAATAAAACGATATGCAACCACTGGAGGATCATCACCTTATCTTCTATTTTATTGCAAACGATCGCTGTTGAAATGAAAGGTCTGTGCAATCAGTTCAACTATACTTGTTTTCCTTTCTCTCTTCTTAAAATGGCTCGCATCATAAAGTTTTTTTGAACTGGTGTATGTATGAATTTTAATAGTTCAAAAAGAAGTAGGAAATTCCGCGTATTTAACTGCATCTACTTTTTTCTTTGTGCAGATTTATTGGAATTATTTCCGATGTAAAGAACTAGTCTTTGCATATCCCATGCATAAAGAAATATTCGATGTATGAAAAAACTCTTCGGTAGATGCCAGCTACATGCAAAGCACGTTCCAGTAACCTATTTGGAATATACAGAAGAATATGGTTGATTTGGAGTCTCACGCCTCATAGCATAAGAACTGTGGAAAAGTAATAAGAGATTGCAGAACTCATTTCTTTCGCTAGTTTTTTTTTTTGCTTGGTTTGTGATTGACGGGTATGGAATAAAGTCTACAGAAGCAAATGTGACTTCAGAAATCCGCATTAGTCTAGCTGGTTAGGATATCAGGCTTTCACCCTGGAGACCCGGGTTCGAGTCCCGGATGCGGAAAATTTTTTTACCTTTTTGGCTGAATTAAACCTTTTTGTTTTTATTTATTTTTCCCTCCAATCTTGTTTATTAGCGAACTGACAGTGAATTGGTACGCGTAAATATGAAGAGTTCAATTGCCAAGATTTCGCCTTCATGATAATTCAGCGGCTAGATATATGATATGATAAATATCTTTTATCAATCTGAAAGTGATAGTCTACTTTGCGTGAGCGTTCAAAGTATTCAAACTATAAATTCATCCGGTTAATTATGTGTAAATTTACTTTAGAGAGTATTGTGAGATCATGTGGTTAGTTTAACCAATTACTTTTGGTAACAAGTATTCGACGCTACATGAAATCAACAGACCCAATCAAGCATACTTCAGTCATATTTCTGAGATGCGATGAAATCCAAGAAGAACAGAAAACTGTTCCTGAACCGCCACTAATATCTGAAGCTTCAAGGACCTTAAGAAATAGTATTATTGAGTATATTGTGAATAAGTAGTAATTTTATTAAAGACTCGAGCTCTTTGTTTTTAAATTAATACTTCGGACTAATAATGTATAATTGATTTGAAAAATCAAAAGAAATATATCATGAATCAATAAACAAACACAAAAGGTATTTTGTCATGTGAAACAAATTCATCTGGATTGGCAGGATTAAGTCAGAAAAGGGTTTTTGCAAACTCTTTAAACCCTCCTCACTTTCAAAATGAAGGTTTGGCTGACTTATTCCTGGACCAAATCCATATTTTGTTAATAAGTAACTGGTATTTCATCAAGATCAATCCTCCGTATTCGTTCCTAACATTAACACATATTTCAACTGAATTTATTAGTCACTACCTAAACCAGAAATATAAAATAAATTTCTATCTTAGCTGACAATTATCACTTCTCTCATTAAATATAAAGAAAATATTCAAATTCTCCAGAGGATACAAAACGAAATAAACAAAAAATACCCAAACACAAAAACTAAAGCGAGACTCTTTCAACAAAAAAGTAATCTTAATCTTATTCAATTCTTGTATACGCCTCTGCATCTTATACCAACAAGCAAATCAATAAAATTATCTCCCAGAAAAACGTCTTCAAGCCTTATCTCGTATAAAAACAGAAACATTTTTTTTTCAAAAAAGTATTCTCTAAGATATTCAAATGAAACTCACCAATTTTTCTTATCACTATTCACAATAATCATACGCATTACTCTGAAAGTCTGCTTAACACACACACATAAAACTGCAATTTTCTATTTTGTATATTAAACCTTAATAAATTTATCTATGCATTTCTTAGAGATCAGGCCTGCTACCAGCGCCACTGTTAGCAAAGTAATAAGCCACAGGGTCCACTCTAACAATATATTTCTTTCTGCTGTTCTTCTTCGGCGATGGACCAGTCGCTCCTGTTTCTGGCTCATAAAAGATGCTTTTGTCAGGCAGGATATAATTGTCTTTCGTGCTGTTATCACAAGCTTTGTTAAAGAGAATATGAATCAAACCTTCCAGCTTCAAATGCAAAGGTCTGCTTTTCCTGGTTTCAAGAGAGACAAACTCCTATAGATACATAAAAGAGGTCACATTAAGGCTCTGAATTTAATAAAATTACCTCGTCTTCGCCTGGACTAAGAGCAGAATAAATATCCGCAAGTCTGGCCACTGCTTCTATAAACTCGATGAAGGACATTTGGAAGATACGGTCACTCGTTAGCTCATCAACTTGTGTAATCATGCTGAGGTTAAACGCTACCACTATGTCTCTGTCGACGAGTGTATCATTCAGAATAGCGGCATCTACAGCAAGTTTTTGGAGCTCTTCAACGCAGGTGAATTTCTTCATTCCAGGCTTGGTTTTCATGCCAGAGTATTTTCTGTACAACCCCTGCATGATAGGCAAATATGATTTATACACAGTATCGACCTGCTCGTTCCAATAACGCTCCTCTCTCCACTTCTGCGAGAGAAAGATACTGGTATTTGCATTAATATAGGGTAGAACGTGGTCGTTGAGAAGTTTATCTACAGCCTCTGGGAATGTGTTTACGGTTCCAGTACTGATGAATTTCTGGTCTGCAAGTCTCACCCAGACTTCAAGGAACTGGTATCTGACAAGCATACGGTCAGGATTCCTGGGATTTTTCATCATAGCTGGATCGGTCTTGGTGTATGTAGCAATAAACTTCAAATCCGCGTCTTTGAGTCTGAAAGAGTCATCGATCATATTGCATTTCGTTAGAAAATCTGTAAAGACGTTCTGACCGATAGCCCATATATCTCCAGCAGCACTGATCGAAGATAAGTAGCGGTAGGCTCCTTTCAGCTTTTTATAAGCGTTCCAAAGAGATTGCTTAACTTTCTCAAGTTCTTCCGGTTTCTTCACAATTTTTTGAATCCTTGACGTTTCAAAATCGACCTCAAAGCACTTCTTTACGATATCCTATTTTTCATAAAAAATTAATTCTTCACATACAATTCTCAGTGAATATAATTACATCAGTCTCGGGTTTCCATTCTTTGAAGATTGACATCTGCAGAGTCCAAGGAATCTTCTCTTTCTGAGTTTCTGGAGGAATATAAACTTCAGGTCTTATTCGAGGCTTAATTCTGCAGTTGACCTCTAGATTAGAGTCCAAGATGTTCATATCCATATGATTTTGATGGACGTTCACTTTTTGGAGCTTTGTAACAAAGGGTTTGTCGTAAATAGCACCCTATTTGTGTTTGAACCGATTAGTTGGTATGATTATGAAAAGACGTATTTTTACGTGGAATAGCGCTTCTCTTGCGTAATCCTGTGGCTGATCTTCAGCAATGACTTGCTCGTCCCCAGCCGTGAAAAAATATTGGATGAGTCCTGGTGGACACATCAGCTCGATGCTAAAATCCGCATGCCTTGGAAGCCAAATTGCTTGATATCCAAAATGAACAAGATGCAAAAAGACTGGGCCAGTGCTCGCTTCACCAGAGACACCGGGAGTCCAAGTGAACTTAACAGGGCTCCAACCCTCACTGATCCAAGCACCGTCATAGACTTCCTCATACAGATTTTCATAGCGTTTAACAAGATCAGCATTCGGATACTTCCCTAAATAATAAAGTTATTTAACTATTGCCAACAGCTAATGAGAAAACAAACCTGTAATATGCTCTGATATATGGTGGCTCACTGCTTCTATTTCAGTTTGGTCTTTCACTACCAAAAATCCTAAGCAGTCAACATGGCCGTGATTGCCTTGGAACTGGAACTCATATAGCGAATGGTTTTTCTCGAGACCCTCTGCGATGATCTTCGAGTCCTTTTTCGAAAAGTTATTATTCGACAAGTTCAACACAACGAGCTCGGTATTCATCGTGATGTAATCAGCAAAATTTTTTGGGAAACCAGATGGGTTGAGTCCCAACGAGTTCCAAGCCAAATCGAGAACTTTTAGAAATTTGTTCCCTGCAAGACCTCTGAGAATATTATTACCACCAAGTCCCTGGATCTGATTCCAATAGAGATATAACTCTCTAATAGTATCATTCTTTTCTAAAGTAGCAGCAAGCTTCTCTGTGCAAGCGTTGGTCAGCAAATTCCTTGCAAGATTCAGTTTTTGAAGCTCGTGATTATTCTCAAGCGAATCACAGATTAATCGAATCGAACTGTCCCCAAGCTTGTTCCCTTCTAAATTCAGTTCTTGAAGACTATTGATATCGTAGGAACATTATTGTGACTCTTTAACAATGAATTTTACTTTGTGTTTCTAGCTTCCAAAATCCGGGATATGTACTCGCAGCCGATCCTTCCAATGTTATTATTCGATATATCAATGACGGTTGCATTGTGAGAAATTTTTGAAAGAATGAACTCTGCTCCTTTCGGTGTCAAACGATTATTCCCTAATCCGAACTTGTTGAGCTTTGGGTTATTTCGTAAGCTTTCTCCCAGTACTTCAGCATATTTATCTCCGATGCGATAATGACTAAGAAAAATCACTGATTTTAGAAAAACCGCATGTTCAATTACTTTATCTCAAGGCTCGAATTTAACCCCTTTTCCTTAACAAATCCAATTTTAGAAGGCAGTAACTTTAATTCAGTGCTCCTCACAAGGAATGATGTATGGTTTGAATCTTTGATTTGTCTGTGGATATTCTGATCTCTCACTTTATCAAGTTTTTTGTAATGATTGTAGAAATCTCTGATCGCTCGAGGTCCCACAGTTTCCTTTGGTTTCTCATCGGCCCCTTTGATCTCTTCCTTGTCAGTTTTTCTGAATATTTCATCAAAATACTTCTGGTTTTCATCTTCATCGATAAGATCGGGCTCAGTCATCATATTATATTGGCGGTGCCTTGAAATTGAGCTCCGACTGCTCTCAAGTGGTGCTTGGAGTTTTATTGGCGCTAGTCGCGGAGAACGTAGTCTGGTTGTGCTTCCAATCTCCGTTGCAGAAGAGTCAAGTGTCATAGTCGGTTTTGTGATGAGTGATAACTCCGATAATGGTGAGAGTTTGACGACGAACTTGTTTCGTCTTGTAGACGGGGTCACCTGTTGAGGAAGTGGTGAATGCAGTGAGAACCTTGTGCTCTCGTCTGTAGAAATCTCCAGTCTTTTTTTGACGGCAGAATACATGTGTTGCGCTATATTTACCTTAGAAATAAAGTTATAAGCCAGTACTATTATTGAGTTCCAATAATTTTAAAATCGGAACCTCTCGGGAAGAATAGTTGATGTGTGCTATGTTAAAGTTGAAGAGATGAATGAGATAAAATTTATGAAACGCTTTTGAGTGAGAAACTCTTGATAAGTACACAAGGGATATGGATATTTAGAAGCTTTGCTTAAGGAAAATAGATTTTTTGTGAGATTAACAGTTTCATTATCTCAGAAAGAGTGTTTTGAGTTCCAACAAAAGAAAGATAATGATAAAATGTCTCACATTCTCTATCGCTCCTTCATTCTCTATTGATGATTGAATGTCGATCAAAATTTTCTTCACTTATACTTTACAAAAAACAAAACGCGAAAATTCAAAAAGATTTTATATAATGACTCTAGCCAGTTGAATGATGCTATTGTAATTTAGGAGTCAGTTGAGCAGCAAAATCTTCTAAAGTAATCTTATTTTGACGACTTCTGTCGAATCGATTAATGAGATAGTAAAGCTCTTTATCCGTAGCAAAAACTTTGAAATTTTCAAATGCACACCGAAGCTAAAACAAATTTATGATATGTTTAGCGTCAGAAGTACTTTTTACCTGATCAATCGTAATGAATCCACACTTGTTCTTATCAAAAAATGCAAAAGCGTCAGTTAAATGGAATGCTCCCTCAGCATTCAGCGTCTGACGGATTCCTTCGGCAGAAATTTCATTTTGAATGTGCTGTATGAGCACACTCTTAATCAACTTTCTTGTATGAGGCGTAAAAACCTAAAGCAGAAGAGGACGGTTACATTTAATTCAATATACTAGAAAAAATTTTACTTGGCTTGGAGTAATACATGGTTTATCACCCACCGGTTCCCTGATTTTTAGTTCGTTATAATATTCTGGCTGAAGCGGAGCAAAGACATCGATAAACTCGGCAAAACTATGGTGAATTATTATTTTAGTAAGTAAGCACTTCAACCGTAATGGTACCTAAGTTTCGCATCATTATCCTTGTCAAATCGCTCCATGAAAAGAATTAGATCTTCTTTGCTCGGATTGATGGCGAGCTGCGTGCAACCTCTTTCAATATCGCTAATGGAAAGCTGTCCTTGGTTCTTGCTATCAAATATTTTAAACGCATCGAGCAAATTGAAATCCGTTTGAAGAGCCAGGTCTTGCTTGCTGAGTTCGATTTCTCTCTCAAGATTAATAATCTCTTTTAAATACAGAATAATCTTCTTATTAAAATCCTCTCCAGTGAGTTTCAAACTCCCAGCTTTGGTTGATTTGAGAGTGCTTTTTGCTTTTTGTGAAATATTTCCTGTCGATTTCATGGATCTCTCGGTCGATGCCAATGCTTCTGTTTTCTTTTGTTTCGCGGGTGATTTAGCCACCAAAGTTGAGATTAAGGTTGGAGGGTTGATGGTGGTCGGCAATTGAGTGCTTTTTTTGGGGGAAGCTTTTGCGCTTAATCTCATTCCTTTTCGAGGACTTGTAGCTCCAAGACCCGCTTTGGTCCTTGATCCTGACTTCATGGTGCGCGTGAACCCAGACCCTTGTGATTTAATACCGAATGCGAATTCTTCAAAAGAGATTTTTCCGTCTTCATCCCGATCCAGTCTGCGCAAAACAGCAACGATATCATAATCGGAAACCGCTTTGCCTTGCGATTTGAAGAAGGTTTTCAAGTTGGTGTAAGCAATGAACCCAGTTCCATCTACATCAATTGAGGAGAAAGCTTCGGGAAGAGAAAAATCATGCTGATTAGCAAGCTCCACTTTTTGATAGTCACTTTCCATTTGATAAGCAATTTCACTGAGATACATCTTGTTAGATTCTAATGTACAATGCAACAAAGATACCGTGTGAATAGTGTTGCCATTGCGTGTTCGATCTCAGGAGACAGAAATTCATCGTATCCGATGTCATAAACTTTACGCTGGGTTGACATCGTACGTAGCTTTGGGTTGTCTAAGGGGAGTATAGATACCAGGAATCTTGGAAGAGGGTGTTAGAGAGAGAAAATGGCAACTCAAGTTACTCTGTAAATTGAAGTCTTCCATCATTATCTCTATCGTAGTGATTAATGAAGAGCTCGCATTCTTCTTCTGTGTTTTTTATACCATTTTGCTTTAGAAACTCGTGGATGTCAGCGGCTGTCACGGATCCTCTTCGGGACCTATCAATGCGTCGAAATGCGGCATATGGCTCAAAATCGGGTATTTCAGCAAGGGCTTGCCGTAGAATTTCAATTTGCTGTTCGTGCACGGCGATTTCAAGCAGAAGCTCACGAAGCATTTGTCTTGATTCGAATGAAAGCATGGTCTAAGTGTGTGCAATAGTTAACGGATAAAGGAGGCAAAAGATTATTTATATTTAATTTATTAGCTGTTTTAACTAATATGTGATGTGATATACTATACTCGAAATCATTGTGTAATTATGAAAACTTTCGTTTTGAAAAGTGCTAATACACGCGGAATTGAGTGCCAAAGGAAGACTGTGGAGGATCATCTTGACCACAATAATTTTATCAGTTGACAGATGGAGGGTTTATTAAGAATTCGATTTCTTAGACCAAGATTGAGGGCATTCGCCCAAAATAATTTCGAGCTATCGTTAGCATCTCTGGAGAAGATTGTTGAAAACTAATCCTTATGCTGGGAGAGCTAGTATAATACTTCAAATTTTGTGATATTCATCTGTTTTACTTGAAGGTCGCTTCGGAGCACAATCATCATGACAACTCGTTTGTAGACATTATGTTTGATTAATTTCGAAAATCCGCATTAGTCTAGCTGGTTAGGATATCAGGCTCTCACCCTGGGGACCCGGGTTCGAGTCCCGGATGCGGAACTTTTTTTCTTCTTTAAAGCCTCTCGATAGCACCTAAAATATTGAAGCTTTGATTCTATCCAACGCATCCTATTTTGCCAAGAGCATCAGTTGAGCTCTTTATTGTTCTACCTCTACTAATGAGTGTTTCTTCAAGTTCATTAAAAGGAAATTGCTAATATTAGCTTTATAGATAAATGTACTATTATACAGACAAGAGCAACTTAACAATATCTATCAGACCAGGGCTTTCAACGTAAGTAGTCTGAACAGCAATATGGACATGATTTGAGCTGACGATCAAATATGGTCACTCATTTCAATACTCACTTGTGTGTTGGTTGAGTTTTGGAATCCGTCACTTGTTAACGTACTATCGTCATTTTCAAAACCATTACTCTGAGTCATAACACTATTCGTAACACTGTATTTCATCTTCACGATCTCCACATGATAAAAATAATTCTTCCAAAACATTTCATCTGACACTCTAAGGACATTCACATGAGAAAATCGTATATATAACCTTCATACTTTTTTGGCACGAGTTTCCTTCTCATTTCAGCGAGGTTTCCGTCATACTCTTGAATTTTCATAGCGTTATATTTATTCTCCTCGATATTGAACTTGAAATCATAGAGATAGTCTTCCTCTTTTGTGAAAAAGATGCTCTCATTCTATGCCAAGATAAATTAGTACCTTTGAAAAGGTGAAAAGATGCTAACCTTCGATAGTTCTAGAATTTCATCACGTAAGATATCAGTGATACTCCCGTTAACCTTCGAATTAGTGTATCGAATCCCTTCCCAAGGAAGCTTAGCCTCTTTTTTTCCTAGTGCATGCCAAAGTCATTTCCATTTAAGCCATAAAGGATTGTTACTTTGCTGGTCTAATTCTTCCGCTTCTGCTAATTGCTTTTGCTCTTCAAGTAAGTCTCCTATTTGGTTTTGAATCGTTTTCGTAACCTTTTCGACTCCAGTCTGAAGCGCTCCTTTTATGTTGCTGAGGATGTTGAACATGTTTTCGTCAGGAACTCTTAGGAAGCTACGTTCAATGTGCGCTGATAAATAAGAAATATATTTTAAATCTGACAAGCCGAATTTTGATAGAAAACGACATCACACGTATTACTTAATCCTCTCAAGGAGTATGAAATGCAAACAACAATGTGTTTTGTACCAAAATCTATTGATAGCCCGAATTGAGGAGATAAGCAATGGCCATTTTTCACAAATTAGGGTCTTCAACTTTTTAGTCGCCAATTCATGTGAAATATTTACTTTTCATCCTATGTTGCCAATGTAGAGGGTATAGTGGCCAGAAAGAGTCTTGATATAAGAGTGCAGAAAGAATAAAACAACCCGAAGAAATCAAATAAATCCGGATGTAAATCGTTGTACTATCTAATGCAAACTCTATGGCCAAAGAATTGTATATATTTGTTTAGCTCCTTGTACACTATTAAACCAGCTCTGAAGCTTTATTACTCTTTTAAAATAGTCAAGGATTTTTCAGAAGCGCCCATTCTAAGGAGATCTTGCGACTAACTTTACCTCTGGATCTGAATCATCTTGAAGCTGAGTGAGCCATTTCTTCACGTTTTCTTTCTATTTGCCAAATATTCAGTTTCATTTCGAAGGGATCAGTTTGGCTACCTCTGCGGATTTTTCTTTAAGGTAAGGATTTACGGTCTTGAGGGCTCTTGCTGCGTTCATTCTGACGTTGGGGACAGGATCTTTATAGAGATTTTGCAAAATTGGAATAACGGTTTTGCCCAAAGCGTCTTGGCTGAGTAAGCCAGCTAATTTCTATATATCCAAATTAATTTGCTCATCGAAATGATCAGGAAATACAATAATTGTGAATAATATCGTTTGTCTGTGCAAGTAGCATCCGTTGTTTTGAAGCACGGCTATTTTAGGGAAAAGAACCTTCTCAGCCCAAGTTCCACCCAAGATTTCAGTCAAAGAGCGAATGCAATTAACGGCTGCCTCTCTATATGATGTCGTTCAATAACAATCCAAAGAACTCCAAATTTACCTGACTCCAAAGACTTTATCATGTAGCCATTCCAAAAGGATTTTAGAAAACTTGTCATTCAAAAAGCCTTCACCCTAAGAACTATTGAAACCATGATAAATCATCTGATGCATACCATTTTTCTAGCAAAGAAGGCAAGGAATTCGATAGAAGCCGCTCTCGTTCTCCAGTTCTTATCAACAGCGAGATCGGTTAAGGCTGGGAAGAGGGATTGTGAGAGAGAGTCAATATCAATAACTTTAGTGATTTCATCGAGGTTTTTGAAGAGTGCGAGGCGGACATCTGAGAATTCGTCTCTGAGTAAAAGCAAGAAAATGCTCAAAATATGCTCGTTGGTGTATTTCTTTCCGATCAATGGGCAGAGTTGAAGGATTGAAGATGCCAGAGCAGCTTTTCAGAAGCAGTAAGACACAGAAAAATCGAATTTAAATTGTTTACATCTAACATGTTGAATCTGATCTCCAGCGAGAGGCTTGATCGTAGGAATGACCTTCCCGACAATATCATCAACATCCAAGAGGATTGCATAGTCAGCAAGTCTTTGAGCTGCGTTAGTTTTGATTTCAGATTCAGTGTCGCTCAAAAATTTAATGAAATAAGGCAGAAGGTATTTTTTATTCAGTTCCTTTCCAAGATATTGGCCCAACTGTTTCATTGCAAATAGAGTTAGATTACATCATCAACTTTTCTGTGATTTACATCAACGATTTTATCGGAAACTGTGTATCTAATTCTCCAGGTTGGATCTTCTGCAAGTGTCTTCAAGACAGGGATGATGAGTGTATTTAATTTCTGGAATATAATGATTAGAGTCTCTTTCAGATTGCAGGTGAAGTACTTGAGAGTTGTTGCTAAACGCTTTGGTGAAAGCTACTAACGAGTCAACAATATAGAGTCTGACGAAGTCCTGATCATCTTTTAAGAATGATTTGAGGTAGTTATAAAGCTCAGTTTCGTTCGTGTTGGGGAGTAATCTCACGAAGTCCTAGTTATTTCACTTAGATATTGTCGTCCGGTGATCAATATTACTTTTAGATTCATTGCTGCATATTTTCGGACAAGTGGGACTTCATCAGTGCATAAAAGACCGTAGATCCTGCGCAGAAAGAAGAGTAAGATTATCAATTTGGATCGAAAAATGGTAATACTGAAGCAAATCGCTCTGGTTATTGGAAGCAACGACTAAAGTAATGCATCAAAAAGGTCATTGAGAAGAGGTGGTGGGGACTTTAATTACGAGGATAAATTGTCGGGATTATGCTGGCTGCTGCGCCTTTCGCAGTGTGAAAGTCTCCAGAAACAAATCTTTTAACAATTCCCATGAGCACATCCTCGTTCTTTTTGATATCAACTTTAGTAAGAGCCTTTTTGAACCCAGCCACAGCCTGAAATTGCCAAGTTGAGAGAGAGAGGAAGAAAATGATCGTTTACTTTATCGCGAACGGTGACATCTTCTACGTAGCACAGCTTCTCAAGTGGAGCAAGAAGCAAGTTGCCGGTTCCGATAATGTCGAGAAGAGTTGGGAGACTTTCAGCCAGAGCAAGAAGCACCTCTTCTTCATCTTCAAGCATCTCTAAATACATTGCCAAGAACAAATAATGGAGTCAGTATAAGCCTTTCAACAAAGGAAGTATCAACCGCTGTTCACGAAAGGAATAAGCTCGGTTTTGGTTCTGTCTGGTCCCATGGCACTGGCGATCGTGAAGAGATTTTTTGCCGAATTGACTTTGCGCTTAACATCCTCCGATCTGAGTTCATCAATAAGAACTGCGACTGGTGTAGTTGACTTATCTGCAGGGCTGACCATTCTCTCTATGCAGATATTAGGAGAAAAGTAGATGGAGACAGCTTTACTTTCCTATTCTTGTTTAAATGGAGTTTTACTCTCTATTATTTATTTACCCTTTACACGACAAGCACGAATACCTGTGTTCTAAAATCTAATTTTTTTGCATAAAAAAATCCTGTGTGGACACCTTTGAGCTTCACAACCCAAATTCTAATATTTATGAATTGTTGTTGCCAGTAATCGTTTATTCAGATTGAATTGACATACTTGGAGCAGATCATAAGACTTTCGCTTCTGAATGATCTTTGTGTTTAATAGAAGTGCTAATCGATTCAAAAAAATGTTTTAGAATAAAATACATGACTAACGTGTGGTTGAAACCAAGAAGTATGTCTCTTCGAGCGAGGAATGTGGTTTAAAAAATTAAAAGCACATGATTTAAACGATGATTATTTCAATTTCATGTGGCATAATTACAGATGGGACAATTTATTGTCAATAGTGAATCGGATAACAGGGAAGGGTTGTTGGTTCTAACACAACAGAAATGTCCGCTCCAGTTCGTCATATATAATAATGATGATAATAATAATTTATCGGATGTTGTTTATCGTTCAGGTGAATTAGATTTAGTAAAACATAAAACAGTGGGTATGTATGTGTCACATTCATGATACAAGACTATGCTGCGATTTTTCGTAAAAATGAATCAATTTCATAAAGAAAACTTCTTTGAGTAACAGCACAACCAGCGATTGCAATCACATTTTTTGAATTACGAGTAAGCCAACCAAAATGTTTTCATTTGATTTGCACCTCGTCATGTTTGATGTTCTTAGAAATAGCAAATAATGAATTTTCTCTCCAAAAAAAAAAAGGCATCAAGAAAAATATTGAATTATCAAGGATGGTCAAATCTTCAAGCACAGTACTAATTATTATAGGAAAAGAATTTTTACATTGACTTTCAAACGCTTCTCCAAATCCAATAAGACTTGGAGTACCCAGTTGCATTAAGAGTGTCTTACTAATTCCGCAAGATTCATTTTTTTCCTCTGTATATCAATCGAAACTCTAGTGAATTTTAGTTTGACGTTCACCAATCCAAACCTTAACTCATCAAAAGTTTCTTGCTCAACTTCATGACATCTAACTCAAGAGCCTCATTACCAAACTTATAAGTAATAAATCGGCTCTGCGATTGGGAAAAAAACGAATTCAGAATATTTCCCTCAAAGTTGAGGATATTCCACTTTAAAAATATTTATCAAAAAAATGCAGGTATCTAATCCCACAGAAACGCAAGAAGTTGACCAGAAACCAATGCTCTGCCGGGTATATGCTTTTACTGGCAATTGCCCTTTCTTGAGTAGTTGTCACTATAGACATGACACCCCATTCAAAACAGAAACAAAGCAAACCGACGCAGCTGGAAACCAATCAAAACCGAAACCAAAACCACTGAAAAAGCCTGGCACGAAACAAGGAGATGGCAATAAATTCAAGGAATTCAAGCCTCCAGAGAATGGCACAAGCGATTTAAAGGACTTTTTGGACAAGGCTCACACTGCGGAAGAAGAAGAAAAAATAAATGAATTTGATACTGGCTTTAATGATCATGATGATTACGATGACGAGGTGTTTTTGGACAACGGCGGAGACGAGATAGAGTATATAGGCCGCGACAACGCCTTTTTTTACGAGGTTTCAAAAGATTGTCAGTGCTGCAAAGGGCATGTTTATAATTGTAGCGGACAGACCTGCATGCTATGAAATGGAAGCAAATGAGAAACTCTACGCTGCTAACAAATAGTAATCGTATCTACTGTGATGATAAAAGAAGAATGAATAAAGAACTTTCTAATTGTAATTGCATCATTGTTTGAGAATGCTACTCCATAATTTGGATGTGTCTTATGTGTATCTATTCGAAATCTTTTTGTTGTTAGCATACACGAAGAATTAAGAAAAGGCTAAACGAACTTCATGAAAGATTTAAGCGGTTTAAGAGCCCTTCAAAT
>ENA-UOUE01000963-UOUE01000963.1-compost-metagenome-genome-assembly--contig:-NODE-963-length-20755-cov-10.050295_pt1 | contig 20755 bp, 19 predicted proteins | sample MGYA00238146_ERZ747223 | MGnify/ENA primary metagenome ERZ747223 (study PRJEB28781, sample SAMN06268865) | compost metagenome | isolation source: single cell | place: USA: California, Emeryville, Joint...
TTGATGCATAAGTACGAAAATGAGTTCGCTAGTGTACAAGAGACTCAGGATCAGTTGATGGAGCTGTCGAAGCTCATGAATACGTTTTCGGAAAAAGTATACGATCAAGATATGACCACAGAACAAAGTAATTCCTATATTTATTGAGATGGTTTGGTTAATAATCTCCCTATTGTAATCGCTAGTACTAAACGAGACTATCCAGAGCAACAAGCTCGTCGAGCAAGGAAATAGGCATCTACATAAATCTGCTGAATACAATGCTTCTTATGGAATCCGATGGTCCACGTTCTTTTTAATTCTCGCGTTCCTTTTACTTTACCTTGACTATATGTATTCATCTTAAAATCAAATGAAAATAATAGCCTAAACAATGTAATTTTCGATGAATTTAACAAAAATTTTTCCTTATCAGTAAGCAATAAAAGATCACAATGATTTTAATATATTTTTAAGACGAAGGACTCTGGAAAATTGGGCTAGCCTGCAATTTCATTTTTAGATCAGTGGGCTTCCCAGCATCTGTTGAGCTTTTCCGGCTGATGTGCATGCTCTGCTTCCTCATGAATAGTTTCTTGTTATTGATGCTCCTTTGCACTAAATTCGTATATTTTTGGTTCTTACAGACGTCGCTGACATCCGGCAGGTCGCTATGGCAGTGGATCGGAGGGACGCGACTGCGAGCAGCGGTGGCGTCGTTGTCAAACTTTGGTGGCTCAGATTTGATTGTTCGCGAGGTAGAAAAACCACTGTCTTGTGTCCTTGTAGTCAAAAAGTGAATGGATCCTTCAAATTGTTCTCTTCCCATTGGCGAGAGAAGCTCTGTGCCGGTTGATTGATCACCTGGCTTCAGTGGAGGTATCATGCCATATTGACCGCTCGAAGGCAGAGAAATTGATAATTTTTTCACGTTAACCTGCGCTGTGAGAGGTTTTTGCTTTTCGTTTTGACCTGGTTTCGCTAGCACAGGCGACGACAGAGTTTCTCGAGGACTATTCATGATTTTATTGGGAACTACAGAGCTTTCACTCTTGATTTTTATCGGCGAAGTGGTTTCTGGGACTTTATCTTGCTGTATACGTTTCAGCATACCGTACGCAGGAGAGTCGCTGTGCTGAATGTAATTTATACTCTTCCGCGATGAGAAAACACCATGTTTTAAATGCTTTTGCTTTAAAATTTCGTGAAATCTGGTGTTTTTACTCTCATCGAAAACAAACTTAAAGTTTCCGATTTCAGCAACATCGAGCAGTTCAGGTTCCTCCTTCAAGTTCAGATAATTCATCTGCGCCACGAACTGCATGGTCTGTCTCGCATTCTCTTTCTGTTTGAGATCTTCATGATGCTCAACAAGTCGGATGGTTTTCCCTTTTCTCACTCTCAAGTCTTCCCCGTGTTTGAATTTCGGCATATTGTAGTCCTTTTCATTCAGAAACTCCTTCTTTACGCTATACGACGTCTGGATCATCTGCAAAATTGGCCTTTTGTCAACTATTTCTTCTTCTTCCAAGCCACTAGCATTGGCTGCTGTTTCCTGAAAGTCAGGGCTAGTCCAAAGAGGTTTGATGCTCTGCTGCTGCCACTCATCGGATTCGGTTGGGATTTGTCCGTTTGTCTCCTGGCTCGGATTTGCCTTGGGTCCACCAAACGTGAGGCCTCGGTTCAGTGATATACTGCTTTTTGATTTTGTCAAAGCGACCGGCTGAAGCGAAGGAAGGGCTCCGGTGCCACCTCCTGTCGAGGAGATCGTTTCCCTCCGGTTTAAAGTTATTGGAAATTGCGATAGTCTCTTTGCAGGTTTCTGAGGCTCTGACTGCTGTTGTTTCAAATGCGTTCTATCTGTATTAGGAGGCGCCTCTTGAAGCAATTTGTTCAATTCAAAATTATCGTTTGAACGCTTCGATCGCAAGCTAAAGAAATCAAGGGAGCTTTTTCTCAGAGCCCCGGCGAGGCTACCATGCTCTTTGAGAAATATGTCTGAGCTTTTTAGCGCCAGCCTCTCCTTGAGGTAGTACTCTTGGATCAGATTATTGTAAATTTCGTCTCGCTGCTCTTTCTTTGTTTGATAGAACTGTTGGATGGGGGTTTCTAAATCAGGATGGATCCCTAGAAAGGATTTATCTGTTTTTAATAGCGTCGCAGATTTCGACAGCACCTATTTAATATTAATTAGTTTGCTCTTAGCTTAACAGATCAGTTTACTGTGACTTTATACTCGTAGTGCTCTTCCCGATTTGGTTGCAAGAGTATTTCTTCTCCAATGAGAGTCCCTGGCCCGATTGTACAGACCGTAACCCATTTGCAGTGCTGATGAAACACCTCGTTCTTGCTGTACGGGTTCCGCGTCTCGACGATAAATCGTTTTTCTACCTTACAAAGGCCGATGTCGAGGACATAAAAGTAAGGCTTCTCCTTGATCGGTCCTTCCATAGTAATCACATCCCCTTTACCAAAAACCTCATTCTGTGTGAATAAACTGCTTAATATGGAGGTAAAACTCAATCTGTTACTTGAAAATTATTGACCAGCAAGTTTCTGATTTGCGTGGAACTGACCTGCGTCAGAAAAGAGAAAGTCTTCATCAGCACCTCCGTCTTCCTATCTGCAGTTCTTTTCAAATGCTCCTTGTAGGTTTGCTCATCGATAATCAGAAAATGGCAATCCGTTTTGCATAAAATGCTAGCCGTTCGGTTCGTCCCAGGTTGCGTTATCGCTATAAACATTCGTAACTCGCAAATCAAATTCATTTTTACCTGTTTCTCCAAAAGAATCTCCTTTCCTCATTACCCTCGCAAGGTTCCCGTATCGTTTAACCATCTGCCTATACTCAGCATGCTTATCTTCATCTTCGTCCGCTGGAGCTGGTCCGCCTTGAATTGTTTTTTTCTTCATTTTATCTCCAAATTTTCTCGATGCTTTTTTCGCTGCAAACACGCCTCCAAGGCTGGATTGTGCAGTCGGAGTAGTCGGAGTGAGCGTTAATTTTGCAGACGTATCAGCACCTGCAATCTTTGAGCTTTTTCGCCTGTCTTGTGCCGTCATTGTCCCCGATGGCACGTTTAGGAAGTTACTACTATTGCTCTGATTCTGATTCGGAAACATCATCGAATTGCGAATGGTCAATTTCTTTGAATGAGTTGGAGTTGCTTCTCCGTCTGAACTCGGCAGATGAGTCAGTGAAGGGAGAGCATTGAGTTGAGTGCGCCGGATCTCTTCTATCTTTTCTTTATCTTTATCGTAGAGACCTTTGATCTGAGTCTGGATAATCACGCCGACTTCTCCGGAGAGAATGACATAAAACTTCCCGTTTGAAGGATTGCCTGCTTTGAATACAAACTTCCCTGCTTCGAAAAACTCGTGCTTCATATTCGCACAAAGCTGATAGTAGACTTCATCATTAGCGTTTGAAGCCTGCGAAGCAAAGAGTGTTTTGAAGAACTCAAGACCGCTGATAGACTCGAATATCCTCTAAAAGTTGATTTGGAGTTAAGAATGATGATTGGAGAGTTTTTACTTCAATATCCTGAGGTTCTTTCTTTTCTTTTTCTAAGGCGTCGATAAGGAGAAGATGATTAAGGTCCTAGAGGCGAGGTGAGTGGAAATTTGAAAAAAGTAGAGATTACTTCTTCGCAATTTTCGTCCGTGGAATTGAAGGACATGAGTGATGATTTATTTGTAAGTGATCCTCTGTTTGCACTTATGAGAACAATTTATTAGTTAAATATAACAGATTAAAATTAATTGAGTCAGCTGAAAACGAGCGTTAAGGTGTTAGCGTAAAATTGAGATTTGGGCTTTGAAAATACGAATTTGATCATGAGGCTAAGCTTTAATTACTGAGAAAAAAATTTTTTCTTTGAATAATTAGATTAAAAATGGACTTTCCTTAGAAGATTGAAGGATAGGCACCCTAGTAGCGAGGTCTATGAAAATAAAAAACGAATTTGAAGCTCTTAATATTCATGATGAGTTGTGGTGTCAATAAGATAGATGCAGTAGTGCTCTCGTAATTTTGTTATTTTAGTGAACTCTAATTAAATTAACATTATCTGAATTTCGATAGGAGATGCAGTAAATTTGCGAGATACTCACCGCTCCGCTCTAGTTATCTTTGTAAGAATGTTGAATCTCTTTCTTTGTTATATGCTCTTTTGTTGATCTCAAATAGTGAGGAGAAAAGCCTAGATCTAGGCCTACGAATGAGCGTGAAACCTTTAACAAACTGTTCTTGAATATATGATAGCGGCAGGTTTATCTTAGTGCCTTATTGCTCTGGGTCTGAAATCACAATCCAATCGTTGATCACTAATTCTCAAGAAAGCTCATAGAATCCAACTATTCCCCAATTCCGTATTAAACCCGCCCTTTTAGACCGATATTCAACAACACTAAACGCATTTTTCTTCTGAAATTCTCAATGGGCCTACTCTCGATTGTTTTTGTCATGATTTCCTAAGTGATTTTTCAGTGTTCCACCATAGAAGCTTTTTGTTTGCCAAAGACAGAAAAGTATAAATAAATGAGGAAAGTCATGGCATTTCGTCTCACCTCACCATTTTTTTTCTGTTCAACGCAAATTTTTTCAGTTTACTCAAGCACGGTGAATAAAAATTTATTTCATAATTACTTCCTAATTGAACTAAGCTGCTTTGAACTGACTTTATTCACGCTAGTAAACCATCATAACTCCTTTCTAAATCCATGAATGAATCTGTACCCAATGACATACTAAAAGACCCTGCTTTAGAAAACATAGGAGCCTCTCGCTCGAACAATAACGAAGCTAGAGATACTTATCCGACCAAAGATCTCGACCAGTTCATGCCCGACATCCTCCCAACACAACAATGCCTATCTCCGACAAGAGTCTTCCTTAAAGAAGGGACAAGAGAAAAACAGCATAGTTTTTCAGACATTCTGAACGTCCATAAACAGGAAAGTTGGATCAATCTCTCAGTTGAAAGGGATCTAATTAAAGAGCTTGAGGCAACTGCACGCAAACCCGCTCAATCGGATAAATCTGACCTCCAGAAGACTCCAAAAGCGTATAAATAACTCTATTTGCATGATTAATTCACCTTTATCTCATGAAACAGGATTTTTAGCCAGTCCTCCATCAAAATGCAATTTCCTGAGGTCGAAGGGATAAAAACCGAAGTCAAACCAATTCCAAGTTCATTGAGTCTCTCCGAGGACATATTCAATAATATGGGAAAGAAAAATCACGTGCGAAGAGCATGTGTGCTATGTAAGAAAGGAGGAAAGCAAATTGCTTTAGGAAACCCAGAACCTGCTCCAAAAAGCAACGAAAACAAAATCCAGCAAGAGAATTTCCTCATCCATCCATGTCTTTGCAATTTCATGGCGCATAGAGAGTGTCTACGAGCATATATTCTATCAACTAAGCGAGCTAATTGTGAAAAATGCCAGGTTTTTTATGCAATCGCAGGTCAAGAGCGGCGCATCCCCTTCCAGCAGCAGCCTAAAATCATGGCAGGGTTTTTTGCCGTCGTCTTCTGTCTATTGGTTTCTCTTGGAGCGACAATCGCGGGTATCGTGATTCTAACAACCACAGATCAGGCGGTTCCGCTTGACCCTCAGATCCGGTACTTTTGGCTCGTTGTCACCATTGTCTGCGGCGCGATGCTCGTGGGCATTTGGATTGTTGCTACCTTTCGAATCATCCAGAGCAGCAGGAAAAAAATAATCACTGATATATTAGTCTATTGCAAGCAATGCGAGGTCGACAAGCATGTTCAAGCCTCAGATGAGATCCTCAAGCAGTTTTTGGAACAAGAGGAAAAGCTGAGAAACTCGCAGAAATTGGGAGAGGCGAAGAAGCTGCAAGAGCTACTTGACATGGATGGGTTTAACGAAGCAATGAAGAGCAGAGATTATTTCCAAGGGGTTTATCATCAGCGAAGCAATGACCCTTACGAGATTAAATACGATTTGGAGAGTCTTTTGGTGAGCAGGAGAAGCAAGGTATCCATGAATAAAACAAGCACATATGATGAGCCCCATACCATCGAGATCGCTGAGGGCGCGAATGCCAACCGAGTCGTTCATTCCGCAAAGAAAGGTTCTCATGTCTTTACTTCGTGGGCGGCGGGGGATTTGCTCACGCCAAGCAGAGATGGACCAAAAGAGAAGGTAAATCGAAAAGTTGCATTCAGAAATTAATATTTGTTAATAGATTCATGGATTTGCAGTGAGCCCGACGAATACGAATGTTGGAGGACCGATGAGTGGCGTAATTTCGCCTCATAAAGACTGTGGGGAGAATGTTGCTTTGAAAATGAACACATGGGAGTCAGCCAGCGGTACTTCGGTGAAGAAATTAGAGTCACGAAGGATTCCGCAGAAAGACTTTTCAATTTATATAAAAGATAACCAGACGTTCGACGATAAGGGCAATGATACCTGTGAGCTTCGGGAAACGGAAGCAGCAGAGTATCTTTGATTTTTGTGAGTTGATTGCAATAAGATTGAGGCTTATTACAATCTACTGCTTAGAAATTTTAGTTGTAACTTAGTTGTATAATGATAGGATATTATAACAAAATATATTTGTTTTTAAACGAAAGTTCATAAATGAAAATTCTCGCTTAAAAGGCTTTTCGTGAAATATGTTTTGGTTAATCATCATAAAGCTAGGTTACATTAATTACGGACTATAATCGTTCAGATGAATTTCTATTTACAGAATATACTGCTCCTCCTGCCTATGGGTATTGGGACGAATCTATACCTTTGTAAAAGTCAACTCAAGAGGAGATTTAATATGGTAAACAAAGTCGAAACCTAGCCTTACTTTCTGAGACTCCTCAATGCTAATATCAAACTTCTGAAGCAGCTCGCAAATGAATATTTTGCCCTCAGTCATCGCGAGCTGTTGGCCTGGACACTTGTGGGATCCTGCTGAGAATACCAGATGTGCAAACCACTCCTTTACATCATGGTCTTTTTTCTCGAGCCATCGATCAGGATTAAACTCTGTGGGATCGGTGAATAAGATTGGGTTGTGGCCTATGCCGAGAATATCGACATTGACGCGGTCTCCTTTCTTCAGCTTCAGGTCAAGCAAGTTCATGTTCTCCTTCACTTTTCGCTGGTAGAGCAGTGATGTAGGAGGCTGCATTCTGAGAGTCTCTTTTAAGAAGCCATCCAAGTATCTCATTTGGGCTAGCGTCTCGAAACTGACGCTCTCGCTCTTTCCGTATTTCTCCTTAATCTCTGAGCGCAATGTATCTTGGACATCTTTATACTTAGCAAGGAAATACAAAGCGCTTGTCAAGAAGGACGCAGTAGCGATCGTTTCAGCAGAGAAGAAGGTCGAAAAATGTCCAATGATATCTGCGTTTCCAAACAGTTTCGCGGATTTCTTTGCACTGTCCAAGAACATGGATAGCAGCGACTTCTGCGGGGTTGATGCAGCTTGTTGCTCAGCGGCTTGCTCCTGCTCAAGCAATCTCTTTCTAAATTGCTCGATTTTTTCACCGTAGATTTTCCCAAGAAGCTTGTTTTGCTTATTGTATTGTCTATCTATCTTTCTCAGTCCAAATCGATGGAATTTAGATCCCAAGATGAATTTCCAGAAACTAGATTTAATTTGCATCCAAAGCGGATGGATGTTAATGCCTGCTTTGATGAAGTCTTTGAATTCCTCCGGAGATGAGAACCCTTCCTGGCCGAAGAAGAGTTGTGTTCCTATCTTCGCCGTGAACCATCTAACCTTCTTCACAACGTCAGCAGTATTGGTGCTTTCCTTGAAACAATGGCCTATCCATTCCTTGGCGGTGCTTTGGATGGTCGGAATGAAATTCGTGATGAACTCGTTGTTGAGGGTACTAGCAATAAACTCTCGTTGGCTAGTCCGTTTGTCTCCCTCTCCCTGGGCAAAGGCGCCACCTCGATGACCAGACCTGTGGAAAAGTTTGAATTTTCTTGGGTCTTTGCAAGTGAACGCCGCTTCCTTTGCCATGAATTCCTTCACGAGGTCCGTATCATATAATATGATTTGAAGTTTGTCTTTATAAGGGGATACGATGAATCTCGTTGCCGGCTGCTCCTGCATTTGCTTCTTTGATAAGTGGTGGAAATCTCCGCGGATCTTTTCATCTCGCTTGAAATGCCAGAATATGCCGAGTAGAGGAGTGAGAATAGTGCGCGCTCCATTGAGATTTTTGAACTTCTTCATTAGTAAATATGGTCTGACGAAGCACCTGAAAGAATATGTCCAACTCAACCAGAAGAGCAGTGTTCCGACAATGAGGGGAACGAACGGCAATATAAGTCCCCAGAAACTTATCCTTGGTCTAAAGATGTTCCAGAAAAAGCTAATTATCTTCCACAACATTGATTGTTAATTGCTTCTATGCAATGTTCAACAATTTGAATTATATTATCTGAGATCTGATTTCTCTTCGCATATAAGCCAATCCATAGAATTTTTATATTTTGTGCGCTAAAGATTGAACGTTAGTTCGATATTAATTTGTTCGAAAAGCAAAAAAGCTTGAAGCGCCTTCTTCAAAAATTGCCACGGATCAATTTCGGTGAAGACGCATTCTTACTGTTTTGCCTTGCTGATTCTCAATTGGTTTATTCCCAAAAATCGAGCGTAAGCCGCGTCAAGAGAATCAGAAAACGTAAAATTCAGGTAACAATAGAATAAGACAGCACGACGACATCTACATCTGGATGAGTAACAATTTAACCTCAAAGCTCTGAATAGTTGTGGATTTGGTGGTTTGGAATCTGTAGGGCAGTAATGGATCTTTCAATTGACAATATCTTTTCTGTTTTAACTTATCGTCGCTACTTTTCGTTCGATTCGAACATTCCCAAAAATTAATTTGTTATTTCAAATTCTGACTATGAAAGAATCTGAACCGTCCGTCAACTGATTTGCAAAGCATAGCTGATAACATTCGTGGTGGGCTAAAATGTTCTTCATGAGTTAATTTATGCAGCTTATTGTTGGATTCTTCTTAATAGAATGCAAGTTCGAGCTGAATTACATAGTAGTAACCAAATACGAGGGTTTTAGGTCACTTGATGGAAATATAAACTACAGTAAGTTTACTCTGTTCTCATTGGGTGGGAATTTCTTTTTCAAGCAAATCTTAATTTATTTATTTTTTTCTCTCATGCGGATTTTTCAAATAAACTGTTATCCTCATTTTTTGTTGTCATTGTTGTGATAATTTGCAAAAAGTCCCTCGTTAAATCAATGTAAAGAATTATCCGAGTATTTTTTTAAATATGTTAACGAATACCTTTATCTCCTCACGCAAAATACTTTTAATATCCAAACCCCCTAAATTGTTCATAAAGCAACTTTAAAGATATTATTGTGTCTGATGTGTGTTAATTCGGTAAGATTATAAGCCTCTCAGATAAATTATATTAATTCAGGACTTCACAGAATGTCTCATTACTCAACTTTAATTCTATATACATACATCACTTCTCAATCTTAATCAACGAGTTATAGAAGAGCTTATACCTTTGCGAAGGTCATCTTCAGCGGAGACTGAATATGATAAACGAAGTCGAAACCCAATCTCACGTTAGGCGACTTCTCAAAGCCAACATTGAACTTTTGCAGCAGCTCACAGATCAACACCTTGCTCTGGGTCAACGCAAACTGCTTTCCTGGGCATTGATGAGATCCTTCTGAGAACGGAATATGCGCAAACTGTTCATTTACACCAGGATCCTTCTTCACAATCCATCGGTCAGGCTGGAATTCCGTCGGATCTGAGAACAAGTTCGGGTTGTATCCCATGCCGAGAACATCAACGTTAACACGATCCCCTTTCTTAAGCTTTATATCGACTAAGCTCATACTTTCCTTCACTTTTCGCTGGTAAAGCAGCGATGTAGGTGGCTGTAGCCTCAGAGTTTCTTTCAAGAAGCTATCCAAGTATTCCATATCATTAAGCGTCTCGAAATCGACGGACTTATTCTTTCCGTATTTCTCAGCAACCTCCTTTCGCAGCCTGTGTTGGACATCTTTATGCTTCGCAAGGAAGTACAAAGCGCTTGTTAAGAAGGCTGCAGTGGCGTTCGTTTCAGCTGAGAAGAAGGTCGAAATTTGGCCGATTATGTCCGCGTTGTCCATCTGCTTCGCTGGATTATCACTCTTATTTTGCGCCAAGAACATCTCTAACAGCGTATTCGGTGAGGACGATGAACTTTCCTCGGTGGCTTGCTCCTTTTCTTCCAACTTCTTCTTGAATTCTTCAATTTTTTCGCCGTAGATTCTATCCAGGAGCTTGCTTTGTCTGTTAAACTGTCGGTCTATCGATCTGAGTCCCAATTTATAGAATTTGGATCCGAATATGAATCTCCAGATGCTGGTTTTAATCTGGGTCCAAGAGGCGTGAGTCTCGAGGCCTGCTTTCATGAAATCCTTGAATTCGTCGCGGGAGGAGAAACCTTTCTCTCCGAAGAAGAGTTTCGCTCCAATCTTCGCAGCGAACCATCGAATCTTCTTCACAGCGTCAGCTGTGTTAGTATCATCTTTGAAGTTGTGACCGATCCACTCTTTCGCAGTATTTTGAACTGTTGGAATGAAGCCAGTAAGGAATTCGTTGTTGAATGTCTCAGAAATAAACTGGCGCTGGTTGACCCATTTGTCCCCTATGGCGAAAGTCAGCCCTTTCTGAGCGGACTTGTGGAAGATTTTGAATTTCCTTGGGTCTTTGCTAGTGAACGACGCTTCCTTTGTCAGGAATTCCTTCACTAAGGAAGGTTCGTATAATAGGACCTGCAACTTGTCCTTGTATGGAGAGACAATGAATCTCATGTTAGGGTTTTCTTGGATTAACTTCTTTGACATGAGATGGAAATCATCGTGAGCCTTCTCGTCTCTTTTGAAATGCCAGAAGACTCCGATGAGAGGAGTAAAGATAGCGCGAGCTCCAGGTAAGTTTTTGAGTTTGTGCATTAATAAGTATGGCCTGACGAAGAGTTTGAAGGAGAGTGTGAGAAACACCAAGAAGAGGGCTGTTCCAGCCATGAAATAGATCAAGGGCGAGATAATCATCCAAATGCTGATCCGAGGCCGAACTAGCCTCCAAAGCCATTTTGCAATCTTTCCCATAATGCTTTGTTAATGAATAATGAACTCTTTCTCTGAAAATTTCTGAATTTGGAATAGATTATTAAATGCTTGCGCATCGAATTTATATTAAAATCTGGGACAATTCGTTGGAATCATTTTTTGAACTACGACGATAATTTTTTTCTCGAATGAAATTAACGCCGAAATCTCGAGCGATTTGTTCGAATAAAGCAGCGCTGCGTAAATTTGTCAGGTTCTTTGAGTATGTTTGCGTGTTGTGGTTTTATTATGAGCGTAAAAAATTCTGCTCTGGAGTGGCCAATAGGTGCTTGCTTTCAAAAGGGAGGTTTTCAAGGCTGTAAGGGATGTGATGGCACTTCATTTATGACAGTATCCTGTCTAAAATCAAAGATATATTCTAAGTGTTAACTTACAGTCGCTAATTTTCACTCCATTCGAACATTCGTAAAATGCTCTCAATTATAAAAATAAATGCAGATTTATTTATATTTTATAGCCAATATATGAGTCTGTCATATAACTTCACTATCAGATGACTGATAATTCATAATATAAGGAGGATACTCTTCTGTATCGAAAGTAAGTAAAAGTGTAGCTTCAACAATTCATCATTTTTTTTTGTTTTTCCCTCTCTCTCTCAGTAATACAACTGACAAACCCAGTTTTCTGTAGCAATATTAATTTAGAGCAGGTCTCCCTAATTAATTTTCACGTCAAAATGTTGCTACATTCATTAGCCAATTCAATTAATTTCAGAATAAGAAAGACCCAATACAATTGGAAAGCAAACTCTATATTATGGTAGTGAAGATTGTTGCGTTTGTCGGATAGCATTGAAGTATATTATTACAAATTAATTTCAACTATTCTATCGATCGAACTGCTTGAAAAAGAGAAGAAAAGAGGTCTGGAAAACCATCTTAAACCAGAGAGATGACTAAATTATTCGATCAATTATCATTTTTCCAGATGACTGACTGCTGAGAGTATCATCTGCTCGACTTGAACTTTGGTGATAACTTTTCTTGGCTTGGAAAGGATTCAGCGCTAGCTAGAGTAACTACAAACTACTCATTTTGCTTCAACAAGGTATATTAGTTGTAAACCTCTTTTTCAAAAAAGAAAATTTCCTTACCAACTTGTATCAATCACAAATAAGCTCAGAAAGACGAAAATTCATAACCTAAATCGCAATACTTGTTTGACCATTTCTTTCACAGGTATTGGTTGATTTTGGTGGAAATTTTTCCATAGCGTGTCATCCGATCAATCCCGTATCCTACCGATATATTATTTTAATTTGTCCAATTTAATTAAGAGTCTTGTTTAGAGATATAATCAACAAAAAAAGATACACTTTATAAGTCATAACCATGAGAAACACAATTCTACTGGCGTTTATCATAGTAGGGCTTTGCTTCACTCTGAGCCAAGCTGACAGAGTTTGCGCCGACCGAAACTGCAAGCTCTGCAACGATACAAACCCAGCAGCCTGCTTGGAATGCGCGAGTGGCTATTTCGTCAACCAGCTCAATGGCCAATGCGGAAAATGCTCAGAAAACTGCCTCACTTGTTCCAATTCCTCAACAAACTGCACGAGCTGCAACAGCACTGCCTATACTCTGAACAAGTCAACCAGACAGTGCGAGACCTCTCGATGTCTGGTTGATCATTGCAAATCTTGCAACAAGACCAACGCTACTGCCTGTCAGAACTGCAGCAGCAGTTATTTCCTTCACAATGTAACTAAACAATGTATTCAATGCCCGAAAAATTGCACAACTTGCCTCGATAACTCCACCTGCTTGTCATGCGCGTCTCGACACGTACTTACTAGCTCAAAGCGCTGTGAGTCTTGCCCTAAGAACTGCTCCAGCTGCAAGAATAGTACGGTTTGTCTTGCCTGCGATTCACGATTCGTCTTGAATAGTACAACGAAACAATGCGACCCTTGCCCTGTAAACTGTGCAAGTTGCTCTGATTCCAAAACCTGCATACAATGTGATTATGGATTCGGATGGAACAAGACGACACGACAATGCGAGCAATGTCCACCAAAATGCGCGAGATGCTCAGGAAGGAACGAATGTCTCGAATGCGAGAGGGGATTCGGAATTAACCCACGAACGAAATCCTGCGAGCAATGCCCACCAAACTGCAAGTATTGTGCTGGTGGACAGGAGTGTCTTACTTGTTATGACGAGTTCGGAGTCCACCCATCGACAAAGATGTGTGTCCGCTGCCCAGAAAATTGCCTCAGATGTGAGGGATATAACCTGGATCGAGAGTGCACAGTTTGCAAGGGAGGTTTCTTCTTAGATTCAAACACCAAGCTCTGTAACAGCTGTCCTAAAAACTGCGTTAAGTGCTCGTCATCCAATGACTGCTCGCAATGCGAGTTTTTAATGGCTTACAATTCGCAAACCAATGAGTGTGAGTACGTTCTCCATCCGGTGGTGCTTTTAGCGATTGTGGGATTCTTAATATTACTTGGAGCAGTAGTTTTCATGCTTATGGGAAAGAAAGAAAAGAGAGACTAAACCGCAAATATTCAAGGCTAATTTAAGAAAAGCGATTATTCATTGATATATTTCATGTTTTACACAGCCGAAGGAGAAATAGTTTATTGTTAAGGAGATCTCTATCTTCTTGATTTCGAAGTAAATATTTCTTTTGAAGACCTGACATTCTTCATATTTCTGAAATTGATCAGTATAAATCCGAATAAATACATTTTTCCAACGTTATAGTGTCGTAGCACATTATATAAGAGACGTCGAAGATTACAAGTTAGACACTAATAATGAGTTGTATATATCCATCTTCTGATCTATTTACTATTTGTTGTAAGGAAATGGGTTTTTGAGTAGGCGTGTCTTCAACTGTATTGATTTAAATAATTTTTTGAATAGATAACGAAACTCAATTCCATGGACCCCGAAACAGGAGAAAGTATCGTCCTTGAAGAAGAAATAGATGAGAACTACGAACCCACCGAAGAGGGTAAATACTTCCCTATCGCCTTACTTCCCTAATTCTCCAAAGAAATACTCGAATATGCTGAATTTCTTGGCATGGACGTCGAAAAAGATAAAGATCTTCTCTACATCGCGAGGGAAGGACTCAAAGCGCCTCTCCCTGACCCTTGGAAACCCTGTCAGACCCGTGAAAAAGAGATTTACTATTTTAATTTCGAAACTGGAGAAAGCACATGGGATCATCCCTGTGACGAGTACTACAGAAACATGTATGAGAGGGAAAAAGTAAAACGAAACCGACAGCAGGCCCAAGCTCAGCAAATGACGTCTAATGCCATCCCCAACGAACTCAAGCAGCTGGGAGCCTCGAGTAAACCAATTATGATTAGCATTATACTCATTAGACTTTCCGCAGGTTCCAAAAAGCAAGCGAAAATGCCGCCGCTAAAACTTGATGAAATATCAAAGCAAAACAATACAACCAAGAAAGTTGAACCAATGATACTCGGAGCTAATGATAACAAAAAAATCCAGCAGTACAGAGAACAAAGAGAAAAGGAAATTCAAAAGGAAATCCAAGCGCTGCAGGAAAAATTTGAGAAAAAGAAGAAAGACTTGGAAAGAGAGCATCAAAAGAAACTTAAAGATGTAGATCTCGATTATGATAAGAAGCAAGCGGAAATGGAGGATCGAGTCCGTGAAGAAAACAAACCCTATGACAATAGCGAAATTTCTACAGAAAGAAATAAGCGTGAGGTTGACCTTCGCAATGAGGCTGAGAAAGCGATGGCGCATAGGATTAAATTGCTTCAACAAGAGTTGACGCTAAAGCTCGAGGATTCAAAGGAGAAATACAATAAAACGAAAGCGCAGAAACAGAAGGAAATAACTGATGAAATTGCAATGAGTTATGCTAGTGAAATGCAAATGATTGAGAATGAACTCTTTAAATTGAAAGTCCAGCAGAGTGCGAGCAATCTCGAGGATTTAGAGCGCTATGAACACAACGCGAAAAAAAGTTTCAGCAATGAGCAGGAGATGAAGTTCCAGTTTGATAAAGAGACTTTATTGAGGAATTTTCGAGAGAAAACCGCTGAGCTGAAGGACATAGCGTTGCAGAGACAAAGAGAAGAAATATCGAGGCTTCATAAGAAGTTTGAAAGCGAGAATTTAAAACAAGATGTAAGAGCTATTAGTTAGTAGTTTTTCTCATTGGTTTTGTAAAAGAGAGAAGAATTGGATCCAGAGTATGAAAAGGAATTGACAAGGGATTTAAAGGCGAAAGTTGAGGATTACAAGCAGCAAATAGCCAATAAAACTGAGATAATGAAATTCGAGGTGCAGGAGAAGCTGCGTGAATACGAAGCTGAGAGGGTGAGGCGATTTGTTGAGAATTTGAAGGAAGAGCTATCTTATCTCGATAAAGATTTCCAGCAATTCAAAGAGATGCTTGAGGCGGATTTTGCAAAGGAAAAAATCCGACTGCAAAAAAAAAGCGAGGATGAGATTTCCGCGCTGAGGCAGTTAACACTTGAGCAACTCCAAGAGAAGAAGAAGGTTTTCGATGATGAGCAGCTCGATAAAATTCTGACGTTAAAGCTAAAAGTCAATCGAATAAAGGAGTTTGATGAGCATGAAGCATTGGATGTGAAAGATAAGCTGACTCATATGGAAGACGGGATTTCTAAATCTCAAAGAGCATTAAAAGCTAAAGTAAAGTTTATTGTTGTTAGCATTTCGCTTATAATGGTGGGTATTAGCGTGATGAATTTAGTAAAGAGCAGCTTGTGTCAGAGGCGTTAAAGAAAGAGATTCAGTTTGTGGAAAATAGATATAAAACAGAACTTGGAATCATCCGAAAGGTAGATAGTTAAATTATGCGGGCCTTAACTCATATTATATGAACTTTATGAAGGTTTTAGGCGTGACAGGGGATTTGGATGCAGAAATTGAGACTTTGGCTCGAGTTATCCGTGAAAAGGAGGCGAAAATCGCAGAAATAAAAGGACAGAAGTTTGAGGATCTACCTGAGCTGCAAGGGTTTAATATAGACAAGTTGGCATTCGAGGTCAATAATATCAAAGGATTTTTGAAAGAAAATATTTCAGCAGCCGATCGAGGTATGAGCAAATTATTTGCCCAATTTTTGACCTAATAACTTTTAAAACTTTAGGCTATTCGAGCTCGAAGAAGAGTGGTGGCATAAGTTTGTTGGATTCAGACGACGAATTTGTGAAGAAGTACTCCAGTAAAACAAAAGAAAGATACTATTAACAATCGCCATTCAACACACGCAATTTTTCTATTGAGCTATGTGAATAAAACATTAACGAATGGACTATTTCTCACTCTGCTATACTTAATGCGGATATTTATTGGAGAAATAAAAAATTAATACACATTCTTCAATGTTCTTTGCGAAGAGCAAGAGACATCTTTTGGAATATTTATTATATATTGCATTCACTCTTTCTATATTTGTGTGCACGCTGTCCTTGACACTCAAATCATACGCAGCTAGTCTCCTGTTCATTTATTTGAGAGTTTAGAGAACGCGAAGATCTCTAATTTCTAAATTGCACTCAATGTGATGAGAAGTTATTCCAATAAAACCTTCTTGAATTAATTAGGCTACTACTATCTTAAGCCAGCCTAATAAATCAATTTAACAAGAAATTTATTGTCCATATCATATCAGCACCAATCACAACCAACATGGACGCAAAGCTCTCTCCACGACCCAAATCTCAAGACAAGCCAGCAAGATCTTTCAGGAAGCTTCAAGCGGTAAAGCAGTTTACAGTCGAAACTCCAGAGAAAATATTCTTGCCGTTTCAAACCTCTCCAGATAAGTTCAACCGGGCGGATGTAATCGTGTCGAACTACAGGTAGGGCTACCCTCTGCATTGAACACCACAATATAAGTCACAAATATGTTTCAGATCCGATGGTCCTAGACAAAAAGTCGCTGTTTTTTCCTCTCCTCGTCAATCAACCCTCAACTCACCAAAAAACCCGCCCGACTCCATCTATGATGTAACTCATTGCCAATCAATTCGCATGACTACTCCATGAAATTCAGCTTAACTCTCGAAGAAGTACGCAGCAGTCACAGAACCACATTAGATCAGCAACGACGGTCCTACTTACGGAAATGCCTACCGGCTTTGTATCCCCGAGGTCTACTAGTAAATTGAAAGAAGAGCAATTTGATCTCAAAGAACTGAAGGCAGTTTTACTAAAATTCCAAGAAGTACAAATATTTTTGTTAGCATTACTACATCATGGTTTGCAGTATTTAAAGCAAAGTGCGCTGGAAAAGAAACGATTAGTTGATATCGTCGCAACAGTATTCGCTGATCTCCTGATGTGCGTTCTTATTAATGAATTTCAGCTGAAAAGAGAAAAAAATCAATGCAAAGTTGAACTGGAGAAAATTATGATTGGGCATGAACGATTGTTTGGGCTTTATTCGAAGAATGCAAGAGGATTAGATGTAAGCTTCTCTTTGTTCGCTTACAGAAGCTAACGTATGCTATTTGAACAGAATAGAGTAAATGAGAAATTTCTTTTGGACCGTACGATTCAAGCTGAGACAGCTGAAGTTAAAAAGGTAACATCAATGAATGTCTGGGTGTAAATCCATCGGTTTAGTATCAAAACGATGCAAAAAAGTATTATCAGAAGAATGAAGAATGTGTTCAAGCGATAGAAAACGAGAAAGCTAGAGTGCAGGAGTTGAAACAGATGATTTTGAATTATAAAAAGGCATTAACTGAATCAAATGTATTTTCCTCGAAAATCAGCAAATTTTAATCCGGTGCTTAGAAAGAGAAAGAAAAAATGCGACAGGATCTTGCTTATACATATAAGCATGGTATTCAGTTGAAGCAAAAGTATGATTATTATGTAAAATAATATGGAAATTCTCTATTGATTGATTTTGCTTTTACAATTTAAAGCTGTTGGAAAAACGCAACCTTGATTATTGTGCAGATGATACGAAAGCCGTAGCAAGTCGACTGCAAAAAGACCTTGAAGGAGAGATCATTATTCTTGAAAGGGAGTTGAAATAAATAATTTATTCTGGATCGGTGGATTAATTATAAGACCCGATTTCAGTTTATTTGTGTGTTTATATGAAAGAAAGAGTTCTATGAGCAAACCTCTACTATTTTCAAAAGGTGCGATAACTTTTAAAATCAAGGCTTTTATTTCTTTTGATATTATTACGATATTGATTTCCTACACAGCCGTCTCAAAATCAATAAGTAAATCAATAAGTAAATGCGGCTGTTAAAATGAGAAATATCACTAAGCAAAATATATTTTCTCGATCCGTCATCCCTCTTAATTCAAAGAATTGATTGGAAGCCGGTCTTCAAAATACGCTTGAAAATCTCTCCAAAATGTTTCAGGTAGGCAACTTATAGTTTAATTTTTAAGTTTAAAGTGAGGATAATTTAGGTACTGCCGCTTATGAATCAATGAATTAATCTTTCTTTCAAATTATCAAGACTTTACAAGTTTTGAATTGAATAATATCTTACTCTTCTTATGTCATCTCATTAATTAACATTAGTAGTAGAATTAATATTGCCTGCGCCTATCATTCGACAGGACACTATTAACAAACCATTGTATGTACCACATGAATCTGTCAGAGTAGAGTTGCTGAGTAGCATTCTGAACGAAGGAGTTTCTATCGAAGATCACGTTTGCATAAGCATAATCGCTGAGTGTGACGTAATAGGTGTCGTTCCCAGTTCCATTCACCCATCCAAAAAGGGACAAACTCGCATTTCCTTGGAGATTGTCAATGAGAGTCTCTTTTCCATAGTAGGTGCTTGTGAAGTTAATGAGATTGGCAACGTAAGGAAGATCCAGTATTCCATTGAAATACCCATCTCCTCGGTCATTGACTGTGATCGAAAGGTTTTTACCAATAGCTCTGGAGAAGAGGAGATAGCTTTGTGGTGAGGCACCAGAACAATAATAATAGGACCAAGGATATTGTGAGCAATCAACGAAAATTTGACTATCATTGTAGTAGTTTGGAAGGTAAATGGTGTGGTTGGTAGTGTTGGTTGTGATATTGTAGTAAGTGGTGATATTTGGAACCATAACGGCATAGTAATAACCTCTCAGGAAATTTTGAATATCACTGTAGTTGACTCTGAGATAATAATTTACATAGATGCCAGGTAAAGGATCGTTGGGCTGGACTCCGTTAACATATATTGTCGCATTTGAATAAACAGTCGTCTGGTTGCAGTAATACCCTGGACAATAAGCAGTGTCATTTCCAAATGCGATGAAGGAAAGATTAACGGCTCCGTACACGTCGTTGCCATCCTGGTATAAGTATGGCGTGAAATTGTAGACATAGACGTAATAATTGTATATCGTGTAGTTGGAGTAATCTTGAGATAGCCAGTACTGTAACTCCCAACCAGTGATATTATATTCAGGGAACTGAATACCCGTCGTATTACTAGAATTATTCAGGAGATATGGTACCGCTGTGAAATTCACCCATGCTCTTAAGAAATTGCGGAGATCACTTGGGTAAATTGCCAATTCTCTATCAAAAGTCATGGAAGATATCCAGGAGTTATAGACTTCAATGGTTACACCAACACCATACTCCCAGATTTGACTCGAACCATAGGGCGAGATATAGCTATTGTTTCCATAAGCGTCCACGGCGAGGCTAAATTTGCCACTCACATCCCATTTTCCGATAGTGCCTGTGAAATTTGCTTTCCAGATGTTCACCTTGTACTGGACTGATGTGTAGTTATAGTAAGTCGACCAGGACGTGTTATACCAGTAAGTCAGATTCTCGCCTCTCAAATAAGCATGAGGGAGAAATTGGGTCGTATTGCTCGATGATGAAATTGATGCTGAGTGGTAATGGTTTTGGCTGGCAAGCGAGTAGTTGGAGATAGGTTTATAGGAGCTCGCCCGGAGCTTAACAAAAAATTTCGTTTCTGAGTCAGAAGAGGCCATAGTTGCGATTAAAACAACCAAAGCGATAAGCATAAGAGCGATGATACCGATATATTTTTTCATAACGAGATCAAATTAAAATTTTTTCGGAGATCGAAATATTAATTATAAGTTGTTCTGAGTGTGCTTAAATAATTTGGAATTGTCTAACGTCAGAATTGTAATACGTATTTTCACAACGGCTCGATTAGGATATTTTCGTTAAACTGATATCATATTTTTTGCTTTTGTCTAAGTCTGAGCTAAAGAAAATTCTACTGTGTGTTTTCTGTTACGAGCTCGATGATCTGGATGTCATCTCTAGTGCCTGAACTTTAGAATTTTTCCTGTCTACTTGATGAACTGAAGGTGTAGGATCAAGGCTGCGTTATTGAAGCTCTTTCTCACATGCCATACTTCCCTTTTGTCGAAATTATGAACGAATTAATAGTAGACTATATAGTCTGACTCTTCGAATCTGCTCATCTTGTTGTTTACTCCTCCAGTAATTCCTTTTCAAAAGTATTTTCGGATAAGCTAAATGCATTAATCAGATTGCGTCTTAAGAAATCAAGAACTTCAATATCAAGTTAGAGGTGACTTCAGGATCTGGAGTCACAATTTAGAAGTTTGAGAGTGCACATAATACAAATAATTTCGTGATGGATGCTATATACTTTGTTTCTCTCAA
>ENA-UOUE01000964-UOUE01000964.1-compost-metagenome-genome-assembly--contig:-NODE-964-length-20741-cov-31.957123_pt1 | contig 20741 bp, 7 predicted proteins | sample MGYA00238146_ERZ747223 | MGnify/ENA primary metagenome ERZ747223 (study PRJEB28781, sample SAMN06268865) | compost metagenome | isolation source: single cell | place: USA: California, Emeryville, Joint...
GGCTGTTCAAAAGCGAGATTGGGATATATTCATGAACAAATAGCAATGTATGCACAAAGAATAAATAAAAATTTGAGCTACATTTACAGACTTTTAAAGAAGTTCATTGGAAGGAAGGAGTTGCACAAGTTATTATCCCAACATCGAGAAATGACAGAAATTCCTTCTTGACTCTATTATCTAACTATGAACATTTCTATACAAAAGAATTCATTCTGGCAAATTGAACTGTTTAAATCTTTAGAACAGGATTGAGCATCTTGAAATCACATAATGTTACTTGGTCTCTTCAAAAGATTCTCTGACTTCATTGATCCTGTCATCGTTGCCTTCTCCCAGAAAATATTGCGTGTTTTCGGCAGATCCTGCATCTAGGTTGAAGTCTCCTCCAAGATTTCCTAATAGATTCGTTAGTCGATCCAAAATCATTTGACTTCGCTCTTTATTGCTGATGTATTTATTTTCAGTGGAGGTTCTGATTTCCCTAGATTCAACATTGAGGGGAACATTGTGGTTTGAAATCGAGTCTTTTCTTTCTTCCTCTTTGATAGTTTTATCGATTGAGTATGTATTTGGCTCAGAAACTCGAGCAAATGGATCAATTGTTTTAATTTTGCGATTTCTCCCTCGCTCGCCTCCAGGATTTGAACTGTTCCATGATTGCTCGCTGTTATAAGGATTGTAATTGATATTGCCGTAGTTAGGATGATTTTCGATTTCTTTTTCGTTCATAGACTCATATTTTAGTTCGTCCAGCGTTCTTTTTTTCCCCGAAAAAGGGAGTTCATATGGATCGCGCTGACTGTGAATGCGGTCTCCAGAATCATTGGCTAAATGATTGACATAGTTTCTTTTTAACGACTCAAACTCTTTGTATTCAAAAGGATTCCTCGTGATCAGATCATCAGAATGCTTGTCGAAAGTCGAAGTCTCTGAAGTTTGGTTTATGTCCCTTAGCATACCAGATTGAGGATTTTTTATCGCTGAATTTCGGGGAGGTTTTTGTGGAGAATATGTGATTTTATCGACCTCGTTGTTCGTTGATATTTTATTCTCAGGAAGCACCGGAGGATCTATTTTATCTTCTTGGTATTTATAGTCTGAGAAGAGGTTTTCCATGTTCGGCTCTTCTTTTATTGAATAATTTGAATACTTTATCGGAGAAGAAACTACTTCCTTTGGTTCTTCTTTTTTTTCTTCTGGGACTTGAGGGTCAACAAGCTCAAGCTTACCTTGAGATCGATCCTTTCGAAGCAGGCCTAACTTTGATACAACACTTGAGTCCGAGCTGGTGATTTGACCACTCTCTCTGGCATTTGGTGCTAATACTTGAGATTTTTTCACACAAAGACTAGCCTTTTCTGACACTCCTTCTATTTTTTTCTGTTGTAATAGTTGATTGGAAATCTCTTGTGACACTACGAGAGAGGAAGTTGTATACTGCTCATTTAGGTTTATCGGATCTGATTTTTGTAGAAATTCTGAATGCTTACTCTCAGACTCTTCGATGCTATTTTTTGGATATCTAGAACGGAAATTAAGCTGTTCGCGCAGCTCCTCAAGACCGTTATCATGACTAATGTTCTGATGTTCATAATCATAGTCATCTTCGTCAGCAATGACAAGAGATCGGTCAGACTTCATTTCCTGCATTTTTACTTCTTTCTTATATGTTTCTTTTTCGACAAGAAGAGGGTCGATCTGTTCTTTGAATGGCGATTCCATCCTTGAGCTTACATTTCGGCTTATGTCGTTGGTATAGAAGTCGTTCAGTTTTGAATTTTGTCCGAAAAGTATCTCTTTCTCGGTGAGAAAATCTGCAATATTGTAATTCTTGAGAGTTACTGGTCTGTTTGCAGGATCGTTTGGATCATTCCGATTTGAGAGGTTAGAAAATCCTTGCAATCCTCTCAATTCGTGATGAAAATCGTTTCTATTTGTTGAAGCTGGAAATAGACTTGCTAGATCTGGGGATACTGACATGGAAGTGAAATTTTTGTGTCCAAATCCATCTTTTGGAGACATGAATTGACTCAATTGGTCGGAAGGTTTAAATTGGTGTGGACCTTGTTGAGAAGATCTGATGCCAGTAGCAGTTTTCTCAGCTTGGACATCAGGCTTGGCATTACTTGTCAATTTGTTATTGATAGGGTGGAAAGTCAGAATTTGATCAGGATTCATCATTTGTGCTTGAGTAACGGCTTCTTTGTGATCCCTATCTAATCCTGTGGCAAATTGAGATCTATTAGGTTTTTTCGAATCTAAATTATGCATTGGATATCCAGCTGCGTTTTCTAAGCCTGCCATTGAAGTTTCCTTTGACATGTTAAACCGAATGCTGCTGGGAGTTTGGTGGATGCGGTCATTCGGTGGTGAGCTAAGCTGGAACGCTTGTCGATGGAGCTCTTTGAATGCTTCCAAATCTTTTAGAAAAGACCGTTCGAGCTCATTGTTATTTTCGATCAAATATGACTCTGTTGCTAGAGATTTCATAGATAGTGCACTCTCATTAGGCATTCTGCCAAGAATAGAATTTTGAATCTGAGATCGGTCATGACCTCTCTTCGGAGAAACGAAATGTCCTGGAGTTTTAAATTCTTGTTTCTTACTCTTTCCAGAATCTGCTACTCCTCCATATTGGTGAATATTTGAAGCATTCAATTGTAATGGAATCTTGTAAAGTATTTCTGGTCCCAATATCTGAGAAGCTATAATCGCATTTCTATGAGCATTTGGGTCAGTTTGAGAGTGATAAAGTATCGATTCAACTAACTGGTCCTGTAGTTTGGGATCATTTTGAAGCATGACTCTGAGTTTTTCAATTTCTCTTTGGTATTGGATTTTTTCTTTTTGAATTTCAGTGAGCTTATTTTCCAAAACATTTTTTTCTTGAGCGAGCAAGTCTTTACGATTCCTTTGTTCTTCGATATCTTGTAGCATTCCTTTAAATCGGTTGAGATCCTGTGGTGTAGGTTGATAAAAATTCGCCATCGGATGTTGTGGAGGAAAGAAAAAAGGATGGAAGGGATACATATACGGAGGATAATAAAATGGAGGGGGCATCTGAAGTTTTCCGAATTCAGCTAGTTGAGCCGGATCCTGAGGATAAAAAGGAGGATATTGCGCATACATATTGGGGAACTGGCCTGGGAATTGTTCTTGTGGAAATAAGCCAGGATATGGGGGGAACTGACCTTGAAGATGTGAGTTTCGTTGCTGTTTTGGTGAACTTTGCTGAGTTAGAGGATAATTATTTCCTGCAAACTCCCGAGCTTGTTGCAGATTGCCGCTAATAATAGATTTATCCTCTTTGAATTTATTATGGCTTAACGGTGGTTCTTGTCGAATAGATTGGTCTTGGATATTATCCCTATTTTGTTGAGGGTTTAGTGTCTCTTCAATAGCGTTTGGTTTTTCTGGTTTATTCTGAGGAGCAGCTTGTTGGGGGTTATTTTCAGTTACATTTTGGCGTTTCTTTAGCTCCTCACGCTGCTGTATTAGCTTCTGCTCCCTCTCGAATTTCTCCATTTCTCTAAGTTCTTCTTCTTGAATTCGCTTTTTTTCCAATCGCTTTTTTTCTTCCTTCTCTTGCATCTGCTTACGAAGTTCTTCTGCTATCTGTTGCTTTTGCAGTTTCTCTCTCTGTTTTCTTTTATTATCTTCATCCTCCATCTTCGAAAGAACATTCACTTCTTTATTGGCATAAGGTTGTCCTTCAGAATGTTCATGGAACATATCGCTTCTCCTGCGTTTGAGAGGCTCATGACTATGAGGCGAAGCACTGAGTTTTGGATGTGCTAACGGATCATGACCAATTCCAGCGTGTTCATCCATGTAATATTGCATTTCGTTCACAGCAGGGTTGTCTCCTTGAGTTTGAATATGCTCCGGAGCAGAAATTTCAGGATGTTGTTCTGAATAATTTCGTTGCTGTTCGCGGAAGGAAGGTCTTGATTTGGGAAAATGACCTGGTGAATGATCTCTTTGTTTCTGGTTCAGCTTCTCATTCACTTGATTATCGAGTTCTTCTTTATATTTTCTCTTCTTTTCCATTTCAATGAGCTTTTGGATATCGTTTTGTGAAGGTTGTCTCTGTCTTTCCAGCTCATGATTTCGAATAAAAGGATTTTCATCGATTTTTTGTTTCTGCTCGAGGGCACGTTTTTTTTCATTTTCAATAATCTGTTTCATTAGCTGGTCAGCATACTCTCGTTTTTTTTCTTCATTCTCTAAAAAGTTGTTTTCTAATTTTTTCATTGGCTGAACCAGAGTGGGCTCTTTATCTATTGATTGATAAACTTGCTTTTCTTTGACCTGACCATCAAGCATCTCTTTGTATTTTCTTTGTTTTTCAAGCTTTTCACTATATTGGTCCACAGAATTGCTATAACCTGGTAATTTTGGGTTAGACATTAGATCTGCGTCATTGCTCTTCAATTGATTTTTCGACGCTATTTGCTGCAAATTTTTTGGGAGGGCGTTAGGTTCTTGATTCTGATTTTCTCTGGTTTCAGGAGCTTGGAAGAAATTTTGAAGTTTGGAACTGAAGTTAATCGAGTTTGGTTGTTCTTCATAAGGGAGGTTTGCAGAATTTATCCGACCACCATTTTTCTGTCGAATTACCGGAGAGAGATCAAACTGATTTTTTTCTGGGCTCAGCCTTGTTGGTCCGGAAAGTTTAGGATTCGGAATATTGGGTCTATTATTCTCTTCGTTCTTGACATTAAAATTGACAGGGGATTTGTCAAGGCCGACTTGGTATGCCGAGTTTTGGTTTCCTGCTTGTCGAAGCCGTCTCTCTTCCTCTCTCAGTCTGAGTCTCTTTTCTCTGTCTTGTTCGGTAGACTGAAATGGTTTTAAGTGGTCAGATTGCGAAATTGTCGGACTGACGGGCATCTTCTGGCCTAACTGTTGGCCTTTTTCAATCATTGCAAGTTTTTGATTTTCTTTTCCATGCATTTCTTTTTCAATCTTCTGTGTAATTTCAGAATCACCTTGCTCCAATGCTCTCATTTTCTCTTCAATGTCTCTTTTTCTCTTAAGAAGATATGCTTCAAGTTTTTCCGTTTCTTCATCATTTATTGCTAGATTCTCAAAGCTTTTGGCATCTCTCAATTGTTCTTCACGTTTTGGGCTACCAGCTAACGCGTTTTGTCCAAACCTTTGATCTCGCAAGTCAGAAGGTCCCATTTGGAGATTTTTGCGTTCTTCTCTCGTTCGGGAAGGTCTCATAGAAGTGGGCTTTACAATTGAAGCTAAAATAATATATTAACACTCAGTTTGAATTTTTATCGGTTTTAGACAAATAAATATTCAAATTCTGACGATCTTCTCTGGAGTGCAATAAAAAGTTAATCCAAAACACTTAAGAATTCAATTTTTTTATCAATATCTAGACCAATGTGCCTTCAATTAATAGAACCGGCTGTATAGTGAGTGGACTCAGACTGAAATATCCGATGCACTAATTAAGACCGTGAGTCGTATTTTATAAATGTTGGCTGGTTTAGTGAGAGCCTCCTGAAGAATGAGAGGCCAGCAAGAAAACCAACCCCCCTTTCAAATTCGGCTCGATTACTTCTTCTCGTCAGTTTGTTGTTTAGAGAAAGTTAATTTTATTTTTTTTATTTTGTTGCTTTTCAAATTGCAAATTGGCTGAGTTCTAAACTTATGTTATTTTCACACAAGTAGAAAATATCTAATTGTTTTATGGTTGAATGCAAAATAACGTGTTCACATTTTTCTGAGCAAATATGGATTAACTAGAGAATTCGAACTTGACTAGGTGCATCATCTGTCTGTTGGACAGGATTTTCTACTTTATTTTGTGCTGAATCTTAAATGCTTCCAGGGCCCGGGCAAACTCAGGTTTAAAATCATTAATAAAATTGAGTTTAAAGTTCTCATCAGAGAATTTCTTCATTTCTTCTCGTCCACGAGCCACTATCGATCTACAGCAAGAAAATCAGGTTAGATAAATTTAACAAGAACAAATGGATCTTACTTGCAATATGCTTCTTGAGAGGGTTGGTGGCATGATAGGATAGCTTCCACATAATCGTCTTCGGTTATCCCAAGGAATCCAACAGGCTGACTCCTTTCCTTGATAATATCAAACTTTGGTCCTGCGGAGTTATGAGCAATGGTAATCATGCCACTTGCCTATTAAGGAATTTAGTCTCTTCTGAAGCTCAAGTATTGATTACTATCAATTCAACGATTGCAATTCCGAAATGTTCAGCATTCATGGTGTGAATTGCAAATTTAGCTCGCTCGAACACTTTCATAATCTCTGGGAAAGGCAGGTTGACAAAAAATTGAACTCTGTCCTAAATTTTAACATATTATATAAATTTGATCCGGCTTTTGTTCTTACTTCAACACCATATTCCTTCGTCTTTTGCTTTAAGTGATTCAAGAAGACATCATCTTCAGGTCCTCGGCAAGACCCTACTGCAAACTGTTGATTCCCAAAATTATGAAGCGACTTGTAAGAATAGATAGGATTTATACAAGTTTGAGGTCTGTCTTAGGATCTCTCTCGACAAGCTTTTTCATGATTCTGAATTGCTTTTCATGGTCTTTCTCAGGTCTATGATATAGTATTAAAAACGTTCAAGTACTCAAGAAAAAGAGAATGAATCACCTAAACTGAGAGAAAGAAAGGATGATGGGTTCTCTTCCTTCGGTCTTGAGTTTTAAAAAATTGCTCACTTGGCAAGGTGGATAACTTATTTTGAAAGATTAAAATTAGACCGATTCATAATTCGATTTATTTACAGGATCTTGAAATTATCGGCCCATTTGGTCCACAATTGAGACATGTGGTCTCTTGTCCAGGTCGAATTTGCCCAGCAGAAGTCAACTCTTTTCCCCATAACTCCATAGAAGTAGATCAAAACCTTGTAGTAGATCAATTTAGCAAAACTGAGCACTCGGGAGTCAGCAATGCGGGCTTTATTATTGAATTTTTTCTTTTTAATGTCCGTCACCATTTCATGACTGAGAGATCGATTTAAACTTTTTCAGGAAATGAGATAAATATTTTTTACGAAACATATGGGTAGTGGACATAAGCTCCAATTTTGCAGGATGGTAGAAGGAAGCGGGTTATCCAGAAGGAAAAGGCCAGTCCGGTTGAATCAATCAACATATCAGGGGGATATGCGCAAAGCGCCTCAATAGTTAATCTGATTGTCCCATAAATCTGTCCAAAGATCGTGAAGAATGGCCATGTAGCAGGGTCAATGAGGTATCTTTTTGTTAGCAGTACGAATTTTGGAGTCTGCTTAAGTTCAATATTGAAACGATCCTTTGAAAAAATTATAAGAGGTGAATTTCATTCTCTGATATTATTTTAATTCGGTATACTTTTGTCTTTTTCAGGATATCTGCCGCAGGAACTGTGTCACCACTATAGACAACAACTTCGAAAGCGTCATTAGGGAGCTGGTCATAAAATGCATCAATCATGCACCAAAGTACTTTTTCACCACCGCCCCCTGAGTTACTGATGCAAAAAAGTGAGTTGAATTTAAGTCACGTAATAGTCTCACCAATAAGGGTGCAGGAATGAAATAGTGTATTTGTTGGAGCTTTGCAGCCTCTTCCTGTGTGCCGCACGAACTTTTATTTTTAAAATAGTCAATCCTAGGAAGAGTGCTATGGCGAGGAGCACCAGAGAGATCCCCACAAGTTGAAAAATCCGATAAAAAATTTGCAGTAGCATCTTTTTTCCAAGAGCAATAAAATTTAATAGCTAAATACATTATTGTTGGAATAGGAGTCAATTTTTTCGATAATAAATTATGAGAAGTACACGTGGATATGGCTTGCTGGAGCAGGAACGGTCACTGAATTTGATTTGTGTGTAGCAATGTCTTTTTGGGTGATTTGACAATCTTCAAGGATAGAAATAAACTTTTTGATTTGTTATTAATGACTGCAACAAATTTGATCTCAAGGAATCTGGTAATGTCTGAAGAAAAATGAAAAATATTAAGAATGTCATTTCAGAAACAAATTTACCATGAGCAATCTGAAATTCGACACCAATTCGAATGAAAGTAATTGTAATTTGTTGAAAGTTTACCACACTTTATAAGTAGTAGTAAGGAAAAAGAAAAACACATTACCAAGGATGGTGATTTTGGAAATAGTTTTTTGCTGGAATGAGTATCGATGATATTCACTTTGTTAACCCCGCGATAAAGAAGGTCAGCGATGTTCAGTTATACAATGTTCATCGATAAATATGTATCAAAGTTTACCGCATCTAAATCAAACGATATCCCAAATCGAAAAATATGATCCTTAATCATTGATTTTGTATTTTTCAATCAATGTGAAAAGTTTCCTCGAATTGTATAGGAAAATATATGCTTTATTCTTCAAAAACCATTATCGATATTGCATAGAAAAGTAGTGTAAAACTTATTCCAACTCATCTACTGAAATGCCAGCGGCTAAATTTATCATCTATAAGTCTAAGACTCCTTATCGTTATTACCTGAGATCTTGAAGATTTAAACTACCTAGTGTCGAATACTCGCTAACCAGGTAAATATCTTTGTTTCTTATACCTCATACATTGAAGAGCAATCTTCTAAATATTCTTCTTGCGTTAATCCAGATTTATACACTTTACCCTGCCTCGTAATTGTAATGTCAAATTCTTTTTTCAATTCATTTATCATTTTGTAAAGTTTTGGTTTCTCATTGAAAATAAATTATAATTTTTCAACCTGCTTCAATTAAAATCAATTTATTTAAACTAAGGATTTAATTTAATTTAGTATGGCGCTCCTTATAATGTGTTATTGAGATAACACTAATTCTTAGTCTTTTCAGGGGTGCCATAACGTGTAATTGGAATGAACGAAAGAATTACTTTGATATCACAATCTGAGATCCTCAGCAATTACTTTGCTTCTTCGAAAAGAGATAGTGAGAAATAATTATATTAGGAATACTTGGTCACAGTAATTAGTTCCTTAAACATTATGTATATAGTGAAAGCAGCCGTGAGTGACTTGGATTTGAGCAATTTCTAACGTACTGCAAGTATGCCATAGAAATATTTTGACGAGTTGCCTTTACAGATTTTGCATTTCATGAGTCTTAATGAATGACTGTTTAGACACATTGCAAGAGTTATATTTTACTCCCCGGGATCCTCAGCAATATCATTCAAGGAGTTTGCAATATGATATCCACCAGAACAATCAGAACAGCAATATAACAAAATCGTTACAAAATATTAAGCAAGTGTGTACGCACTAATTATCTAGAAATGTGCAATGTTGCGATTCAATATTAAAGACGCGCTGATTTATAACAAAAAAGAGCCATTCATATTGACCAAAAACTCTTAGTTAACGAACTGAAGCAACAAGTAAAAAGATAGGATATACTCTACTCTACTCGATTCTACTCATGAATTTGCAAAATTTGGTAATATGAATTGGCGTGTTTTCTGATTCAAGAATGTACATGCGTGATGCATAATATCTTGTTCACTAGAAATTTTCCGCTTCTGGGAATGGGAAGAGTATATATAACTTCTTTCGATATTTCTCTAACAGCAGGGCAAACATGTCGTTCTTTACGAATTTTTGAAGTTTCTAATGAAGTTTGTGCTAAGGCTGAGTGTGCGTAAGAATTTGTTACATTTTCAGATTTTATCTCGAGTATCTGATCCTTACAAAGTAGGATGGCTCTCAATATTACCTTGAATATTAAAGGTTCACCTTCTATTAAAAGTAAATTGTGCGTAACAACATATCAGGAAGACGGTTTTAGAATACCTATCAGAAAAAGGTCAAGAATCCTTTTGCCAACTGCGAGAGGAACATAAGTCATCAAAAGGCTGATGAAAGCTTGGTGGAACAGAATATAAAAATCAACCTAGAATCAAAATAACAAATATATTCTCAAATGTTTGATTACTTGACATGCTTCAAAAGCCTTCAATACTTCTGGTATCTGTTCCATCATCTGCTTTTGTAAATAATTGCACATTTCTTTTACTTTTGGAAATTCTGGTTTGTAAATTGATCTCCAATTTTTCTCTTTCATTATGTATACAAAAATCCAGAAGACGTCTTCTTCATACTCACTTTCATATTTCTCAAAGAATTCTAAAAACGGGAGAGGTCATGTTACTGATAAAAAAAATCACGTATCTCTGAAAATTTGCATACTGAGCTGTGAATCCATATAATTCTCTGGATGTAAGATTATGAGTAGAGCTGCTGCTATCGAATTCATTCCTTGCACGTATCCAATAGCTTGGTCATAATTTGCGTATGCTCTCAGGATACGTTGAAGTTTTGATAATCCATCATATGACTGTAAATTTCAGATTGAAAATTGAGGAAAGAAAAGAATTAAACTTGGTCTTTGAAGAAAATGTTGAGTGGGAATGTTCGTGGAAGGTCAGCTTTGATCTGATTTTCATCTTTTTCGCTTAAATATGTTGTGGACAGTTTGGAGTACTGCTCTGAAGACTGCAATAGAAATATGAGGAAAAAGTAAAAACTTATTTGGAGTTTATTGGAATATAGCAATACGCTGTCTTTCTTCTGCTTCTCAATCTTTGTAAGAAAAGCCCATATCCGTGGTCGTCTAACATTAAATAACAATCAGCGAATTTGGAAGTGGCTAGAGTGCTACAAGTCAAAGGGTATCCCATATCGTAGACTTGCATAAAGCTTGGTAGATGGCACGTTTTCCGGATCATTGCTCTTCATGATTTTAATCCAATCAGATTTTTTAAATATTTTTCTCTTGTAATCGGAGATTTCTTCTTCAATATCGTTTGTTCTGGAATTGTCCAGCTTTCTTTCATCTCCATAAAATTGAGATTTTTGTAGCTTTTCATTTTCACTCTCCTCAGAATCAAGTCCAGTATAACCTTTCAAATTGTCTGGAGCTACTTGAAAGCGGTTCCCTTCTTTAGTCATTCGTGGTCTCAGTTTATTAGATCTGTAGCCGACGCTGGGATCATAAATATAACCTGATTCACCTGGCGTTCCGAATTTATAGAAAGTATCTCCTTTTTTAATATCATCTTCATCATCTAGTTCTTGTTTAGGTTCTCGTTTCGAAAAACACCTTCATATCAAATGAATATATACACAGAAATAGGTGTCGAACTTACGAGCATAGCATCATCGTTTTAACCCGGGATGTCGCCACTCTCGTTGAGATAAAGATATATTTTAAATTTATCTTTGTTCTGTGTTGCAAATTTTCTTGAGTTCCTTCATGAGACAACACCTCTGGTATGATCAATCATTAAGAATCAAACTGAAATTAGTGAAGCAGGAGACTTAGCCATGACAGCTTAAATAATAATAACCTCTGAATTGGGAAAGAAGGAGGAATGTTTTTTTATCTCTCTTGGCTGGCAGTAATATTCATTTTATAATTACAATAACTCATAATGTATTCGATGCAGAGGATTGATGATGTTTTAAATTATGTAGTTGGCTACGAAGCATGAAAAATCTATCATTTCTTAATTTCATGATTCAATACACTGGAAGGAAAAGAGTTCAATATTAAATAGATACTGTTTTTAGCCCTCTTTGATACTAAGAGAATCGATAAAGAAGATAAATGTATTTCGGGCTTTGTTTTTAAGATTGGTGATGGCATTGAGAAAGAATATCTTATATGATGAAATTTTCAAATATTTACTTCAAAAGTTAATTGCTGTTTCTTGGCTTTTCCAACCACACTTCCAAAATAATCTTATCCTAGTTACCTTTCTCGAAAACTCACATCAAAACCCACAAAAATGCAGAGTTCTGGAAATCCATGAGGAAAACCAAAGTTCTTTAGAGTTTTTTGTAACTTAACTCTGTTGTACTGAGCAAATTGAATGAAGATTCAGTCAATTTACTCGCATTAACTCTATGTAGAGAGGCGTTGAATTTAAGAAGAGGTAAGCAAAGTTTTGTGATGTTTAACCAGAGATGGCCAGAATTTCTACAGATTGAGTAGTGGGAAATTATTCCAGAAGCCTGAATCTCGCACTAATCAGCTACGTGTGACATGCCTTCAGACACCATTGATCTTGAAAGCGTTGTCTTACTTCTGAAAAAAAGTAAAAAAGAGAAGAACACCTTCTATTCTCTCACTAATTCCTACGAATCCTCTCTTTAAAATACTTCAAGCCATATTGAAGCTCCATAAAAAAAGAAACAGCAAATCTTCTAAGGAATTAAAATGATTGCCAAAAAAGAAAAAAGTTAGAAGCTCTTTTCACAGAAATGAAAAAATTATCCGATTTTGTGAAAACGGTTCAATTAACGCAAATAGCGGCTGAACTAAAAGTTATCATGAGAAAACGACTTTTCGCGCTAGCGATTAATTATTCAATTTGTCAAGAGAAAATAGCAGCTTGAGCAAAATGAAAGGACCGAAAACCAATGAAAGTCAGACCGACGAAGAAGCTATTCCATTCATTTCTGGTGAAGGAATTAATCAATCTTCAAAGCAATCCAAATTTGATGCTCACGGTGAGAATGCTCGAGATTCAGATATTCATATTGACATGAAATCCGAGGCCACAGAAGAACGAACTAGGTCGATAACTTCAACTGATCCGAACCCTTCTGCCTACGAAAAAGCATCCTTCTTCAACGCAATGCATTATTATTATGCAATAAAAAATGTAGCTAGCCTACAAAAAAAGGACCAGCAGGATTTGAAACTAGAGGACTTTCCTCTCTTGGGAAAGACCGAAGAAGTGAGCTATAAAATTAATGAATTAGAGGAAACTTATCTTCAACATCGAATACAGCACAAAAAACCTTCGCTGTTCTGGCCCATAATGAAAGTGTTTGGTAGCAGAATTTTCAAGCAACAATTCTTGACGATCATTTATTGTGCTGCAAGGATCCTTTTTACGTTATTCCTGAGTAAAATGCTTGAGAGCATTGCGGGTGCTGATGAAAATGCAACCTTTCACTGGGGAATATATTTGTTCCTTGCAACGATAATTTCACTCTATGCGAACCATTTCAGCTACTTTCAAGGAGCCAGGCTCGTTTCACAATTAAGGCCTGCGCTGATTGGTATGATGTATAGAAAAATTACCCGTTTGAACTATTTCTCAGTGAATCAAGTGAGTATCGGGAAGATTGTGAATATTGCCGCAAATGAGCTGAATATATTGGAATTCCAGATATACCATGTTTTCTATTTGACAATTTCTCCTTTTGTTCTTGCAGGATCTCTGGCAGTCCTATGGATGCTTGTTGGAGTAGCCTGCTTGCCAGGAATAGCTTTCATTTTGCTGACTGGACCTATTCAGTATGCCCTCTCGAAACTTAGTGCCAAAATGATGGGGAAAAAGAATCCTATCACGGATGAAAGAGTCAAGCTCACGAATGAGATGGTTGAAGGCATTCGCTTGTTGAAGATGTACGGTTGGGAAACTCACTATGCAGAAAATGTTGAGAAAGTCAGGAACAAAGAAGTTTCTCTCTTAAAAAAAATCGGGTACTGCGATTTCGTGAGTGGGCACCTGCTAGGAAGACTGAGCATAGCTTTGGGAAGCTTCTTGATTTTCCTTACCTATAGTGCTTTGGGTGGGACTCTTACCACAAGTAAGGTGTATGCAACCATCATAATGTTGATTTTCCTTCGAGTTTCTACTGTTCTATATTGCAGTGGTGCTTTACGATTTATCAACGAGCTGAAAATGACTTTCAAGCGAATTATTGATTTGCTTGAAATTGAAGAACCCTCTCGACCGAATAGAGATAAAAATGTCGTTGCTCCGTTGAACTCAAAAAATGGCGTCGAATTTGAGAACTTTTATGCCTACTGGGGCGAAAAGCCATCTCACGATGCGGAAAATAAGCTCGAAGGACATCTCACATTTGAGAACCCAACCCTAAAGAGGGTCACTTTTTCTGTCGAAAAAGGAACCCTCTGCGCTCTCATCGGAACAGTTGGAAGCGGAAAATCGACAGCCTTGTTATCTTTCTTGAACGAGATTCCGAAGAGAGAAGGAAGTTTACGGTACAATGGACGAATAGCTTATGTTGAACAGGAAGCAGTTATATTCCCGGGCACTTTGAGAAGTAACATTCTCTTTGGACGGCCTTATAATGCGGAAAAATACGACGATATTGTTGAATCTTGTTGTTTGCGGGATGATTTTGCCGGATTTCCTAATGGAGACCTCACTGAAATTGGGGAGAAAGGTGTCAACTTATCAGGAGGACAGAAAGCAAGGACGGCCCTAGCCAGAGCTTTATATTCTGATGCCGATATTTATCTTCTGGATGACCCACTCAGCGCTGTAGATGCTAAGGTTGCACACAAACTATTCGCTAAGGCAATCAGAGGCGTTTTGAGAGATAAAACTGTTCTGCTTGCGACACATCAGCTCCATTTTGCGAGACAAGCAGAGAAAATCGTGGTGTTCGACAGCGGACAAGTCAAGGTAGAAGGAACTTTCGATCAAATTAAGATTAAAGATGCAACTATTTTTTCGCAGCTTGAGACTAAAGACAAGGAAAACCCAGTTGAGAACGATACTGCTCTGACTGAGGACCAAAAAATTCGTCGAAGAAGACAGCTTTCAGAAAGTAGTTTGAAAGAAGACGATGATGAAAAAGAACCCACAGTTGATGAAGTAAGTCTTCATGATATTGATGATGACGATCAGGAAAGGGAGGAGGGGAAACTTGTCAGTCAAGAAAAAATTGATTCAAGCGAGGTTGGATTGGGTACTTATTGGCACTATCTCAAAAATGCTGGTTCTTTTGGGTTCATTCTCTTCTTCTTTATAAATCTTGCACTTATTGAGGTCTTATACGTCGGATACACACGGCTCCTTGGTTATTGGATAGCTGGCACCTGGGACTCATCGTTTGCTATAAAAGTCCTTGGAATACTAATAGTCGTATTCCTGCTGGCTCTTGCCACAAGAGAAATCTTTTTCGTAAATTTCAGCCTTAATGCCTCAAAGAATCTGCACACCAATATGCTGAAGTATGTGATCAATGCTGCCATCGAATTCTTCGATACGAACCCATCAGGAAGAATTATTAACCGATTTTCGAATGATATGGGTGTGCTTGATCGTTTCCTTCTGATGGTCCAAAATGATCTTATTGATGGCTACTTCTATTTCGCAGCCATACTGATCACAGTCTTTATTATCGTTCCGTGGATTCTCTTACCAACGCTCCTCGTCATAATCCTGCTTGTGTTCATAGTCAGGGCGTTAAAAAAAGCGATTGTACAAGGAAGAGCAATCGAACTTCTCTCAAGGAGCCCGATCTATAGCCTGCTCTCTCAAACGCTTTCTGGGCTCGTCATAATTCGAGTGTATAATCAAGAAAAAAGTGTGAATCAGGATTTTACTAATCTCCTAAATTCTAACACCAGAGCGTTCAATTTTCTCTTCGATACGACTCGTATTTTCACCTTCTATTGTGACTTGGTTGCAAGTCTGTTCGCATGGGTGGGAATTGTGATCATTCTATACATGAACATTGAGCCTTATCTTGTTGGGCTCGCCTTTTGCTACCTACTTTCTTTGACTGATCATGTTCAATTTGTTCTGAGGCAGACTATTACTCACACTGTGCAGATGTCAAGCACGGCAAGAGTAAAAGCATATACCCTAATACCACAAGAAGCCGCTCTATCACTCACAACAGACAAACAGAAGGGAGTTTGGCCTTCAAGAGGAGAAGTCAATTTCAACAACGTTTACATGAAGTACCGCCAGAATACGGATCATGTAATTAAAGGGCTCACGTTCTCAACGAAATCCGCTGAAAGAATCGGATGTGTGGGTCGAACTGGAGCTGGAAAAAGCTCAATTATTCAAGCTCTGTTTCGATTGGTAGAAATCGATAGACAAGCTGTTCCTGACAGTAGTATAAAGATCGATGATGTCGACACAAGTACAGTTGGACTCCATGCTCTAAGAAAGAGAATCTCAATTATCCCTCAAACTCCATTTATCTTCACAGGAACTATTAGAGCAAACCTGGATCCATTGCGAGAGCATTCTGACACAGATGTCATCGGTGCTTTAGAAGAAACTAACCTCTGGAAATTTATAAAAGCACTTCCAGATGGACTTGACACCATCATTAGTAACACATCGTCAATGTTTTCCGTTGGGCAAAAGCAACTTGTTTGCTTAGCTAGAATACTTCTCCAAAATAACAAGATAGTTGTTCTTGATGAGGCCACTTCTCAGGTCGATTTTGAGACTGACATCTTCATTCAGAATAAAATCATGAGTAGATTCAAAAATTCGACGATTTTCACAATTGCTCACAGGCTCTCCACGGTTGCTAACTATGATAGGGTGCTGGTGATGAGTCATGGAAGAGCAGTTGAATTGGACCATCCCTACAAACTGCTGACCAAGAATGTCGGAGATGAGAGCATAACGAAGACTGACGGAATTTTCGCTACGATGGTGATGAATACAGGAGCCCTACACTCAAAACTTATCTTTGAAATTGCTAAGAAAAGCTATTTTGAGAACGATCAGCATTAGATGATTAAAAAAAAAAATTGCTTTCAAAAATGAGCCGACTTATTGAAAAATTGCATATATCTATATAGAATTACAGGCATAGAGTCAAAAGGGATCAATCTCTAAATTTTCTAAAAACAAAAAACTATCTTTCATCTCTTTGAAACAAAACAAGAAATGGACTGTCATTCAATAAATTTAATTATCACGAAGAAAAGATTTAAACCAAAGTAAGAACCATCAATAATGTCTGGCCTACTCACTGAGCCCAATGAGGCTGAATTTGACTGCGATGGCCTGATCTTAGAAGAAATAATCAAACAAAAGATATTGTTAGTGGATGAACTCCTAAAGATCAAAGCAAAACAGGATTCTCATTGTTGTCCATCAACAGAAACAACACTTCAAAAGTCACAACTCATTGATACAGGTCGAAACTCCCACATAAAAGAGGTTGACTATCCGTTAAGTCCAGGAGCTGAGGCTTTATATGAAGAGCTACTTCAAATTCAAGGTAGTGCTGATATCAAAAACCACATACTGACTACTCAGAAGAGAGAATTCCAAGCCGAAATTGCTTCTCTGAAGAGTAAAGGAGGGACTATATCGGAAATCCTAAAGAGCATTGGGAATTGGGAAATGGTCAAAAATGTTCTTCTCCAAGGAATGAAAAACGAAAGTGATGATATTGAACTGGAGTCTGTTCAACTCTCGGCCAAAGAACATAGACAGAGTGATAATGGGAGCATTAGTCCCACTGAATTGAAGGAAAAATTGAAAGAAGTTGTACAATTTCTGAAGGTAGAAATCGTCATTCATCAATTCCAGAATGATGAGATCCAGGCTTTCAATCGGCTGATTTTTTCATCATCTGCATCTGCAGAAGAGATTCTCCACATCTATTCCAACGATCGATATTATTCTATATTTTCTCTAGTGACATCTGATGGCTTTGTTGCTGACGATCAAGTATTTGTGAGCGGAGATCGGAAATACAAATTAGCAAGCAAAGCTCATTATTTTGATATTGCTATTGCTTGTATTGAAGCCAATCGCCCAAGAGTGATTCGGAAAATTAAAGAAGCATGCTCTCTATATAATTTTATCAATGAAAATGAACATGTGAACTCCGAATTTCTTAGCCGTCTTGTTTGGAGGTTGGCTTTAGCAGGCACTTCGAAAGAAAAACAAGACTCGAAGCTTGGTTCACAACAAATCACTGAACGTCATCAGCAAGTCAGTCAGAACAGTTTGACAACTCGGTTGGATTCCACCAAAGCAATTTCACTGCTCACCACCATTAACAGCAAATACAAAAGAGATTTTATGATTTATCTCACTAAATACCGAAAATGGTACGTCGATAATTTAGTTCTTCAACTGAATTCAAAGTGTCAAAATTTACTGTTCACGGATTTAGGGTCTGGAAGCTTAGATCCGACGTCTGATTATGACACTTCATTCGGAGCAAAGGCAGGAAATATTTTGGATGTGTGGGCAGTCAGGCAGCTCAATGATTATTTTATCCGAAACTGGGGAAATCTGCCAGGCAGTGTCCTCGATACAAACTTTTATGTGAAGGAGTTCACGATTCAACAAAGACTAGATAAAGACAGAGTCGGCAGCGCATTTCAGGACAGACCTACCCCTTTCCCTCAAGATTTTTTCTTTGATGCCAATTGCGTTAAGCAGCACCAAATGGCACTTGTAAAACAGAGGATCTACTCTTCACAAGAAGAATGGGACCTTCTCGTAAAGGAAATACTTGCTGAGTGCAGGACTCAGGCCGAAGCGAAAGATATTAAAGCACTCTATGATAATGCCAACCGTTTATACCTCAAGTGTATCATCAGGGTTTTGCACAAACTCGGAATGAACAAAAATGCGTTCAGAGTTCAGCTTGAAGACGATTCAAGGCGAGAAATAATACCTTCAAGAATGAGTGAAAACTACCATGGAACCCCAAAGGAAACATATACCATGAAAGAAGCTTTAGAATTGGAGCAACTCTATAAATGGCTAGAATGTGAATTGCCTCTTCTTATACGACAACAACGCAATGAAATTTATTTGGAGTTGAATAGCTACTTCAAGAGCTTAGTCAAAGCACATAGGACGATTAAGCGAAGCTTTAAGTCGAGAGACCTCTTGCCCCGTGAAATTAAAGAGGATTTAGATGCGATCGTTGTCCAAATTCGCCATGTGATTGGAATATCAAGCTTCTTTGGTAATGAAATGTACTTGAGTGAAGGAGCAAAAAGTCATGTCGGGTCAGAACTGAGGGAGAATAAAGCCGACAGAGATATTGAGAATCGCAAACATCTCCGACTCAATAATCTTACCAACAGCCAGTTAGTAGCTTCTGTGAATGAACAATTTGGGGATTTCCTCAAAGATATTCATTCTCATCTCAAAACCCCTGGGGATGCTTTCTATAGAAGCTCAAAGTATCTTCTTCGGTTGTTCCGGGCGTGTGAAGAATTATGCAGTGGCAAAACAAATCGCCTTAATCTCCGAGGGAAAGAATTACCAAAAGTGAATGGGTTAGATGCTAGCTCCTTACGAAAGGAAATTAATCAGGTGCTTTATAAAATTCGAAAAGGGTCGGAAGGAAAGTGGGCTCTCGCATCAAATGCTCATAAAGCTCAGACTGCAGCCAAGGAAGTCAAGAGAATCTTCGATGCAGATACTACTGATCAATATGTAGCATTGATCAGAAGATATGTGATTAAAATAAATCTTGGGGCATTTAGGAACTCTCGTGCTTGGAAGTTTTACGAGCTAATTGGGAACCTCAGCTTTTTCCTAAAATTGAGGAACGAAAGGCCTGAAAAGTTTACGGTTCCATTAACTTATGATAAGAAAAGGTATCAGCAAGTAAAAAAGAGGATATACTCAGATAGGACATTGGATTATCTGAAAGGCTCTGATTTGAGTACCAGCATCATGACGCTACCTCCAAATTCTTTCGTTAAAAATTTAATTCCAATCAATTTTATTGGTGGGACGTTTGGTGCTATGTTCGTGTCCTTGCTGATTTTTTTGATTTCTGGGACTATTAAAAACTTATTTCTCCCGTTCCTACTCATCTATTCTTTTTTGAAAGCGAGAAGGCCCACAGCAAAACCTGCTGATCGTTTAGGACTCGAACTTTCTGCTGATATTAAAGCAATACGCAGCTCCAAAGGAAGTATTTATGAAGTACATTATGGAGAAATTGAAGATACTTTGGTCCCAATTGGACATGTCTATAATAATAGTGGCTGTTTCGAATTAAAGATGATTGCTTCATTGAGAATCTTATCGACAATATTTTTCATTTTGATGCCGTGGCTGCCATGGATGGCAAATGTTATGAACCTGGTGAGATGTCTCACAATTAGAGATGATGCTTATATCCCCTTAGCTTTGATCGGATATCTCCGAATGTGTGGACTTATTGTTAACCAATTAAGAGGCCTCATCGATTTTTATTTATGGATCAAGCTGTCTAGCCTCCATCAAGAAGCTCAGCGGAAGTACTCAAAAACGAAGGAGGTGTATCAAGCTATAAGAAGTGAGTACAAACGGTACCGGGCTAAGTCGATAGCGAACTTAATTGGACTTCTTTTCAACATAAGCTTTATTTCTCTGCTAATTTTACCTATCAGACAGAATGGAGGTGGATGGATAGAGATGATAGCAGGTTCATCGGGTATCCAGATTAACTCAGGTGAGTCAATCCAAATCTCTGAGAATACCCTGCGTTGGATAGTCATGCCTTTCATAATATCGATCATATATAATACCCTAGTAGAATTGGTGGCGGTTAAGTTCAGAGGTAATTTGGAAATTGATAATGTTGAGCATCTGTTCAAAATACATACATAATGCATGATGCTTTTCTTATGAACTTTGTATTTCACCATTGGGTTTGAAGAATTGAGCCTGGGACTCAAATTTGAATTTATTTTATTTCGATGACAGTGAAAAACTCAGGCGCGAGGAATGCGATCGAACTTTTTTGAATTGTGTAGAGCCATCTCATCAGGTTTGTTAGCTCTAATAAGTATTTCCGAGTCGTTTTGCTTTAACGAATCACCAATAAAATAAAGATCTCCAACGCACTTTTTTTTTAGCGTTGAGGGTGTTTAATTCCACTAAAATATTTATTGAAAGGCGTAATTAGCTTTCAAGTTTTATTATCTCACAAACAAGATGATTTTGGAATTCCTTA
>ENA-UOUE01000966-UOUE01000966.1-compost-metagenome-genome-assembly--contig:-NODE-966-length-20680-cov-12.749114_pt1 | contig 20680 bp, 18 predicted proteins | sample MGYA00238146_ERZ747223 | MGnify/ENA primary metagenome ERZ747223 (study PRJEB28781, sample SAMN06268865) | compost metagenome | isolation source: single cell | place: USA: California, Emeryville, Joint...
TTCATTCGTATAATTCTCCACTATCCAAGTAAACGTCTTTCCACCCGAATCTCTCTTTTTTTTCAGTAATCTCAAAATTCCAAGCCTTACCTTATCATCTCTACTGACAAGTCCTTGCTTTCCTAGCAGTTCCACACAAGATTTATTCGGAGGTGGAGGTTCAATTTCATAGTAGTTCGAGCCTGGATTAATTTTCTCGTTTATTATCACTTGATCCGCCAATGAGAATTGCCGTACATTCGGTATTTTCATTAGGAGAGCTTTTCCCTGGTCTTCAGAAAAAACCATTGGTTTCAGGCAGTTTATAATAGTTTCCTTGTCCAACCCAGTGCCATCTATAATCTGCGATATAGTAACACTCTCTTTTCCTTCAAGCTGGCTGAGAATCAAATATTGATAAAAATGGAGCAAAATTTCTCTTTTCTGCTTCTTCTGAAAAACAAGCACCGTTGAAAAGGAATAAACCCATTTCAGAACCCTGCTGGGATAGGTTTTCTCATGGAAAGTATAATATAAGCTCTGCAATTCACGAATTTCTGGAGGGAGTTCGACCTGGACTTCATCTTTTATAAAATCCAAATCTTCTTCCAGGAAGTTATTAACCTATGAGATGTTAGAATACCTGATTCAATGCAATTCACTTACGTATAACTTTAAAAACTCCTTCGAGCCTTTTGGATCTCTCTTATAAAAAAGCCTGAATTTAGCGTTATCTTCAGAAATCTGGATGGTCGATAGAAGTGTCTTTCTGAGTTTCTGGATCGTCGCCCCTCCACAACTGATAAATAAGTCAGGTCGCTGATAAAATCAAAATTTACTGTTTTTCAAGGTCACCAATCATCTCGAGTTCTTTCAGATAGCCTGCACTTGACTGGGTAAGCATTCTTTGAAGCATTTCCATAAAATAGAGAGCGAGGAAATGATCGACATTTGGTAACAATGGCAGCAACTCCATGCATTCTTTCTTTAATTGATCCTCATTGTAGTTGCTTATTTTGGCATCTGAAAGAATCAAACGAAGTTGATAGTTCATCAATTCAGCTATTTTGAAGGATGAACTAGAGAACATCTCTTCGAAGGCCTCTCTTAGTTTAAGAATAAATTCTTTCTCGCTTTCAAGGAAATATTTTCGGACTTTCTGGGACCATCTGTCCCAAAATGCGATGGTCTCTTTGAAAATGTTAGTTCTTGCTTCATGACTTAACCCAGAAAAATTGTGGCCTTTTAAATCGTTAACAAGCGTCTCAAACTCCTTTGTTAACTTCTTGACGGCATTCTCTTTAAAGTAGCGGGCCACGACTTTTAATCTATCGGGATTTCTCTTGAAGATACTGTAGATGATCTCCCATAAGCTTTCAGTTGAACCGAATGAGGTTAAACAAATTTCTCTCATTTCTGTATTAGGGAAAACAGTAGATCCAATTGAACCTTGAAGGATTTTCATCATTTCTTCGTGAAGCTCTTGAACAAGGGGTGGACCTCCAGAAAAAATACTATTGATCCTCTCTTCATATTCGTCAAGCTGCTTTTTTAGATTTTTGATCGAAGCTTGAAATCCAGTTGAGTCTTGTTCATTGGACTCTGTCTCATTTGAGTTTTTTTCTTTTAGTTTCTCTAGCTCTTGTGCTATTTTCTGTTTTAGCAAAGAGATTCTTTCTGTAATTTTAGATTCAGCTTGATTTTGTATTGTCTTCATGTCATCACTAAACCTATCCCTCCGTAGTTCCAAACTCATCTCTATAATCCCTTTCATCACAGAGATTTTGACGTTCGTATCAAAAGCAATATCTGCAAACGTGTTGATAATATTATCGTACTCATCATTCTGCAATCGGTAGTCATAATACAAATCCTTCGATATATACTCAAACTTATTAGGCTTCCGAATTTCTGGGATATCCGTATCAGTCAGGATCCAGAACAGTCCCTGCATAAACTTGGCAAAAATTTTGTATTTTTGCCAATTATTCCATGAATTTTCAAGAAACGCGGCCTCGTTGCCCTCTTTCTCTACAGTTAGTAGATCATTATGGATGTATTTTTTCAAAATGTCTTTGTAGTCCTCAAAAACATCGAAATAACAGTAGTCCTTAACGTTCTCGTAATCCATGCAAAGACTGTGAATTATCTTATGCGCTTCTAATCTTTCCAGGCTTGTGATTTTTTCTTCTTTTTGCAAGGCTAACCCACTTATTGTTTTTTCTATCTCTTTCTTTTTCTTCTCCACCAGACTCAAAACCTCCTGTGGCAGTTTTCTCATATGAATTGACTCACTGTCTACCATATCGAAGCTCAATAAAATTAATTGCTATTTTTCGATGTTTTCATTGGACAGATATTGAACTAGAAGTTCAGAAATCAAAAAGTGAGATAGCTGAATAGAAATGTTAATTCTTTGAACAGGCATAGACACAAAGGAGTCTGTTAAGATCTGAGATCGAAGGATCCAAAGGAAAACTCTTTGGATAAAGACAATATTATTTAATTTGAACGTTCATACAAAAACTTTGCCACTTTAGTAACAATGAAACGGCATTTTTCCTCACGAATTTCATCGTATATTGTATGGTTTTCTGAAATAAACTAGCAGATGTACAAGATGTACTACTTCATGCTCTCTCTGGTGCTATCGGATTCTTAGCTCCTATTTCCGTTACCATCTTGACATATTCTAAAGCACATAGTGTAAAACACCCAATCTATCAATAGAGCCATGGAGCTGGCATTTCTTCGTTACTAAATTCACCTAAATCTGTAAAATTGTGAGAAAGGTTGACGATGTTGATCGATTTCTTCTGTCAAAAACTTCCAGTCTATTAGCTTTGTAAAACAAAATTTGCTATTCTCTCTCTCTATCATCTCTCTCGAAATAATGCGGACTACTTAAATACATTCACTATGCTGAAGTGCAACGTTCCTGCAATTCCAATTCGATCCTCTCCTTGGGGTTCGTTTATATAACTAACTAAAATAATTCTCTGATCAACCAATGAAAAATATTGTATTCTGTTTAAAGTTCTGATAGAAGTGGCCTGAAAAATAGAATTTGTTCTGCCATCCTAGAATTCATATATACATAACTTCGAATGTCTGAGTATCATTCTAAAATAGCATCATCAAGAATGCAACTCAAGACTACATCATCCCCCATAATATATTAAAATATCTTTTATTTCATTGAACATTTCCATTTTCATCATTTTGTTGGTTCATTAGCATCCTACCTTCTTTGATGTTTATACCTGTTCCTAAAAAACAATGTTACATTAGCCACGATAAATAATTACTTTCTGCAAGACACCAGTATAATCGATCAAAGAACGAAGAATGCAATTAAGTGACTAATATATCCCTCTTGCTCAAATATGTAGAAGCTACTTGTGTTTTATCTGGTAATACTTTTTATAATTTCTCATACTATTATCATTAGTTATCATCTTCATTTATCCTTGAAATCCATTCAGTGTTGTTAGATCGTTGATTGTTTCATATTGGATTTCTTTTAGTATTTCTTGTTTTTGCAATCTTGCATAGTGTGATCATCACTTCGTGCGTCGGATACCTTTCGCAGCAGTAGTTGGTTCCACCCATTACTAGAAGTGAGGAAATTTGTTTCCCCGGTTTGAGGGTGCTCCGGGTGCGGAGTTCGGACAGCAAATCCATAGTCCTCAAGAATGATTGACTCACCTCGTGTTCCTGGAGGATCAGTCAGTAGATCTTCTCCCGTGTCTATAAAAGCGAAATGTTCCTTTCCTCTCTGAGGTGAGTCCATATTCATTCTTTTTTGTGACCGATACTGAAACTTTTAAAAAATTTGTGAATTTCTTTCTAAGTCAACCGTACGGATATTACTTAACATTACTAGAATTCAAATTTTGTTGGCATATAAAGGCTGCTTGCTTTTGATACGAACATGGCGGCTAGAAGTTAGCTTTTTTCAAGAAAAATGTAGAGACAAACCGCTGTAACAGCAGCCAAAAGCGTCAAAATGTTATGTTTTACACATTTGACCGTCTGTTATGCTACTCTGCCTGACATAAAGGCAATTTCTTTTTTGCTCTCTCAATTTTTCAGAACCAAAGTGACTAAACTTATCAGTAGTGACCTATGAAGCTGGATAGCCATTCTGCTCGTTTATTGCGCCTTCAAACAACAAAAATCTCTCAATTCTGCCTCCTTTTTCATTCTTATTGGGACATTATTCAGTCACATTCTCAAGTAACTCCTCTAATTTCCTCAAAAAGTCTCGGGTTTTCCCATTTGCTGCAAACGACAGGATTCCTCGGTATTGCTTTTTACTCAAACCCCCACTCAATCGTTGGGCGGTTTAGTAATTTGATTCCATTTCAAAACATCGCAAATAGCCCTTTTAGAAAGACCAAGGCCCAATCAAGGTGATTTCCACTCAATAAGGGAGATCTGATAGCTTCTAAAAGTAATTTTTCTTCTTTAAATAAGAGTATCAACGATTCCAAAAGCTTATCGTTAAATGTTGTGACAATCCCGCACTCAAGTAACAGAAGAATCCTTTCCTGTTCACTTCTTGATGGCTTTTCAGGCCCTCATCACTGTCACAATCTCCAACGTTTTAATTTCCTACTATTTCTTGCAAGCGCTAAGACGGTAAAAATTCTGTATAAACATATGCACTCGAAGAATTTTCTTAATGTGTCTCTAGTAAATTTAAATTAAGAACTAAAAAATTATTTCTATTTTGATAAATATGAGCAATATCTCAATTAGGAAATAGCAACAAAGAAGTTGATTCTTCATTTCTATTGGCTCTCAATTAGTAATTTCTGCTTCTCGCAGCAGCACTTACGACCTATAGTGTCTAATAACTCAAGGTTTTTACAATTAATACACTACAATCTATATTCATTGAGCGAAATTCATATGATCCCAAGCAACTAAAGATAAGTTCCATAATGCACTCTCTTTTGTTATTGAATCTTTGGTAGCTTTGCCAAGAAAAATAATAATTTTTCGAAGTTTTTATTCCAAATTATTTCGGTCAGGTAATAAATATCCCAATCTCTTATAACTTAGAATCAAATCTACATAAATCCAAAGTTTAGCAGAGCAAGTATGATAAAACTCTCAGGCAGATGTCGATAAATAATTTCAATTTACATAATTTCCAAATTCAAATGAGTTTCTCCTGTAAAAGAGCCTCCCCAACCAAAACCTCCTGGGAATAAATATTAATTTCGACTTCTAAACAGGCAAATGCAAAATCAGAAATGAATAGCTCGCGGAAATGACCTCAATTCCAAAAAGATGACTAGGCTCACATAAACAGTGTTTTTATCTCCCTCGCGGCATTTTTCCAGATACACTCATAATGGCATCACTGCTATGGAATTCTTGATGCAAATCACTTGCCTATATGCCACAATGGATTCAATAAAGGTGTTCGACTGAGAAAACTAATTTGAAATCTCACCAACACGGTCTTCGAAACAAATGAAAAATTCCAAAAAATAAAACATAAATATTAACGATTACATAAATGTCTCATATATCTCATTGTATTAGTAGAAGCTATGACCAAGCGTTAAAAATTATCTTTCAGATTGTAAATTTAGCCTTGATTTTGTTTATCTCCAAGAAGATCGTAATCACCAAGCCCCATTTGTCAAGGCTGATAGCCTCCCATTTGGTCTCCTCCTTGCGGTTTCATCTGCTGGCCCATAGATGGATTCATTCCTCCTTGGCCACTCATCATGAAGTTAGGAAGCATTTGACTTCCTGTGTTAGGTCCCATATCTAATTTTGATAATGATGCATTATTCTTCTGCTTCATGAACGATTAATTTCAATACCTTTCAGTGCACCGAGAATATTCGGATTACTTCCGGTTGGGTTGCTCATTCCCATGCCCATAGATGTGGGGAGATTATAATTCATGGTGTTTGGAACCGGCAAATTGCTCATCATTGGGTTCTAATCCAACAATCAAATTCCTATTTTACTCGCAATAACTTACCGGCGTCCCATAGTTTTGAGGGAATGGCAAAAATGTGTCCGTGCTTGGCTGTTAAAGTGGCAGGTTAACCGAAGCGTCAAACAATGTACCTTTTTGAGTGTCATGTTCTTATTATAAACCTCTCGAGGGATGATATCGACCAAGAAATCAAAAATATCAGTATTTGCGATACAAGTCGCAATGTCGTTTTTCTATGATAATGACCTAAGGCATTGTCCATACAAAATGCTTACTTGTAATGTTCGGCGCTTTCCTTCTTCAGTATGAAGCCAAGCTCTATGCGTGAGCTCGATGATGAACATCTCACATGCCTTTGCAAAGAGAACCGGGGCCTCTGCGCTTATCATCTAAAGAAATTTCGAGATCTGTCAATACATAGGAAATATCATACTCGAACGTCTTCATCTGATTTCATGATCTTCTTTATTCTTGCGAGAGGCAGCTGCTGTACTTTGAAGACTTCAGGGTCTTGAAAAAGAATGTTCTAGCCATGGAAAAATAGAAATGTGGTACTTTTGTCTAATTTCTCGATTTCTTCTTTCATTGCTGCGTATTTCTGCTTGAGCTTCTTCAGATGCTCTTGTTGACCTGGATCCTTGTATAAGAAGTCAATGATTTCATCTCGAATTTTGGGAATTTGATATGATACCTGATAGTAAGAGTAATTGAAGGCGTCTGGTTCCATACCGCCTGGTAGGAATGGCTGCAGGGTGCTAGGATTCATCCCGGAAAGGTTGGGGAGGAGTTGCTGGTTTCCCAAAGAAGCAAAGTTGGTACCAGCGTAACCTGATTTCAGATCAGAATTTGGATTCGTCATCTATTAGCCTCTAAAGAGATTTATTTCAAAGGTTTATAAAAACACTCGCTACACGACATTCATAAATAAAAACACATCATAATTTGCTAAACAGTAACATTTATAATTGATTTATTGTGAATAGGATCAGAATATTGAGTTGAAAGGACGAAATTTTCATTATCAGCATCTTCTTGAGAGTAAAAGTGGCTGAGAGTTAGAAAATTTGGAATCTTCTTTTATATATCAGGCTTCTATCAAGTTGATCTGAAATACTCCAAGAAACGAAATGCCATATAAAATGGATATTCAGAACAAATTTTATAATATTTCAGGAGAAATTGTCTGTGTTGATGCATACAGAATTCGCTTAGTTTCATCTAGAACCCTTTTCATCAATAATATATTCAATAATAAATAATTCGCCACTCCTTACTGATAAATTTGAATGGGAAGATACTTTCTGAGACAGCCTTGCGAAAGTCTGCAGGATTACCTTAAATTCATATGCAACAACCAAGTAACGAGAGTTACAAGATTAAATCTTCTCATGATGAAAGAAATCCGCTCTTAGCTGGCCAACCTCCTAATTTATCTCGCAGCCCATTGAATCGTGAGATACCAGACTTCATTAGACCCACCAACGAAAAGACTATCTGAGATATTTTATCACTCTTGAAAGATCCAGCTGACTCAACGATATCAAACACACTTATCATCCTCTAAAGCCATAGCGTGCATTTTCCAGCCATATCTCTCATCTTTCAACTTATTTTATTTAAGAAGCTCCCACATTACTTCGAAAATTACCTCTCACACTCACAAGGTCAGTTCATATGTCTAATCGATTTAAAAAATCAAATTTATTCGATTTGAGAAAATAATTTGATATTTTTACCAGTTTAAATGCAAAAGGTTCTAACTCCCGAACTCGTCCTTGCTCGAGCAAAAACAGACCAGCTCTACAGCATTCGCAATTTGAATGTCTGGGGTAACGACCTCGTCGACGTCACTATTCTCCGCAAACTCCCTAATGTTGAAGTCCTCTCATTGTCAGTCAACAAAATCTCCTCGTTGAAAGATTTTTCAAATTGTATGAAACTCCAAGAGCTCTATCTCCGAAAAAACAACATCATGGAATTATCAGAACTCCGCTATCTCATCGGTCTCCCTGAACTCAAAGTGCTCTGGCTATCAGAAAACCCTTGTACTGAAGTATCAAACTACCGAGAAAAAGTTATTTGCTTGCTTCCAAAGCTGACAAAACTGGACAACTTACCTGTCACTCCAGAAGACAGAGCCAATGCAAAACGACTTGGATTGACAGTTGACGATATCATTGGGACTGAAAAGGATGAACCAGAACAGTCGGAGTACCCCAAACAATCAGAATACCCTAAAGTACAAAAGAAACCAAGCTATTACGATAACGCTGAGCCTGATGACGATGAGTATGAAGAAAAGGGCGGTAAAGGCTACCAGCAAGAAGCACCTCCACAGCAGCAGGCGAAAAACGTAGGAGGATATAAGAAATACCGCGATGACCCGCAACCAGAGTATAACCCTCGGCCTTCGAGAGAGTTGCCGGTAAATCGCCTTTGTTGAAACTTTAAGTAATGGTTGTATAGAATGAAAGGGAAAATAAATGGGACTCGCCGCAACATCAGCAGCAAGCCAGCAACTCCAGAAACGATAATATTGTTTGTGCGATAATGACGTTGATTAAAGAGTTGGACGGGAACAGTCTAGAATTGCTCAAGAGTTCAGTTGAAAAACGCTTATGTAAAGTTAATTTACAGAATCAGTCCACTAATTCTTGAATTATAGCTCAAGTCAAAGGCAAGTATTAAAATTTGTCGCTGTAGTTTTGTTTATTCAGAACTCTAAGACTGTTAATGTCTATAGTTCATACTTTTGCGTTGATTGCTGCTTTAATTATCGGTTTATTTGCTCGAAGGATATCGTAGAGAGCTCAAAGGGTTTTTTGACGTTTCCAATGATTCCAATGCATCTTTAGATCCAGCCTATCTCTAATGTCTGCTGCTCGTTATTTGAGAATAATTTGGCTGCTTTTTGAGACTTACCTCTGAGTGATCTAAGCATTTTCAAAGAAAACAGGTCAGTAATTTAGTTAGTGTTAATTTTTCTTTGAATAAAGAGACAAGGGACTATTTCTTATCAACTCATGTAAATAATTGATTACGATTAAAATTCCCATGCGTAAGCTTCGGATAATACAGCTTAGAAGTTAGACGTAACGATATACAGTCCAATATAGAATGCTACCCAATAAACTTAGGCTTCAATTCAAAAAACAAAAGATAATTAGAAAAGCTATCTCAGGCACTCAGCATAACTTTCCTATTGAGTTTTTCTTAGTCAAATATATCCCCGCCATTCGAGATAAAGCTCACGTTGTTATTGTATTTATCAGGACTGTAGGTAAAACTTGGCCCATCCGGATCATGAGGCCCGCGTTTCTTACCTGCCGTAGTTTGGTTTCCAGGGAATAAATTGACTCTTGTCATCGGACTTGGCGCTTCTTTATTGCCATTAGGGTCAATTACTGACAAATCGAGGTTAAGCGCTTGCTTATTCGCAGTGACAGGCTCTATGTACTTCTTTTTCTGCACGTTAAGCCGGAAGAGTCCGCCTTGCTCAAACATATCCTTTTTCTTTTTTTCTTCGAATCCATCAAGGACATTGCTCATTGTTCTCCTCAGACCAAGTTCGTTGGCTTCATTCTCAGGGAGTTTATTCGTTTGCTTCCATTTTTTCGCATGTGTTCTGTTAAAGTGCAGTCTATGCTCAATATCCTGTGCAAGCCTCATCAAATAAATCTTGCAGCTCTCCAGGTTCATTTGCGCTCCCTGGTTTTCGTTCTCCTCGTCGATTCGTTTCATTATCATCTGATCCGGCATCAAGTCTTTCGTATCGACACTTAATTTCGATCGCAGCTGATCCAAAAGCTTGAATTTGTTGGTGTTGCTCGCTGAAAGTGATTTTGTTGGCAGATTCGTGGTGACGACCTCGAAATGTTTGTAGTAGAATTCCTTATAGAACTCCAGTGTGTAATAAAATTTCTGCCATTTTTCCTCATAGCGTCTATTCGCGTTGATCAACGTCTCATTAAGACTCGCCAATTCACGGTTTTGTTTTCTTAGCTCATTGATTTGATCGCTAAGAAGGCGATTGTTCACGACTTCCTGTGCGAGAAGCTTCTTTGTATTTTCTACTTCTTCACTTAGCCTATAGGAGAGTAATAAACTCATTAGAGACTTTGCTGATAGGTCAGGATTTACTGAGTCACTTTCTCTTTAAGCTTGGGATCAACTGGAGCAGCAGCTTGTTGTTGTTCGAGTGTTGATTTTTTAGCATTAAAATCTTGAATTTGCTTGGCTTTGGTCAGGTCAAGTTTTGGAATCATCGCTTTGGCTGCCGATGTCGTTGGCTTTTTCTTTACTTTATCAGGGAAGAGAACATGATCTGGGTCTTCAGGCTCACTATCTCCATGACCTAGCCATATTGCGTCAGATCCGTTTTGCAAGAAAAGAGAATATTACCTTGAAAACTGGGAAAATCTGAAATGTCTAAGTTATCCGGATCAGCCATAATTTTCGTAGCTATTGCGTATAGAATTTAGAAATTTCATCATTAACTGAAATCAATACGTTTGAAAGCATGGCTGGGATTTGAAAGTCTACTCGCGAGCTTCTGGAGCTCAGCCGTCAAAGCCTAATAGAAAAAAGACCGTTATATTTGCTACAATTGTTATATATGGGGTTTACCATATTCATTCCTCTTAGCTCCTCTTTCTCTTCTTGAGTTTTATTCAATTCTTGAGTCACTTTAGAGAGCATTTTCGTTAAATTTTCCACCTCGTTCTGCAGCTTCACGGCTCCTTCATGAGGATTCAACACCTATTGGAAGGCGATATTGGTAAATATGTATATAACAGAATTTTCTGGTCACCTCTCTGTATTTTATAGCTGTACCGTCCTCTTGGTAGAGCGGTTTGACCTTTTCAAGCTCCTGAATTGCAAACTCCTTATCTTGCAAAGCCTTCTTCATCTCGAAAATCTTCTCTCTGAGCTCTGCGATAGTTTCGTTTTCTCTTCTTTCGGTTTCTTCACATATCTGCGCGTTGATTAATGCCTGAGCACATAATTATATAAGAAATTTTCTGGTTTGGCTATTGGTACCTGGCTCTGGGCTTGATTTCTCTGCTTTGTCACCTTGTCTATGATGTGCAACAGTCTGATATTCTCTAATTGTAGCTGATCGATCAACATATGGAGTCCTTTGTTATCAATCACGGTTGTTATATCCTCAGATCGGTTCGTTGACTCGTTGCCAGCCGCAACTGATCTCATACGGTTTGGCTGTTGCTGAGTGCCTCCATTAACTGCGATTCGCAGCGCTTCCTTGTTGAGTTTGATGATATTCTCAAGATCTTGCACATGTTCCTGAAGTTGCTTCAATTCTTGCTGTAAGTAAGATATTTTGATCGATTGCCTTTGGTTTTGAAACTCGAGAGTGTCGTTAGGAAGTATAAAGTCCCCCATTTTCTCCTTAGGTCGATGTTTTATGCTTATTTTTAATTTCCGATTATTTAATTGCCTTTGGAACGGAGAATTTTCACGGTTGTTAGATTGTAGAAACACACTTTATTAATTTGACCTCGCTTAACGCACACAAAATGTTATGCTGCTATTAATAAACCTTTCGAAATAACCTGATGGCCCGACTTTAAGAATTGGTATTTCTCCTCACTTCACGACAATGGAAAATTCTGAAATTGACCGAGTTTCTCAGTTAGACAGGTCACAGTGAGACCGCTGAACTTACCATTGGAAGAGGCTTAACAAATCAGAAATAGCATATACTTCGCAGGAAGTCGTAAGGCGAACAAATAAAATTCGGATCAAATTTTATTCTATTTGGCATCGTGACGTCTTCTTTCAAATTTGAGTGTGTATTTGATATACATATATTCAATTTAAAACGCGCTGGTAAGCAAAATGCAGTCGAATAAAACCCCTGTTCCTGATAATCAGAAAGTATACATTGAGGACGACTTCAATGACAACCCAATCGCTGAATCTGAATCCCCTACTATAAAAATGAGAACCGTAATTGACTTTTCTTGATCAAATTGGATTAATATTGGCTAAACAAAGGGAGAATCAGGGAGAGAGTACCCTCTACAAGGCGCAGATAAGGAAAATTTATATAACGCATCCAGGGGTCTTGGAAGATACGAAGCCACGCAGTTCCGAAACAAAATTTTGGAGTTAGAATTGTAAAACGTTCTCTTCTTGGCCTGAGTCCTCTGATTCTTTGCATATATCAGCAAAAACGCGAGCATCTATAACCATTTGTATGGCGTTTACTTTGCTCCGAGACCAAAAAACACGGATATTTGGGATGGAATTATCTTTATCAGGACCGGTATGTACAAAGACGGGAAGTTCAAATTCCGAATTGAGTTCCCGAGAGGTTTTCCGCATTCAAAGCCTGAGATTTTTTTTAAAACGCCGATATACCACCCACTTATTGATTTTAAAAACGGAGCGCTGGATCTCAGAGTAATTATGCTCTCATAAGCCAATGGGACTAATTAGCACATGCTGTAGAAAGTGATTCCTGACTGGAAATATGGTGAGTACATGGTAGTGAACCTGTTCTCTGCAATAAAGGACATATTCCACGACATGGATGTTTTGCAAATCGATGATTCGTATAACCCCGAGGCCGCAGACGAGTAAAGCTAAGCGTTCCGTATCAGCTTTGTTAATGGGTTATATAGCTTTATGGATAATATTGACCTCTTCTATGAGAAAGTGCTGACCTCAGTTGACGTTGCTAACAAGGCTCTAACGCAGAAGTCTCCTGAAGAGGCACTTAAGGTAAAGCGTTGTGTAGCTATATTGTGATTGACATGATTACAGTTTTCTGAGTTTGATACGATTCACAGTCTGATACTGAAAAGAGTGAAGGAGGTTGTCAGCAATAAAGAAGTATAAACTTGGTTATTTTCAGTTGAAAACTTATCTCTGGTGTAGATTTCTGATGAGAATAAGCCACAAGCTCTGTTAAACATATTGCTAAAGAGAAATTGACAGAAGACAACAAAGATTGGTGCATTTTGTAAGATATGTTGAAGGGAATACAAGAAATTAATATATGAGGATGATTTGCTTGTGTGTACTAAAGTTGTGTGCGTCTACCCATATAAAGATAGCTCAATTCAATTTTCTCAAAGAATTTGTTATTATTCGCGCATTTCTCCTCGAAAATACGCAAAATTATTAGAAAAATATTTCATACTTAAAGAATAGTGAGCTAGCTAACAAAATCATGAAATTGCTTTGGTATTTTCAAATTTTAAAAAAAAAAATAGCATCAAGATAAATAAACTTGAATCATCACAGAGTTAGATCCTAGGCTAGCTTTCCTCGTCTTTGAATAAAGGGAACAATTCGAGGATCGGACTTTGAGCCTTTTTTGTTCACTTCCAAAGTTTCCTTTGTAGTGTATCCATTTACATTGGCCGAATTAGTATGTTTTATTATCAATGGCTGCAGATTTGTTATCCTAGATGGAGGACTTTTGCTCCGTTCTCCTAGCTGAAAGCGATTGTCATCTATTTTCTGTGGTTCTGAGTTTCTATTTAAGCTCGGAATTTCCAAGGGAGGGTATTGATTAGAATTGACTCGCTGAGTGGGATAAGACACTGCTTTTTTGGAGGGAGCTTGGATATTTGCCTCAGGAGCGAACTCTTGATTTTTTGGGGTAAAATGTTGGCTCTCCGTCATGTCTATATTGTCAAATTTGTTTTGATTGCTCATATGAGCGTCTATGCCACTCATTGCACCGTTCCCGGGGTTTCTGGCAATTTCATAATCGGTTTGATACTGCTTCTGTCGGGTTTTTTTGGGTGATGCTCGGTGTTGTAAATGCGGGGACTGCTCAGGAGATTTTGAAATTTCTTTGGTTCCGTGCTTCTTCATAAGAAGATTCATCGCTAATCTCAAGTTTTCGGACAAAATCTCATTGTTCTCAGTCTGCTCGATTTTGCGGTTTTGAACTTCTTTTATTACTCTTGTTCTCGACGATCTTGGAGGGTTGGCTTCTTTTGGGCTCACAGACCTTAGCTTTCTCGTTGGAGAGTTACTTGAAACATATCCATTTGAATTTCTTTGATTGGCCTCGAGGTCAATTCTTTCTTGGCTTCTTGGTAGGGGACGCCCGCCAGTATCTCTCAGAGAGTTTGTTTCAAAGCCACGTACATTTTGAGTTCTAGTTATTTTGTTCCATGAAATATATAAAATCAAATTTGTAATGTTACTTATTCTTCTTCAAGGTTAAATTTTCGTCGTACGTGCTCAGAATTCGAGAGATTCTCCTCAGCTCACTGATGTATTCTCTCAATCTCGTATTATAAAAATCCTTCATTGCGATGAAACACGATTGAGCTTCTTCGATGGTGGAAATGTTCATTCTCTCCGTTTCATCGTTTAAAAATCTTCCGACCTAGATTCAATTAATTTTCGTAATAAGAAATAAGGCGAAAAGGACCTAAAAGAATTGGTACCTTCTCATCCAGCTCCTTTTGCGTTATTTCCGACACAATTAGCTTCCCCGTCTGCAGAAACCGTGCGGCCTCTTCTCTTGCCTTTTGTGTGCCGAAATTCAATTTATAATATGCCAATTCTCTTTGAGAGCAAGTAAGTCAACAAACAAAAACAAAATAATTACTGTTCCAGCAGCCGATTTTCGTGCTCGAGCTTTTGGATATAGAGATTCACATCGATCTTCTCGTTCTTTTTAATCTGTATCCACATTACTGTTTCAGTTCCGGGTTCTTGAAAAAATTTACCTCATTGACTAACTGCGAACAGCGCTGAGAAAATCTCGCTGTCGAAATAGTTTCTTCCAAATGATCCGGGTCCATTGCCATGGTTGCAATCATTACTGTCTTACAATTTCCACCTAAACTTTCCTTGAGAACCGTCGTCATCAGCGAGTTTCGGTATGGGATATGATTGCGATTCTTCGTCCCTTTTTCATGTAACGCCAGGATAACCTATCGATCATATTTGAAATATATCTTTGCAAAGATACTGACCTGTTCGAGGTAACTGAGTGAGAGGTTGATATGTTTTGCTTCAACGAGCGTATTCCCTTCTACTTGTGTTTTGTAGACGCGCTCAGAGCCTGCCAGGTCAACTAGATTCAATTTTGAATGAAAAAACGTTTCGGATTCTAAATCTCTTCCTTCTATTGTGATAGTAAAAATGCAATGGGATCTTGAAGAAGCTTGGTTCATTGGAGTCGAACTCACCTTTTGAAGGCTTTAATCAAAGCGAGAGTGCAATGATAATTACATGCCGGATTAAATTCCCCATCATCAGAAGATCGATCCCGTCTTGCTCGTTTTTGACTTTATTCACAGATAGGTTTTTCATATGAATATTTCCTAATTCGTCTTCCATTATTTGCACCTAATTAAAAATACCAGATATGTTTATGCGCTCTGACCCTCTGCTGTGTTACCTTGGTCCAATCTTCCATAGAATTCTCCATGTGGCGCCGATCGAGCAAATCAAAGGCCTGCTCGTTATATATTTCCATAAACGACACAAAGCAATTGAATTCTATATTTCTTCTTCTTCCGATTTCTTGAAAAATAGTCTTGACAAATTGTATGAGAATATGATGCCAATAAGTTACCTCCAAGGCTCGAGGGATAATTCCACGCACTTTCCAGCTTTCTTGAAACCAAAACAATAATATATATAATAAAGGCATTTGAACACCGAATAAATACCCGCGCCGGACATTGTGTAAGTTTTTCCGCTTCCCGTCTGACCATAGGCAAAGATTGTCCCATTATAACCTTCCAAGCAGCTGAGGTATAAACTCATCAGCTAAAGTCACTCAAAAAAATCGTCACCTCATAACTACTGGTTTGGCGATTCGCTCGAACACTTCATCTTGGCTCGAGTTTTCGTCAAACACATAATTATAAGCAAACTGATAAGAGCCCTAGAAGGGATGATTAGCGTGGTGATATTTTTTTTATTCGCATACTCTTGTATTATTCATATATCCAGTTTTTGAGTCATATGGTGCATATATTTTCAGATTCTGATGGTTCTGGCAAAGTGTATACTTGAGTTGGCTTCTGTAATTAAAAGAAAATTGAAACGCATTGACATGGGAAAAAGCGCGTACCCATGCTGAGGCTTAATTCTTGCAAACACCTCGAGTTGTGCCTTCATGGAGGTAATTTATTTGTCTGAAAATTTATTGAGCTCAAAATTAATTCGCTTGTTGCTATGATGTCAATAACGTAAAATCTTTTTCAGAAGACGATCAAGAAAGGGGCGGATGCCAGATAAATCTATCACGTCTGGTCGCTAACACTATCTCATGTTGGAAACGATGCAAAGCAGTCCAGATATTCTCAAGAAATGAGAGCTGATGTGCTGTTGGCTGACTGGTTTTTAGGTATTTAACCCTTTAGAACTTCTAAATTAATTCAAACGATGTTTAATAAGCAAATTATCAATTCTATAAAATCCGACTGTAAGGGCGCTTTCTTTTATTCTGAGGCTAATCTGGCTAAATCCAACGGAAATTAGATCGAGGTAGGGGCCACGGCGCTTCTGGGCAGGATAAAAGCAAAAAGCTCCATATCAAACCGACAAATTTCTTACAAACAGAGCCGGTTGTTCCCAAAGACGACAAAAAACAGAAAAAAGGCTTAACCATCAATCAATGGCTCCCGAATCCAGATACAGAGGAAGCTGATCAACCAGCCGAAGAACATACTGGTGAGGAATTTTAATTTTAAGCAGCAATAACCAATACTATTCATCTTATTATTTAGAAGGTGTCAATGTAGAAGAAAAGACTGAAGCTGTTGTAGTTGATGATGCGACTCAGCAGGCAAGAGAAGCGGAAATGAAATCCATTTCACAGCAGAATGAAGAGAATAAAGAAGCATCTCAGCGTGAACCGAAGAACGTTAACGCAGAAAATGAGGGTATTTCGCTTTAAAATACCTCTTTCAACTAAATTCGCTTGTGTAGAAGGAGAAAAGGTTCGAAGAGGAGGAGGAGACTACAAAGAACGGAGAAATTATGACAATCAGGGAGGATACTATAAGCCTCACCATTCCCGAGGAGGGTATCATGGCGGACGCAGAGGAGGGTATAAATCAGGAGGTCATCACGGTGACCGTGGTGGGAAAAAATCTGAGGGATATGGCTATGACTATGAAGACTACGGCTATGATTATGGCGAGGATGAAGGCGAATCGCAGTCTTACAAAAAAGGAAAGGACTACTACCACAAAGGAGAGAAAGACTATTATAATAAGGGAGAGAAAGATTATTATAGCAAAGGCGAAAAAGAATACCAGAGCAGAGGAGATAAAGACTATGGTAGCAAAGGCGACAGTTACTCTTATAAATATGCGAAGAAAGACGATTCTGAATATACTGGAGGCTATGGAGAGAAAAGTAATTATTGCAGAAAAAGAAGAGGTTCGAATTTAATAATAAATAGAATATTACAAGAAGAATGAGGGGCAGAAATACCATGAGAAGAAGCCTTATCAGAAAGAAGTGGTAACGTATATTGTGAAGCAGTGAGCTAGTCCGAGTATATTTGAAGAGGGGACGTACAGTGTTGTTGTTTTTACGTGTAAGGACTGTAGATCATTTAATAATTATCTAATGTTTAATTGATATCCATACATGCTTAAAACTACCTTTACTCAACTCCAAGTAGACCAATACATAAAATAGTTGCTTTTCTTACAGAAATAAACTTAAAGACTATCTATCTATTAATAACAATAACTTAACCCTAACGAATAAACATGGAAGATGAAATTTCCATTTATTGCGAATTAGCAAGCGAAACTTTTGAGTTTGTTGACTGAATTAACAAATTGTATTTACAATTTACCTAGGAAATATATAAAACACGTTAATGTCCTGAGCGATAAATCAGTTAAGAAAGAGAGAATAATCATAAAAAACAGTGGTCCTTACGTAGCAGAAACAAACGATATTTATAAAAAATAAAAGAAGTTAAAAACTAAATAAGTCCGTATAAGCTAAAATTACAAAACGACAAACCAATTCATTTATCGATAAGATATCGTGGCATGTTCCTTGTGTAGCTTTTTGTACCCATAAGCAAAATCAAACGGAAGGTCGGATTGGATTGCTATGTTCGTTTTAGGATAGCTTGTATTAAAAGAACTAGCATTTAGACTCGAGAAATGATTTGGTCCCAGGCCAGGATGCATTCCACTTGTCATCGTAGGATGCATAGGGAGGAAGTTAGGAGTGTTTATTTGCGGACAGGCGAGTGGTTGGCCGCTCAAAACTTTAGGATCTACCACCATATAGGTCGGAGTGACTAAAAATGGCATGGTTTGCCCAAATTGAGGAATTGGTTGGATAGCTGGAGCTTGGACCTGTTGAATAGGCCTCATCGAGCCGATATGAGAATGCATCTGCTGTGGTGTAGGTCCAAAGGGGATAAGCTGCATTGGTGGCTGGTAGTACGGCTGCTGAATTAGAGGTGCGTTCATCATGGGCAGCGTTGCTGGATAAGTTTGCTGGACCCCAGGAACTGGGATGATGCTAGTAGGCAACTGCTGACCCTGAACGAAAAGGGAATTATTTTGAACGATTCGGATTTGGCTCTGGGACACTGGTGATGCTTGTTGGATATGTATAGGTTGAGGGTTGCTTTGCTGTGGCATTTGCATATTATCAGCAAAAGCTTGTGGTTGATTTGGAAATTGAGATGACTCCTCTGATTTTTTGGTTTTTAGGGGGAGGTTCTGCTGGAGTTGCAATTCTAAATTCTTTTTTGGAGAATCGGGCATGGAAGTATGATAGTCAGGCACAACCTGTTCGAGCTTTTTCTTGAGAGGGTAAAGAAATCTCTACATATTGAGCGACTTTAGTAAATAAGAAGAGGAGGTGGCTAAATACCTTTCTTGTATTTGTAAACCAGTTCTGAAGCTGGTTTTTCGAGAGTCCTGTGAGCTTACGTAGCTCTTCCTTCGTATCCTTGGAAGGATAAGGATGCTCGATATTATCCAAAAACCATTTTTTAAGTATATTCGTAACGGATTTTTTTAGCAAGGGCTTCGTTTTCTTTGGAGGACAATCAGACTCATTTTCGTGGATTTCTCCGGTTGAGGAAGAGGCTTTGGGGAAATCGGTGTTCTCTATTTCCATGTCCTCATTATCATTTCCCTCATCATCTGAATGAAAAATGGCGTCATTGTTGCCTCTTGTCAAGGCTTTGGATCCGATTCCCGAGGATTCAGAGCTGCGTTTACTGCTTTTCATTGTGCTTTCAGCGTCGGTGCTCTGAAGGCTCTGAGTTTTTTCGTAAGCCTCTTGGCTTTCTTCTCCAGGTTTCTAAAAGGAAGACTTTATAGCACATTGTAATAGCAATGGAAATCATACCCCTTTCATTGAGAATTGCTTTGATGTCTCCATCAATTCTCTGAGCTTATGTTGTAATGCCTCGAGCTTTCCTTTCACATTCGACACTTCTTCATACAAATCCCTGAGATGTCGCTTTGACCGTTCAACATCTAAATCACCTCCCATACAATTTTCAGCTTGGACTTCCGCTTGAAAATGACTTAAAAATCGCCTAAAGTTCAGAACTTATTATCACCAAAGAACTCAGAGAAAAAATCCTTACTCGAAGAGTTCGCTCGGATTGAACGGTACCAGGTGGCTCTCATTCAGTTTATCAGAAAAGATTTTTTGATAAACCATTCTGAACTCTTCAATGCAGAAAATTCGATGGGCTTTCCAGTTCTCTTCAAAAATTAATTTCTTTAAGAGATCCAGCTGCTCTGTATATCTTCCATCCCGTTTTATAGCTCCTTCATCTAATAATCTTGGGTTAGAACCTCATATTCATTCTCGAATTACCTTGATGAATAGATGCGCTAAGATTCACTCCATAAACGGCCCGATAGACTACACTGCACAGGATCTGAGCTTCTTCGAGCTCTAGCCTGTGGTCGATAGGCTTAGAGGTAGGAAGCTGAGATAAAGGAAGAAATGCAGCATTCGATTGAATTTCCATGGTCCTCTATCAGAGACAACGATTAGATTTTATAATCATGAGAAGTAAGAGCCACAGAAAAAGGAAAACGAGGAAAGTTAGAAGATTTTGAGGGAAGAGGTAGGAAAAAAACGAGGGTTACCTGCTATCGCTCTAAATTTTCAAGAAGATTGTATAATTTGTTTGTTTTCTAAATTTCATCGCTTATAAGTGTTCGGGAATTATGGAACACGCTTGAATTCTGAATTCATCTAGAGGTTGAGTGGCAATTAAAATTTGTATATTTCGATCGATGAAAATTTAGATCGTCTGGCTTAGAATAGATACGGATAAAGTCTGGAATTTTTGAGAATTGCAGATAGAAACTCTTTTGAGATGAACCTTAAATTTAATCGAAATTAACCGTCAGTACGTCCTTCGAGAGGATGAGATTTCGTTGCTACTTTGACAATTTTGAAACTAAATGCGGTCAAATACATTCATTCCTCAAACTTCACAAGGACCGAGTTCCCGAAGGCTTCTTCATCTATCAGCGTCTTTTTCTTATTAGTTTTAGCTATTTTGAAATCAAATGTAGAATTGTTGAAAATCATCAAAATTACGAGGATTTGTTTTTATTATTGCCTGCTAATGAAGCGATTTAACTTGCTAGCCTCTTAAAACACAGGGTCTCTGGTCTCTCAAGCCTGTTTTGATAGGAAACTAGGAAAATATATCATACCGAACAAAGAGAGATGAAGAAAAAATTAATTGAAGTGCTCCTCTCGATG
>ENA-UOUE01000967-UOUE01000967.1-compost-metagenome-genome-assembly--contig:-NODE-967-length-20680-cov-4.010630_pt1 | contig 20680 bp, 21 predicted proteins | sample MGYA00238146_ERZ747223 | MGnify/ENA primary metagenome ERZ747223 (study PRJEB28781, sample SAMN06268865) | compost metagenome | isolation source: single cell | place: USA: California, Emeryville, Joint...
TTTCTAATTGATTTCCATGTGAAACAGCCCTATTACATCGCTCCTGAAGTTATAAAGAAAAACTATAATGAGAAATGCGACGTGTGGTCTAGCGGAGTGATTCTATATATCCTCTTATGCGGCTCTCCACCGTTTTCAGGGAGCTCCTCTCAAGAAGTTCTGAAGAAAGTACAGCAGGCGCATTTCAATATAGAAACAGGAATCTGGAAATCGGTTTCTGAAGAGGCGAAGCAGTTGGTGTCGAAGATGCTTGAGGTTGATGTTGAAAAAAGATACTCAGCTGAGGAGGCGCTGTGTGACCCCTGGATCTCGTCCTCAATCAAGCAAGCGAAAATTGAAAATCCCACGGTTTTTGCTGCAGCCTTAAAAAACTTGCAGCACCTCAAAGTACTGAATTGATGAGCGTAGTCTCAGTAATGTAATCTGATCTATTTAGTCAGAAAGGAAGTTACAAGAAGCAATGTGGGTGTTCATTGTCAATCACATGGCAACAAGCAACGAAAAAAACGAACTTCTTAAATTATTTCAAGCATTTGACAAAAATGGTGACGGGCAGCTTGAAAGAAACGAACTTATTGAAGGTTGAGGCATTTTCTAGCCTCCAGGGGACTCATATGTTTGATAGGCTATCGAGGGATCATGAATTCAGAGAATCCAGAGCAGGAAGTCGATGAAATTCTCAGACTTATTGACACCAATAACAGTGGGACTATCAATTATTCAGGTAATGATCGTATTGGAAAATGAGCCTGAAAATGCCTAGAATTTGTGGTTGCCGCAATAGACAGGAACCGGTTAATGTCTCGGCAAAGGCTATCCGAAGCTTTTAAGATGCTTGATAAAGTAAATAATATGAAGGGAAATCACAATATATTCTACCATTTCAATTGGTTAGGATGGAAATGGGTATTTGACCATAGAAGAACTAAAAGAAGCTTTTGGGCTGAAAGAAATTAGTGACGAGTTATGGAAAGAACTTGTGAAAGATGTCGACGAGAACTCTGATGGAAAGGTCTAATTAACAGCTTTCTTCCTTTTGGTTTCTCACAATATATGACCAGATTTCATATGCCGAATTTAAAAAGTTGATGGCGACTAATACTTAGTGCTCCTATTATTACCTCTCTCGAGTACAGACAAGACCAGCAAAAAGATAACATACGCGCAACTTTTATTTTTCGTTTGAAATTGAAATTGTTGATATTATGTGATTAGAAGGAGTTTCCATATTTTAACTTATGATATGAAGGAATTTATGATATTCACTTTTTTCATATATTTGACGCTCAGCATCTGAATGAGCTTTGGGTTATAATTGAAATTTAAACCTCCAACGAGACTAGGTTGTCACCAAAGCATTTTATAAACCAGAAATAAGATACGCCTCAAAACTTTTCCAAAATATTTTTGCTGCATGAATGGCTTTTTCTTCGTAAATTTAGAAAAAAACAAGCAAATTGTCCTGGTATCTAATAAAACATCATTTTAGTTGTTTCTTAGATCAAAGGTTTGTTAAAGTTACACTAGAATAGACCTCTGCTTATTAGCTATTAATGATATAACATCACATCACCTTGTTCCTGATTCTTGGAGGATTCAGAGTGAATTCAGTTATTTTCTCAATGTGTTGGCCAAAAAACAGGAAAATTACAAAATTTCTTTGGCCTTTACCTCACAATGGCAGCATTTGACAGAGTTGAGTCAAGATATTAGCTTAGTTTTTTCCTCATTCACATTTTTGATTCACTCTCTCTCACATACAAACCCTGTGAAAGGTTTCGAATTAGATATTTTACAGAGTGAAATAAGAATGAATTTTAAATCGATTTTCAGTTTGGTTTGAAACTCGGAGATTTATTTTGCAAGTTTTTAATAAGAAAAACAACGAAAGTCAATATGTCAACACCCAAGTTAAACTTCTACCACAGTAAGCTCACAACATCCATATCAATACTTAACACTTGTCCAAGACAAGAGAAAAGATCTTAAAAAGAATAAATCCATCTATGATGAACCTCACTTGGAAGTAGTCGACGCGAATACTTTATTCAAATTCGATATAAAAGATACTGATAAAAGAAAGCCAGGGAACCCTCAAGACACGCTATTCAATGTACCTAAGCAGAAACAAGAAAAGATAGTGCAGATTTTTGGCGAGAACCTTGACGCGGGAAATCTTGGATACATTAACAATCTGATTAAGAGCAGAGAAGCAGAGGATGAAGCTCTGGCTAGAAAGCAGCGGCGGCATCTTCGGAATAAATCGGATATAAGCGAGATAACACGAAATCAAGGCCATTATAGTGTTAGCCCGAGGCCAAGCGAGCAGGGTCTATCCAGGGAGAACCCAAGGACCCCAAATTTAAGAAAGGGAGAGATCGAAGGTGAGATTGCTCATAATTTGGAAAAAAGAACAAACTCAGTCGATGAAAACTCACTGCATAAGCCAAATACAAGATTTCTACGAGCTAACCCGTCGAATGAAGAACTGTCTTCGTTAAAAGAAGTTGAATCGAGAGAGGCTAGTGGGCAGAAAGAGAGACTTTTTGGTGAATTTTTAAAGAAAAACGGTATGGCTAATGCGACTCCCACTCAGCTGAACCAAATGACATTTCAGCCTACCGCGCTTCAAACAAAATTACTGCCGGCTGAAGGTATTTGTATGACTCAAGATATTTGTCTCAGATTTATTTTATCACATAGAAGGTACTGGTGAAGAATCTGATAGCAATGCTGGCTTCATAAAAGGGCTCGAACAGTACTTGAATTATTTTGATAAGATGGAAAAAGAAACAAAAACGGGACAAATGTCCTTCCAGGACTTCTATCCACCTCAAAATGAGAAAAATAAAGCATTGAAACATGAATTAGAGGCGTCTAATCACGAAATGCAAAATCTGAAACGTCTTGTGGAAAAATTAGAAACGAAACTCAATGAAGCTTTGGCTGCGAAGAAGAAACTTTCTCATGATGTGTCGGCTTTACGTGCGAAGGAAGACAGCTATAAACGAGTAACATCATTTTAAGAGAAAACCAAGTTCTAACGAAATTCCTTCAGCGCATATTGGGATTAGAAGAAGAAGTAGCCTCTCTGACGCAGAAGAACAAGAATTACAAAATCAAGTTGCAATATACACAGGAACTCCTCGCGAAGGAAAAGATCGAAAATGAGAATAATCTGATTGCGTTGAAAAAAGTTTTATCTGAGTAAGAAGAGCAGCAGTCGTGGTCTGACTTGAATTTTTTCTCTCTCTCAAGGAAAATGAACGCAGGATTTTCCCATAAGGACTATCATCATTCAAGCCCTTACTATCCTTCAAATTACGCTCAAAAACCAGCTTCTCATAAGAATAAAGACACGTTTGAGAGTTACTTAAATGAAAATGCGAATCGTCGTGCAGAGCCTTTGGAGAACAAATTCCTAAAGAATTTGAACTATTCAAAGTACGATTCACGAAAGTAAAAAATGGAAGTCAAAGATAGAATGTTCATTGATTTAATTTGATATAATTAGAGTCTCGCACACTCACAGATACGATGAGAATAATTACGAAGTTGACATCAATATTGAGAACATTGACACTGTGAATGAAGAGGTTATGACGCAATCGGTAAATAACTACTCAGAAGTGGAATCTAGCTCTGAGCAGAGTGAGAATTTCAATCAAATGAAAGTCAAAGAACAAAAGATCCAAGTAAGGAGCGTTATTCCTAAATTTTTTACTTAAACCGACCTTGTCACCTAAAAGATGCTGAAAGACAAATTGCAGGAGCTCATGGAAACTTCTGATCCCTTTCCTGATGGGTTAAATTCACGTTCAGTTTCCACGGTAGTTATTTGAACAGTTGGGATTAATTTTGACTAATTACCCTGTTTGAAATGCATAGAGAAGCAAGAGCAAACCTAATAGCAAGGTTCCACAGGAGGTTCCAACAAGGAAAAATCAAAATGCCAAAAAATTGAATTACGAGTTAAATGAAAGATCCAACAGCAATGCAAGGATCAATAACAACACCAAGTATAGTCCAAGATATCTACACAGGGCTGAAGTTGGAGAAGATCAGACCTCTACTACCTACGAAGCGCGAAATAACTCCTACTCAGTACATAATAGTGACTGAGAGAGCGCTTGACCCACCTTAGATGTGGTGAAAGATTTTGGTTTATTCTGTATTCTTTATTTTGAACATTTTGTTCTCCTAAAATTGCTGTGATCAAATTGGAATAATTTTAAATTTCAATTCATATTAGCTATCATGTTAATCTATTTTCAATATATATTGCCACTTGTTCTTAAGTAGGAAGAGACTACCTACTCCTTCACTAATCAAAAAACTTTTCGAAATTTGGTGGGAGATAATCTCTCAGATTTTGATTTTTCTGACTGTGCGCTTTCCTCAATGTCTGTGATTATGCATCCAAAATTACACACATCGTATCCAATTAGGAACAAACTTGTTGTGTATTTACGAAGAATTAAACGAGATTTATCTAAGCGACAAGAACGCAAGCGCCTCCGGCGGCTTTAATTCTTCTTTCAGCGGTCTTGCTGAAAAATTTAGCCTTGACAACGACAGGTTGATGTGGGAGTCTTCCTCTTCCAAGGACTTTGAAAAATCCAGCCTTGGTGACGTCGATAACTGGGGCCTTATCCTTGACGGTGGCGTATTTCTTTCTGGTTTCTTCAGTGACCAAGTTCCAGAGTCTGTCAAGATTGATGGTTGGGAGGAAGTATCTGTTCTTTTGCATTCTGAAAACTCTGATGCCACACTTTCCGAAGTAGCCAGGGTGACTGTGAGAAAGTATGAGTTGGAATTTGAGAAAAGAAAGTGTATATTTACTATTTATCAAATGCATTTCTATGATGGGTAAGACCACCGGCTTTACCTCTACCACTGACATGCTTTCTGTGCTTACCAACACGACCGTAACCCATCATGGTGTGACCTCTCATCTTTCTGGTTTTTCTTAGTCTTGTGACCTAAATCCAAAAATTGAATTCATCATTTGCATTCGAAAAGAGGCATTTGAAAAGAATTTCAAAAAGCGCATCGAGCCAAAAGCACATGTAGACGGCATGATGATGAAGAAGAAAATAACTGGGGACAATCAAAAAGCAGATAGGTTACCATTTTGCTTTTGAGTTGGTTAGATAAAAATTCTTTAATCCGAACTGAGGATTTATAAATAACTTTATGTCTCTCTTATTTAAAGGCTACATAATTGATAATGAGACTCGCTTTGTAGCAAATCAATTTTTTTAAGTAAACGAATTGCTTAGACTATTGAGGATGATGATGAATTTTTTCTTTGTATCTTGACCTCGAGCCTTCATTGAATTTAATGAGATATTCCTATAAAGCTCTAATCGTGGCTACATGAACGACAAGCAAACTGACATACATCAATCCTAAAACTATGAGTTTCATGACATGTTTCACATGAATATCGAATAATCACATCGTAATAAAATAAAGACTCATAGCTATTGTGTTTCGAGGCCATTGCAGGTCACCAACCTTCCCTACTAACTTCTTCTTCGTGGGGAGGGAGAGCCGCCTCGGTCAGCGTTTCGTCCTCTACTATTTGAACGGCTATGCCTTGGAGACCCTGATCTTGATCTTCTCCTTCTTCTATCTCCTATAGTATCAAAAAACTTTCAATCAACTTGCATTAATGGGTAATCACTTGAATCGCTTCTGCGTCTGCGGTCACGATCACGACTGCGGGGGCTGCGAGATCTACTGCGACTATATCTAGGAGAGCTTCTTCTTCCTCCTCTAGAAGATCTGTTTCTATCCCTGCTTCTGCTGCGACTTCTACTTCTACTGCGACCTCTTCTTCTGGGGCTACCCTCAGGACAGTCTTTCTTTTTATGTCCTCTTCCGCCACAAATAAAGCATTTTCCATCTCTCACAGCTAGTAGGTTACACCAGTTATTATATAATCAATCACCCAATCAGAGCAGTACCTAAGCCATCTCCTCGTGGACAATCTTTTGCCCAATGTCCCTTCTCATTGCAAACCAAACAATGTGTGGATTTCTTTTGCAAGCTTGTTACACATTTCCAATATAGTTTGTATCAATGCCTGTTAGTGATTACCTATTATCTCTTCTTCTCCTCTCTCCATGTGAGAACTCGATCCTAAGTTCGTGTCCTAAGAGCTCCGCTCCATTTTTTCTAGCATGAGGGTGTTCAGACAGGTAATCAAATTTGAGAAAGAATGAGAAAGCAGATATTCTCATCTTTTTATGAGACAACAATAGATCCAAAACACGCAGACAACATTTAAAGAGAGAGAGAATCATTTCCAAGCCCCAGAGAAAGAAAAAAAGGAATTCCCAGAGCAGGTCAGTTCCAAAAAAAAGACAAGAGATCCGAATTAGATATTCCAAATGAGAGGATTGATCCAATTCTGAGTTAGATGTTTGAAGTTACTTTCGAACGACTTCGTCGGCATCCTTCCAGTTCTCAAATTCCACGAAAGCATAGCGATCTCTTCCGTCTTTGATGGTGATATTTAGAATTTTTCCATAACGTTCCAAAAACTCTTCCAAGTCTGATTGTCTGACCTAGAAGGCACAGTTGTGAAAGCTCTGTGAAGATGGAGCATTTACCTTGCTTGAAAGGTTGGCGATGAATAGCTTTCCAGTTTTCTCTGACATTTTACTTTGATAATTGTAAAATATCCCTCAATCTCCTGAATGAAGTAAAATCTAATATGTTAAAATAGGAAAAGTTCAATTTAAATTTGCTGCTAGCTCGAAAAAGAAAAAATCGAACGAGATGTATGCCAGAATTCATAAAGCGCGCTTCTTAACGAATATGGACCAGATTCACTGTGAAAGCTAATGTTCAACGAGTGAGTCAAATCGAAAAAGGGTACTAATAATATGTAAATAAAATTCTAGTTGTCGCTGGGTTTGGGAATTTCTTATTTCATAACTCTCATAAAGGAGAAGGAGGATATTTGTATTGGAAGTCCGAGGTCCCTCCCATTTCTTTTATTAAACAGTCTTTTGAAAAATATTTTAGTAATTCCTCTGATTTACTCAGAATATTAACCTTTCCAAGAAATCCGCTACTTAAGAATGGTTTTGCTAACGCAAAGGCCACCTTGAAAAACAAATTCACATGAGTGATGTACACACTATCGAGCTTTTCGCTGTAAAAACCCTCCCAGACTTGATTCAATTCTTTCATTTTTTTCCGAAGCTCTTTGCTCGTATTCAATGAGGCTGAGAATCCTTCTCTCCACCAAATCAGGCAGAATTTGCCTGAAGAAAGCTGCTTTCCTTCCTCGTAAGCACTTTCACATAAGTGGAGTGCAAATCTCACCAATTCTGCAAATTCGACCTCATGTGCAAGATGATTTCTGACGAGAATGACGATACAGGCAGCGTTTGCTTTGTTGTGTTTATGAATGAACGCTTTCCCAGACTTCAGCTCGTTTCTGATATTATCTTCACAGATGTTGTCACAATCATATTTTTGCCTCAAAATCACAAATTTCTCCCAAAGTGGGAGAGCATCTTTTGCTTTGAATGACTTGTGGACCAAGAAACGGGAAGTATGATCAATTTTGAGATAGTAGGGATAGTTCTTTACATGACGATATTTATCCATCCAGATTTCTAAGCATTGTTTTTGGAAAACTCTTGCTTTTTGAAGCTGAATGGTAGTAAAATTGTGTTCATTCGGAGGTTCTTCTAGCAGAAAGTCGATAGTGGGCAATGATGGAAGGCTAGATTCCATAAGAAATTTTTATATCGCAATAATTTTGTGTCAAGATAGTTAGTTTATAAATATTCTTACGTCTGAATTATAGAGAAGAAGTCGCGTATTATTACCGGACATCAAATATTTATTGAAACCTGTAAAACAGGAATTATTTCTAGCATCCATTTTCTCTCGCTGATTTAACCCAGCAAAGTGGTCTTGTAAATTGACCTGTGCGAACATTCCAATAGTTTCCAAGCGTAGTCGATCGGATATTTTGTCAAATATTTCCTGCAGTCCCACCCATCATTCCATTATTGCTTGGAGGCTGCTTCCTTGGCTCGCTTAGCCAAATCCAATTTACGTTTCAAAACATTATTCAAGCACTTTTTCAGTTTAACAAACTTTATAGGAACTGACACTCAACAACTTCCTTTTCATATCTCAAATTATCAAAACCCATTATTTTTTTATCACTCTTAACTGTTGCATCAGCTCATTTGTAAACTTCAACTGGTTTGATAAATACAAGATAGAACGAAAAAGTAAGACATGATTAATATCACGAAATTTATAGAAAATTGAAAGAAATATCTTTAAAACAAAAAATGGAATACTCTACTTTGATAAAGTTATTTGCACTACATGGTTTACTCATCACTGTACTGTCTCTCAGTGTCAGCCTCTTGATTTTCTTTTTGTTCTTCTTCTCTTTCCAAATCAACAATAATGGCGTCTTCTTCTTTCGGATTTCTGGTTTGCTTTGACATTTTTAATGGTGACTTTTCAGAATTCTTTTCCTATTAAATAAGTTGACAAATTTATTAAAATGGTCTGAATTGGGCAAAGTGTTATTACAATCGAAGGGTCGGCTTTTGTATTCTGGTAGACTGGTAAATCTAATTCAACATTAGCAGCATTTTTCTCTTCCTCATGTTCTTTGCATTCAGACTGATCTCCCCGAAAACCTGACAAACTGTTCTTCGAAAGCGACCGCAAAATCTGGGAATCAGAGATATCTTTCGCGTTGGAGATGTGTTCCCCACCCATTTTTATCACAGATTTTCGACTAAACTCAGTGACAATCAAACTGTCTTTTAGAGCTTTGCCATCAGATTTCTTACGGAAAGTTTTTTGGTAAATCTGTTCTTCCATATTTTTGAGGGACATTGCGTTATTGAATCTTGCAAGATCGAATTTATCATACATTTTTTGAGCATGAGTGAGTTTTTCAGAGTTCTTTTTCTGAAGCTCCTGTTCCAAAAAAGCTTTGAGGATAGTATCACTATTCTCAACGTGAAAAGCGATCTCAGTCTGTTTGCAATACACCTTCAAATCCTGAGTTTGCGGAGAAAAATATCTTCGTCGCAGCCATACCAATCCTCCAATTAGCATAGAAATGATTAGAAAAATACAAAAAGCCACCAGCATGACGAACAGGGCTTGTGAGTTTATTGTTCCATCATTATGCTTTGCAATCACACGCTCCAATGCAAATATAAACAGACTTAAGATCATCACCATCACAATTATCTCTGCAAAAAATATTGAAAATCGTTTTAGGTATTTTCGTGGTGAAAGATCCAATTTTTGAGGGTTGATGGCATACAATACCTTACACCGATCACACCCAGCTTTGCGACTAATTAATACGTAAGCTCTCAGGCACTCTCGATGAGATTTAAAATTGCATAAACATGGATGTATAAATAAATCATCGCTATTTTCATCTAAGTTGTTGCAGTTGAGTCCATTGGCTTGCACCTGGTCGAGAGGAGCAGCTTTCCCAGATTCTCCACAGAGTATACAAAACATCTTTTTGCCACGAAGCAGAACTTTGTTGACTTCTTCGCTAAAAAAACTTTCTGCTTCAGCTTTGTCTGGAGAATGTACAGGTGGATTGATTTCAACAGAGTTCTTCTTAATTGACGATTCATCAAAAAAACTGATAAAGCATCCGTAAGAAAGCGTTTGATGAATTGGATTTTACTTTGATTTTTCGAGTTTATTCATGGTACCACCTTGAGCTGCTTGCTTATGGTTTTCCAACTCCTTTTCGAGACTTAAGTCTATTACCGTATGCACTTGGTCTGGGGCTAGCATGTCGGAAAAACTTTGGTTTTTAGGTTTGGTGTTTTTTTGGGTGTCTGAGACGGTGTCTCTTTTTTCATATCTATGAGCTCCTCCGAGTTCTAAAGGCGGAAGTTTTTGTCGTTGAAACCTTGTGCGTTGATCTCTTTCAACTGAGGAATTAACTGGGAGAGACGGACCCTGATTCATAAAGTTTAAAAAGTTCTATGGTGCGTAAATAATTAAAAAACTGAGATGTTGTGTGTCTAAAACTGATGATATTCAGTTTGTTTTGTCTTACTTAACTTTTCCTTCAGCATATGCAAAAGCCCAACAGGAATTTTGTGAGTAAGAGAAATATATCTCGTGAGAATAATGCTAAATTTATTCATAAATAATATGAACATTCAGTAAGTACTTCATTTCTTTCTCTCTACAGATATCTGAAAACGAAACAGAATAAGATCAAAGAGCAGATCACAGAAAATTCATAGTTTTTTGTTTTGCTTTGTTTTGTTTTTGTCGAATTTGAGATTGATAGGGAGGTTGGAATCTGTAAGAGCATTAAAATAATATATCATGAATATTATCTGATAGAGTCAGACTATTTTGAATTTTTTACAGAAAATTTCCCGACATCAGAAAAGTTATTCTACAAAATTAATTCGAAAAGACAAAAATTTTTTTCGAGGAAGAATCCTTGTGAGATGCACGGAAAAGAAACAATTAATTTGATAAGAAGCAGCACATACCGCTCAGGTATGGTATGGAAAATGGTGTTATTAGTTTCCACCGGAATGTTTAACTTTGGATATTTGCTATCGGTCATGAATCCTCTCCAAGAATACTTGGAGGCAACAGTCTTCAAATGGAATGCCCGTGACGCTCAGTTCTATACAAGTCTTGTAAATTCGCTTTTGACTATTGGGGCTGGCTTGGGTTCTCTTGCCGCTGGCTCTATGGCTAAACAGATTGGAAGAAGAAACACCATGATGGCGGCTGATTATTTCTTAGTACTTGCCGTTCTTCTTACACTTGTGCGGAGTGAATTATTTTTGATGTTTGGACGTTTCCTTTCAGGGCTTTCCATTGGACTTAACTCAACAGTAGTGCCACTGTACGTTAATGAGATAACTCCTCTAGCTATGAAAGGCACTATCGGATCCTCAATGCAATTAAGTATTTGTTTGGGTTCATTAGTGGTCTTCCTGCTCGGTTTTGGTCTGCCTTCAGATTTAACAGTCGAGACCCAATGGTGGAGATTTATGTTCGTGTTGCCTCTTTTTCTCGCAATGACTCGATACTTATGTCTCCATTTCCATCCGACTTATCGCTATGATACCCCTCCTCATCTGGTGACAAATCATTATGATGAACTTGCAAAACATGCTCTTAGCAAAGTATATATCGGAGGCTCTGTCATGGAGCAGCTAATTTCACTGCAAAGGGAAAGGGAAGAAGCTGAGCGCATGGGTCAGAAGTTAACAGTTTCCTATGGAGATCTCTTCAACAAATACTATCGAAGACGGTTCTTTATTGGTTGCTTTGTGTCGATTTCGAGTCAAATGACTGGTGTAAATGCACTGATTTTTTACTCGACCAAGATATTCAATGAAGCTGCTGGAGGTGATAGCAAAAGTAAGACTGCTATATTCTTGACGGCTTTATTTGCCCTGCTGAACCTTGTAGCAACCATATTGTCTGGGCAGGTTATCCAACGGGTGGGTCGAAAGGTGATTTTTATTTTTGCACATGTGGGTATGGGACTCTGTCTCATCGTTATTGCGATCCTTGGAAACAAAGGAATGAATGGTATGATACCAATACCAATCATGACATTTATTGTCATTTTTGGTCTCACTTATGGGCCCATCGTTTGGATCTTTGTGGCTGAAATTCTACCGGATCTTGGAGTTGGGATCGCAATTAACTTGAATTGGACGTGGACATTTCTTATCGCACAGTTCTTCCAGCCAATAGCCCAAGCAATTGGTACACCAAATACCTTCTTAATATTCGGAGTTTACTGTTTAGCCGGACTTTTAGTCATTATTCCATTCGTCAAGGAGACAAAAGGTCTTACGAGGGAACAAATTGAAAGACTTTACCAGAAGGGGTTGAATGCTTCTACAGAGGGAGAGCTAGAAAAACGTAAGGATTCAATTGAACTTCCTGAGATTGATTAATGTATTCAATTATTAGTTCTGTCTCTGTGAACATGTGCTGTTGATACATAAGAATCATTATTCTGGTTTAACAACCTCGTAATTAGTTCCACAAGAATTCAATGAATTTTCACAACTTTGAGATCAGAGAATTGCTACGAAAATTCCAGTCACAATTGGTTTGGGAATTGATAATTTCTTGATAACTAAATCAATATTAGATTGATAAATTCGAATCATATGAACCACATAAAGTTATAAGGATGTATTATTTGTTGGATATGAAAAAGAAAAAAGAGTAAAGATATAACTGCTCTTGAATATTCAGGAGCTGTATGTACTACATGGACTGATTCCAATATCAACAAGGCCAAAATGGAACACTCTCAAGTAATCATGAAAAGAAAAAATTTTGTAATAGCTTTTTATGTTCAAATAGTCAGCACATTTTGTTCAATTGCAAAATTTTATTTACAAGGTCTTTCAGTAAACATCGCCTTTAAGTGGGAGACATCATTTCTCTTGACCAGTTCCAATTTTAACTTGGTTTCCATCACATTTTTTACAACACTAAACCGGAGAATTGTGATACTACAGTTTGGGGTATCATTTTGTAATTTGGGCTGCTCGTCAAGTAGTTTTTTTGCGATTACGTTGAACAACTCCATGATAAACCCTCCGTGAGTGACTACAAGTATCTTTTTGACTCCATCGGACCTTCCTTTGCTAATTATACCAGACACCTCATTTTCAAATATTTTTGGTCTTTGCCTACGACATGAACTTGACCTAATGACCTCCTTTCTGACTGGTTTCAGTGAATCCAATTTCTGAACCTTCTCTTCTTCAAGTTTGTTTTCTTCGTAAGGTTCAGTTAAGAGTTTAGGTTCCTGAATTGACAAAGGAATGAAGCCGGCTTTCCTCTCCTGTTCCGTAATGGTAACTTCCCTCTTCCGAATGTATTTATTAATAAGAAACTTTAGAAATAGCTCAGCTCTGACCATCACATCATCCCAACTTTCTGAGTTCTCACATCTGAATTTTCGGATGTCCATTTTTGCTTGTAACGCCTTACTTTCCCACAAGCTGGCACTCTTACCTTCAAGAATTCCGCCACTCTTCTCTCTCAGAAGAGGAGTAAACGTTGTACTAGGTGAGTCTTTCCTGAAGGATACGATATATTTCAGAGTTTCTCGGGTTCTTCCCAAATCAGAGGAGTAAATATGATCAAAGGTTTCTTTCGCAAGGCGGACACCAGTAGACTTTGCCTGACTTATTCCAATTTCAGAGAGCTTTCCTTCTTGATGGCCCTGGATCAGTTTCTCCCGATTTTCTGCCGTCTGACCGTGCCTGACAAGCCAAATTTCCATTTTTAATAGTATTAAGTGATTAAAACAGCTTACTGAAAAAATCGATTAATTATTTTCGAGAGATAAGTTCAAGAGCCTGATAAATTTTAAAGAATTATCTTATCACATCAGTTTGGAGAATTGTGATTGGTGCCGGGAAGAAAATAGAAAAAGGAACAGCTAATGGGGTGTTTCAGTTGTATTAAGTTATCCTTTCTACTTTAAGTGCGGAAATTGGCCTTCGAAATCTGGACTTAAAGAAGACTTGAGCCAAGTTTAAAAGAAAGAAAATTAATTCTTTGATTAATTGCTATCTTTATTACGCAACTAAATTTGAGATAATGATAAGTTTGTTAAATGTGGTTTCTTCAACTCTGATCAACACAACATTTATTTTTCTATGATTTCGATCCCCCCCCCCCCCGGTCGTATTGAGGTTTTTAGTGCAACTATTTTATATGGAATGCTCATCTATTGTAAATATTTGTAATCTTGTGTCAAGAGAGTCATCGAATCTGACATTTTATGCTCTTTTATAAGGAATAGAATCGCATCGGAATATTTGACTAATCAACATACTTGTATTGGTGTGAAATTACATTATGAATGAATGATCTTTGAACAGTAGAAATCGAATAACTTTTTGTCTTATTGATTCGTTTTTCATACAGCAACAGTGAATTTTGCCATCATAACGAACAAGTGTCGCGGAAGTTCATAATAAGTGCCGGCCTATATTTAAAAATGGTTTATTCTCCCATTGCTTAGTCCATACCTGTGAATAATCATTTAAGATAATCAGCTTAAATGAGCTTTAAGTCATTGACGAGTCCAAAGTCCCAGTTGAACCTTTCAGAACAAAAGTGTTGTCGATAGAAACCACTCAAATCCTACATATTGAAATTGACCGAATTGAAAGATCACCAGTAAACTCGATTGAACAAGCTATCTTGACCCTTCTATTTTTAAGAGCTGATACCTTCTTGGAAGAGAATGCTACTATCTCTTCTGATGCGCTTCAAAGAGATCAGATTTTTAACTTCGGGGTATTCTATCAAATTCTGGAACCGTCTCGAAAGCAGCAACAAATATAAATATGCAAAATAGTCTTCAGCTATAATTCCAAAGCAAATGTTAGGTGATCCAAACTTTGAAAGTAAACTTCCACATTCTTATGAATATTCAGCCTCGATTTTAGGACGCGTAGCTTCGGCTAGTTTATCTAAAGACGAGAAAGAAGTCTATTTGCTTTTGAATAACCATCATATCCAAGTTAAAAGCGCTCAAAGTCGAAAATTGCTCCGTACGATTAATCGCGGATTCTTTGATACGCAATCAGGTACATTTCAATATCTTTCCTGTCTTTCGACTCAACATCAACACAGAATATTGCAGGATTGAAGCTAAAACTGTACAGACAGCGAGGTTCCTTATTGTTAATTTCGGAAAGAAGATACAGCTCTTTGAGACTCGTGTATTCAAACCGATTGCAACCTTTCATATGCCTTGTAAGTTCCAACCTGAAAATGATCTAAACAAAAATTGTTTTAAATAGCGGGAGTTCTTTCATTAGATTTCTGTCAAGAAAAGGAAATAATCGTAGCCGCGACTCGATCTCACGACATCATTGAAATTCAGTTGCGAGGGAGAAAAATGACGACTTTATTTACAGGTGTCCATCAACGTAAATTAATCCATTCGTCTTCTAGGTGATACCTTCTTTATAGAGCACATAAATGTCATCAGAGTTAGCAAAGACTATCGCTTTATTGCGACTGGATCATCAGACTGCACAATGGCACTGCTGAATCCTAACACTCGCGAGGTGCTGCATCGAGAAACGCTTGAAAGTATTTTTATACCAATAAAGTGAGCCCAAAGCGCTAATTATCCTAACTATTTAGGTCATGTTTGGAGTCTAGAGTTCGTTAATAATGGAGATCATTTGGTGGTTGCAAATGGTCTATGGAATAACGTTTTTATTTCGCTGTATAGAACATACAAGTTTGCCTGTTTGCAAAGAGTGAATCTCAAATATGGAGGTAAATAGAATACCGTAGACTGGTATCTTTAATTATGTTATTTTGTCTAGGCACTGCTCTTAAACTCCATTTGTCATCGGATCAAGCATTGCTTGGTTTATTTGGTATGTCTGCTTCAACATTCTACACAATCAAATGTGACACTGACGAAAACCTCAAATGTAAAGAGCACGAATTGGTCAATACGGATGGTAACAGTCTCATTAAAGTTGCTCGTGAACTCTATTCTGTAATTTTGAACAATAGTCACTCAGGTGTTTGTGGAGTCAACGGGAGAGAAAGCCATTTGCGTTCAATCATCAAGAAAAATTCAACCGCTCAAACTTGATTAGTATTTTTTTGAAACATCATCGGCAGAGAACTCTAAAACTCCATACTAAGCTTCATATCGTCATTATCAAAATTGAAGTCGAGAAAATCATATACTACTTAACCCCATAGCACAAATTCAAAGTATGTGGTCTAAAGCTAAAAAGAGTTATTGTTTAGAGCTAGCATAACACACAGTTTAGAACAGTGTTGGAAACCTAGAAATATTCATATATATGGCAACTTACCAATTTCAATGATCTTTATTTGGTTATTTTCGTTTCTAATTCGTAATCTAATAGGCTTTTTATCATTTCTCCTCTAGAAGAGATAGTCTTTTTCCAAGATGCTCTCCCTTTGGCTTGTATACTAAGAATATATCTCTGTGGCAGTAGTTTTCTACCTATAAGATAATGAAAGAACTTATGAATGCTACTGTTTGCTACTTGTTGATAAATTTCTATCTTAGGTCGCAAATCACTGGATTTCATTCATAGTAAAATTTGAAAACGGGAGTGAGGTTTTTGTTAATTAATATTTAATTCGCGTGCTTGAGAAGTAACCCTTAGAAAACACTGTTTTCTTTGTTATTTTCAAACTCTCTCTAATCTAATGGGAAGTGCTTGCTATAAAATTCATTCCACTGAAAAAGAGACAAACTCAGAGTATCTTATGAACAATCAAAGTGGAGGAGGAATAATGTGCACAGGCGACTGTAGATGTACAGATGTCGATGCGACCGAGCGTTCACTCACGAGAACAGGATCCAGAGGTTTTGAAGCTTCTCGCAAAAATCTTAAGAAGCCACCGCCGATAGACACAGCATCATAATCCTCAAGCATCATTAACGTGCAAACCTGAACATTATCGCATCTAAAAAAGAATGAGTTTTTTTTTTTTAGTTTTTGGTAATCATTCATTTTTGGAGGAAGATAGTCATTTTCTGACCGATATTAATGAAATAGAACATATCTTATACAGAATTGCTTGTCCTTCTTTCCGTTCGAGGATCTGATATCGATATTTCCTATGAATTTTTCATTTTATATTATAACTAATGCATCTTTTTTACAACCACCTTTTTCACGAATAGCAATCTGAAAGTGATCGAAATCTATTTAGAGTCTTCATCAGAATAACTCATATCCACACAGCGATTGTGCAAGTATACAATCTAATGAGTCCTTAAATCCTCATCATAGTAACGCTGCAGGAAAAGGAATTGAAAACATCATGACAGTTACAAAGATGAATTAACTTCAGCTGAGATTTTGACCCTCGGCCCGCTAAATTGAGAATTATTTGCAAAGGTCTGCTTGAAGAGCATGATTTGAGAAATAGAAATCTTATTTTTTATTATTATGGTCATTTGGATGTTTATCAGAAGGATTTTTTCCTGCTTGGGCATTTCTGGCACGCTGTCTTGTCGCTCTCTGCATTCTTGCAGTTCTTAAGACTGGATATATTCTGCTGAGTAGCAAGAATGACATAAACGTGCAATGCCCAAACATCTCCCAACCAATTCTTGATTTTCCTTGGAACCGCCCTCTTTTAAACTCTCCTTCGTACTGGAGATCACCATATTTGTCGTAAAAAGCACCATAACCCTGCTTGCGCCCATTCTCAAAATTCCCGATAAAAACATCTCCAACTTCGCTAACCATCACTCCCTTCCCCTGAAATGTATCTGCGAATCCTCCCTCATATAGAAGTGAACCGCCAGGCCAATAACATTTTGCAATTTTGCCTCCCATAACATTGTCTGGGTCCGGTCTTACAATGCAATATTGGCCAGTTGGATATTTCACCATTCCTTCTTGAAGAGCTCCCTTTACAAAGTAGCCAGAGCTCGTCTCATCAGGCGTTGAACGGACGCCATATCCATGAAGTATCCCGTCTTTGAACTCGCCTCGATAAACAGAAGTATCTTTCAGACTCCTTTTCAGGCCTTTCCCTTCCAATTTTCCATCTCGAATCTCCCCAATGAAAACCCATTTATCTTTTAGAGTCATAACACCTCTGCCACTTGGAAAATCACCTTCCTTTGTAAAATTTCCTTGCAGTTCAATATCAGGCCTAGGAACGTGCTTCTCCGCATTTTGATTTGCATCCCATAACTGCTCAAGCTCCTTGTCAATTTTTTCAATGAACTGATCTGGCAATTGGTAAGTCCATTTCTCATCTGAAAGCTCTATAACTTTCTTCGCCTTCCCAGTAAGCCAATACCTGACTTGATTCTGATGAAAGTAGCAAAAATTCAGGGCCATCCCGGTGAGAGTAACTGGAATGGACCAATCTAATATCTTTTTCATCATTAGTGTGATTGAGAATTTTCCTTTAGAAATTAATCAGAGGATTTTAAATTGTTGGATTCAAAGGAGGCAAGGCAAATGGAAGAGCATGATTCTCAAATCACAAATGCTCTAAAGGTACTTTGTGTTAGGGTGAGGAATAGAACACTAATGGAAGTGAGAAAGTTGACTTTTTCATTAGTTAATTCAGATATGAAGATTGTGGCCCTCTTTAAAGCAAAACATATAAAATTGTTACTCGAGAGATTGAAGAATTTGATTTCTGAAAAAGTGATTTGTTAAAACTCGTTGATAAATTGATTGTGACAATTATATCTCGTGTATATATAAATCTCTTGCTATTATTTTTTCATGTTTGCTTTGTTATAATTGCCAGCGAGTTCAATCATCAAGTCCTTGAATTCAGAATAGGATATCTAGTTTATGGTTAATTAGGGCTAAAGTCAGCATAATAAGTGTATTGTTTTCACCTTTCCGTCCTTATTCTTATCGACCTCCGCAATCAATTTCTTCCAGTCATCATCGTTCAAGCTCTTTTCACCAGGATTGCAGACTTCCTTGATCTCATCCACCGTTAGTTCGCCGTTACCATCCTAACAAAGTATAATTTGTAACCCAATTTTCAAGTTACTTTGTCAAAAAGCTTGAATGCGGCTTCAAGCCTTTCTTTATCAAGAAGAACCCTTCTATTCATAGATGCAGCAGCGAATTCTTTCAGAACAAATCAATGATGATGAGCTAGATGGGTCTTTTCTGATTACCTCCGTAGTCAATAACTCCATTTCCGTTGGCGTCAGCTTGCTTGATTAGTGCATCTACTTCATTCTCATTGAGGTCTAGCCCTAATTTTCCTAGCTCTGCGAACCCTATTCGAAGATTTTTATTTCAAATACCTCTGAAACACTTCCTACCTTTAAGCAGTTCATCGCGAGTAAGTGTTCCATCACCATTCTTATCCAGAGTCTGGAAGACTTTCAAGAATTCATTTCTTTCTTCTTTTCTCGCAAAGTAAGAAGAAATAAAGAGATAGAAAGCTTCCTGTAACTTCGTTGTTGACTGCAGGAGTTATATTATTATTCGATGCTTTCCAAGTAAAATTACTCTGTATGCTCTCAGATTCTCAAGAGCTTTCTTCTCAATGATTTTATCATGGGATTGCTGTGTGGATTTCACAATCCAAGGATCTTGCAAAGCCTGCTCTGCTGAGTATCTTTCTGCCGGATTGTATTTCATAAGTTTTTTTATAAACTCTTTCGCTTCATTTGAGATTTTGTCCCAGGTAGGACCATCAAAATTATAGGAGCAAGCCAAAATGTTTGCTAAAATTTGATCTTTTGTTCTTCCTCTGAACGGCAGCTCACCCGATAAGATAATATATAAGATAACACCACAAGACCAAAGATCACATTTCTGATCATACTCCTTTTTCAAGACTTCAGGAGCCATGAATAAAGGCTTGAAACAAAAAAAGAAGCTTATTATTATTGTTGTTCACAAAAAGGTAGAATTACAGTGCCTGTGGGTCTACTAAACTGTTTATTTGGTTCAATCTTCGCAGAGACTCCAAAATCCACAACCTTAAGAATTGCATCTTCAGCGTTTGAATCCAGCAATATATTTTGAGGTTTCAGATCTCTGAGCAAAATAAATTAGAGGAAAAAACGTTGGTCTTCTTCTCCTACCTGTGAACGATTTTATTTTTATGGCAGTAATTAACAGCAGAGAGTATCTGTTTCATGGCTTCAGCGGCTTTTTTCTCTGAGAAGCTCTTCATTTCGATAATCTTGTCGAGTAGTTCTCCACCGCTGTATAGCTCTCCAACTATCATCATGTACTGTTCATCCTCATAGTACTCATAAATTTTCATTATATTTGGATGATCCTTTAGAATACGAGCCATGTTAGTCAATGAAAGTCTGGTTAATTGTTCTACCAGCTGTTTTAAGATCTCAATCTCCGCAAGGATATCTTGTTTCTCTCTGTCTGTAAGATTCGAGATTGGGATCATCTTCGCAGCTCTTGATTGCTTTGTTACCTTATGCAAAACTTCAATGACCTCACCGAAAGCTCCTATAAGAGATGTTAGCCATTTTTTTTTTTAGCAGAAAGCACCAACCTTTGCCAAGATCTTTCACATATGTATAATCACTGTAGAAAATTGACTGTTTCTTCTTAATAAAGGAGCCAGGAGTGAAACGCAACTATTTTTCAACAATGGTTCGACTGGAAGTTTAAAAGAGAGTATTATTCTCCGGGCACAGGATTGGAGCCTTGAATATTTAAGTTCGGAGCGCCAGAGTTTGAAGGGTTTGCAGTTTCATTAGTTTTGGAAGTACCTTTAGGTTTATCCGCATCTTCTCTTAAGTGTTTGGATTTCCCACAACCCATTTTTCCAATCTAACTCACCAATGACTTAAGGTTTTGAAGGGCGGCAGCAATTACCTGATATGCGATATATTGAAGGTTCTAATATAATTGAATTGGTATTAATAAATTTAATACTGCGTAATCTGATCGTAGTTTTATTTTTTTATTTTTTTGGATAAAAGCAAGCATCAAATCATTACAAACTTAACTAGCTTACATTTAGCATTTTGAACTGTGAGTAATTTTAAACTTCAAAAGGTATCTAATGAATTAAAGAGAGCATGATTAAAAAAGTTTTAAAAAACGTTGGAACTTTGTTCGCATGCGAATAACAGAAAGTGATT